>UMIU01002027.1_pt1 | contig 66012 bp, 65 predicted proteins | sample 1965871 | NCBI WGS metagenome assembly UMIU01 (sample SAMEA4836132, study PRJEB28245) | human gut metagenome | biome: gut microbiome; material: fecal sample | place: Denmark | collected 2008
TTATTTTTTTAATATCGAAAAGGTGCATTAACCTCTCTGTAATGAAGCTTTAGGCGATGTATCAAAAAAACTAAAGCGTTATATTAGTTAGTGGCCAGGAGATTCAATCTAATATAATACTTTAGAGGTACTCCTGATTGGCCACAATGATAAGGGTTTAATACATACTATATGGAATTATAAGTATCATATTGTTTTCGTCCCAAAATATAGACGTCAGATTATTTATGGGAAATACAAAGCAAGTATTGGTCAAATCTTACGATTATTATGTGAAAGAAAAGGTGTTGAAATTCATGAAGCAGAAGCTTGCCCAGCTTACACTCACATGTTGGTGAGTATACCACCGAAACAAATTATTTCCTCATTTATGGGATAATTAAAGGGTAAAAATAGCTTAATGATATTCGTTCGACACGCTAATTTAAACTATAAATATGGGAACCGCAAATTTTGGTGTCGCAGGTTTTATGTTGATACGGTTGGGCGAAATCAGAAGTGACTTGAAGAATATATTCGTAATCAATTACAAGAAGACGTGATAGCAGATCAGCTCAGTCTTTTCGAGGAATATGCTCCGTTTACAGGTGGGAAGAATAAAAGAAAGTAGTCTTGATTTGACCCGCTAGTCGGGACAGCTAGTAAAGGTGGTGCTGAAGGGAAACCATTCGGTAGGCCTTTAGGCCTCGGCCGGTAGCAGAGGCTTTCAGCCGAAGAGCAAAACACCCGTTCTGATATGATACCTCTTAAGTAGACATGGTAAATACCTAAAATCTACTTAAGAGGTATTTTTATGTCTAGAAGAGAAAATTTCACTCCATTCGAGAAAAAACAAGCTTGTATCGATTATATTAATGGTAATTGTTCCAGATCTGAAATACGTAACTGTCTCCATATTTCCACAAGGGCGATTCAAGATTGGGCTGCTATCTATAAAAAAATATGGGATTTTAGGATTTACAAAGAAAACAAAAAATCGTTCCTATTCAAAAGAATTTAAAACGGGTAAAAAATGTATTAGTGGTGGCGAAGAAAGTTTAATCGACAAAAGGAATCATCACAAACTAGATGACGAGGTTAGGTAAACAGCGCCATGAATCAAAATACTTAGCGATTGAATGCTTTAACAGAAATAAAGGTTGAAGCATTAGCTGAATGTGCAATCTGCTCGGAATTACGTGTTCTGCATTTTATGAATGGAAACATAGAGTAGTCCCAGCAGAGGAACAGTACAACCGTAGGGTTAAGCAAAAAGGTCAAAAGTCTTGTTTGATACCAAAGTTGAAAAAGGAAATTGGGAACGGTTAAAAATCCTCTTGGTCGCCTGAACAGATTTGTGGTCCGCTATCAGCTTGAACAAAAGCCAATGGTAGCTTTTAAAACTATTTATAACTGGCTCTATGCTGGTTTGATTGATCTGGATTTGAGCGTCCTTCGTCATAAAGGAAAAACTCGACAACCCAAAGAAACACTTGGAAGATTTAGGCTTGGTACGCCAATTTCCCAAAGAAAACAGATTTAGCGACTATCTCTGATGAGGCTTTGAACAAGGCCTTATATGATATCAATCACCGACCATGAAAATGTTTACCTTACAGAACTGCTTGTGAAGCCCTAATAGAAGAGTTCGAGTAAATGTTGCACTTATTCTTGCAATTTATCAAGTATACATTATCAGAGAAGTATATCAATCTGGCTCTTGGTTTTGAGTTCTAATTTGTGCGTGGGTGTCACTGGGTTAAAAAAGGTATATGAGGTTTAGTATAATGGTTCCCAAAAATTGAAGAGAAGGACTAGACAAATGACAAGAACACCAGGTAATAAAAAATGGTTACAAAATATTGCTAAGAAAATCAATCTTTCACTTTATCCGAAGAAAAAATTTAATGGGGAAGAAGTCACTCTCATGCCAGATGGGACAGTTAGATTATCTGAAACAGGAGAAAAGCCTTCTGCTGAAGCACTGGAAGCCTATCAAGACTTCGTTAAAAAATTCAATGAAAGACTACGTCGTTTTGGGGTAAGAACAATCGATGGAAAAGCAACATTGAATACTGTCTCTCGATTTTCGGACGACTATTATAAGAAGTATGCCTCGACACCATTGCTGAAACAAGTTTATCCAAACAATGACTTTCCTTTCCATTTGCAACTTCAAGAGGATTACATCATTCAAATCAACTATAGTCAAGAAACAGATTACGAGTTAATAAGTAAGCAACTAAACCAGTTAGATATGGATATCCTACTATTTATAGCTACTTTCCGAAATGTTCAACTCCTTCAAATTTCAAGGGAGTTTGGTTTACCGATTCCTAAAATCAAACCGCATATCAAACGGCTCAGAGAGTTTTACTTAATTCAAGAGTGGGAGTTTGAACGTGAAGACACTCCAGGGGCTCTTGCAACAAGTTATTCTATTTACAGTCATGGAACGATGTTGCTCTTACTAGCAAATAAAATCAGCAGAAACTTCACTTATAAATGGAAAGATATTCTTCGGGAAGAAGATAACTACTCTCCTATTCGATACTGGAAGGTCGTAGATGCCTATCAGAACTTCAAATTTAATCAAAACTATGCCTACTTTGTTCCTACGTCAAAACTGGAGAAGTTCACGTATACAGTGGCAAAGACACAAGAAAAGAGTGAGAGTAAAAGTCCTCTTTCTGGTATGGAGAAACGAAAATCAGAATTACAAGCCAAAAAGGCGAAGAAGAAAGAGCATACGTATACAGTCCATGTTCCTAGATATCTCTTTATCGGTCAGTTAGCTCTCAATAAAAAGGAAGATGATGGTACAAAGAATCTTTTTGATGTGTATCCTTATATCACTAACGTAGGTGATACCAGCGATCTTGATAAATTGCTCAATGTCTTTAAACACTTTGGACGTTTCGAGGATGGTTTAGATGAGGAAGGCAACAAACGTTATCTACTGATTATCGTTGACAATTTTGATGATATTCAAGAAATTGAAGACAAGTATATGCTTATTGAAAATGGTGGCTATAAGAACCTTAATAACATTATTTTCCTTAACCTAGAACTTGCTGCAGAAGAAGGGATTGATAAGTCTCTTGTTGTTATCAGAAGTCAAAATGCAACTGATGGTGGTCGTGTGGCCAAATACATGCCATTTAGAATGAATGAAGCGTTTAATGAACGTCCTCTAATCAAAGATGCCGAACTAGAAGAGTTAAATCAAGAAGAAGGTGATACTGATGCTTAATATCTATATTGATCCCTACGTCCTATCTCCTTTTGAAGCCTCTCCCTTTTTTCATAAGCTGACTAATTTTGCAAAATCTAAAGATCATAGAGTAGCTATTATGGGGTTTAAGTCACATATCTCTTGGAATGCTCTATCGTATTTAGAAGATAAAGCTAAGATTACGATTACCCACAATCATGCAGACCTAGAGGATGAGAAAAAACATGCCGTTCTACTAGCGGGCTATTTAAAAAAGGATATTGAGTTAGTAACGTCTTCAACAAACCACATTACAGATATCTTCCTCTTTGATGAGCAGGCTCAGATGGATACGAACACTTTGTCTCAGCTACTCAGCAAGGTTCCTTACGTACATTACCTATCAACAGAGCATTTTTTCCATTCTCCACACGTCAATAATTTCCCTAAGAACAGACCATTTATTTTTAATACCCAACTTTTCCGAGACACGAGAAATATTTATTGTGCTAACAGTTTAGTAGAGGGTCATGATTCACTATTTGAAAGTTTAGCTAAGAATGATATTACCCAACAATCATTTTTTGGTAGCAACAACTATATCTATATACCAGGTCATAATGGAAAAGAAGAAGCACGCGCTAAGGTCATTATGAACGTCACAAAAATTGAAGATTTGACAGTTGAAAGCATAAAACCTTTAGAGCCAGTATCATCCACTCCAGAACCTCAACAAAGTATGAAAGAGCTACGTTTAGACGAAATTGAAGAACGTCTAAAGCAGAAAATGAAAAGCCCAGATACAATTAAAAACAATGAAAATTCAAGCGAGGTCTTGAAAATTACTTCTGAAACCCTTACAATGATAAGGAAGGTAATGGATTGTATTGGGAGGATGGAAAATAGTTTAAATGCTAAGATGGCTGAACAAGCTGACGACAACAATAAACTTGATTCAGATTTTGATCCATTATACGCCTTCAGGGCCCAACATGATAAATTGGGGGAAGATTAAACACTAATAAAGGGTTGAAGGAGAGTAAAATGACTGATGAAGTAATGACTAAAAAAAACATTTACTTAGTGTCAGATGTTGACAAAGCTAGGGAACTTAAGGCATACATCGTAAGTACAAAAGATGGTATGGAAGTCTTTGGACTTATTGGTTGTGATGAACTTGAGGAATTAACAGATGCTCAACGAGAATTTGTGCAGAGCGATGAAGCGATGCAATTCAAAAGTAAATAAGCTCCATGATTGATTAAAAAGCTGAGAAATCAGCTTTTTTTGAAAGGGTTATAGAGTGTGTAAGAGGACAGTATGAGAAAATTAAAAGTTATTGGTACATCATTAGTTATATTATTAGTTATATTATTAGTTTTAGCACCATATCTTTTGTTAAAAAGATTTCCTGATATGAAAAATTCAACAGATGTTTTGGGATATTATGGTTCTTTATTAGGAGGAGCTATTACTATAATTGGTATTTTTGGCACTTTCAGATATGAAAGGAAACAGTCAGAAGAAGATAGAAGGAATGAGAGCCTACCAATTTTAAGATTTACTTTTGAACCAGTTTATTGCGACTTGACTGGAAAAAATCAAGATGTCAGTCTAGAACAAAGATTTGATACAAATGATTTAGAGGATTCTGACGTTGATAAAAGTAATAATCATTTTCAAGATTATGAGATTATAATTGACACAACAAAAAAAGATAAACCACTGGATGCGAAAGAACTAAATCCAGTAAAAATATTAGAGTATGGCTCTTTAAAAATTGAAAATATTGGATTAAAAGCAGCAGTTTTATCAAATGTATACTTGAAAAGAGAAACTTATCCGCGAACTATAAAAAATTTAGCACAAATTAAGTTAGATAGGTTCGTAGTTGCACCAGATGATGATATTTCTTTAAATATGGTAATAAAAAGTAACAACTTACAAGATGATGATTTTCTTGTAGTTGAGTTTTTTGACATTTATTTGAACCGTTATTATTACAAGATGTCGTTCGACGAATTTCAAAGTAAAGATGCTAACGAAGACGTAAAGCAAGGTTATCGAATTCATCCGAATAACGTTAGTTCTTTGCCTAGTAAATTAAAATAAGAAAGTATGAAGACTTATTTTACACCTAAGAATAGGTCTTCATACTTTTTATTTTTACTAATTTCATCACACTATATATGTTCGGAAAACAGTTATTTGTTGAATACACATGTTAGCTATGATAAACTACTATTAACAAGAAAATTGTTAGATTTGAGGCTAATATGAAACAAGAAACACTAATGAAAAATATAAACGAGTTGCTTGAGATTATGCCTTGGTATGTTAAGGAATATTATCAAGCAAAGCTCGTTATTCCATATAGCTATAAGACACTGTATGAGTACTTAAAAGAATATAGACGATTTTTTGCATGGTTGATTAGCGATCATGAGAAATCGGGTGAAACCGTACGATACGCAGATTATGACACGATTGCCGATGTTCATATTGATGAGCTGGCCCATTTACCAAAGTCTGTTATCGAAGCCTACTTTGTTTATCTTCGTGAAAATACTGAGCGTCGTTCAATCTCTGAAGTCAGCATTGTTCGGACTAAGGATGCTCTCTCAAGTTTGTTTAAGTATCTTACTCAAGAAACTGAGAATGACGAGGGTGAGCCTTATTTTTACCGAAATGTCATGGTTAAGGTCAAAATCAAGAAACCTAAAGATACCTTGGCTAGTCGTGCTGATAACATGAAAGAAAAACTCTTTTTAAATGATACACAGTCTTTCTTGGACTATATTGATAATGAACATGAAAAGAAAATCTCAAAACGTGCCCAGGTATCCTTTGTCAAAAATAAAGAGCGTGATCTTGCTGTCATCGCACTTCTACTATCTACTGGAGTCCGTTTATCTGAATTAGTAAACCTGGATATGCAAGATGTCAATCTAGCCACAAGGACGATTACAGTCATTCGAAAAGGTGGGAAAAAGGACGTTGTAAATATCGCTCCATTTGGTATACCTTACATCGAGCGTTATTTGGAGATTAGGAAGGGACGCTATGCAGCAAGTGATTCAGATAAAGCATTCTTCTTAACAACTCAGAATAAAGTGCCTGCAAGACTTGGCACACGTTCAGTAGAGCTTTTGGTGAAGAAGTTATCTACCGCTTATGGAAAACCTACTACTCCTCACAAATTGCGACACACACTTGCGACACGTCTATATGAACAAACAAAAGACAGTCTCTTAGTCTCCCAACAATTAGGACACAAGGGAACTGCAATGGTAGAGGTATATGCACACGTAGCTGCAGAGACAACTAAGGAAGCTTTGAGTGACTTGTAATTGATTGTCACTTCAATATTGCTATACACGATGCATATTGTAATGTACATATCATATTTTAGTAATTCTAATAGGAAGAAAATGGAGATTTAGATTATGGACTATTTTGCAAGTAATTTAAAAATATTAAGATCGTCTATCGGAGAAACACAGGAAAGTTTGGCACATGCATTACACGTGGGAAACAGCACAATTTCTCAGTATGAGAGTGGTACTCGAAAACCAAATGATGAGGAGACACTGAAGAAAATTGCTAAGCGCTATGGGGTTACGGTAGATTCTTTGTTGTCAGTAGATTTTTCTTCTAACTCTCCAGATTTAGTAGCCTTTATGAGCGATCCAGATAGAATTTTGCAGGAAATGATAAAAATTTTTCCTATATATGAATTAGATGACACCTACTGTCCAGAATATCTCAAAGCTTATAAGGAACATGAAAAATTACTTTTTGGTTCTCTTGAAGAAAAAGAAACAGTTGATGTTGATTTTATTGCAGATACTTACGGTAAGGCATTAACTGAATATAAAGAAAATAGTGATGCATTTTTAGTGACCCTAGTAAATGTCATGAGTCTCAAGCTTCTTCGTTATTCTACTACTTTTAGTGATAAATTTAGTAGCCAAATGAAAGATTTTAAATCGAAAAAAAATAAAAATAAGAAGGATATAAATGCATTGATTACGGATGTTGTTTTACCAAACATCAATGATAATGAGATAAAAACACCTCAATTTAAGAAAGCAATTAATGAGTTTTTTTTACCTAATATTGAATTACTAAAGGAAACTCAAAAATACAGTAAGGTTGCTGATTACTTTTTTGTTTTAAGGTATATTTGTGACTTGGTCGATAATGATGAGGACTTTGCAACTAATCAATTAATTGGTTATAAATTAATTTATGACTTGGCTAGGATTAATAACCCATATGCTATACACTTCCTAGAAACTGTAAAAAAAGTTCACAAACTGTGAACGACAACATAAATAATTTCCTTTATACTATACTTAACAAAGATAAAGGAGAAATATACAATGACTGCAATTTTTAAAGAGCTCGATAATACTGATCAAAAATGGGCATACGCAAAATTAACTGAACTTGCTTTTGAGCATGGTGGGCCAGAGCAACTTATTGAAGATATTCATTCGGATGGCTTTGAAGATGGTTTTAATGCTGGTTGTATTCAAGGTAATGAAGAGGGTTATAAAGAGGGATACGAAGTAGGTTATGAGGATGGTGCCCTAGCTGTTTTATCCCAAATTGAGAATAGTAGCCAAGTTGATGATACCAATAATGCCCAACAAGATGATATGTTAAATAAAGTAGCAATGCTTAGTGCTGGTGCAGCTATTGGAGGTGTGATTGTAGGTTTAGGTAAGTGGGGTTGGAATAAATATAAAACACATAAGGAACTGAAGGCAGAAGAAAAAAACAAAATAGAAACTATTAAGGAAACAAGTGCAAAGGATTATGCTGAAAATCTATTGAATGAAGCAGATAAAGATGATGAAATTGTCACTGCTATCATTGATGAAGATGGTTCAATCATTACAGTTGATTTTAGTTAATCTAGTTAAAAAGCAACAACCACATGATATAGGCTGTTGCTTTTTTTAGTGTATATGATTTTCCAAAAGCTGAATTTGAAGGATATTGTCGAGTTGAACTAATCTATACCCTTCACTAGTCTTTATTGATATTTCCTTACGAGACAGTTCTCTCACTTCGCCAAATAAAGTAACTTTTTTATCACGATGTTTGATAGTGAACTGCCCTTTAAGTTGGTTGGCATAGAGTTGAGAAATCAATAAGAGTTTTTGAGGTTTACTTAAGTCTGTTGAGAAGTCAACACGATTTTTAGCAGCATGTAATGATGAGGTATGCTCGGACAGAAAGAATCCCATCCACTTTTGCATCCCAGGATCTTGGTATTCTCTTGCTGCTTGAAATGGTAAATAGGAACGATCAATCATTTTAAACCATCCAATCCTCCAGCAGAATGTCCTCCGATGAGCCTACTTCTGGCAATACTTCTCGATGCACCGTCAAGTGCATTAGCTTTTAGTAGAGAGGTAAAGCCAAATTGGTCTCTGATAGAATCTATTGCTGTCTGGAGCCTTTCTTCTTTTTCAATTTGTTCGACATCATCGAATAGTGAGATTAATCCAAAAGATTCGTCTACAAACCCAGAATAATTAACCGATACACTTCGGATTGCTCCTGAAGTGTATTTATTATGGAATAACATCAACACATAGTTTGTCAGCATGTCGGTGTTATTCGTTGGTTCAATTTTCATTTGAGTATTGATAGAACGTTTGTTCTCATGTTTAGAGTAGCCAAGGTGTATTGAAACAACAGTCGCTTTTTTGCCTATCTTTCTTAATCGGATAGCAACTTGCTCGGCCATCTCTCTAAGGACAATTTCAATATCACGTTGTCTAAAATAGTCTCTAGGGAGAACCTGGGAGTTACCTAGACCTTTTGATTTTGGTTTATAGGGCTTATGAACGTTACTTTCATCAATACCATTAGCATGAAACCATAAACGAAGGCCAGCTACTCCTAGTTCTTTCTTCAAGATATCTGGGTTAGTATTTGCCAAGTCTTTGATTGAGTGGATATCTAACGTGTTGAAGCGTTTCTCCATTTTTTTACCGATACCCCAGAAATCTGTCATGTTAGGAATAGACCATACCTTCTGCTCCACGTCCTCATAGGACCAATTAGCCCTCATGGTTGGTGTTTTCTTTGCTTCATTATCAAGGGCAAGTTTAGCTAGTAAAGGGTTAGCATTGGACATACCAACGGTTGAATAGATGCCGGTTTGTCTCCAGATGTCCCTTTGGATCCTTGCTGAAATAAGGTCAAGTTTTTGCTTTCGTGACAACTGCTTATCTGGAACGAAGTAATTAAGAGAACTAGATAGGTCAATAAAGCCCTCATCTATAGAATAAGGGTAAATATCGTTAGGGCTACCATAGTTTTGAAAAATACCTTGGATTTCCATATTAACTGCTATATACTCGTCCATTCTGGGAGGAACGATGAAAGTCACTTTTGCCCAGTCTTCAATGAATCGCACGTATTCTGGATCTGTTCTCAGTCCTTGTTTCTTGGCATTGTAGTACGAGAACTTTCTTGTTTGAACATCAAAAGGGAGGTCGTATGCTCTTCCTACGTTTGATTTCCCAAACACTTTCTTAAATATCGGTGAAGAAGCTAGGATAAGACCTGCAGAGTTATCAGCTCTACTCATAACACATAGAGAAGTCTTTAGAGGATGTAGCCCTCTCTCAACACATTCTACGCTAGCATAGAAAGACTTCATATCAATAAAGGCAATATCACTGCGAGGTTCCCTAGTGTAATCAAAATATCCCATGTGTCACCTCTTTTGTTAGTATATAAACTAACAAAAGTATAGACTATTTTGGTGAGGTTTTCAAGTGTTACAGCGTTGCCAATAGTCTTTGAGAGTAAAAAAAACACCAATAGCTGTGTAATTGGCGTTTTCAGTAGTCTTCTAAATATTTTTAAAAGGGGTATCGAGTTATGAGGAACTTATTCAGAACTTCCCATTGATGATGACTCGGTAGAGGCATTAGAGTTATTACCTCCGTTGTTATTATCTAGGACATTGGCACCCAAGAGCGAATTATAACCATTTTCATCAATATGGCTATGGTATTCAGGATTTAACATTATATCATTTGATGATTCGGGAACCCCAGAATCTTGTTGTTGTGCAGGTGTTTTTGGGGTACTTCCAGCTATAGTTTTGGTGTCACTCTGAGCTGATTCACTAACGGTTGCTTGGGTAGAGCTTGAACTAGACGATGATGGTTTCGTAGAGGATGAGGTTTCCGTTGTTGAGGTGTTTTTGCTTGTGCTATTATCTTTAATCTCAATTAACTTCTCATATATTTTTTGCGTCAAAGCATTTTGCTGTGAGGCCGTTAATGATGCTGCGACACGAATAACAACTGTTCCGTATACATAGTGTGACCCAGGGTTGATGACAGTTGGAAGGCCATCGAAAGCACTTAAATAGTCATTTCGTTTTTTGGCATCTTCAGCCGTTTTATAGACCTCAACACATCCACCTGCATCTGTACCTTTTGCAACTAAATCAGCTCCAGCAACTGGATTAGTCACTTCATTGTCAGAGAAATAAACTGCTGCCGTATAACTTCCTTGCTTGTTTAAACCTTGGTTTGGATCATTATCTTCTGTGGCTGACTGAACTTCTGAAATCGTATCAATTTCCTTAAGACGACTTTCCACAAATGTATTGGAAGGATTGGTAATTTGTTTTAACTGCTTAACACTTGTTGAATACTTCTGGTTTTTATCATTAAGATGTTTTATTTCTGTCGAGTAGTTAATTGGTTTTTTTAGTGATTTAACTTGTTTATTGATGTCGCTTGTTTTCTTTTTGATTTTAGGAATTACTTGCTTCTTCTTTTCAGCGGTTGAGACTTCGTTTTTTAGTTCAACCGTCAGATTTTCGTCTAAGGGCTTATCTTTACTACTAAGTAGTTTCTTAGACACTTTAATTGTTTCCTCTAAGCTACTGTTTTCTTTTTGAATTTTAGCTGTCACTTCATTAAATGACTGTACCGCTCTTTGATGTGGTGAAATTGCAAGTAAATAGTACCCTACACCAAAACATAATAGTACGATAAGAGAAATTATGGCTTTTTTCTTTGAATCAATTTTTTTCATAAAATCAGATTTCATTTTTAATCTCCAAAAATAAAGTCTTCAGGTTCCCAAATAGCTATCAGGGATTTATAATTAATTATTCTGTTTTATTATACTTAAATGTTCTAACATTTTAAAGTAGTCTTTTGATTATTATTCAAGAAAATTACTGGACTTTAGAAGTTTGGGATACTGTTTATCAACGATACTAAATAAATATTTCCTTTTTTTGAAGTTAAGAGTATGAGGTAATTCAATGTGTTAAGAAATAATTCATTCTGACTGAGGTGAAATAGGAATTCACTACGAATCAATACAAAAGAAAAACGCTGATTTCAAGCGTTTTTCTTTTTGATAAATACAGTAAATTGCACTTACTGTATTTCAATTCAAACTCTACTTTTTTCGTAAGATCTGGTTGCATAGCTCATAGCCCTAGATAATTTCAAAACATTGTATTTATCACACTTTTCCAAATACTCAACAATTACATTAGTTTACTGAAATTGCTTCGGCTTACTCATTAACTCACTTTTGAAGTTTTCGTAAGAGTCCGGTCCGCCATACTTTTCTTTTATATTTTCGTATTTGGCGAAATATCTATCAAAATCTCTATCAAATGTTCTTTGTGACTCAATAATGTATAGAATTAACTTACTTATTTCGTCGAAAGATTTTCTCAATCGAATCACTTTCATTAAATCTAAAGTTCTAATTATCTCTGTGGTATCCTCATTGAAGTTTTGTCTAGTGTTATCAAATGCATATAAAACTTCCCCATGGGCAAATTTATTTCTCAACGAGTATAGTTCGTTTAAATCACTAGAAATATAGTTTTTTATTTCAGTGTATCTAAGATATGCAGTTTTATAGTTCCTTTCCAAATTTTCATAGGACACTTCGTAAGTTTTTTCAATACAATAGTCTATCAATTTCTGCCATTTGTCAATAAATGTAGTTGCTGCAAATACTGAATTCCTTAAACTATCGTCTGCATGTTCTGAATATATAATTTTATATAAGTAACATTCTGCTACTACTGTAGATGCAATCGTTAAAGGACGCAACAATAATTTTTCTTGATGCTCTTTATTTGTTCTAATACAATCCTTTATTAAACGAAAAATCAAATCATACTCTTTTTTGCATTCTCTTAAATTTTTAGTTTCATATATAAATTTAGTCACTTGATTCATAAGCACTCCTATTCAACTCGACATGCCTAAACATACAATACTTTTATATGCTTGGGCACGTCGGGAATCGAACCCGAATAAAGATTTATGAAATAATTCTTTATGTAAGACCACTTGACCGCACCACATTAATATATGATAATGAAATTATATCATAACGATGGAATATTTCAATTATCATTATAATGATAATTGAAAAGTACACTTGACTTTTGATGTACTTTTCTTAAATCAATAGTTTAAGTTTATTCTTCACTTTATTTTAGGTTCTTCAATTTTTGTAAGTTTTTTATAGAAGAACAGTAAGCCGACAATACGATAGTGGTCATCATCAATAGGTGTTCTTGCTTCATCTTTTTTGCTTGATACAGCATTCAAGAATACTGATTATGCTTGGGAGAAAGAAATGAATAATACTACAATAATTATAGATGGTACATTTGATTCTGAAAAAGTTATCAAAGTTTCTGGTAAGGATGCAGAGATACTTAGTGCATATTTAAATGTCATTGATAAACTGCACACTATCGAAAACTTTATAGGAATCCACGTTTTAAATTTCAATCAAATTTTTTACCATTTTGATTTAGATCGAGCTGGAACTGCCCAGAAGGTAAGAGGAATAGTTTCTGATGAATTTGTTTTAATAAATTCTTTAACCATAAACTTTATTACAAGTGGAAAAACCCTTATTGATGTAATTGAACAGTTTGATAAAAAATCAACCAAACAAATTAGTAAATTCATTAGTTCGATATACGATAATAACTTTTCATATAAATTAGCTACAACTTTACGTAATTTTGCTTTGCATGGGCATGTTCCTATATATTATAATCATGGAAAATATAGTTTTAACTTACAATATATTCTCCGTGAAGGGTCAAAATTCAAGTTTAGCAAGTCATTTATAAATTCATTAATTGATATTGCAACAAAAATACAAAAAGAACACGGAGATATTGCAAATATAGCTTATACTTCGACTATTGCTAATTACCAATATGGTGTTTTCCAAATAATTCAAATTTTTTTACAGAACAATAAAAAGTTTTGCAATGACCTCTTTTACCAAGCAGAGAAAATAATTAGTGACCAACTAGAAGAAAATACTAATATACTATATTTTGAGGTCTTTGATGAAGTTCATTCTATTAATGTTTCCGATATGAGTGTATGGTACGACAAGTTAATTACCCATATTTCCAACGAACAAGACAACTTTGAAAAGATTTTTTCTGAATTAATTTTAAAAAAATAACTATATATACTTAGCAGGCTTTAATGTCTGCTTTTTTAGAAGGTAATATCATTCAAGTTATTTTACTAGATGAACAAACACAAGAAATTCAAATCATAATTAGTAATTTTATCAAATCAGAAATTCAACACACCAGAGAATTGCTTGGAACTGACTCGCCCTTTCTTAACAAGAAGCAAACCTGCGAGTATTTGAAAATTTGCTACTTTCTTTACCCATTTATATTCTTAAATCTTCTTTTTAATTGACTTTCTCTTACTTAAAAATAAAGATAGTGTACCTGTCCATCCTTGGTATTTTCTTTATTGAGTTTGAAGATTTTTTTTGATTCCGGTGCTTAGTCATTCTAAATTTGCCTTTCTTTATGCTTCCGTTTCAGAAAGCCTTTCGCTATCCCACATATAGGCGAAGGGTTTTCCTTCTTGTAAACGAGCCACACTCTTAGATGTCTTATTATTCTGATTTCATCCCTTCTACTTTGATCGAGTAATACTGATAATTTTTGACTAGTCACAAATCTGTTTGTTTCATTTCCTTTATTAATCTTGTTAACAGAAGTGGCTGATACTAATTGAATTCTGTAATCAAAGTTTCTTTTCGTTTAATAAAAAAGTTTTGGAATGTCTGCATTGAAAATTACTGGAGTTGACAAGTGAAGTGTTATGCGTGGTATGACAACTCTATACAAAAAGGATAGCATCACTGTATGCTATCCTTAGTTTGTCCTATGTTTATTGTGCAGGTCTCAAGGTTGCTGCTACTGTCCGAATAGAACTTTGTGTAAGTTCATCTTGTCTTTCTTCATCTGTGATTATACGAGGTTTTGGAAAGTTCTCGATAGGCTTTTCATGTTCTTTAGCTTGTTTTCTAGCTTGTTCAAGTCGTTGGTGCTGGGCTTCTGGGCCCCAGTCTTTTTCTGCAGCAATCTCAGAGACCATAAAGGCACTATATCGATATGCTTCTGGAACAATCGTCTGAATTTGTTCTTTAGTGAAGCGGTCTCCCTCACTATAATCAACGACATCCCAAATTAGTCCGTCATTGCCATCTTCTCGTGCTGCAAGGAAGTGTTCGCATCCAATAGGATTTGAGAGATTGATCATAAAGAGTTCTTCAGACCATTCTCCAGTCATTACTGCATCAATGAATGTTTTATATTCATCGTCCGAGGCGAATGTTAGTTGCCCTTCTTTTTCAGCTTTTTGAGCTTCACATAATACTTCAAATCGTTCCTGGTATAGTGAGAAATTGTACTGCTTTAAAAAACTTGCTTGTTCCGTTGTTAAAATATTTTTCTTCATCATGATTACCTCTTATTCTAAGTTAAATGTCAGTGTTACTTTAGTCAATGGGATGTGTTTAAGCCCCCAAAAGCCAGATTTCAGCAACACTTTGAACATACCAGCTACATTTCCTTCTGTATCTTGTCTAAACTTCTCATCTCTGATTTCCGTAAGACCTTTAAATTCATGAGAAATGCTACTAGCAATAGATGAACGCATCGATTCCTTGATATTATCTACAGTGTCAAATCGTCCTCTGATATTTGCATTGTGTCTATCATCAAAAATGATTTTATTGATCTGACCTTTACTGAAGTTTCTTAAGGCAATAGCTACAATATAAGGAAGTGCAATTCCCAATGTAACTAGTGGGTGTGTCAGAATATCAAAGACAATACCTTTTAGAGTGGTGATAAGTACGATATAAGCCAATGCACCTATCAATTTAAAGTAATTAACCGACATCGTAAATTTATTTTTTCGATTAGCTAATAACAAACCAATACATACATAAACTACTAGTAATACCAGGGCGACAATATGAATCGTCTTTGTTGAAACGTTGAGAATATTGTTTGCTAATAACAGAACTGAAGTAGCTGTTATAAATATGATTTCAAGGAAATAAATACTTTCAGCAAACCATTTCATCAGTAACATGAACATTAATTTATTATTTTTCAAAAAGACACCTTCTTTCTACTTATATGGTCTTGATTTTATCAGTCCATAATTATATAAATTATCAGTCCTCATATAAGCAACAACTTCCTTCCTAGTTCGTTTTAAATTACTCCCTAATTATAGGAAAACAAATATCTATTTGTAACCCAGTGACACCTCCTAAAAAAACACAACTCTTGTGAGCTGTGTTTTTAGGGAATTATGAATTTAGAATAGGGAAAAGGATTTTTAAGAAGTGGGTGCTATCTTAGTACTCTTTACTACGTTTAGAGAAACCAAGCATGCCAAGTGCAGTAGTCAAAATAACTGCACCTGCAGTAGCAATAGCTGAAGTTGATTTTTCACCAGTATTAGGAAGAACTTTAATAGCTTGTTGTTGGACAGGCACTTCTTCTACTGGAGTTACTGGGGTAGAAGTAGGTCCGCCAGACTCTCCTACTGGTGCTGCTGGTGGTGTATCGAATGAAACAAGATTTGATTGATAAGCATTACCAAAATCAATCTGATAGAAATCATTTTCTACAGTAGTACCTGCAGGGACTTGCAATGTAGCAGGAAGATTAACTGTTACATTATTGTTTTTAAGAATGTAGTCTTGGTAATAATCAACTGGATTTTTGGCTACCCAGAGATAGAATTCACCAGTTGGGTTAAGACCAGATTCATTTAGGATCTTGTTGATGGCATCAGTACGTCCTTCATCCGAAAGTACGTGATACATATCAAAGAGGTCTTTGACATCTTTGTTAGTGCTATCGACAATAGTAATAGCATCTTCATCTACAGTGTAGGCACCATCTTGCACATCATCGAGGAGTGCAAATTTAAGTGCTTGTTTAGATGCAGCCATATCTTTGTATGGGCTATAGTCAGTCGTCAAATGGAAGGTTACTTTATCATCTTCAGTAGTCTTACCGTCGATGTCATTTCCTTTTGAATCTGTAACAGACTTATGTGGTTTTGGAGCTGTTGGTGTCTTGTTAGTGACAGTATTAGAGAAGGTTTCATACCCATTGCGACCAGATTTATAAGTATTATCATAGAAGCCGTTGTCATCTGAGGCTACGAACTTGATTGTAGGTGCTTCAAGAGCTTTACCATCGTATTTGGCAGTAAATGTGTAGGTCTTAGAAGCCTCATCATAATCAACGTTCCAACCTTTAGCCTCATTTTCAGTCTTGTTGGCTTCGATATTTGGAACTTCACCGAATTCAAGTGGATCACGTGTGGTCACGGTATCACCAACTTTTGCATTGGCAAAGATGTTTCCATTGTTCAATACGTAGGTATGTTCATCATTTTTAGGAATCATCTTACCATTAACATTTTCACCATCGCTGTTGAGGACAGTTTTAGTTACAGTTGGTTGATAATTCATACTGTAGTCATGGTAGCTTACAGATGGAATTTCTGGTTTAACAGGCTCATTAACCTTTTTAACTGTAGCTGATGGAACCACGTTTGGATTGGTGAAATCAAGACTCAACTGACCATGAGTATCGATAATCCAGTTATCATCAATGTTAAGAATTGGGATAATACCAGTAGTCTCGCCTGGTTTCAAGACATAGGACTTGTTAAGTGCAATACTACGATTGATATCTTCAGCAAAGCTTGAGTTACCGTCGTGGTTTACTGAGTAAATCTCTTCCCCGTCTGTATAAACATGATAGTTAAGGTTTTGGTTAACACCAGTATTTGGACGGTTACTTGTATAAGCATAGTTCCACAAATCGAGACTATTAAGTGTTACGGTTGTCGAACCGTCTCCGTTAGCTGCAGACGTGAAATTAACCTTACCATTAAGGGTACCTGTACCCAAAACACCCAAGCTATCATTAGCTGAGTCATTCATATCATGAGTAAATGAGAAGGTACCGTCCGGATTAACACTACCGTTTTGAACAGAGTTCCCATAAGTCAGCTGGTCAACATTTTGTGTTGTTACTCGTCCGTCAACATTAACGTTAGCATTATCCTTCATAGCAGCATAATCTTTGTTAAATTTGTCGATGGTTTCTTTGTTCGAAGCAATCTGCTTATTAACCTGCTCAGTATAGGTGTTGTAATCACCTACATTCTTACCATCTCCACTTGAGATTTCAGTAGCTTCAGCTTTAATAAGTCCCTTACTATCTTTAACCGCTTTGTCTACTTGGGTTTCAAGTGTATCGTGTGCTTTGTCAGCTGCATCATAGGCTGATTGGCGTCCAGATGCGTCCTGGGTAGCTTGTTTGATTGTAGCTACTTGTTCATTTTGGTCGGCCTTGATTTCAGCTTGCTTTGTTGCGAGATCTTCACTTGTAGTTGGTGTCCCTTTATCTTGCGTAGCATCTTGTGTCACTTTTACACCGCTATCTTTGGCAGTAGCAACTGCATCTGTGACAGCTGTGTTGTCGATAGTTACCTTTTCAGCTTCAGTAGATGTATTAGCCTTTTCAGCGTAAGCATTATTATCATTAGTACTTACTGGTTGTGTAGTAGCTACTTCTGCTACTGTTTCAGTAGGTTGTGAATCAGTAGTGTTTGTTGCAGTCGCTGTGGTTGTTGGAGTAGAGACATCTGAAGTTGCAACAGCTGTAGCTTGTGACATAAGGCTGTCTGCGTTTGCTTGTGAGGTCGCAACTGGTTCTGAATTTACAGGAGCTTCAGTTACTTCATCTGCGGATGCTTGAGAAGTTCCTCCAACGATTGCTGCAGCACCGAGTGCAAGTACACCTACTGCTCCATAGACCTTATTCTTACGAATAGAGCCATGTCCTTTCGTGTTATTTGAGTCTTTAAACATTTAAAATAATCACCTTTCTTAGTTTGAGTACCATTTATCTTGTTTTACAGCTGTACGTTGAAGACCAAGTGCTGCCAAAATCAAGAATCCAAAGGTAACGAGTTTTGTTCCAGCTTCCCCTGTTTCAGGAAGTGTTACCATTTCTCCTGCCTCGGTCTTAACAGAGACAGTTCCATCCTCATTCACTGCTCCTCCTGCCTGTGAAGCTGGAACTGAGGCTACAGAACCATCGAAGTTTTGTACGACAAGATCACTATTGTTTGTTGAGACAACTTTATAACCAGTATTTGTAACGACTGGTTGACTAGGAGTCACATTAAGTACAACTTGTTTTGTTGAAGGAGAAACGTCCCCTGGTTTAGGTGCTTCTTGAACATTTGTGTCGCTAACTTTAGGAGTTTCTTCAGATTTAGGTGACTCAACCACTTTGTTTGAAGTAGTTGCTGAAGTTGAAGCTACTTCTGTACGACTATCTGATTTATGTTCAGTAGGCGTAGAAACTCCAGTTCCGATAGTCCCGTCAAGAATGTGAGGTGTACTTGTAGCTGTTTCAGACAGTTCTGGAGAAGTTGATGATTTCTCAGAAGATGTTTTTCCTTCGCTACTTGGCAAACTCACACCTGTTCCAGATGTTCCATCAGACACTTTTGGTGTTTCTGAACTTGTTGAAGAAGATTCAGCTGAAGTTGATGAGCCACTAGGTGTTTCAGAACTTGAAGCGTTATTCCCTTCAGTTGGTGCTGGAGTTGGTGTGGCCACAGTTGCCCCTTTATCATTAACAGTATTTGTTGAACTTTCACTGCTACTGCTAGTGTTATTTTCACTATTGTGGTTAGTATTAGCAGTATCCGTAACGTTAGGCTTAGTAGGAGTTTCAGTTACTGTGTGCTCTGAAGGAGTAGGAGTTTCTGATGCAGTTGAAGTTGTATCAGAAGTAGAGTTTTCTTCACTTCCTTCAGAGGTAGCTGTAGACGTTTCAGCAGTTGTACTTGCATTTTCAGAAGTCGTAGGTGTAGCCTCAGAAGTTTCTGATGTCTTCCCTTCGTCTTGATTTGGTGTAGTAACGCTTGGTGTTGTAGGTGTAGATACACCAGTACCAGTAGAACCGTCAGTTACTTTAGGTGTCTCAGTTGTTACACCTTCATTTTTAGGAGTGTCAACTTTAGGTGCTTCAGCAGCTGGGACATCTGTGGTATTGGTACCGGGTGTCGCTGGTGTTGATGAAGCGGGAGGAAGAAGTGTATCGGAGTGTCCATTCGCAACAGTAGCATTATCTGTTGGTCCAGTTGGTGCGGCAGTTTCGTCTGCTGATACCCCATTATTAACCAAACCTGTTGCTACAAGGGCTGTTAAAAAAGCTCCAGATTTTAGGATCATTGAACGTTTGTTTTTATCCATGAATAAGCAATTTCCTTTCTAAAAAATTACAGTTAGATGATAGCAAAAGTCATCCCTGACTCAAACCCAGTGACACCCTATGAAAATACAAAAAAAGAGCATACTGCTCTTATGTAATCTATTCGTGGATTGTATTCGATGTCTAACTAATTAAAGGCCCGTCTACGGATTGAGATCCCAACATCTTGCCATGATATCTCCATATCATCAGAGGGAGTGTCTCCTAGTAGGAAAACGGACTTATTATGGAATAGAGCATCAAATCCAATGTCTTCATAAAAGAGTTTTTCGTCATCATATTGAAAGCCAGAATCAATGTCGAATTCATTATTAAATATAGCACGGCAAATAAAATATGCACCTAGACCATAGTAAGTAATAGGTTCATTGGAACCTTTAGGTGTAACTTCAAATCGATAGTACTTCTCTACTTCAATGGAGTTTTGAGCATTGACTTCAATAGGCTTAAGATAACAGTACCCACGACTAGCGAGAGCTTCATCTAATTGCTGACGTAGAGGGCTTTTTTTATGAGCGATGAGACCAGGAATGGCATCCGCCTTACTGTCGAGAAAGTCATATGCATTCAGAAGAATCAAACCTTTTTTAAAAAAGTCTGGGCTAGTCTGTCTGTCCAGCCATTCACCTAAAAATCGGTTAATACGAGGTGTGTTCATAATTTTCTCCTTTCATAGATATTTGAATCGTCTTTTCTTAAACTAAGATTAGTGTAGCACAGAGGAAATTATAAGAGCAAGCGCAGAGAGCCCTAAATTTTCAAAAGTCATTTAAAATGAACTATTTTTTAGACGTTGCTTTATCAACTTCAAGGTTCACTTGATAAATTCTTTTTTATTGTCTTTAATAAAGCCTACAGTGATTCAAAAGTTAAAGATACAGGGCGGTGTTGTACCTGATCCTCTAGTTGTTGCAGTACACAGCTTCTTTGATTTGTTTCACGATAGTGATAAGCTAGGTCTCGTCCAGACCCCTGACCAGCAGTTCTCATCACTTGAAGTTAGTCACTATTCTTGGGGCGAGGTGTTTATTTATATATATTTATGCTGGCACTAAGTGCGAAGTGACAGTGCTTATAGTTTGCAAATTAATAAGCTCCCTCGCCTCATTATTTTTCAACACTTCATCAAGTACGCTCGCAATATCTTTGGATAGAACTTGCCAACCAGGTTTTTTTAGGACTTTTTCCTATCTTTCTAAACCTTTCATCTCCTACTTGAGTAATAATCATAGTCTGTTTATACTGCTATCCAGAGAAAAACATAGTTAATGTTCTTCTGGTAACTGCTTTATGGAAATTTATTCCCAAAAAAATAAAAAATAGCTCCATAATCTCTACAGTAGTTTTACCTACTACAGAAATTATAGAGCCTACTATGAAGCGATAAATTTAGTGTTGAAAACTCTACCTTCCAAATGAACATCTGATACCGTACTTCTCTATCAAACATTATTGATATGAACGTAAAGAGAGGAAATAGTATTGGGAGACCTTTAACTTCAGGCTTCTTCAGTATCTTCTGATCCACACCAACGACACTTTTCGTAATTATCTGTTTCATCAATATCATACGAATAGTATCCCAAACAACTATTACAATAACGATCAATTTCCATATTGGACCTCCCAACCCCACACTATCTAGTCTGTATAGCCAATAACATTTTTTTCAACGGTTTCAATAACTTCCTTAGGAATATCAGCGATAGCTGTCTGATAAACTATATTTTGTCGTGGATTAAAGAAACCTAGCTTTGATATACTCAAGAACTCTGGTTGATTGGAACGAATTCCCATTAAATAGTATATAAGAACCTGTAGAGTATAATCCTTATTGGGTTTTGATTTTATGACCTTGAAATCCCAAAGAGTATCCTTGGTTAAGAAATCTCCATCGCCTGATGTGATTGTATCCGTATATGCAGATCCGAATGTAAATCCATCTAAAGTAATTGGCCCATAGGTTTCAAAGAAGTGAAGACTTCGCTGTACCATGATACGAATATTTTCGATAGTGGTTTCATCAGCGTGAATAGTATCAACTGTCATAAAACGAGCAGGGCCTGCTCTAAAAGCAACATCATAACCAACCAGAATACATGCAGCAGCAATTGATTGATTATCTAGTCCAACAATTTGGTCTAATAGTGAAGTAGCCTTATCAAATTCACCCACCAGATATGCTCCATTTAAAGAAATCTTAAACGCTTCTTTGGGTTGTGCACCATTCATCAAACGTGATAGATAGTCTACAGCTGAACCAACAAGTCCAGGCGACACCGACTCATCTGAATTCAAAATTTTTCCGTCATCTAAGGTAATCGCTGAAAACTGCTTCAATGGTATATATCCACCTCTAGGTTGTTTCACTGCTTTAATACGGTTTGTCACTGAAGTCATTTTTTACCTCCTAAATACTAACAACTATAAATAACTAGTAATGATGAATTGCCATCTGTAACCCATTTATCAATAGATTGTTTTGAACTTTTAGTAACAGAGCCCTAGGCTATGCTACTTCTCCTCAATCTTTCATAAGTTCTTCAAATGGATTTGAAGCATACTCTGGTTCTTCCTTAAGAAACTCAATAGCTGACTTCTTCGCCAATTCCTTATAAAGCTCAATTTCCTCCATCGAATTGAAAGCTTTAGGGTCATTAGGATCCAGAAGGTATTTTCCTTCAACAAATTCTAGGCCCTCAATTTCTCGAGCCATCATCTTCATACTATAATCTAACTTATCAAACATTACTTGTTCCTTTCATTTCCGAATTCGTCACATTATACTAAAAGTCCTTGATTACTTTATCTAGTTAAACCAAATACCTATTTTGCTAGATAAAACAGAAAGACTATTAAATCAAAATGATACTGAATTCTTTTCCCTTAGTTTTTTATTTATCTCATGATTATATTTTATCAATATAGATATATAAAACAAGCGCATTAACAATGCACCTGTTCCTGTATTCAATCATGTACAAACAAATTAATAATAAAGTGCGAGTTACATGTACTTTTATCTTTTTATTATGTAACATTGAAAATAATCTGGCAATATATTTATTTAATTAGGAAATATCAATTACCGTAAAGTCCCATTATGACACTCTACATTTTCCCAGTAACATGTAGCGATCAAGTTTAAAAACACCAAAAAAGCCAAAGCTTAAGCTTCAGCTTTTATAATCTCAAATCATTGGTTAATACAACATTGATAGGTTCTTCAGTATTTTTACGATACCTCTTCAAACATACTAGTGAAACAACTACCGAAAGTAATATCAATAAGACGCCACATACAACCATTGCAAAGACCTGTTCAGGACGAGTGCCATAGTTCTCAGTATAGTTCAATAGTGATGTACTAGTCTCCATTTTTTGGATAACGTTGGGAACAAAGTTCCAAGATACAATTGTAAAGACTGCTAAAAAGAGTAGCATTCCAAACGCCCAACTTAGAACGTAACGTTGCTGACGTGTCATAAAGTCACGCTGATTGTATTCTTCAACACATAGTCCCTTATATTGGCCATCTTTAGTGAAGAAACGTGGCTCTTCACCATTTTTAATTCGTTGAATATCACTTAAAATTTCAGCACTTAAGTGTCTAGCCGGTAACTCTTGAGCTAGTTTATTTTGTTCTTCAATAGTTAACTCAGAAACATCATCAGTATATTTTAAAAGATATTCCTTAGTCTGTCCGTCAAATAATCTGACCAACTTCCTTAAAAGACGCTTTGTTTCTTTTTCCATGACTCCTCATCTCCAATCGTTCTTTAATCCTATTCTCTTATTATCACCAATTCTTTAATCCCTATGCTATGGCACTATTATATCAAGGATTAAGAAGATATGCACTTACACAGGGATAAAAATTCCTATTAGAGTTAAATAGATAAAGAAAAGTTCCATCTATTGATGAAGCTAAACAAGATATGTAAGACGGATTGACTACGTTTAGTCATGTCCGTGTTCAGCATGATCAGCTTCAGCTACCCCATGAACTGATGTTACTTCTATTTGAGTTGTTCCCATAACGTAATTCCCACAGAAATAGAGTTTCGCACCATCTGGGTTAGCAACCTCAAGGACAAACTGACGAACATTGTCCGCTTTAGCTTTAAATACTTGCGTTTTAGCATCAGAGTACTTATAACCTAGCATAAATTTCGCTACAAGCTCATACTGCATCTTGGTTCCAGTAATCGTTAAGTGATTTTGATAATCTGGCTTAACATCGGTTACGTTCTGAACAGTCTCAACATAAGAACACATTTCTTTCAAAGCATTCTTTACAGTTTGCGTATCAGCATCATCTGCAGGTATTTGTGTTTCTAAAGTCGCAAGTGCCTCATTACGCCATCTCTCATACTTATCTTCCTTTGGAATGTCTTCCGAGGATGAATCTTCAATCACCTGTTCGGTGCTAGGGGTTGTTTCTTTTTTCTTCGGTTCATTCTTCTTCATTAACGCAGAGACCAAAAACATGACTCCAAGAGCAAGGAAAATGATCACTAAAATAATTATGTATCTCGAATCTTTTTTCATGAGCCCAGTATAGCATCATTTATATAAGTGAAAAAGGGAGTGACACCCCCCTTTTTTGTTTCACAGTAATACCTAAAATGATTTATCTAAATTGGAGATATTTTTCATCCAACGACACTTTGATTTCATTGAATTCATGATTTGGATCATAAACTGTTAAATTTAATTCTTTAGTTGTCCCTTCTCTCCACTCAGTGATGACTGCATAATGCGTGCTAAAAAATACCTTACCATTCTTGTTACAAGCTACAATAGTCATGGGCACATATCTTAGATAATAATTGGTAGTATTCTCAAATGTACCAGAACAATTCAATTCATCACTATTTTCGCTACTTTTACTGATTGTAAAGTTATTCCCTTTAAAGATTTTTTTAAGTGCTTGGATTATTTCATTTTTTTGCTTTACTTTTATTCCTATGTCTAGTATATCACGTAAGTTCCTAGTATCCTGGACAGGTATCTTCTTTCTTGAATGAATATCAAATATCAATTCATATCTCTTTCTTCTGTACTCAACCCAACGATCAGAAGAGAAATGATCATTTTCCTTCGATGTTAATTTTTTTGAATCCTCAAGAACATTTATATATTCAATAGCTAATTTCTTGAGCTTGTTGTCCTTAAAAGTTTTTTCCTTATATCTTCCAACTTCCGATAACTCAAGTTGTGTTGCCTTTTCATAGTACGACGTAGTATCCTCATAATTTGATGCGGCATCCTCCCACCGTTTATCTAATCCCCTAGCTAACGACTTGATGAAGTCATTATCATAGGTGATTGCCTTATTAACAGCCGAACTGCATAAGAACAATGAGACTACCATTAGAACTGCAAAAAGTAATTTCTTATGCATAACCATCCCCTCCTAATTCTATTCCCACCACTATTATAACATTTAAACAATTTCAAACCGGCAGGGCAGAAACCTAGTATATAATAAGCGTTGTTTATATCCCCTATGATACCTCTCAAAAATCAAAGAGCCAGGAAAAATCCTGACTCTTTATGGCCCTATAATTTATATAGTGGGTAAAACAATAGTAGAGATTATCGAGGTTTTTCGTGTTTAGAAACAAACCCTAAGTAATATAAGTTGGAGGCTTAATCAATATTCTATACACGAACAACAACTTAAAAATCTATTTTCTAGTGATTGTAGAAATAAGAATTAAAGTTCCCCACCAATACCTTTAAATTTTTCAACAAAACTACTGATTTTTTGGAAGACGATTTGTTTTTTTGTACGATATTGTGGATTTAGAGGGCTCATTTTTGGAAGAGCTTCATTCAAATCATTACCATTTTCACTAGCATACCCATGCTTCAGTGAGGTTTGAATATAACGCTTAGCACATTGCTCATTTAATCCCTCAACCCGAATTAAATCTTCTGCCTCTCTTTTTTGTTCGTGTTGAGCAAATACAAAGAATTGCTCAATAATATCTGATTTATCCGAAAAATTATCTAAATCACTTTTATGAATGAAATCGACAATCAAATCTTCCTTAGAACGATTACCAAGACTTGCTCGAATAGTTCGGGTAATTTCTTCAACCAGTACATCTTTATTTGAAACTTTTTTATTTGTTTCAAAAATGAGTTCCAAGATATAATCAAGATTGATTTCTTGTGATTTTAGCAATTCAACTTCAAAGACAACCGAATCCCAGTCTACTTTAGAATGGCCATCTTCCTTATTACGACGTTCATTATCATACCAAGACTTAATATCATTATAGGTCGAACGGTAATCTTGAATTTCCCTAACACTTGGAATACTTAACTGAGCTAATTCTGCTAAAGTCACATCATCCATATGAAAACGTTTCTTGAAGGATTCTACCGCCTTTTTATCTAAAATATCAAGTTCTTGTAATGCTTTCAGGCTCATGAAATCATCATAATTTTGCAAGATATTGTCGAGACGAAGAAATTGACCAAACAAAGAAATAAATTCTTTCTTATCACTCTCTTTAATAATAGCCTGTGGGTCCGGGAATTTTTCTTGTAACTCTTGAACAACAGCCATATAGCCTTTTTGATCTTCCCCCGCCTCTGTAAAACCAGTCATATAGTCTTGATAAGGTCGTTCTAACAGAATTTCTGCTGTCTCTGTCTTTCCAAATAATTTAATGGCATCAGTTGTGGCCTGCTCTAAATCCCGAAATGTTACAATGTTACCAAAAGACTTAGTTGCATCATAAATCCGATTGGTACGAGAGAAAGCTTGAATCAAACCGTGATACCTTAAGTTTTTATCTACAAAAAGAGTATTTAAGGTAGGTGCATCGAAGCCTGTTAAGAACATCCCAACTACAATTAAGAGATCCACATCACGATTTTTGACACGCTTAGCCAAATTACGATAATAATTCTGAAAATCCTTACTATTAATCGTAAAATTAGTTCCAAACAACCGGTTATAATCGGATACACAACTAGCCAAAAATTCCTTACTACTAATATCCGCTATATCTGTCGGTGAAAAGCTCTCATCATCAATTTCTCCAATAGCCGCCTGCGACTCATTAGCAGCATAAGAAAAAATAGTTGCAATCTTCAATGGTTTATCAGAATATTTTTGCTGTTTTTGTAACTCTTGATAATAGGCTTTCGCTGCATCGATACTTGAAACAGCGAACATAGCATTGAAGCCTTTATCAGAAAATCGATGCGTCTTTTGAGCAAAATGTTCTAAGATATAACTAGAGATTTCAGCAATTCTAGTTGGATGAAGCAGAGCTTTTTTATTTTCAGCTGCAGACAACTTGGTCAAGTCCTGCTCGCTTTCGATTGCCTTGAACTGTGGTCGAACATCGTTATAATCAACCATGAACTTCAAGACTTTTTGATCTCGAATCGCATCAGTTAATACATAAGCATGTAATTCATGCCCGAAAACAGATACGGTCGTATCTGTCCCCAACGCATTTCCCTTTCGAATTAGTTTACCAGAGGCATCATATTTATCAGGTAAAATCGGTGTACCTGTAAATCCAAACTGGCAATACTTCTTAAACTTCAGTCTGAGTCGTTTCTGTACTTTACCAAACTGGGAACGATGACATTCGTCAAAGATGAAAACTACTTGCTTTTGATATATCTCATGTTGACTCTCACTGTTCATAAAGTTGTTAAGCTTCTGAATAGTTGTCACGACTATTTTATTATCGTCTTTTTCAATATTGCGTTTAAGACCCGCTGTGCTATTTGAACCATTAACAGAGTCAGGTGAAAACCTCTGATACTCTTTCATCGTCTGATAATCCAAGTCCTTACGGTCTACCACAAAGAAGACTTTATCTACTTCATCCATCTCAGTAGCAAGACGAGCAGCTTTAAAGCTTGTCAATGTTTTTCCTGATCCTGTTGTGTGCCAAATATAACCACCTGTATCAGGACCGCTTTTAATTTTTGAAGCAATAGCTGATCGTATTTTCCAGATAATCCGCTCTGTTGCTGCAATCTGATATGGGCGCATAATAAGCAGTGTATCATTAGTATCAAATACAGAATAGTTTATCAAAACATTGAGCAAGGTTTGTTGACTCAAGAAAGTTGCTGTGAAGTCTTTCAAATCATTAATAGGGTCATTGTTTTTCAAAGCCCAGTTCATGGTAAATTCGTAGGAATTCTTATCTCGTTTAGTTGTATTAGCGAAGTATCGAGTATCTGTTCCATTTGAAATAATAAAGAGCTGAAGGTACTTAAAGAGTGAGTTCTCTCCATTGAAACTTTCCTTACTGTATCTATGTACTTGATTGAAAGCTTCACGAATTGCAACCCCACGCTTTTTGAGTTCAATTTGTACTAGTGGTAGCCCATTTACCAACAAAGTCACATCATAACGATTACTACTTGTGCCAAATTGCTTCATTTGATTTATGACTTGCAGTTTATTGCGTCTAATATTTTTCTTATCCCAAAGATAGATATTCTGGATATGCCCATCGTCAAAGATAAAGTCATAAATAAAATGGTCATGAAGTTTTCTAGTACAGTCAATCAAACTGTCACTCGGTTTATTTAGATACTCATCCAAGAAGCGCAACCACTCTGAAGCTGTGAAAGTTACATTATTTAGAACTTCCATTTGTTTTTTGAGGTTTGCTAATAGCGACTCTGGGGTTGTTACGGTATTGAGATATTCATAGCCTTGTTGACACAAATCAGCAATCAACTCTTTCTCTAATTCTGCCTCAGTCTGATATGATCCATCCTGTACAGACTTGACGTACTTCTCCAAAACAATAAAATTATTGGCTTCCAAAATCGTATCTGTTTGTGAAATTTCAGACATCATTTCTCCTTTTTATAAAAATGGTATCGCTCTATAAAATCATTAAAAAGATAAATCAACATTTGCTTGTGCTCAGGATTTAATGCAGAGACTTCTTCAGCTGAATGTTTAGAATGACTGGCAAAATCTAAAATCCTTTTTTTGTAAGCATTCTTTACCCTATCATCAGCATCTTGCGGAAACAACTCTTTCCAGTCTTTATATCCTAAAAAAGTCGATGTTTTTTCATATAAATTCCGTAAAAAATTAAAATGAAATTTTTGAATATTACCATTTTCTATCGCCTGAGTAATTTGTTCACACAGAAATAAATGATAGGCAAAGGGGGAGTCTTTCCTTTGATTTGGCATTAGATATGTTCCATCCTCTAATTTTTCAAGTCTATATTTATCTGCGTTACCAAGTTCATTGTGCAAAACATTGTAAAATAAAGGACTATGAGTGGTAATAATAAATTTTAAACCTAATTTTTCTTGATTACTCTCTTTTATCAAACCAGCTAAGTTTGAAGCCACTTCTATCAAATGATTTTCATCCAAGGAAGAAACAGGATCATCAATAAAAATGTATTCTAAATCATCAAAATCATGGGTGCTCCGCTCTTCTGCCTCAATTAACTTTCGCTCACTTATCACAAACTCTAGCAAAGTATAAAATACTGACCAGATAAAGTTGCTTTCCTCACCCTTAGAGAGCTTAACATGCTCACGCTCTTCCCCATTTCCTCTCTGAAAAGTGAAAAGAACTTGATTATTTTTTAAATCAAAGATTGGATTCAATTTATCGTCTGTATAATGTTGAAAATTTGATATAATGTTCTGATCCTGACCTTGCTCTTCAATAATCCATGAAATAAAAGAATTTGGCTGAATTTTCAATTTAAAATCTTGATTGTTATCAAGATCATTATCCCAAAAAAACAAATCCTCAGTAAAAGCATTATAATAAAGAATCTTATCTCTCGTAGGACTGTCTTCTTCAGATTGAAATAACTTAGAAAATTCTTTAGAAAGTCTGGTCTTCCCTGTACCATTAAAAGCGTAGATTAGCTGAACATTCTTATTTGAATTTTTTAACTTCTGCGCAATATCTCTTAGCATCTCCGCCATAACGAATTCCTATTCTTTTCTGTAAGTCAAAATTTAAGCAATTGTTCCCGACAATATTCATACTGTTTCTGCCTCAACTCAATTTCTTTTGGTAGACCTTCAGAGAGAGAGGTGGTTAGAGTGTTAAAATTGTCAAGAATTGAGACAATTCTTTCTTGTTCAGTGAGAGATGGTAAATAAAAACCAACTTTATCAATAGCATCTTTAGATAATCTAGGAATACTAGCCTTTCGAACTTGTGATTTGAGTCTATCTTGCCTACTCAACAAGACATAGTACATAAATTTATCAGAAATATTATCCGATGTCTCTAATGTGTAGACATCATCTGCTGCCCAAAAGTCCGTAGCGCTATACCCAATTTCACCAGCCGCCCCTGCACAAATTACAAAGCTAGTGTTTTTCACTCTGTTTGATTCAGAATAATACCCTAAGGGCGTCAAACTGTTTTGATAAACTGGAACACTTCCTGAAGTAGTTAGTTGCTTTCTAACAAGACGTTTCCCACGTTGCAAATTGACAACTTGTCCCACCTTCACCCGAATCGGTCCAAATACCCAATTTAAGAGCCTAATGATGTCTTGTCTGTACTGTAGTGTACTGTCAGTGTACTCGCCTTCGGCGACAAATGTCAAGAGTTTTTCTCGGAAATATTCGTACTGTTTTTGACGCAGTTCAATCTCCTTGGGAAGTCCGAGATTTAGGTCATTACAAACCTTGTCAAAGTTGTCTAGAACTTGAACAATACGAGACTGAATTTCTAAGGATGGGACAGGGATTTTTAATTTCGAAAGTGTATTACCATTTGTTAAAGCCCTTGTTGTATAAGTACTATACCGAACAATATCCCTTCTAAAAGCAGTTGATTCAAAACAATATGCACAGTATTCAGGAAGTAATAATTTCGTAATTGGTCTTGCCCTCAAAACAAATCCACTAAAAACTCCATTTTCAACTTCATCCAATAATACAGAAGTTTTTCCAATTTCCTCTTGAGTTTCAGATGTTCGAGTAAAAAAGACATCCCCCTTCTGGACACCATATCGTTCGATTTCCTCCGTACTTACTCTAACTTTCCCTTTCAATACATTCGATAATATTTTCTTGTTCTTATATACATCGGTATAATTAACTATAGGAGTTCCACTCCCAAAAAATTCTTTTCCTTTATTCAATCCATTCTTAAAAACAAACAATTCCCCAAGCGTCTTCCACTCAACTTGATAAACCTCATCATCAAATGATAAGAGTTTATCTCGATAAAAAGAATATTGCTTTTTACGTGAGGTCAATTCTGAGGTCAATTCTGTAACATACTCAGTCATTTTGTCAAGTTTTTGCACGATCTTTTCTTGAATATCAAGAGGAAGTATTGGAACAAGAAACTTTGAATAAGTTCCAATCCATTGTCTACCATGTTGTTCTGGTTTATAAGTTATTGTACCCAAATAATGCCATACATAGCGTAATAAAACTTCATTTTTAAATTCATCCTTTATCGTTAACATTTTCATTGCTGATGATTTTACTTTAAATTTAAAATCTACCCATTGTTTTGATGTAGTAAAATCATCAAAAATGATAACAGGATTGTTTTTGCTAGCATGATAAATACCGTCTTTTTCATTTGTATAACCTAAGATAAATGATTGTCCTGCAGTTAAAACAGGAATTTCATTACTGTCAGCATAAGATTTACTTGATACAATATATTTGGTTGGTTGCTCATAATCTACTACTTCCCATAACTCTTTCCATTCAATGGGACAGTTTTTGATATCTTCTAGGATGTTCATGATTTACCTCCTTCCTTGGCTAGATTTTCAATACTTTTGATTTCCTTGAGGTAGTCTTTTTCGACTTGACTAAGGGTTTTGCTCTGATATGTCTTGTATTCCTTGTCCACTTTTTGACTCATCTGTTCATGAGAGATTGTCCCACTATTATCCAGCAAGTCTTCTCCTGTTGCTAGAAGGATACGGTCCACATGTGTCACCCAGTCTGCCATAGTCATGACTTCTTCACGCTCCGCTTGTCTCTCCGCAAAGTCCAAATATCCTGATACAAGCTGATTAAGCCCACGGAGTTCCTTTTCTGTCAGATAGTTCTTAGCAACTTTTGCCTCAGATAAAGTAGGAAGTTCTCCCTTAAAAGTGGTCAAGCCCATAAACTCCTTTTCACTATCGACACGATAATAGATGAGTTCACTCGCAGTGTTGTGGTGAATGGCATAGTGCATCTTATTTTGCACCGTCGCAAAGAATTTCTTTGCCTCTGGTGAATGGGCATCGTAGTCACTTGATGTTGCGAAAAGATCCAAAAGCTGACGATAAAAGACTTTTTCACTTGAGCGAATATCACGGATTCTTTCAAGGAGTTCTTTAAAGTAAGAGCCCCCACCTAAATTTTTCAAGCGCTCATCGTCCATGGCAAAGCCTTTGACTAGATACTCTTTTAAAACCGTTGAAGCATAATGTCTGAATTGGACTCCACGAGAGGAACGAACACGATAACCAATCGCCAAAATCATATCCAAATTGTAGTAGGCGACTTTTTTCGATTGGGTTTTCCCAGCCATTGCACCGTGACGAGTGGTTGTCAACTGATAGTTGACAACCACTGCTTCATCCAATTCACCATCTTCAAAAATAGCTTTAATATGTTTACTAATATTTTGCTTGGAAGTTTGAAAGAGTTCAGCTAGTTCTTGTTGGGTTAGCCAGACCGTTCCATTATCCAAATGAAGCTCAATAGCAGACTCGCCGTCATCTGTTTTATAGAGAATCACATCATTTACCATGGGTCAGTTCCTCTACGATTTTGTCAATTTCTGAACGTAGGTGGTCAATTTTTGCAACGGTCTCTGCTATTTCTTTATTGAGCACATCAATTTTAATCTTCTCACGTGTATCTTCTTTATCGACATAGGTTGATACAGAAAGGTTATAATCATGCTCTGAACCAATCACATCATTACCAACAAGGGATGCTTTATAATCCACACTTTGATAATTAGCGAATAATTCAAGGATATTCTTGATGTTGCCAGGGTCTAAAACATTATTATTAGGCTCTTTTTTGAATTCCTTACTAGCATCAACAAAAAGAACATCATTCGTCGACTTATTCTTTGCCAAAATCAGAATACAGGTCGCAATAGAAGTTCCGTAAAATAAATTGTCAGGTAACTGAATAACCGCTTCTACAAAGTTATTGTCTACTAAATATTGACGTATTTTTTTCTCTGCACCACTGCGATAAAAAATACCGGGGAAAGTTACGATAGCCGCCCGTCCTTTGTTCGACAAATATGACAAGCTATGCATAATGAAAGCAAAGTCAGCCTTTGATTTTGGGGCCAAGACTCCAGCAGGTGCAAAGCGATCATCATTGATGAGCGTTGGATCATCTTTTCCTATCCATTTGATTGAGTATGGTGGGTTCGACACAATCGCATCAAATGGCTTCTCGTCCCCATGCTTAGGGTCCAGTAAAGTATTACCTCTCTCAATGCTAAACTTATCATAATTGATGTTATGTAAAAACATATTCATGCGAGCTAGATTATACGTAGTCATATTAATTTCTTGACCGAAAAAACCATCTTCAATGACATGCTCATTAAACTGTTTTCTAGCTTGCAAGAGTAGTGAACCAGAACCACAGGCAGGATCGTAAATCTTGTTGACTTTATTCTTTTCATCCTTACCAAGCATAACAATCTGTGCCAAGAGTTTCGATACACTTTGTGGTGTAAAGAATTCTCCACCTGATTTTCCAGCATTAGAAGCATAATTAGATATTAGGTACTCATAAGCATCCCCAAAGAGGTCAATGTGATTATCTTCAAAGTTACCAAAATCAAGGCTCGCAATTCCTTCCAGAATAAGTGTTAAACGCTGATTCCTCTCTGGGACTGTACTACCAAGCTTATTACTTCTGGTATCTACATCATCAAAAAGTCCTTTAATGTCATGTTCGCTAGCATAACCAATTGCACTTGATTCAATATCATCAAAGATTTCCTTTAAATCTGTATTCAAGTGTTCATTTTGTCGTGCAGTTTTGACAACATTTGAAAACAATTGAGAAGGCATAATAAAATAACCTTTGGTTTTAATAGCATCATCTCGAACCTCAGGTGTAATTAGTTCTTCAGGAACCTCCTCGTACTTTATTGATTCATCTCCACCTTCAATATATGTTTTGAAATTTTCACTGATAAAACGATAAAATAGAATTCCCAAAATATATTGTTTAAAATCCCAACCATCTACTGCACCACGAACTTCGTCTGCAATCGCCCATATCTTTCTATGCAACTCTTGCCTTTGTACATGTTCTGACATTTATTTTCCTCACAAAGATTTATTTCTTTCATTATATCATTTTAAATTGTTTTAGAATATACTTGGAAAAGGGCTATCTATGGACCACTGGCACATTTAGCCGCTTATAATAATTAATCAATTCCTATTCTTTGTTGAATTTATGAGTAATGGTTTCGTTGAAAATAAAAAGAGCAACCGATTTTAAATTGATTTGCTTGTGAATATTGATGATTATTCATTTTCCCCGATTGTCAAGTGACGCTAGACATTTTACGTAACTCAAAAAACTTGATAAGGTATTTGATAGTTTAAGGATTTCCTAGGATTTTTATTTCATTTATCAGCTATAACTGATAAAACTTTTTGAGAAATACCATCAAAATCCATTCGTACCTTATAAATTGACTTTGACACTTCGGGTTTGGTAAAATCAAGTAAAGGTTGAGACTGAGTTTGAGCCGGTGACGACTCATTCAAAGGTTACGTTTTATTCGTTTCAGGTAGAGGTGCTGCCTCCTGTTTTTCAGGTAAATCCCCGAATGTGTTCTCAGCCTTTTTTGTATGCTCCTGAGAAGCTGAACTGCACCCCAAAAGTTAGATTTTTTCTGTCTAACTTTTGGGGTGCAGTTCAGCTATCCTAATAGTGAAAGGAGCTGGTCTTTTTAAATTATTAAATCTGTCCTCTCCTATTCTACTTAAACAATATAACCAATAAAAAGGAGCCATCTTTTGACTCCCTTTTTGTATTTACATAATTATATTTATGTATTATTTTGCATTATTTTCACTAACAGTTAGGTCAATTAGGGGTAGATAACATGGAGAAACCCTACTATTGATTCCAAATAGATGGAAGTTGAAATGAAGATGATATAGCGTATCTTCCATCTCAAACGTATGTTTGATATTCCCTTGAGGCTTACCTAGAGCAGTTCCCTCTCTATAATAACGAGGAGAAATTACTTTCTCACATTCCATATTAGTGATCTCAACAATCGCTCTATACTCCGGCTTAATAGCATTCTTATTAATCATTGTCATTTGAACATTAGAGTCGTGTCTTGTTAACTCAATATCATTAATAAGTGAATGTTCATTATATAAGCTGGTTTCAGTAGATTTCTTCAACCCAAGATATTCCACATCGATAACATTCTTGAATAGATAACGTTTAAATAAACTAGTACTTAGTTTCGTTCCCACAAAATAAAGGGCAAGACTAACTAACACTAGCTCAAAAATCAATGTCATGCTTGCATCCGTAACCCGGATTGGTTTCATCAAAAGAATACATAAACCAAACATTTCCATTATACTTACAAGTGAGGTAAATACCCACCAGTCACTACCACTCTTATATTTAAAAACAGCCCTTAACGTAAAGAGACCGAGGTAAACTCCTTGAAAGATATAAAGGAAGACCTTTACTTGATTTATAGGCATTGTGTTAATAAAAACATTAAGGAAAATCGTTCCCATAATTATAGCGAACCATAAAAAAGCTTTTCTCAAACACCAGTCTAGGCCTTGTACAGCCAATAATGACATGCTTTTCGGATTAATTTTTGATTGTATACTCATTTATACTCTTTTTCTCCTTTTTGATTTATTCTTTAGATGGTGCTCCACCTTTTTGTGTCTTAGGATCAATCACCATACCAACTTGTGGTTGGGTATCCCCTAGAATAATCGACGCTGGACTCAAGAAATCACCGTACTGGAAGACTTTCGTTTTACGACGTTCAAAGTGAATATGTGGTCCAGTAGCTGCACCCGTTTGTCCAACATATCCGATAAGTTGGCCTTTTTTGACCTTATCCCCTTTCTTAACAAGGGGAACATCACGCATATGTCCATAATAGATAATAGTGCCATCTGGAAGAGTGTGCATCACGTGGTTACCGTCGATATTCATCGCCTCTTCATTGACCTCTACTACTTCACCGTCTGTTACGGCATAAATTGGAGAGCCTTCTGGAGCTGCAAGGTCCATTCCTGTGTGTCCTGAACCCGCATTTGGACCACCTGCATTAGCTGCTGCACCGAAAAGTTGGGTAATGGTATAAGGAACATCAAGTGGCTGACCAGTATCAGTGCTGAGATTACTACTATCGCTGTCACCACACGTATCTGCATCTACTTCTTCCTTGTCATCATCCTTATCCTTCTTGTCTTTTGACTCTTTTGGACGATAGACATAGACTTTTCCGTAGTCCATAGTAATACGGTCTCGATATTGACCATAATTATTCTCAGCAATTCCATCTGTTGAAGGGGAACATTGGATAATATTTTCCTTATCCTCAACTAGCATGGTCTGTCCTTTATCTCCAGAGCTACTTCCTTTCGTACCCCAGATAATGACATCACCTTTTTCACGGTTCTGGACATCATCTTTGGAAGACCACGCACCCTCATACACTAACTCATAACCATTGTCTTTCAACCAGTCGTGTTCCGAGTCGGTATCTACAGGAGAGCTAGATTCTTTAGCACCGCCGTCAACAAGGGCATAATAGAGAGCAGATGAATGGTCATAGCTATCTGGTCCAGTACGAGCATCACGAGAATACTTAACCTTGCCTAGCTTATCCTTATACCACTTGATAGCTTTGTCAGTATCAATAGTCTTTTTATCCTTATCGCTGTCTTTTTTGCTAGCCTTGTTGCTAGAGTCACTTGATGAACTGCTTGAACTGCTATCGTTATCATCGTCTTCGTTGTCGCTATCCTCTTCATCATCGTCACCGTCATCATCATCTGAACTTTGACTACTTGACGAGGAGTTATTGGAAGAAGCACCGCCACCACCAAACGCCTTTTGGAACTTGGCATCATCGTACTTATATTTACTTGCTTCGAAGACTTCCGCAAACTTCCTTGCATCCGCCTTCTTCTGTTCTGGTTTGACATAAGCCATATTACCTCGTTCGTAGGCATTCCATGACATAGCAGTTTCATCGATATTGGTTTGTTTAGCAAACTCCTGGAATGACCAGTTATGGCCAGATTCGTCATAGGCTGGGTTCCAGTCACCTTTTGAGATGGCATCGATAACAAAAGCAACCATCTTATCAGCATCTTCCCAATCTGGACTATTGAGAGATGCATATTTCGTGTAGGGGTCAAACTGGAAGATTCCACCACCACCAAGTGTGTTAGATGTCCCACCTGTCGTTGGAACAGCTCCCTTAGAAATGGAGTCATTGATACCACCACCATAATGCCCTTGGGCACGTCCAATGATGTCATAGCTCCCTTCAGAGTTTGCCCAACCAACAGCACCTACAGCAGATTCCCCAGATAATCCAGCATTCACAAAAGCCATAAAGACTTTGTGGGCATTTTCATAGGCTTTTGTCCCCTTCGTAAAGGGATCAGAGTCGCCAGCAGATGCTGAGTCAGTTTTAGTAGAAGTCGATTGAGGCTTAGAGCCATCATCATCGTCTTCTTCATCGCCATCTTTTTGGTAGGTTACACATTGGGCGTTAGTCTTGCTACCTTTCCCACCGGAAGTACTAATTGTCCCCATTAAACCAGTGATAATTGCAATTAAGATAACCGCAAAAGTTAAAATAGTTCCTATAATGATGGTTGTCTTCACTCCAAAAATCGTTAGAAGAACACGAGCAGCTTTATCACCTATTCGTTTCAAATATCTTAGTCACCCCCTTAATGAAGTAGTGCGGTTAGCCAATACCAACCAAATACAAGTAAAAGTCCTAGGGCAAGAAAGATACTTTGTTTAATGAATTTTCGATTTCGTTTTTGTTGTTGCTTTCGCATCCAAAATGAATCTTCATCTGAGTAATAGTCTTTGTGACGTTCCACTTGCAAATTATAATAGTCTGTCACATCCTCCTTGACACTGGATAACCTTTCTTTCCCACGCGCAATGAGACCTTGTTTTTTCTCTTGTTCACGTGAGATACTGTCTTCACCAAAACCGTCATAGTAGGTATCGTAAAATGCTGAATAGTCTACTTGCTCTTCAAGGCTTTCCGGATAGACTTGGTCTTGATAACCATTAAGAGGATCTAGTTCACGTTGAATATACTGACCATCTCGTTTAAAACGATAAGATACCATATATTAAAACCTCCTTAAGCCAATAATTGGCATTTTTTGTGGAGCAATATAGAGTTTATCTGTTACAGTTACCTTAGAAAAAGGTACACCTTTAATTTTAAAAGTACGGTGTAACTCCTTAACAACGAGACCAGCTTTATAATCTTTTTCCGTCACTTCTTCCTTAAAGAGTTCTTCATAAGCTGATACCTGAATCAAGTCTAGGAGACGATAAGCAGATTGATAAGCATAATAGTTACTTCGATTAGCCAATCTCTTTTCAAAAAGAGGTGAATATTCCTTTGAGAAGAATGATACGATCTTAACAGCTCGTTTTCTATGGTTATATTCTAGTTTAGCCATAACCCATGCAAGCCCCCAAGTCACTAGCGTGATAAAACCCCAGGTGTTCATCAAACAAATAGGAAGAAGACTAAACATAAGAATATGCTTTGCTTTCTTGATACGTTCACGTCTCTTACCAGTAAGAAGCTGATAAAGGGCCACAATCAAGGCACAAAACACATATGGTGTATAGGCAATAGCCATAAAATGAACACCGTAGGCGAATAAAAGTGTCTGATAGAGCATGAGATAGCTATAGAAACCAACCAAACCAAGAACTAAACTAATAATAAAGGAGACTATCCTAAAAAAACGTAGTGTCTTAATGTCATAAGCAATATTGTTAACCCATAGTGACATTTGCATTAGTGTGGTCATTATTTAATTTTCCTCCTCTGGTTCTTCTTCTGTTTCAAATATTCTCGACTCAAATCGAGCAGGTTCTTGGTAGATAATCATGGCTGAGTACTCATCCACTTGCTGACTTCCAAATAAGCCACATAAACTACTTAAAAGATGTGTTTTTCGCATCTGATAAGTAATATCAACAACACGACAGGTCTTTTTGTAAGCCAAGATCTCTAAGTAATCATTTACAATTCTTTCCAAATCATGCGGATTATCCTCTGTCAGAATTTTAGTTTGTAGTTGGAATGCCTCATCAGAATATGGTTGCTGTAGGTTCATTGTATTTCCCCCTTTCACCATTTCTAAGGTAAGAATGCATAGCGAACATGTTCATCATACGGATACTTACCATAAGACCTATTATCCGCTAGTTGTTGGTTGAAGACTAAGTTCTTAACAGAAGCAATATTTAGGAAGAAATCACCATCTCTTAAATATTTAAGTGACGAAAGTTCACTCTCGGTCATTTCCCCTTGTAAAGCATCTGCTAGACGAGGTATAGTCAAATCACCTAATTGAGAAAAGACACGATACGTCATCATAGAGAAAATTGCGCGTGTCGCTAAAACGTAATCCACTGCGTCCGTAGAGTTTGCATTCAAGAGGATGTTATCTAACGAACTCATTTCCATAATAAATGCAGAATAGTTACTACTTACATTCTCAATCAAATCCTTTAGAAAGTTAAGAGACTCTGAATAACGATAATTGAAGAGCTTATGTGCTCCGTTAATGGTAATAATGCTATGAGGTCGTTGACTCTTATCTCCCCCGATAATCCCTCTACGGAAATACTCAGAGACCCTTCTTCCATTTGCTACAGCGTATGATGAAATGATAGATAACACTTGGTAAAGCTGAATATTAAGAAGTTCAGTATCTTGAATACCAGAGAGGTCAAAGGTCACAACTTGTTCATTTGAGAAATCTTCAAACTGTGAGGTCGCATTTAAGAAGCGATAATCCCCCAAGAGACCAGAGAAAGCATTATAGAGACGGTCATAACTTGCAGCATCAATTTCATTCCCCTCTGCGATTTTGTCCTCTTTAAGCTTGTTTAAGCGTTCTACCCAATGAGATAGAGTCGGATAATCTTCTGGAATAACATTCGTAATCGTTAAGTCTTCTTGGTCCATGACTTCTGCATTACGGTTCCACAGACTACGGTCTTCATAAAAGTCGTTTAAAGCAGATGACAAATTATTGAGGTCAGAATTCTTTAACCCCGGATCAAGAATTTGAGCCAAAGCACGTAGTTTATTACGGTGGGCATAGAAAGATTGAACCTGGTCCGTTGTTTCTCCATCTGCAGAGGAAGCCGTCGCAATAATTTGCATGAGGTTAATATGATTTCGATTATTAGTACCAGACATCTTAACATATCGACCACCTTGCATTTCCGTAAGTTCTTTTAAGTTACCAGTAAGGTCAATGTTAAAAATGGTATGGCCTTTAGCAAAATAGGTATCAATCAAATTACCTAACAGTTTCATTTTCCCGTTTCCTGCTCCGGCAATCAGCATTGATGGAATTTTACGTTCCCTATCTTCATGCAAAAGGTCAAAGTTAACCACACCACCAGTACGTGTTTCTCCCAAGTAAACACCATAGGTATCCATTAAGTTCGTATGATTAAAAGGATAGCCAGCACCTAAATCCCAGACGGATGCGGCTTGCCCTTTTCGACGTAGTGGGGTGTCTTCCAAACGAGATGCTGGAATAAAAGCTGTGTGATATTCGACGTCTTGCATGCCATCTGAAGAAGAAATAGAATACTGATTCAACTGTTGCTTAAGATCAGCTTCTCGTTCAACCAACTCATTCAAAGTATTTGCAGCTAACAAAAAGCGGGTATGAATTTTTTTAGAAGGAACATTGTTACCTAGTTTTTCGCGATAGTCCAACAAAGAACTGATACGCATCTTATCATCTGCATCTTGTGCAGCCTTTGTATTTTGTGTTGCTAACATATTCGAAATAGCTTTTGAAGCTAGGTCGGACATTTCACTATTTGCAGCATGTTCTAAGGACATAAAACTGATAACATTATCAACGAGCATTAAATCACTCATCCAGAAGTCAGGTAAACCGTGTTCTGGATATCGGTCATATGGAACATGAGCAATCTTATAATAACCGTTAGCTTGTCTCCAATAGCGATCATCATGTTTGAAATCAGGAATATCACTTTGAATCCTACTAATAAGATTGAGGTCATAACCCTCTCGAATATATTTCTTGATTTTTCGTGAATTTAAATCCATGTAAACTCCTTCTAGTACTGGTTAGGCGAAATATTCAGTGAATCATTAAAGTTGTAATATTGAGTCAACAACTCTTCCTTCTTTTCGACAGATACAACTTTAGGGGCAAATCCGTGGCTCGAAGCAATAGTTAGTGTGGTACGTGTATTGGAATCAATTTCAGCCAAAGTATCTCCAAACACCCAAATAAAGAACTCGATATTTTGTTGATTGATCGCAATGACTTGTTGGACGAGGTATTTTGTTTTCAAAATATCTTCTCTTTGTCTAAGTTGATAAACAAGTCTCTCTTTACGTGAAATAGTATCAATGTCATCACCATCATTGATGATCAATTCTGGAGCGTTCTGTTCTTGTTTGACTTCATCTAGCAGACGTAGCAATTCGTTAGATTGACTTGAGACATCTGTTGGCAATTTTGTTGTCTGGATCATCATGTCAAAGGCAGTCCCAGACAGAAAAAGAGTGAATCCTACTTTAATTGCTGCCTGTTCTTCGTTAGACATCGCTTGAATATCTTGCCCAAACACCTCAAAAATCTGCACATATCCTGAATAGCCATTAGCTAATCGTATCGGTTGATTAGGATAGCCATATAGGATAGACTTCACATCAGTCATCGCAACAGTGTCTAAAAAATCTTTACGTTTCTTCTTATTAAGTGGAACATACACAAACTCTTCTCCAGCACGTTCACCAAGGTCTATACTTTCAAATTGTGTTTGCTTTTCCTTCTTCTTCGCTTGTTTTCTTTTCCGTGCCTCTTCTTTTTTTCGTTTCCTAATCTCTTTTTTTGTCAATACTGGTTCTTCAATTAAACCTGGCATATCATTTCCTCCATAAACATTATTCTTCCCTATTCTACAAAACACTATGTGGCGTTCGTAACCCAGTGACACCTATTAGCTACTCATACTTCTCCATGATTTTGACTATTTACTTCTATTTAGGGCTCTCTGTCCTTGTCTAGCTACTTAAAAACTGTTACAATCAAATAAATACAATCGCAATAATCTTTTTTTAGGAGGTTTTAGGATGCTAGAGTTTTTACAAGATTTTTATTTTTCACTTTATATAAGCACTTGGACCTCGTTAAAATGGTTACTTTTTTCAGTACTAATTGGTATCGCTTGTTTCTTTCTCACGCTTCTTTTTTCTACGATAAGTGAGGCTGCTGAAACAATTTGGTTTAAATTTTCTTTGTCTCTAACTGGAATATTTGCTCTATTTTGTTTATTCATGACACTTCATGGCATCATCCATTCAATAGGAATCCTAGTAGGTGCTGTTTCTAGTTTCTTTTTCCCAGTATTTGGTTTGTTAATTATCTGTGGTATTATCCTATTCATCATCAGTCTTTTCAATCCATTGTTCTTATTCTTCATGGCAAAGAAATAATGAGGGGAAACCTATTCAGCCGATGCTATTATGTTAAGAAAATAAAAAACAAACCACCTTTGAAAAAGTAGTTTGTCTATAATCTAAGAGAGGTATGCCATGACTCTTGATGTAAATGAAGAAGAATTAACAATTTTAGGAATTTCTTTTGATAATTATTCAGATTTTGATACCGTTTGGTATGCTATCGGATCTTCAATGATTGAAAATTATGAGCCTACTGTTCAAGATGTAATTGATTTAAAAACTTATGTCACCAACAAACGAAAGGAATTAAACATTGGCTAAGAATCAATAGGAAAGTTAAAAGAATTATTTATCAGAATACTGATTAAAGTGTGAGTTACTGTACTACCTTTCAGTACTGTCTTACCTCTTAAACTAATTCTATACGAACATACGTAATATATCCCTGTTGGTGTTTATAAGTCAAAGCCATCCTTTCTCATACAGGATTAAAGTAAAGACAAACATTCTTTTGATGTTTGTCTTTTTATTTTTTGGCTGTTCTGAATAGGCGTTCTATCATTTCTTTACAGTGTAGTCGTCTGATACTCCGAACAAAGATAGCAATTACAATACTCAACATAGACTAAGAATCTTAACTTACAAGACTGTAGCGAAACTTTGTAAACTCGTTATTACAATTCTCCATCTTCTCCAGCATCAAATTTCTGTAATCGACTGTCGCTGTCTAACCTATTCTTCTTTGATAAGCTTTGAGTCGGAGGAGTAATGCTTGAAGTATCTCCCTTTGGAGTAATTCTTCCAGCTCCACCAGTACTATTTAAGATTTTGTCTCTAACATTATCTCTAGTACTTGTATAACCTGCTCCGAAACTACTTGAGAAGTCTCTCTTAACTGTTTGACTAGCATTCTTGAATTCATTGCCAACAACTTCTTTACCAGATTTAACAGTCTCTTTGACTCCTTTAGACATATTGCGTCCAGCAGCACTCATTGACTGACCAACAATCTCTCTATACTTAAGACCATGAGCTCGTCTATCAGCCATTGCATTCCAAGTACCAGCTACAGTACCTGCAGTAGCACCAGCAGCAGTTAAGGCTCCTCGTCTGATATTGTTAGCAGTCGAACCCACTGTACTTCCAGCAGTCTTAAGTCCCTTTACACCAACTTTGGTTCCACTACTAACACTATTTCTGAGACGGTTAAATCCACTTTGATTTCGTCTACCAGTAGTTGGATTATATCTACCTACAGCGAAGTTTCTAGTACCACCACCCATTTTTTTAGCAGCCATAGCACCAACAGCCATTGTAGCGACTCCAGCCTTAGTTCCACTTGAAAGGTTAGTTTCAATACCTAGCCAGCGTTCCAAAACTTTTGAGCCTTGAGAAACCGCAAGATAAACACCAAGGTAAACCGCAATTGTCGCAATGGCATGTTGGAATGGATCTAAGCCGTCATAGAAACTTCCACCCAGAGTTTTCTTAGCAGCATCAGATGCTCCAGAACCTAGATTGAGCTTCACTTCGCTATAAGTAATTAAGAACCATTGAGCTACTTTGACGAATAGTAGTTGGAACCAGATGGCAGCAATTCCTGTCATAACTTCCTGCCAAACTTCCAAGATTCTCATACTATTTCCAACTGCTGCATAAGAAACAAGTGGTGAGATAATTACTGTTATAAGCGTTTTGAAAATCACTCGTACCGTAGTCACTAGCAATCCAATAAGTAGAAGTAAAAGAATGATTTGCTGAGTTATCAGAGCTATCCAGTCAACTTTGTATCGGGCATAGGTTGGTAAGAAAGCAGTATTATCAAAACCAAGGAAATAACCTGATTTTGAAGTGGTAACTCGTGCATAAGCAATCTTACCATCTGCATAACGGATAGTATTAAGCGTGGATCTCATTACGTCGGAAAAACCGTTATAAGGTGATTTTTCTTGATTATCTTTCCACTCAGATTCCTCTTTCCAACCAGTAAAAAATATTTTACTAGTTTGAAGAAGAGCAGTTATTGGGTTAGATAAGGCTATACCATTTTTTACTTGTTGTCCCCAGTCAATCGAACCATCTTCTCGCACTCCTAAGAACTTGGTTATCGACGATACTCGTCCTTCACGTCCAGAATAGTACTGAAGCATTGCCTTATTGGTTGGACCATAGGTTTCAGTAAAATTAGTGAACCAAATGTTACCATCTGAAATAGAATTCCAGTTTTTATCACCCGCTATAAAATGAGTATCTTCATTATAACCCAATTGTTCGGTATTGAAATCCAATGCATATAGCATCTCAAGGTCGACCGTATTGCTCCTAAATGGTGTCACAGAAAGTGAAACACTCTGACCACTACCCGTTATGTCATAATAGGCTAATCCTACGGTATCTTTAGCAATAGCACTGCCGAACTTTGAAGCAAAGCTCGGTAGTGCAGCAACAGAAAAAGTTACTAGAATCATATGATTGAAGAATTCTCGATATCTGAATGGCGCTCCTGCCATAGCCATTATAAGACGAATGAGTGTTACCAAAACAAATAAAGAAATCCCAACAATTTGAAGCCACTTATAAACCTGACCGACAAAGCTATCCGACTGACTAATATAATCAAACATCCCAAATAACTTAAACATGTTGAGATAAACCTTCTCAATCGCATAACTAAAGCTATAGATACCCTTTGAAAGCATCTCGGGAATAAAGCCAAAAGCTATGAATACCCCAGTTGTTGGATGTAGGTATTGGTCCCATTGTGCATAAAAAGATGCCAATAATAGCTCTTTGTCTTTATCATTTCCCCAACCTTTAGAACCAATTTCATTAGGCCAATCTTTCGATTGAGAGATCATATCTGAGAGGGAAGGCCAAACCTTCCCTTGTTCAATCTCAATTGTAGCTTCTGCCCCCATAGGCTAACCCTCCTTATGTTCAGCTGACGTTTCAGTAGAAGGAGATGTTGGGGTTGCAAATGCAGTTGTTGTCGGTTCAGATGTAACTACCCAACCTTGAATAGCTGAAGGTTTTTTCTTAACATTGAAAGTGACACGACGAACAGTTGTTTTTTGAGCCTCGTCCGTTGTACCAACAACGTATGTAACCTCATAGGTATCTTTCTCACCTTTAACAAGTTCAACTTTCTCTAACATTGTGCTAGAAACAGTCGCTACCTCTGGGTTAGTAAATTTAGCATCGTTATTATCCAGGTAAGCCTTAAGCTTATCCTTGTCCCCTGAATAATAGTATGACAAGAAATAACGAGCTATGACATCAATCTCATGTTCATGATCTTGTATCATTGTAAGACGCTCAACCTTATCTGTTGTGGCCACAAGTTCTTTCTTCACGCGCGTGAAATTGCTATTATAGACCATTAGCATCAACAATAAGAATACCGACAAGGTACAAGAGCCAATAGCCAAAATCAATGGCAACTTACTTGGTGGTCCTACTTCTTCATCTTCATACACTCTGCCTGTCTTCTCCTTCCGTTTCTTGGCTCCAGCAACTGACTGTTTATGCTTATCTTTATTCGACATAAGACGATTTGGAAGTTCTCCTTCAATCGTTCCAGGTTTTGGATAGGGTGGCATATCAACTAGAGACAAGCCAAGACTTTCAGCATAACATGGAAGTAACCCCATTGGACCACTGAAAAAGTTAGAGATACCTTCATATGTTGTCTTCTCAAACCGTTTATCACGGTGTGCTTCTTCGATGAGTGGGGTAACGAGTTCCTTATAATCTTTCGTAATAACAAAAGGGGTAATCTGAGGTTGTCCTTCAATACTAGGGACTCCCGTAGTTGGTCGTGTGACACGACCATTTTGTTCCATCGGTTGACTAGCAAGGGCAATTCCTTTTAAGGTAAATTCAGAATAACGCTTTTTGATTTCTCGAAAAAGTAATTCTGCTTGTTTAAAAGTTAGAAATGGTAGACTTTGAGCGATACTTTCCTTTTTATTACTAGGGAAATATTCAGTATCTAAGTCATCAATGATATCCGCTAACTCTTCATCCTTTTTAGGATTTGCATTTCCTTTCCACTCAATATAAAGAAACAAGGCATCGGGAAACAATACCTTGCGATTCCCCTTTATGGTTAGTAATTCTTTTTCCATAAAGTATACCTCTTAAAGACTTATTTAGGTTGCCAAAGATAACTAACAATTGAAACGAGTGCTGAACCAACACATAGCGCGATTGCAGTCCACATGAGTCGGTCAAGTGCTATACTTCGTTTCTTATCACCCATCATCATCAAGATACATGATACTAAACCACTTAGTATTGCTAACCCCGGAAATACGAGACGCAACATACCTGAAAGATCATTAATCGTATTAGTTGCTTCATTAGCTGGGTTAGCAGCATTTCCTCCAGTTTGCTCCGCAAAAGCAAGGGATACAGAGTTTAACGTCAACAAAGCAGTCATTCCTAGTGTTGATGCCTTTGTCTTAACCTTGTTCAAAAATGTGTTTTCTTTCAAAACAGCCTCCTTAAAAATTTAATATCTGTAGTCTACAATATTCCATCTACGAGTCACAACCTAGTGACACCCCTTAAGAAGTAAGCAAATAGTTACCATACTCCTCTGGAGGTATCCGTTTGACACTAATATGCGTCTGACGCCTATCTTGAACTGTCTTTCTACCTGAGTTACCATACGCAAACGTTCCTGGTGCATGTCCAGATAAAGACACATCAACCATAAAGTAATCTTGTGGCTTTCGCCCAAGGAAATACAATTGCTCAAAGATTTCATCAGTTAATACTTCATCAATAGTTCTCTCTAAAGGCCTTGCTCCATCTTCTGGGCTAACACCGACACTACTGAGATATTCATAGAAGTATTTTTTGCCATCGATAGTTTGGTCACCATCCATAACATCCTCATAATTAATAAGGATATGATGCTCTTTAAACCAACTGCCCTCATGTACAGCCATTTTTGAATAGACAATCTTATCAATGGTTTGTTTCGTCAAGATATTAGTCACTTCAATTTTCCAACGGTTGATAAATTCAGGACGTTTAAAGATCTTGATTAACTCGTCTCTCATGTCCTTCATGAACTCTTTATAGTCAGTCTTGTTCATTTCTGTAAAGGTCTGACCAGAGGTGATATATTTATCTTTGATTCGCTTATGCCCCACGTTTGATGTTGCAATGATAAACGTATTCTTAAAATTGATTTTTCGTCCACGTCCGTCAGTTAAATGCCCGTCATCAAGCATTTGCAAATATAAAGCCCATACATCTGGATGAGCCTTTTCTAACTCGTCCAATAGTACTAACGAGTAGGGATTCTTCTTAATTTTTTCCGTTAAGTCACCTTTTCGCTCGTCATTTCCTATAAGACGAACAACAGCATTATCAGTCATGTATTCTGACATATCCAGCCGAATCATCGCTTCTTCACTACCAAACAGTTGTTTTGCTGCTTGTTTCGCCAATTCAGTTTTACCTGTACCTGTTGTTCCAAGTAGAAGAAGAGTTCCAAGAGGTCTCCGCTTGTTCTGCCCACCCTGGATACCTTTATACATAAGGCGTGCTATGGTTCGAATCACATGGTCTTGCCCCTTAACAACAGCACGCATCCCTTCCGCAAAATCCACTGGAGTTGACGACGTGCGTAGTAGACTTTCCATAGGAATACCTTTTTTACGGTGAATGACACTCGCAATATCTTTTAAGGTAATCTCTGATTTCCCATCGATATTTGCAGTCGCTGAAGCTTCATCAATAATATCAATAGCTTTATCCGGAAGCATTTTATCCGTGACATATCGAATAGATAATTCTACTGCTGCCTTAATGGCATCAGTAGGAATCTCAATATCAAGTTCTCGTTTATACTTGGGACGACGTTTTTTCAAGACCAAAATAGATGCCTCTTTGTCCAGTTCATCAACGTAAACTGGTTGCAGACGTCGTTCCATCGCTGGATCTCGTTCGATAATCATAAACTCATCAGCTGTAGTGGCTGAAATAAGATAGATTTCCCCACGAGATAAGGCTGGTTTCAAGCTATTAGCTACGTCAAGAGCACTTCCCTCAACCCCAGTACCCATAATGGTATGCACTTCATCAATAAAGAGGATAAACTCATCTTTATGAGACATAAACTCTTTAATCAATCCGTCCATTTTAGCAATGATGTTCACCTCTTTACCAGTATGGTCAAATTCTTTCCCTTGGATAGCAGATAATTCTAGTTGCTTAACCTGCTTACCTCGGAAACGTGTTGGGACGTGGGCTTTATTGTTAAGAATATCCGCACAAATTCCCTCTACAATAGCTGTTTTACCTACACCAGCTTCACCAATCAGAACAGGCGAGTTTTTCTCTAATCGATTCAGTGAGATAAAGACTTGTCTGATTTCATCTTGTCTACCCCAAGCCACAAAATCTTGACGCTTAGGTCTGATTTTCTCGGTAAGGTCTGTTGTGTATTTGTCAATATAAGGAGTCTTACTAAGATTATGGTTAGTCCTCTCCTTCATCTATTTATACTTCCTTCCTAAACGTTCTGCAGCCTTATCCATTAGGTAGCGACGGTTTTTCGAGCCATCATCTCTCAACTCTGGATAACAGTTCTTATCAATCGGATAATAACGTTTCTTTGTCCGACGGTGTGCATGAATAAATTCCCAGAACTTATTTCCACCAGACGAAGAAGGGATCATCCAATAAATCGTTAAAGTCATTGTACAGAGTAAATTGATTAGGAACTTCAACTCCTGCCCTCTAGGGAAAAATATATCCCTGAATTGTAGCGGAAAAACAAAACTCCCTACTATAATGAAGGCCTTCATTATCGGAACACCGTAGTACTTTACCTGCGTGTAAAGACCACGAGGCAGTCCCCAGTTCCCCTCTTGTTGTTGATTTTCTTCTTGATTCATCCAGTACCTCCTAGAAGTCAATATCCATCATTGGTTGAATATTACTTTCAAAATAAAGGAAATAACGGAATTTCTCAGTCAAAAGCTCCACTTGATCCCTCTGAATACAAATAGAACCTTTCTCTCCAAAATCAATATCCAAAAGGTCCGTACATTCAATACGGCATTGGTTTAAGTGTGTCTTAACTACCTCAATGGATGTTTCAGAGTCATGATGTACGTTACTTGAGACAAAACTACGAAAGTTCTTCCAACCAACTTCTTTATCAATGATTTGATGTAGGCGTTCTAAACCGTCTGCCCATTTCCCTCTAAAAATTTGAAGGGGTTCATTCATAGCGTTACCTCGCTGATATTTCATCAATAGGCAGTCCTGGTTAAGTAAATAGCGTTGTTCGTCAATTGTCATAATCGTTAATAAAGTCCTTTCTTTCCTTTTTATATTTATTCCCCAATATCTTGTTTTACTGATCGTACTGGTGAATTAACCTTGTAGGTACCATTCTTAACTGCTTTGATATTCTTTTCAATCTGTTCAATGATTGTCTGGACATAAGCAGCATTTTCACGCGCTTTCGCTCCGTCTTTCTCTTTAGAGTCCATACTTTTCTCGATAGCTTCCATATCACTCTGCTTATCGGTTAACTCGTTACCGACCAAGTATTCTGACTCACGTTTCAACTGCTCCAATGTCTTAGTATCTTCCTTAATACTGTCATCAAGTGTTTTTGCAGAAGCCAAGAGTTCTTTTCGCTGACCTTTTTGATATTTTAACTCCTCTTCAAAAATATTGAGGGCAAACTTCTCACGAGACAAATTCTTGACATATTTGTTTTTGAAGAGTTCATTTTGAGGAGTTACAAAGAAATCAACGTAGTTCTTACTCCCTTCCTTATCTTTTCGTTGACTCTGCTTAGAAACCGAAGCGTCATTGGAACTTGAGGATAAGTAGTCATTGTATTCTTGGACATCAATCTTAAGACTGTTTGAGTTTGGTGTCTTATTTGTTGCACGGATAACTATGAGTGTATAATCTGAAGGCACATTACGCATGACCAGATACACCTTATCTCCGGTTAACGGAATGACTTCTAAGGTCACTGCTTCAGGATTCTTAACACTACTTGGCAAGAAAACCTGCCAATCAAGATTTTCAGTATTAATCCCTTTTTTAATAGCACTAGTAGCATCTGATGTTGTTAACTCCATAACGACCAACCCATTTGAAGAAGAGTAAGTCATAGAGGTTGCTGTGATACTTCCAAGGCCATTACCAAATGATTGTGTTGCCTGCAGTTGTGACTCTAAGTAAGTAACTCGGGTTGGAGAGAAATAAGCAGTTGTAGCTGTCCAGACCATAGTTCCCAGTAATGCATAGCTAATGATTAACGTTCGTTTTAACCGATGTCGCCTCAAGTAAGAGAGAACGCTGTTGCTCTCCCAGAAGGACTTGATCCTATTTGCTGCTCTAATAGGAAAATACCGCCAACCTTCTAGCTCTTCGAGCCCTTGTGTATTTTCATAATCTTTAAATTCTACCATGAAGCCATGATAGGCTATATCATATAGGTATCGCAACCTAGTGACATAGGTTGACTTTCGAGATAATAATTCTCTTATTCTGGTTTCCTAGCCTTGAAACAACCCCGTCAATAAGCTATACTAAAACTGTGTTTAGGAGTAGTCCTAAACACAGTCATTGTTTTTCCCTTCGGGGAATTTTATGGAGAGGTTGCTTTTCTCCTTCTTCTCCATATCTTCTTTTTCATAAAACGTCATTGTTTTTTGAAAATATTGTTGTTGTGACCATTGGAACTTCCTGTTGTTCCGATGGTTTTTTCTTGTCTAAATGAGGTCCTTTTACAACAAAAAAGAGGCAGCCCTCAATGGACTACCTCTCTTCCCAAGAGAAATTTCTCTGGAGAAGAAAAACAATGACTATTTTTAGTTTAACAGCGAGGGGAGAAACCTCATAACACTAAAAACAGAAAGGATAGTTATGCTTTGGGGGAGGTCCCTGATTCATAACTAATAGAAGTTAATAGATTATGTTAGATACGAGAGGAGAAATCTCGTCTAACCTTACAACAATGGTTGGGTTAAGGAGAGGGGAGAAAACTCATTCCTTAACCTTGATATAAGTATATCATAATAGGTCTTGTATTCGAAGCTCAGAGGACCCTTTATTTCAGTTTTTTTTATTTCTTTTCAATCTCCTATAATTATCTTGATATCAGTATGATATCATAGACACATTTTGTGTAGGATATCATCTAACCAAGTAAGATGTCCAAATGTCAGAAAAACACCCAAAAAAATTCAAAGAAACTATATTTCTAACACAACGTATTTACTAGAACCGTTGTGTTAGAAATCCAAATTATTCTCTTCTCTAAATCTTTGTTTCTCTTCATCTGTGCCACCACGAATAAAAGTAGTTTCCCCTCTATGGACAGTATGTACTATTGGAGACTTTCTTACATCTGGATAGTCATGTGTCACAACCGAATTGGAATCATCGTTGTCAGTAACTTCAGAATTAGAACCATCGTTGTCAGTAACTTCAGAATTGGAAAAATTTTCATCACTTTGACTGTCACTGACTTCCTCATTATTTGCGTCATGACCTAATTGTTTAAATAGTAATAATGCTGCTGCAAATGCTGCTGTACCTGCCGTAAGGATAGCTCCTCCAACTTTTAGGAATTTTTTCCCATTATCAGTCTTTGAAAATTCAATAGTATCTTCAATTGAATCTGATACCATCCTTTTCAAAGTACCGATTTTACTGGTGTTCTTCTTAAAGTTTGGTAACACTTCCGAAATAGGAATCCAGAGTTCCATACGATACTTCTTGTTTAATCTATCCCCAACACTATAGACTTCAAGACTTGGACTATTTTTTATTACAAAATTCTCCTTAGCAAACTCCCATCCTTTAGGAATTGTTTTTTCGACAGAGCCTATTAGTTCAATGATAGCATAATTGCCACTTGGAAGGATTACTTCTTTAAACCTATCAGAGTTTTTAGGAACATGACCAATGCATGTATAATATGTAAAATCACCATGTTCATCTGGAGCCGAAATATATCCAACTGGTGCGTTATAATCAGCAACGACATACTTATAATAGTTTTTCCAAAAAGAGGTAAAGTCACTTGATTCTGACGCATGATTTTCTATACCATAGAACTTTACCGCATTTTTCTCAACAATACTAATTCTCATATTACTACTACTTTCTATAAGTAATCACTTTATTGACACAATAATATTATCCTTTTCTCGGATAACTAGAACTAAAAATTATAGCTCAAAAACAAAATCTGCTATTCGTTTTGCTGCTTTCTCTGTAGCTAAATCAATATCCTCTTTAGTCCAAGTATCTTTGGTATACGTTACGAGAGACTGAGCTATTGGAAACTTACTACCAATATATCCATTCCCCTTAGAGATATGATTTTCCTTCTTAGTTCTAAACCAGGCATCTCCAATACCACGATTTATTTCTGCTTCAAGTAAAATCTTGTTTCCTAACTTCTCAGCATATTCACGAAATTCATCCGGATCATCGACACCTATATCATGCATGATGTGCTCTCTGTTAATCCCACTTTTTGGCATAATATGTTCGATGTCTATATTTCCGTCAAGCTTTAGATTTATAGCATGTTCGGTTGCAAATAGGTACTCATTCACATAAATAAGAGCATTTGAGACTCCACTCTCTAAAAGTGTTTGTTTAACATTTTCATATTCAAAATTCAAACGTATATGCTCTCGAACCTTATCAATTAATGACTCTGTTGAAAATGTATCGACTTGACTATACAACAAATTGACTTTCTCAAGAAAGCCTTTGAATAATCCATGACTGTATGATAACTCTGATAATTCAATTAAGATACCAATTCGTATCAGGTACTCTATATATCTCTTATCATCTCGGAAAAATAGATAGCTACTCATAAATGGCCTTAAATTACCATTAAGCTGACTGACTACTCTACCAATCGAAGATTCTGATGTAAGCAAATAAGTATGGAGTATCTTTTTCAAATCATCTGTAAAGACAACATCATCATTAAGAAGTTCCTTATTCTTATTAAAGAATACACGTATTCCGGGATTCCTTCTGTCTGTACCATTTTGTTGCGATAGCTTAGTGAAAATATAATGTGTCATCAACGTATTCAAATCAAGATTTGACTTGTCAGCCCATTCTACTATCTCCTGCCAATTATTTTCAAATGTTTTTCTATCTGCAGCACTAGCAGTTGTTTTGGAAACAATGACTTCAATTGGAGTCAATGGTACACCAGTACCATTTAAAGAGTTAAAAATATTAATAGCTTGGTCAGTATTAAAACTTGTAATGGTGATGACTTGGCAATTTTTTATGAAATGATTAGCAAAATTAATGCAATTAATAACACTCAATTCTTTGCAAGTATTGTAAAAATATCGGAAATTTTTGTAGAAATTCGTATAGCGATTGTCTTTTTGGCGACGATATATTTGATGAACATTCTGTTTTATTTCTTCAAAATTGCGTCCAAGTAAAATAGTCTGCATGTCAAAAGCATATTTTTCTGAGATGGAATCATTAACGTACTTTATCATTTCAACAGTTGGGAATGATAGCCCATCTACAAAATCATCTAGTTCATCCTCAGACATATTAAACAGTAATGAAGCAATTTGTTCTTTTAGTCCGTTCAGTCTCTTAATAAGTCGTCTACCATCTGCATCGTCTTGAGGTTGGTTAGTTAATTCACTCTCAATTTTAAGTAACAATGCTTTCAATAATAACATAAAGGTAGTTGTTCTTTGCTGACCATCAATTAGTGTAACGTCATGATCCTCACCAGACTCTTGTGCAATCAACACTGCTCCAAAAAAGTAATTGTCCTGTGAATCTTTATCGAAGTTTTCCATATGCTGATTGATGTCTTCAATTAACTGATCACATTGTGCCACCTGCCACGCATACGGTCTCTGGTAGCTAGGAATATAAAACTCAGATTTAGAAAAATATTGTTCTACTGTTTGTAGACTTGGCTGAATATCATTACGCATGATGAACTCTCATTTCTTATAAATTGTCTCAATATAATGAAACTATACTTTTTCCATATTATACCACGAAAACACTTCCATAAATAAAATAAAGTAGAGACACTAATTAATGTGTCACTACTTCAATCTCAATTTTGTTGACTGTTGAATTCAGGTGATATCATGTTCTCACTTCTCCTCTTTCTTTTCCAACATACTATAAAATTTGACCTCTTCCATAAAATATCACCAATTTTTGTATAGAATTATAACTAAAGATAAATCAATCTATTTCTCAAATAAAAACTCTCTCTCATCCTATTCCCTCAACTCTTCAAGTACAGTTTCTACGTCCTCTTCTGTCACCATTTCTCCAGGTTCTACTTTCTCTCCTGGCAAGACATAATCATGGATCTTGCCATTTCGTCGAATAATACTGATTTTATCTCCCTTGATAAACCCTCTTTCTATCGCTTCCATTACTTCATCATAAGTCATCATTTTATATACCTCCTATTTTCTACAATATATCTATTCGTAAAATATACCAAAAAGGAATCACATAAAGAGAACACCAACAAAAAATCATCTGTTGGTGTTCTCTTCATTTTTAGATTTCTGAACAAAACTCTTGTCCATAGATCAGTAGGTACCCTTTATCTCTTTTTTCATGAACATTATTTTATAAACAGCAGATTACCTTCTTAATATATATGGAAATATACAACTGTTCTATATCAACTTATATTCATACCACTCTTCATCTACTTTCTGAAATCCCAAAGCCAAAAACATTCTTTGACTTTGAGTATTAAAAGGATATATTTGTGCAGAGACCTTTACCATTTTTTGTTCTTTCGCCAGATGTATCATTTCAGAAACACATCGTCTTCCGATATGTAAATTCTGATACTCTTTGCTGATAACTATAGAAAGTTCCGAGTTATCTTGGAGTGTCACATCTCCAACTAACACTCCTTCATATTGGATATAATAGCAAGAACCATGTGAAGTTAGGTAATCATACATTTTATGAAGTTTTGTTAGATTGTAAATCTGATCAGTATTATCTACTTGTTTGCAAACCTCACTATCTTGATACCAAAGAAGGGAGATGTCATCATTTCTATAATAAGGAATAAGCGTTATCTGATCGTCTACTATTCTATTCATCTTTATTTTTCCTTACTTCTTCTTTAAAAAAGGTTCAACCAAATCAATCCTCTCTTGAGGCAGGTAAGCTGATAAATAGCCGTGATTATAGCCCTTTGCTTCATATAAAATCGTATTTGGATGTAGCTGCTGAAATAATTTCGCCGATGCTTTCACACAGTTTAATTCTTTTTCACCATAAATATAAAGAACCTGCGCCTTGCTAGCAGATATCGTATCCTTCAGCTTTTACAGTCCTACTCAACTGTCCCACTCTCATGTTCTATAATGGATAAACCTTGCGAAATTCTTCTAAAACAACCTTGCTGTTAGGTGTAAAAGTCATTCCTGCCTCTCTCAGCCACTCGGCGAAACAGTCCTCATGAACCTGACGCCAATAGGCTAGGGATTTGTCACCTTCCCCTTCCTTGAAGGCATGGTCAGCTGACACTTGATTAAAGGGTTCAACGGAAACCTTTGTAATTTCGACAATGCAGACAGCTTGATCTTGACTGTCTAAAACAACATCAAAGGTCCCTTCTTGTGGCAGGGGGTCGTTATCAACTGCATAAAGATCATAGGCTGAAGTGGTTGCCGTCTTTTCACCTTTTAAAACCAAGTCTGCCAGGAGATCAGCTTCCACACCAAAAGCCCAAGCATCGATTTCATCTCCGATTGAGGGGTTAATTTGCTTGTAGGCATTCCACATTTCTTGAGGTGTCATTTCTTCTCCTTTATTTCTTTTACTTTCCAATTATTATAGCTTGTCAGTTCTAATTCTGGAAATCCTCGCAACTCTGCCTTCACCTTCAATACTAAAGGTGAAGCATTGTCTGCAGTAATTTCTTCCAAATTCAACCAAATTGCATTTGCTGAATCATTGCTTCCATCAAGAAGCTCCTGAGGAAGGGATTGTTGAGAGCGTTCGAAATCGAGTACGATATCATAAAAGGCCATGATATGGTATACGGCGAAGTCTTGCCCTTCTTCTTGAACCAACACATCATAGATTCTAGGGTTTGAATAAGAGCTTATCGCATATCCTGTCTCTTCCAAAACTTCTCTCTTAAGAGTTTCTGTCAACCCCTCACCGAGTTCTTGACTACCACCCGGTAAATCAAAACGCTGTTGATAAGGTCCTCTCGTTTTCTCAATGCAGAGAAGTTTCCCATCTTGAAGACAGACTCCGTATACACCAAAGTGATCTTTGATTTCCATATTCTTAACTTCCTAGCTTCATTTATTTTTTACCATACCTATCATCATACATTTATCTTGGGTTGGGGGGGACTCTTTATTAAAGACATTTTGTCTATTTAACTTTAACAGACTTTCAAAACAAAAAACGCAAGAGTTTCCCCTTGCGTTAAACGTCATGGTGAGATAACCCCATGAGTACATAATCAATTCTAAAGCTATTTTACCATATTTGTAAAGACTTTTCAACCAAAAATATACTGTCAATTATTTTGTGTTTACACAACTTATTTTACACTACCACGAATACATAGCAACTCCTTAATGATGAAGTCTTCATTGAGTGTGATAAAGACCAAAGCCTTGAAGATATAGCAAGTCTAATGGGTATAGCACCTAACTGGATGCCTGATAGCAACCTCCAAGCGAATGGATATGAATCTTCCTTTTACCAAAAGGATTAGAGACAAAAAAAGGTTCACTACCCAATATATGGTAATGAACCGTTTTATATTACATAATAGTTGTCATGAGTTATCTAACAGTCTGAACTGATTTCTCAAAAGAAATATATTGTGCATATTTGAATTGTCTTTGATAACGTGTCCAAAGTTGCTTTTGATACTTATCAGTCTCAATACTATTTAGCTGACTTTCCCAAATATCAATAGCCTCTTTACTTCCTCGTTTTTCTACAGTATTGCCCAGAGCTTTACGCAATACATCAAAATCTATAGCCATATTCTTAATCTTTGACTTCAAGCTATTTGCATTGGAAAACATTAGGCTAATACCTCTATGTAAGATTGCAACTTATTAGTCACCTTGAATAACTGTGCATAGTGAAACAGTTTTGAAGAGTTAACTTTGTGATTTTGAAAATACATCTTAAATGCAGGAGCTATAACTTGAACATCAACTTGATAAACTGGTCTTAAACACTCTGCTAAAACCCTCTCCGGCTCGTACACCATAATCTTCTGCCCCACTTGTCGCTCAAGCTCAATAATTCCCTCATCATAATAAGAACGAAGAACTATCGGACGTATACCTTCTGATTTAACATTTTTTGTATTGGTTCCATAAGGGAAGCTCATGGTCATCTCAAAGGGAACTGTTAGTGATAATCCATGTAACCAAAGAGCTGTTTCTAAAGAAAAAATTCCCTTTGAAAAACGTTGCTGCGTCACAAACCATTCGTCAAGATAAGTATCAGGGAGGCGATATAACCCCTTTCCTTCAACCTCTACTTGTCCCTCATCAATCATTCTCAGCAACATTTTGTAAGGTAGTTTCTCTTCAAGTACTTGTTGAAAGGTCAAAAATCCTTGATGTCGTTGAAAAGAAGCCATAATCATTTCAATATTATTCATAATAGCAGTATCCTTTCATCGGAAATAAAATGCTAACACTTTTATTAAATGTTAGCATTTTATTTCTTTTTATCAACTATACGGATGTATTCCTTTTTGTGTTTACACAACTAATTTTTCACTACCCCAATTAGTCCCATATTCTCTTTAGGTTTTACCAATTAATTAATCATACAATACTAAATCTAAAAGATTCTATATTTGAAATTAAACCTCTTCCATATATTATTCACTCAACTCCTCAAGTACAGTTTTCAAGTCCATTTCTGTAACTACTTCTCCAGGTTCTACTTTCTCTCCTGGCAAGACATAATCATGAATCTTCCCATTTCGTCGGACAATACCGATTTTATCACCCTTGATAAACCCTCTTTCTATCGCTTCCATTACTTCATCATACGTCATCATTTTATATACCTCCTATTATCTACAATATATCTATTCGTAAAAAATATCAAAAATTAACAAAAAAAGCACTTAAAGTTTAAAAACTTTAAGTGCCATTCTTCTTTCTATTCCGCAGGCCCTAAGTCGAGATAGAGAATATCTCGATTAGTTGCGTACTGCAATGCGTGGTCATCAGCTTCAAACAAATCTGAAGCTAGAAAGGTCTTCGTAAAGACGGTTTCATCTTTACACTTAAATGTTGCCGTATATCTATGTTTACTCATTTTTTCTCCTTTAATATTCGTACTGACCTTTGACTCCACTATAGAGCCAGTAAACAGCTTGACTATAGCCTTGCTGAAGGGTACCGTTAGCATCCTCCATCAAATCCCTCAAGGAATAAAATCCTCGGTAACTGTCTACTGCCGATTCCATCAAACAGAAAAGATATGTTGGCATATCTTTTGTTCCCCAAGCTAGAAGATCTAACTGACTTAAATCGTCTCTTACTTCCTGCGGGAAACGACTTGGAAAATTACTCGTCGTAAAATTTCCACATTCTTTGGCTCGCTGTAACATAGTTAAGCGAGTTTCCAACATGCGTATATCAGCCTCTTGAAAGGCTGCCGCATGTTCTTTATTAACAATCAACTTCGACAGCCCAGAATTGATTTCCTCAACGTCATAATAAAGTGAGGATTCAAACGGAATTTCGATAGGAGGAAGGTTAGATACTCCCTCTCGATTCAACACCACGTTTCTTACTGGTCGGCATCGCAAACTTTGTTGCATATCCATCTTGTTGCTATCGATAATTGACGAGATTCGGTCATTGATTAGGTCTGACGGAAAGCCACCAATATTTGTATTATATTGGTGAACCTTTTCAATATAGTAGAGACCTTGAGTGATTCCTGTCATTGTTTTTCTCCTTCTTACGCCATTACAACATTGTCAAGACCAAGCTCTTTGAGCTCCTCTTGTGTCTCAACGTTACTTTCAGTTGTCTTCAATTTGATGACAACATTCAGTCCCATAGCACGTGCTTGTAACAATGCTGAAGCAAGTGCTGGTTCGGGTTTTCCCTCAAGAAATAGCGTTTGAACCCTACGATACTTCATTTCTAAAATTCTCTTGAGATAAAGACAAGAGAGTTCCAAGAATGAATAAGATTGAGCGTTATCAATCCGAGGGAAAGTTGTAACGCCTTCAAGAAGGTCTTTAGCAAAAAGATCTGCAAAGACCTCTTGAGTTTTTTTATTTTTATAAATATAGATATGTTTTTTTGTCATTGTTTTTCTCCTCCATAGAAAAAAGAGGAAGGTGTAGCCTAGGGTTACTACCTTCCTCTTTCTCTTATATATTCAATATACGATATATATTACACGATACACTATTTATAGCTGTGACTCACCACTGCATCTCATCTAGTTCTCGTGGGCTTAACTTACGCCCTAGTTTTTCTTCAACACGCGCAGCCCACACAAGATTACCATTCTTGATCATCTCAATCTCCTCTGGTGTCTTGTAAGGTTTATGCGGTAACCCTAAAGCCTTCCAGTCGGCCTTAAATTGTTCTACTATCCTCATGGTTAGTCTACTCCTTCCTTCAAAAAGCGGTCAATAAGCAGCTGGCATGCTGCCGTATGAAACAATACACGGTTGGTATTTGCAATACGACTACAACCATAGCGACGCACGTAGTAGTCTAAAAGAGCAGTCTTTGAAAGACACATCATGACCCCCTCAAAACCTCGGTTGAAAGCATCTTGAGCAACATGTGCTAACAAAAGACCTGCTATCCCTTGATTTTTCTTGTCCATACGAACCTCTAACTTATGAACAAAAGTGTAAGCGTCACCAGGGTCTGGAGTGAACTCAATCATTCCTAAAACCTCCCCTTGCATCACAAAACCACTGGTAATAGCTTTAGAGGAACTCCTTACCGTCCAATCAACTTCAAAACCTTCTGACGTCAAATCAGATAAGGTCGAGATCGCATCTGAACTAAAGTCCCAAAAGAATGTCTCTTTCATGTCCTGTTTCCTCGCCAACATGTTTTCTTTATATCTATTATAACACCATTATTAGATAGACAGTCGGACTAAGGTAAGCTCTTTCTCATAGGCTTCCTCTAACTCTTTCAGATAAGTCTCTGAATAGTCTCCAAGGTCTTCATCTACTAAGTGTTCAGTGGTTACCCCTTTACCTGGGACATTGCGAGTTCGAACGGACGCTTTATAAATAAAATTCACGCCAGACTCAGCATCCACATAATCAAATGTGGCAGACACTGGGATATCGCTAAGAGTACTGTCTTGCTTTAAGATGTTAGGCAAAAAGCTATCGACATTCTCTCGAATATTCCAGTTACCATAAGCTGAAAAAAGAAGTGTCACTGAGACTAGTCCTTCTTCAGTTGTGATACTATCCACTTTACTTGGATAACCTTCTAGAGTCGTTGGGGTCCAAGCTTTCGCATTGATTACCCTATGAGTAGCCACCAGCACTTCAATGTCTGACAATGTTGGTGCGGAAATAGTGACCTTGCCAAAGGCTTCAGAAATGTTTCCCATCTTTTTTCTCCTCTCTTCTTAAACCACAAGCCATTTTGCCTGTAGTTGCATTGCTACTGCTATGCTTGTGCTTACTTTAAAAAGCAGACGCTCTTGGTTATCTCTTGCAACTACAACAGCAGCACTCCCCTTATACAAAACCGAAATGGTACTTTTTCGAGGAAGTGCTTCTAGTAGAATACTAATTCTATCCATAACGACCTCCTCCTAGGCTGGTGCTATTACCCACATAGAGCGGATAGCTTGCACCTTTCTATTCGTCCCTGCACGGTCTAAGTGGCAATCGCTATCAAAATTAGTACCGTAGACATCTTCGTATACCTCTCGCATACGTTTGCCCAGGTCCTCAATATGAGACAATTGCGCTTTCGAGGCACGTGCATTGAGGTCAGTCATATAACGATGATAAGCTTTTCTAAACATCGCATTTAATCTGGCATCATTCTCTAGGTACCATTTAAGGGAGTAATTCTTGTAGTGCTCTTGTAACCACAAGGCTTTTTCTCTTTTTGTCATTGTTTTTTCTCCTTTATAAAATAAAAAAATGGCCCCTAGGACCATTTTTCTGTTCATGTTTTGAGGACTGTCAGTTCGTTAAGCAGGGCTTCGTAGTAAAGTCTCCGTTTCAGACGTGACGAAAACAAATCCACAAATTCCTTGTAGTAATGAATATCTTCATTCGTATAGGATTTACAGGGACGGTCTTCATCATAAACGATTAACCAGACTCTTTCTCCAGGGACAGCTTCACTCATTGTATTGACTCCTCTGTTATCCAAAGCTTCAAGACCCGCTAGTGAAACATACCCTACTCGAACCTTATGCCCGTCGTTCTTTAGATAAGTACACACTTTCGCCATACATTGCCTATGTTTTTTGGGCTTATGGGCACCCTCTAAATAACACAGTATATTAATAATAGACGTCTCCTTCCTTTGTTCAACTACGAAAAAGGTGTTGAATCCCTTCTATCAAAAGAATAGGGATTAGAAATACCACGGCAACTACAGGTTTAAAAACCAATTTGTTGCGAAGCAAGTTGCATAGGAAAAAATAGTCTAGAATGGCCACTAACCCAATAAACAACAACTCTGGAAGTGTCTGTTTAAAGAAAGTGTACCAAACTTGTTGTTCGACATAAGTTCGGTTTGAATGGAAAAGATCTAAAACACTGGTGATTGTTTATCTGACAAAGTAGTCACGACTAATCACCTCTTTTTGCTTCTGTTGCAAAGCATGGTTGTACATATTTAGCAAAGATTCCTTCTTAATAGAGTCCTCTTCTGCGATATATGCTTCAAAAAGATCGTTAATGTTTTGCATATCCATTCCTACCTTCGTCTTTATAATATCATGTTGTATAATTCTCTTCCTATTATATCATACTCTTTCTCACCCAGGGATAGTTCTACCTTCTGGCTAATGTTCACTTAAAGCCAATCAGGTAAATGGCACTAATGAACATTTCTCTTATGTTGTTGCCGTAATAAAGCCTGACCACTTTTTGTTCTACACCTATTGCTGTTGTGCTTGCTGACGTTGTTTGGCAACAAAATCAGACAAGGCTTTGAGTTGAACAGTCAATCCCTGGCTTTCGCCTAGTTCCGACCACTCAAGCAACTGGCTTTCTGTGGCTCCAAGAGACATGGCTGCTTCTTCACCACGAGCAACCATTTGAATTAGTTGATCATCGTTACAAACATTTGCTTTTGTCCCTTTTGGCTCTAGAGTAGCTGTTTCACTCATTTGAGTAGCTACTTCAGATTCACTAGTTGCTTGTGATACACTCTCGCTTGCAACTTTGTTAGTAACTGATGTCACCTCACTTAGTGATGTCTGTTCACTACTACTCAAAGAAGTAGTAAGCGACGCTGACTGAGCAGTCGTTCCATAGCGGGCACCTGTTGGCTTGCGAGGTGTTTTCGTTTGGGCATTTGATTGATAATTATGGTTACCATCATAATTACAAGTCTGTTGAGCTGATTGCGAATGATTTGGCACATTGTCCATATCTAGTTCTTCGCTATCAGCCTCAATACCCAGCAAGGTTTTTACCTCGTATCGACGCAGGTAAGTCACCTGAGCTCCTAGGTTCTTAATGTCATTGACATTATAGAACACCGGAACCGACTCAATATCGTAAGAGGCACCACTTTCATGAAGAAGTGTCGTCACAACTTTGATCCCATTGGCATTACCAAATGGGATATGTTTGGATTGTTGCGTCAATGTCAAGCCGTACTTGTTAAGTGCTGGACGTACAGCCCCTAAAATCTCTGAGAGAGGGGCGAACTTAAAGTCCACGTTCTTAAACGTGACTCTACTTGTTGCTGTTACAGACTCGAACTCAGCTTGAGCCTTGGCCAAAGCCTCAAACAATGGAGCCATAACTTCCGGCTCGTCTTTTTTAACTTGTTCAGACTTTTGCCATTCTAACTGTATTTCAGCCTTAGCAAGAGCTACTTTAGCTTCAATTAGTTCAGCTACTAGATTTTTTTCATTTGTGTTTGCAATTGTTTCAGTCATTGTTCTTTTCTCCTTAATATAAAAAGCGGTCTTTTGACCACTTTATTTCCTATTTATTATTGTTGTAAAAATTCTGCCACTGTTTTTGCTGTAACTAAGGATTTATTCGTCAAACAGTAATCACAGTGACCACATCCTTCGACAAACTTATGTGCCAAAGCATCTTTAAGTGCTTCAACATGTCCATAGAAGATGTCTCTCCCCATTTCAATGATCGTATCATCGATTAGGATTAACTCCTTATCTGGAACAGGTTCTTTTGAAACTGCCATAATATAAGGCGTAAACTCATAACTGTAGGTTTGCTTCAGCAACTCCTGATATACGTACATTTGTAGCGTATACTGATATTCTACAATGTTATAGAGAAGAGACTTCGTATAACGATGAAGTGTCGTCGAATATTTTTCCGACTGAAGACTCTCCATCGTTTTCAAGTCAACGAAATAGCCTCCTGAAAGATTCAGACTATCAATTTTGCACTTGAAGGGAATCCCTTCTAACGTACCAGTGATAATCCGTTCTTTCTCCACCATCTCATCATCTGTACCATGATACAAACGATTAAAAAGCTCCTCTTTTTCTAAAGCAGCAATCATCTTATCTGCTTGTTTGAAAGAGGCTTTTACCTGGCCAGCGGTTTTTCCTCGTTGACTAATGATCTTATCTCGATTCCTTTCCAAAAAAGCTTCGTGAGCTTCTCTAGTCTCAAAATAAGAATGGACATAATTACCAACAAGTAGGCTTTCTGTCTCCGTCTTCTCAGGCCAAAAGCCTAAATCGACAACTTGTTGTCTTAAGGGACATTTGATGTACTCCTTAAAACGAGAAGTGGACATATAATACCTATCTTGGTAGTAATTATCCTCTGTCAATGGAGGAAGTATCTCTACTTCTTTTATCATTCTTTCTCCTTCCAAAACAAAAAGAGCCCAGTATGACTGAACTCTCTACTTTCTTCTTAAAACCTTAAACTATGTACTAGAAAGGAATATTCTCAAACATAGAATCATCTAAAGGTTCTCCGCCTCCAGGAAAGCCCCCTTCTGCAGGTCCAAAATCTGGACTTTGCGAAGAAGAGTTACTATGATCACGAGGCTGTAAGTTGTCAAAGTTTGACACATTAACCTCGGTCACATAGACCTTTTGACCTTGTTGGTTTTCATAAGAACGAGTTTGCAACCGTCCTTCAACGGTCACGAGATAGCCTTTCTTGATCCAGTTTGCGAAATTCTCTGCATATTTACCCCAAATGACGAGGTTAATAAAATCGGTCTCTCGTTCTCCGTTTTGATTTTTAAAATCACGGGGAGAGGCGATTCGAGCCGTTGCTACCGCCTTGTTAGAAGGTGTGTAGCGAAGTTCCGGATCTGCGACCAAACGACCAGTAATAATGACTTTGTTAAGCATAAGCTTTTCTCCTTTAAAAAATTGTTGTTGTAAAGTGACTTTGGAAAGTCTCAAACACCTGTTCGTAGTCTTTCCTCCGCATGCCGATAGTTTAGAGTTGGGAACACCTGTTCCTCACCTCTAATCATCGAGATGTCGCCTTCCTTTTTTGTCCGTCTACTCAAACTCAAAACAAAAAAAGCATAACAAAGAAGCCGACAAGCCTTGTCTCAAAAAACAAGGTTGCGCGTGCCTATGGCAAACCATAGGATAAACTTCTCGTTATGCTTAGTTGCTAATAACGTTTGTTGTAGCCTTTCAAAAAACTGAAGGCAAATTATCTCGTACGTGTTTCAAAGCGTTAAGCCCCTTCTTCTGCCTGATGGCTTAACTGATAGCTAAAAGCGAGTACGCTCCCTTTTAACCCCTTTAAACATGGTATGCCTATTGCTGGGACAGAACCAGTAATAGCATCTCCTCCTCCATGTTTCCTCTTTTCATTAGTCACTTGACTATGAATTCACCTTTAGAGGTAGTGAATAAAGATATAAATTAAACAATTTATGCCATTAGTATAGCAAACATATTAGAAGATAGCAAGCTGACATTAATCGATAAGCTTATCAAAGATATTAAACGTCTGGGCTTCGGTTTTAGGAATTTTATCAACTTTAGGAAGCGTGTTTTCATCACTCTGAACGTACAAAAAGAGAAGACCTATCTAGTCCTCTCTAGATGTTAGCTTTTCGTCGCCCACTACAGTTGATAGATAGGCTTTAAAGACAAGAATTGCGATTATGAACCAGTTTG
>UMIU01016519.1_pt1 | contig 57869 bp, 53 predicted proteins | sample 1965871 | NCBI WGS metagenome assembly UMIU01 (sample SAMEA4836132, study PRJEB28245) | human gut metagenome | biome: gut microbiome; material: fecal sample | place: Denmark | collected 2008
GCCATCGAAGCTCCTCCTATTCCCATGATAGTTATATTTTTACCGGTAATATCATGTCCCGCATCACGTACAGATTGCATAAAACCGTACCCGTCTGTATTGTATCCGATTAACTTTCCATTATCGTTCAGTACAGTATTGACAGCACCGATCAGTTGGGCTTCAGGGGAAAGCTCATCCAATAATTCTACAATTTTATTCTTATTCGGCATGGTAAGGTTGAAACCGCGAATGCCGCAAGTCTTTAATCCTGCAACTGCTGCAGGAAGAGTTTCTTCATTTACATCAAAACATAAATATACATAGTCAAGCCCGAGAAGGCGAAATGATTCATTATGCATCAAAGGGGAAATGCTGTGTGCCACCGGGCTTCCTAAAAGCGCGGTAAGACCTGTGTGTCCGGTAATATTATTCATGTTAAAATCCTCCAGTCTGTTTTGTAGCAGAGACATAAAATACTGTCTGAATTGTGACAGTATAGAAGATGCCCTTCTAAAACATAGAAATTATCTATCATTTTATTCTAACTTCAATTATATGTCAATACATGTTCATTTTGGTTTGTATGATAAAAACTGTCGATTTAGTGCGACAAATAATAAGACGAAGTCCCCCTGTTTTGACAAAATCTGCACACTTCATCACGTATAATGAATCTCACTTACCGAAGTGAAAAAGAAGTCAGAGATGGCATCAGACGGAGGGAAGGAAATGCATTACGAGATATACATAGATGTAGTTTTTTTCACAAATCTCCTGATAGATTACATATTGATCAGATTTACAGGGATATTATTTCAATGTAGAAGAAGCAGAAAAAGAGCTCTTCTGGGAGCTGTTGCAGGTGCGGTGTTTTCCTGTGGGATTATTTATCTTCACTTCTCTCTGAAATCTGAGATTTTTCCTCCGGCACTGGTTTTGCTGCATGGTGGCTGTGCGGCAGGAATGCTGGTGATCGGATGTGATCTGAAGAGAGGAAGTCTGTTGCTTAAAGCAATACTTACACTGTATTTTGCCGCATTTCTGTGTGGGGGATTCTGGGAAGTGATCGCCAGTGATGATCTGACGGTCAAAATGTTTCTGATCCTTGCAGCAGCAACGTGGCTTGGTATTACGGCATTGTCATATCTGATGGATACCCTGAGAATACGGACAAAGAATATCTATCCAATAACTATATACTATAAAGGAAATGGATATCCTTTTCATGGATTTTATGATTCCGGAAATCTTCTTATGGATTCTGTAAACGGAAAACCGGTATCTGTAGGATCGGAAAAAGTTTTGGCTGAAATATGTTCAAAAGAAACAGTAAGTTGTTTGAAACACCTGAAAGAAGATACCGGGGAGTCTGGAGCTTCAGATACCGCCGGGCTTCGCCCACATTTTGTTTTTTTCCACAGCATAGGAAAAGAGCAGGGGATGATGCTGGCTGTTACTTTTGAGAAACTTTGCATTCAGACTCCTGCAGAGGTTGTCTGTATAGACGACCCGGTATTTGCATTTTCATTTGAAACATCCGCTTTTGGTAAGGAATACGATGTACTTTTGAATTCCAGATTACTTTAACGGGAGGGGTTGTGACTATGAGCTGTTATCCATTACAGGTAGTGTCAAGAATGGTGATGAACCGTTCAGGAGAAGTTTTTTATATTGGTGGAAATGATGTGCTGCCTGCACCACTGGAGCCAAAGCGTGAAGCTTTTATACTGCAGAAGCTTGGAACAGGGCAGGAGGAAGAAGCGAAATCTGTGCTGATTGAACATAATTTAAGGCTTGTGGTGTATATTGCAAAGAAGTTTGACAACACAGGAGTGGGGGTGGAAGACCTGATTTCTATAGGGACTATAGGGCTGATTAAGGCAATCAACACCTTTAATCCCGTAAAAAACATTAAACTTGCCACTTATGCATCCAGATGTATAGAGAATGAAATCCTGATGTATCTTCGCCGCAATAGTAAGACAAAGATGGAGGTGTCCATAGACGAACCGCTGAATGTAGACTGGGATGGAAATGAACTGCTTCTTTCTGACATACTGGGAACTGATGAGGATGTGATCTCCAGACGTCTGGAAGATGAAGTGGAGATTTCACTGCTGTCAAAGGCAATCGGTAAGCTGTCACCCAGAGAGCAGACGATCATACGCCTGAGGTTTGGTCTGGGAAAGGATAATGCTGCTGAGAAGACGCAGAAGGAGGTTGCGGATCTTCTGGGGATTTCCCAGTCATATATTTCCAGACTGGAAAAAAGGATTATGAAGAGGCTGAAAAAAGAAATCGTGAAATATGAATAGACGTAATCGAGGAATGTAGTATAATGATATAAATGATAGTAATTATCCGGCAATCCGCTGTAACTGTGAAAGCGCTGAACGATTATGATATAAGTAAATTGTGGGAAGTGTTTTGCAGCGGAGCGATGCACAGATATCAAGTCGGGGAAAGACAAAAGGACAGATGAGAAAAGTGAAGGTAAATAAAATACAGACAGAAGAAAACAAAGATAAAACTCTGAGACAGGATACAGAAAGCTACATACTGGCAGATTGCAGCTTATGTCCGAGAAATTGCCATGCAGACAGAACAGCCGGAAAAACCGGATACTGCGGAATGGATCAGAAGGTTAAGATTGCAAGGGCAGCTTTGCACATGTGGGAAGAACCATGTATTTCGGGAATCAGAGGTTCAGGGGCGGTTTTTTTTACGGGATGCAATCTGCGGTGTTGTTTCTGCCAGAACCGTGAGATTGCCCTTGGTGACAGTGGGATTGAGATTACAGAAGAGAGGCTGGCAGAAATATTCCTGGAATTGCAGGAAAAGGATGCTGCAAATATCAATCTGGTAACCGGGACACATTATGTTCCGCAGATCATCGCAGCTTTGGACAGTGCAAAGAAGCAGGGACTTAAGATACCGGTTGTCTATAACTGCGGTGGATATGAGAGCACGGAGTCATTGAAACGTTTGGAGGGTTATGTGGATATTTATCTTCCGGATTATAAATATGCGGAAGGCGAACTTGCAGCTAGATTTTCGCACGCATATGATTATCCGGAGAGAGCTGTGGAGGCTGTCAGTGAAATGGTACGCCAGACAGGAATGCCAAAGTTTGATGCAGATGGATATATGAAACGTGGAACGATTGTGAGACATCTTATATTGCCGGGACATACAGGGAATTCAAAGAAAGTACTGAAGCTATTGCATGAGATTTTTGGAAATCAGATTTATGTCAGTATCATGAATCAGTATACGCCGGTTTTTGAGCAGAAAGAATATACAGAGCTAAACCGTCGCGTAACCGGAAGAGAATATGAGAAGGTTCTGGATTATGCATTTGAGATTGGGATTGAAAATGGATTTTTTCAGGATGGTGAAACTGCCAGAGAGAGTTTTATACCGGCATTTGACTATGAAGGTGTAATAAAAACGCCGTAAAACAAAAAAACTCCCATAAATGGAAGGAGGCCGGTACTTTCGTACCGGCGCGTATGAAAAAGAAAAATATTTATAAGAAAGATTTGTCATCTTTCTGATACATATTATATCCAACAAATGTGAATAAAATATGAATATGGTGTAAAAAAATAAAATTTGTTTTACCAAAATATTTTTAAAATTTCTTCCATGTATCTCTTACGAACAATATCAGCAGAGGGAAGATCTCCAGACGTCCTGCTAGCATATCAAAAGTAAGGATAAGCTTTGAAAACCAGGAGAACATGCCGAAGTTTCCGGTAGGTCCTACCAGTTCCAGACCAGGTCCGATATTATTAAAGGTTGCCGCAACCGCCGTAAAGTTCGTGGTCAGATCGAAATCATCAAAGGCAATCAGCAGTATGGATGATGCAAAAATCAGCACATATACAATGAAGAAAATATTTGTGGAACGAACAACTTCATGTGGGATGGCTTTGCCATCCATTTTTATTTTCTTTACTGCATTTGGATGCAGGAAAATATGAAGTTCCTTGCGGACTGTCTTGCACAGAATCAGGATTCTGGACACTTTAATGCCACCACCTGTACTTCCGGCACATGCACCGATAAACATCAGAAGTACCAGAATGGTTCGCGAGATTTCCGGCCAGGCATTAAAATCTGTTGTTGCATAGCCGGTAGTTGTGATAATGGAACCAACCTGGAATGCTGCCTGTTGAAAAGCTTTGGCCGCACTTCCGAAAATATGGTAAATATTGCAGGTGATGATAAGAATTGCAATACCGATGATCCCAAAATAATATCGCACTTCTTCCATTTTGAAAGCCTGGGCAAATTTCTTTGTAATGATAAAAAAGTAAGCATTAAAGTTAACACCAAATAAAATCATAAACACAGTAATGACAACCTGCAGGTAAGTACTATAGCTGGTCATGCTGTCATTTTTGATACCAAATCCTCCGGTACCTGCTGTTCCGAATGCTGTACATATGGAATCAAACAGTGGCATACCGCCAATCAGAAGAAGGAAAATCTGTATTACTGTCATTACAAAGTAAATAGAATACAGAATTTTTGCAGTCGACTGTACTTTTGGTGCAAGTTTGCTTACAGATGGTCCGGGACTTTCTGCCTTCATCAGATTCATATGATAACCGCCGGTAAGTGGAAGGAGGGAGAGGATAAAGACCAGAACACCCATTCCACCAATCCAGTGCGTAAAACTTCGCCATATCAGCATACAGTGAGGAAGTGCTTCCACATTGCTGAGAATACTGGCTCCTGTTGTAGTAAAACCGGATACAGTTTCAAATAATGCATCAACGGGATTCGGAATGCTCCGGCTGATCACAAAGGGAATTGCACCCATAATACTCAGAACAATCCAGCTTAATGCTACAGTTACGAAACCTTCTTTTGTGTAGAATGCCTTTCTTGTCGGTTTTTTCCTGGTGAGGGGAAGTCCGATGACCAGGCATAAAGCAATCGTGATCAGAAAAGCTACACCAGAAGTTTCCTGATAGATCAGTGCTGTAATTGCGGGCAGGGTCATAAATATAGCTTCAATTTTCAGAATCATTCCGATGATATAGCTAATAATGGAATAGTTCATAATACGGCTCCTTTATTTTTCCAGAATATCCGTGATATCGCGAAGACCCTTCTGAGAGGTTACTATGATAACAGTATCTCCGACCTGAATGGTATCCTGTCCACGCGGAATCTTAACCTGGCCATTTCGGTTCAGGTAACCTACAAGAAGATTTTTCTTCAGGTTCAGTTCAGATAATGGAATGCCTGTTACCGGCGAATTTTCGCGGATGGCAAATTCCAGAGCTTCTGCCTGATTATCCAGAATATGATAAAGGGTTTCGATATTGCTGCCGATACTGTTCTGCATGGCACGTACATACTGCAGGATATAATCGGCTGTGATATATTTCGGATAAATGACGCTTCCGATATCAAGATTGTCAATGACATCATCAAAGGCAAGGCGATTTACCTTAGCTACCAGTTTTGCATTGGAAACTGTTTTGGCAAAAAGCGAAAGGAAGACATTTTCTTCATCCATGTTTGTAAGTGATACGAAAGCCTCCGTGCGTGAAAGCCCTTCTTCCATAAGAAGAGAACGGTTAGTGCCGTCTCCATTAATAATAATTGCTTCCGGGAGGAGATCACTTAAGGTTTCACAGCGGGATTCATTCTGTTCGATGATTTTAACAGAGATGTTCATGTCAAGCAAAGCTTTTGTAAGGTAATAGGAAATAGTTCCGCCACCGACTATAATAGCATTTTTTACCTGATTGGTTTTCAGACCGATCTTTTTGAAAAAAGCTGCCGCATTTACCGGTGAAGCAAGAATAGAAACCATATCTCCGTCATGGATGACCTGATTACCACCGGGAATAGATACGTGATCCCGGCTTTCTACTGCGCAGAACAGAACGTCGCATTTCAAAGTTTCCGTAATGCGTGAGATCGTCATGCCATCCAGATTAAATTCAGGAAGTACCCGGAATTTCAGCATTTCAACACGACCACGTGCGAAGGTATCAATCTTGATAGCTGAAGGGAAACGTAAAAGACGGGAGATTTCCTGTGCAGCCGCGAGCTCTGGGTTAATGATCATAGTAACACCCAGACGTTTCTTGATGAAGCTGATCTCGTTTGCGTAGATAGGGTTGCGGACACGTGCGATTGTCTGGCAGTGGCCTGTTTTCTGCGCAATCAGGCAGCAAAGGAGGTTCATTTCATCAGAACCGGTTACAGCAATCAGGATATCTGCATTTTCAATGCCTGCCTCCATCAGAATGTTGATACTTGCACCATTTCCTACGATACCCATGGCATCAATATCATCCTGAAGAGAAGTGATTACGCTGGAAGAAACGTCTATAAGGGTAATATCGGATTCTTCTTCCTGAAGCTGTTCTGCCAGAGTACGCCCAACTTTACCGCACCCAACAATAATTATCTGCATAATTCCTCCAATAAGGGGGCTGTCACATAATATTAATGTGAAACAGCCCCTTTTATATCATATTTTTTGTTTGTAATTGTTCTGTATTTTTACAATTACTTTTGTGGCTATTAAGCTAAGAATACTATAGCACTGCCAGATATATTTGTAAAGCAAATATGAAATTTCTGTGATTTTTCATCATTGTGGAGGGTGTTATTTATTGCCGTTGCATGATGCAGTGCATGGATTATCAAATCCCGGTGTAAAGGCATAGAAGTTTTTGGCATCCAGTTCTTCCTGAATGGACCGGAGAGCTTCCCCGAATCTCTGGAAATGAACTACTTCTCTTGCACGGAGGAATTTAATAGGATCTGCAATTTCCGGTATATCGCGGACTACTCTGAGGATGTTGTCATAGGTAGAACGGGCTTTCTGTTCAGCAGCGAGGTCCTCAAACAGATCAGTGATCGGATCACCTTTACTCTGAAACTCACATGCATTAAATGGTACACCACCTGCTGCCTGTGGCCAGACGCCAACTGTGTGATCAATATAATACGGTCCGAATCCGGATTTTTCAATTTCCTCCATGGAAAGATCCCGGGTAAGCTGATGCACAATGGTGGATACCATTTCCAGATGACTGAGTTCTTCTGTTCCAATGTCATTGAGCAGAGCGGAAGTCGTCCGGTTTGGCATAATAAAACGCTGGGAAAGATAACGCAGAGAAGCACCAATCTCACCATCCGGGCCACCGTATTGACTCATGATATACTGTGCGATCTTTGCATTGGGCTGTGTGATATTAATTGGATATTGAAGCCTTTTTTCATAATTCCACATATGTTATCTGCACACTCCTTCCTTTTCCCATGGGAATGGCTGTTCCATCCATTTCCAGATGGATTCTTCAGTCTGATCTGTAATGTCAATGATCAGAGGACCATATGCATCGGCATATTCTTTTAACAGTTTTTTTCGTTCCTGTACAAGTTCGCGGCAGTAAGTCAGAGCCTTTTCATCACAGGGATGTGTGTCGAGATACAGAATCATATCATTGACTGCGAAACTGACCTGATCGATGCGGTTTAATAATTGTTTTTGGGAGCAATTTGTTTTCATCTTCTAATACCTCTCTTTCCACAAAATGGTTTGCACAATTGTGGGAAAATGGTTCCTGCGTTTAATGCATACTGCAGTGGAAAATTCTCCGTAAACTTCTGACAGGGAACATATGCCATTGCAGGTTCCAGATACTGAAGATACGAGAACATCTCATTACTTTTTTTTCTGGCACCCGGCATAGTACAGTTACAGTCTGCTGTATTTCTGCCGGAGCATTCGGAACTGTTCATATTTCTATTTGAAGGCTGAGACATGTTCATACCGCAGGTTCGGTTATAGGGGCGGCTTCCGGAACATCCCATCCGATAATTTTCCATATATAATTCCTTTCACTGAAAACTGTTTACGTTATATTTTATGTCATGTTTATAAAATCGTGACCATTCTGTCAGCCGACAGATTTCATTTTATTCTCCAATATGCTATTATATATGGGAAATATTTGCTGCCTGCGAAGCAGTCAGCAGCCAAAAAAGAGCCAGGAGGTACACATAAAGATGAAACTTACAATACTGGGAACCGGAAATGCGAAGGTGACGAAATGCTATAATACCTGTTTTGCGTTAAATGAAGACAAAGAATATTTCATGATAGACGGTGGCGGCGGAAGCACAATTCTGAAGCAACTGGAGGATGCAGGAATCAACTGGAAGGATATCAGCACCATATTTGTAACACATAAGCATATTGACCACCTGCTTGGAATCATATGGATGCTTCGTATGTATTGCCAGGGAATGGCACGAGGTCAGTTTGACGGTGAAGTGACAATCTATGGACATGACGAAGTGATCAGTCTGCTGAAACAGATGGCAAATATGCTTCTCACACCAAAGGAAACGAAATTTATCGGAGAAAAGGTTCGTCTGGAAGAAGTAAAGGACGGAGAAGAAAGAATAATCCTGGGACACAGGGTGACATTCTTTGACATTCTGTCTACAAAGGCGAAGCAGTTCGGATTCTGTATGGAGTATGCAGAAGGAAAGAAGCTGACCTGCTGTGGAGACGAACCATATAATGAATGTGAACAGAAATATGCCCAAAACAGCACCTGGCTTCTTCATGAAGCATTCTGTCTGTTCTCTCAGGCAGATAAATTCAAACCATATGAGAAGCATCATTCTACTGTAAAGGATGCCTGTGAGCTGGCACAAAAACTGGAAGCAGAGAATCTGATCCTGTATCATACAGAGGATAAAAATATATCCAGACGAAAGGAACTCTACACAGAAGAAGGCAGACAGTATTATAAAGGAAATCTCTGGATCCCTGATGATCTGGAAACCTACAAATTATAAAAAGACAAACCTCTGGGATACAGAATGAAAAATCCGTGTCCCGGAGGTTTGCCATAGTAATTATGCTGTATGGTCCACATGTGTTCTGGTATCGGAAGAAAAAACTTCACATGTAGTATGATCCTGTGAAAAAGTTTCCATAATTCCTGAAATAGTCCTGTGCAGATAAGGACGGTATTCAGCCAGAGATACAGGTTGCTGATACAGAATGCAACTGTAGCAGGTGGAACCTACCAGTTCAATGATCGTAAAGAGCATCAGTTCCGGATTTTTGTAATGAAGTCCGTTCTGGGCAAGCATATCCAGATAGGACTGATAAAAGTTGTATTCATCATCTGGCATTTTTTCTTCGAATGCACCCTTAAAGACTCCCCAGGCAAGATTCTTTGAAATAAACAGCAGGAGAGTTCGGTCTTTATTCAGCTCGGTAAGAATGTAATCTACAATAAAATGCACCTGCTGGTCAAATTCGGTAATATGTTCATTCTGCACAGCTTCGTGTGCGTGGAAAAACAATTCCCCGGTCTTGTGGGACACCAGTTTATTCCGGATATCATATTTATCTTTAAAATAGAGATAAAAAGTTCCCTTGGCAACCCCGGCCTGGTTTACAATATCTGAAATTGTAGTTTTGGTAAGCCCCTTTGTTGTAAAAAGCTCAAAAGCAGTGTTGAACAGAGCATCTTTTTTCTTCTTCTTATTCAACTCCAGTTTTCCCATTACAGATTCATTCCCTCCTGTATCGTATATATAACAGTTTTTAGTAACTGTATCGTATATTCACGATAATTGTTAATTACTATTTTAAACAAAAATGACTGAAAGTCAATATTACATTTTTATTCTAAAAAAATTTAGGCAAATTGTGAAGAATGATTATTGACTGACAGTCAGTTTTGGTATATAACATTGCATGAAATAAAAAATGACTGTTAGTCATAGAATGATTAAACAGTATCAATAACAAAGAAAGAAGAGGAGAAAAAGATGATTAAGGTAGGAAAGTGGATTGCAAAACACAAAATACTGATCATTATCATCGGAATTGCATTGCTGATTCCATCATATCTCGGTATGGCGGCCACCAGGATCAACTACGATGTACTGAGCTATCTGCCGGATACCCTTGAGACAGTTGAGGGACAGGACATTATGGTAGATCAGTTTGGAATGGGAGCCTTCTCCATGATAGTAGTGGAGGATATGGAACTAAAGGATGTAGCTGCTTTGAAAGAGAAAATTGAAGCAGTTGACCATGTGAAGAAAGTATTGTGGTATGACAGTGTCCTGGATGTTTCCGTTCCTGTAGAAATGCTTCCAAAGGATTTAAGAGAGGCCTTTTTTAACGGAGATGCAACCATGATGATTGCGTTGTTTGATAATACAACGTCGTCAGAAACTTCTATGGAGGCTGTAACACAGATTCGTAAGATTACTTCAAAAAACTGTTTTGTCAGTGGAATGACAGGTATTGTTACAGATATCAAACAGATCGCACTTAAGGAAATGCCAATCTATGTTGTGATTGCTTCCTGCCTTTCTTTGGTAGTACTTCTCCTTGCAATGGATTCCCTGGTAGTCCCGATTCTGTTTTTGCTCTGCATCGGTGTAGCGGTTTTATATAACCTGGGAAGTAATATCTTCCTTGGTCAGATTTCCTACATTACGCAGGCTCTGACAGCAGTTCTTCAGCTTGGTGTTACCATGGACTATTCCATTTTCCTGCTGAACAGCTATGAAGAGAATAAGAAGCGTTTTGAGGGTGATAAAGAGAGAGCCATGGCACATGCCATCAATGCAACCTTCAAATCTGTAATCGGAAGTTCTATTACAACAGTAGCCGGATTTATTGCACTTTGTTTTATGACCTTTTCACTTGGACGTGATATGGGTATCGTAATGGCCAAGGGAGTTGTGATCGGTGTTCTGTGTTGTGTTACTTTGCTTCCTGCTCTGGTGCTTACCTTTGACAAAGCCATTGAAAAAACAACACATAAGCCACTGCTTCCAAGCTTTGATAAGGCGTCTGCTTTTATTACCAAGCATTATAAAATATGGCTGATCATTTTCCTGGTAATGCTTTTCCCGGCAATTCATGGAAATAACAATCTGAAGAATTACTACAATATTGATAAGTCGCTTCCTTCCACATTGGACAGCAATGTGGCAAATGCGAAACTTCAGGAAACCTTTAATATGAATAACGTTCATATGGTTTTATTAAAGAAAGGCCTGACATCAAAAGAAAAAACAGAAATGCTTGCCCAGATCAAAGATGTTGATGGTGTAAAATGGGCACTTGGAATGGATTCTTTTGTAGGTGCGGCATTCCCGGATACCATGATTCCCGGTAATCTGAAGAAGATGCTGGAAAGTGATGAATACGAAATGGAATTTATCTGTTCCAAATATAAAACAGCCACAGATGAGGTGAATAATCAGATTGATGAAATCCAGAAGATTGTAAAAGGATACAGTCCGGATTCTATGGTGATCGGTGAAGCGCCTCTGACCAAGGATCTTCAGGATGTTACAGATGTGGATTTAAAGACAGTAAATACTATTTCCATCCTGGCAATTTTCATTATAATCCTGGTCGTATTTAAATCCATTTCTCTGCCGTTTATACTGGTTGCGGTCATTGAGTTCGCGATTTTTGTCAATATGTCTGTTCCATATTATCAGGGAAAAGAAGTTGTATTCGTAGCAAGTATTGTCATCGGCTGTATCCAGCTGGGAGCTACTGTTGACTATGCGATTCTGATGACTAGCAGATACCAGAAAGAGCGTGGACTTGGAAAAAGTAAAAAAGAATCTATTGCCATTGCACATAAGACTTCCATGAAGTCCATTGTGATCAGTGGATGCAGTTTCTTTGCTGCAACCTTCGGAGTCGGTCTTTATACACAGGTAGATATGATCGGAAGTATTACAAATCTGCTTTCACGTGGAGCAGTAATCAGTACATTGGTAGTATTATTTATACTTCCGGCAATGTTTATGATATTTGACCCGCTTATCTGCCATACATCCATTGGATTTGCCAAAAAGAAAACGACAGAAAAAAAAAAACAGTGATTCAGGGTTTTCAAAAAAGAAGCTTATTGTGAAGAGATAGAATAAAGGAGTAGGTTATTATGAACAGAAACAGAAAGAAAGCAGCTGCAGCGACGCTTGCAGCAGGAATGGCTGTAGTTCTCGGAGCAGGTACCGTAATGGCGGCTGCTTCAGCAGGTGATAATGAAGTGCAGAAAGAAGAAACCGTTTATGTAAACACAACTGCCGAAGGAGAAGTAACAGATGTTACAGTATCTGACTGGCTGAAGAATTCCGGGGACAGTTCCAATTCTGAGGTAAAAGATGCTTCTGACCTTCAGGATATCAAAAACGTAAAAGGTGATGAAACATTTACTCAGAATGGAGATGATCTGACCTGGAGTACTGATGGAAAGGATATTTATTATCAGGGAAAAACCCAAAAAGATATTCCTGTTTCTGTGGGAATTAAATATTATCTGGATGGAACAGAAGTGTCTCCGGAAGCACTGGCAGGAAAGACCGGACATCTCAAAATGGAAGTGACTTACACAAATACTTCCAAAACAACAAAAACAGTGAATGGAAAAACATCAGATATCTATTCCCCGTTTGTAATGGTAACAGGAATGATCCTTTCCACAGATAATTTCTCCAACATAACAGTGGATAATGGTAAAGTTATTTCAGACGGAAGCAGAAATGTTGTTGTAGGATTCGGTATGCCGGGAATGAAGGAAAGTCTGAATATGTCTTCTGATATTGCGGACAAAGTGGATATTCCGGAAGGCTTTACCGTAGAGGCGGATGTAACAGACTGCGAGATGAGTTCTTCATTTACTGTAGCACTGACAGATATTTTAAAGGATATTAATCTGGATGATGTGGATGGACTGGATGATCTGAAAGATTCTATGAAAGATCTGACCGATGCGGCAGTAAAACTGGTAGACGGAACCAAAGATCTCTATGATGGAACTAACAAACTGAATGATAAATATAAAGAATTCTACGATGGGATCGGAACTTTGAAAAGTGGTGTCAGTGATCTGAACAGCGGAGCAAAGAAGTTGGATGACGGAGCAAAGGAATTAAACAGCGGAGCACAGACCCTGAATACCGGAGCACAGAGTTTAAACAGTGGTGTTTCTTCTTATACATCAGGAGCAGATACACTTTCTGCGGGAATCATGCAATATACTTCCGGGGTAAACACACTGAACAGTAAAATGGATGAATATGAAGCTGGAATGAAAACTCTTTCCGAGGGTGTAAATGCATATGTTGCAGGAGGTAATCAGCTTGCAGGCGGAGTACAGAGCTATGTAAACGGAACCACCACTCTGACAGATGGCATGAAACAATATATTGCAGGTGTCAATCAGCTTGCAGGTGGTGTGAGTCAGTATGCAGGTGGTATTAAGAGTCTGGTAGATGGAATCGGTCAGATTGTTCCTGGAATTGATACTGCCGTAACCGGAATTCAGACTGCTGTAGATAAAATGACGGCTCTTTCTTCTAAGATTGATGCAGATCAGATCGCTGATTTCAGTAAAAATATGACAGCTTATACAACCGGCGTTTCTGATTATACTTCTGCAGTAAATCAGTATATTGAGAGTGTAGAACAGCTTGCAGCAGGACTGGGTCAACTTCAGAGTGCACTTGAAAATATGGGAACTGCTACAGCCTCTGAAGTAGAAGAAAGCGCAGGCGCAATGTCCGGCCAGTTAAGTGAAAGTGCAGATGCAATGAACAGTCAGGCAGATGCAATTGAATCCTGGATCAGTGATTCTTCCGGGGCTTCCGTAGATGCGTCTTCTGTAGAGGCAGGAGTTGCAGCAGTCAGCAGCCAGCTGGAAGCAGCCGAATCTGCTTTGTACAGTATTGATACCAGCAATATGGATGAAGAAACAGCAGCAGCCGTACAGGCTGCAATCAGTGGGGCATTAGGTTCAATCCAGGCTGCTGAGGGCAGTGCATCCGGTATTGATACATCTACTATTACCGCTTCTGCACCTGACACATCCGCATTGCAGGCAGCAGCAGACAGTCTGAGAGCATCTGCATCCAGCGCAAAAGCAACAGCGGATGCACAGGAAGAGGCAGTGAACAGCAGTGTTGAACAGATGAAACAGCAGTTACAGGCGTTAAGCCAGGGAATGCAGACAGTACAGGAAACTGTATCACAGTTAAATGCAGGAGCGAAAGAGCTTACTTCAAATGACGGTACTTTAAAAGCCAGCGGAACCCAGCTTGCTCAGTCAGGAACCCAGATTGCCACAGCCGTAAGTCAGATGAGCGCATTGTTTGACGGACTTGGCCAGCAGCTTCCGGAAATGTTACAGGGAATCAGTCAGCTGAAAGCAGGATCTGATCAGTTGACAACAGCAAATAAATCTCTCCAGAGCGGATATGAAAGCCTTGCCAAGGCAAGTACAGAACAGATGATTTCCGGTGCGGATACACTGCTTGATTCCGGAAAGACACTGACAGATGGAATTGCACAGCTTCAGGGCGAGAATAACTCCAATGCACAGACACTGTTAAAGGGAGCCAAAACTCTTAAGAGTGCAAGAAAGAGCCTGACCAGCGGTATGTCACAGATTAGTTCTGCAACAGGTCAGATCACAAGTGGTGTGGAAACCCTTGCATCCAACAGCGGAGCACTGTACAGCGGAGCCAGTCAGCTTTCTTCAAACAGTTCTACATTAAACAGCGGGGCATCCAAACTGGCATCCGGAACACAGACACTTGCAACAGGAGCACAGACTCTGGCATCCGGAACCGGAAGTCTGGTTTCCGGAACACAGACATTAATGGATGGAGCAGATAAGCTTTCAGACGGCAGTGACCAACTTAAAGATGGCATCAGTGATCTGAATGACGGAGCAAAAGAACTGAACAAAGGACAGGAGAAATTTTATAAAGAGGGAATCAAAAAACTGGATGATACAGTAAACGGAGATCTTCAGGACATTCTTGACAGGCTTGAAGCACTTCAGTCAGATGATGTAACTTATACAACATTTACAGATAAATCCGGTGATATGGATGGAAATGTTAAGTTTATCTTTGAATCAGATCCAATTGAAATCAACGATGATGAGAAATAACGGTAACTATTCAGCAATTATGGGGCAGATGCAATCAGGCAACTGCCCCATTGCTTATGAAAAAACTTTCTGCTATAATAGGAGGGTCAGATGGGAATTTTAGAAAACAGGAAAGCATCAGGTGATTAAATGGAAAATACAAGATCACGAAAACAGTCGCATCCCACAGCATCTTCCCAAAGCAGGACACGCCGAAGAGCAAAAGCAGATTATTATGATTACAGTCTGGTAGCAGTCATTGTACTGCTGACTTGTTTTGGTCTTATCATGTTGTACAGCACAAGCTCCTATACAGCTCAGATAAATTATGGGAGCGATATGTATTTCTTTAAAAAACAGACAATTATCAGTATTGCATGTATCATTATGGCACTGATTATTTCAAAAATTAATTATCGGATATTGAATCGTTTTGCTACAGCCTTGTATGTGGCAGCACTGGTGTTGATGGCATTGGTTAAAACACCACTTGGACAGTCTTCTCATGGTGCCCAGCGATGGCTGAATCTTGGACCGGTTCAGTTTCAGCCGGCAGAGCTTGCCAAAATAGCGGTTATTGTCTGTCTTCCGTATATGATCGTGCATATGGGAAAGAAAGTCCGTACTCTGAAGGGGTGTATGGTTCTGGCTCTTATGGGAGGCGGTCTTGCATTGGCTGCGTATGTATTTACGGACAATCTGAGTACAGCGATCATTATTTTCTGCATTACTGCAGGATTGATTTTTGTAGCTCATCCGGATTTTAAGATTTTTGTTATTCTTGCAGGTGTTGGAATTGCGTTAATAATAATGGGGATTGTTTTTCTGAATGCGACTGCAAGTGTTGACGGAAGTGGAAGCTTCCGACTGAGACGAATCATGGTGTGGCTTCATCCGGAAGAATATGCGGACAGCTGGGGATATCAGACCATACAGGCATTATATGCCATCGGTTCAGGAGGACTTTTTGGCAGAGGTCTTGGAAACAGTATTCAGAAGCTGGGAAGTGTACCAGAGGCGCAGAATGATATGATCTTTTCGATTATCTGTGAAGAACTGGGGATTTTTGGTGGACTTATTGTGGTGATGCTTTATGCATATCTGTTATACAGGCTGTTTGTTATTGCACAAAATGCCCCGGATATGTTTGGATCACTGATGGTCAGTGGAATCTTCATTCATATAGCATTGCAGGTTATTCTTAATATTGCGGTTGTTGTAAATCTTATGCCCAATACAGGTGTAACCTTGCCGTTTATCAGTTATGGAGGTACATCAATCGTATTCCTTATGGCAGAGATGGGGCTTGCGCTGAGTGTGGCAAGACAGATTAAGTTTGAGGAATAGAAAATGTAATAAAATAGTGCTTGACAAACAGAATAGAAGAATATATACTTTGAACATCAAAGTAATCAATCCCGATAAAACCAAATCTGAAACAATGAGACTTCTTTACTGGTCTGACGGATGATAAGGTTGAAAATAAGAAAAAGCAAAAAAGACAACCTGCTTAACAGAAATAATAAAAAACAAGTGATAACCGGACAGGAAAACAGAGAACGCTTCCGGAACTTGGATTAAAGGAGAAAAGAAAATTATGTTAGAAAAAATGAGTGAAATGATTGCAGAACAGTTAAATTGTGACGCAGCAGGAATTACTGCTGAAACTTCTTTCAAGGATGACCTTGGAGCAGATTCCCTTGACCTGTTTGAACTGGTTATGGCTCTGGAAGATGAATATAACATCGAAATCCCGGCTGAAGATCTTACAGATTTAACAACAGTTGGAGCTGTTATGGATTATCTGAAAAATAAAGGCGTAGAGGCTTAATCATATAGAAATGACAAATAACTCCTTGGAGTCAGAGATGGCTTCGGGGAGAATTTTTTGATATTATAATTTGAATATCAAAATATTTTAAACTAAAATAATTTGTAGCCAGAAACAAATTGTTATCATCTGATATAAACATAAAAATAAAGGAAAGGAAAATGATATGTCTAAAATCGCATTTGTATTTCCGGGACAGGGTGCACAGTATACAGGAATGGCGAAAGATTTTTATGAAAAATATGCTGTAAGCCGCGAAGTATTTGAAAGCGCATCAAAAGCATCCGGACTTGATGTGAAAGCTTTATGCTTTGAAGAAAATGACAGATTAAATATTACAGAATATACACAGATTGCCATGCTGACAGCAGAAATCGCAATCTTAAGAGCTGTAGAGGAAGCCGGAATCAGGTCTCAGGTAAATGCTGGGCTGAGCCTTGGAGAATACGGAGCACTGGTGGCCTCCGGTGTTATGAAGGAAGAGGATGCATTTACTGTAGTGCGAAAAAGAGGAATTTTTATGCAGGAGGCATATCCTACAGGTGGTGCAATGTCCGCTGTTCTTGGAACAGATGCAGAGCTGATTGAAAAAATCTGCAATGAGACACAGGGAATTGTATCCATTGCGAATTATAACTGTCCGGGACAGATTGTGATCACAGGCGAGGAGACAGCAGTTGCAGCAGCCGGGGAAGCATTAAAGTCAGCAGGTGCCAGACGTGTGATTCCTCTTAAAGTTAGTGGCCCATTTCACTGTGAACTTCTCAAAGGTGCAGGGGAGAAACTGGGGCAGGAACTTGAAAATGTAGAAATCCAGCCATTTACAGTACCTTATGTAACAAATGTAACTGCACAGTATGTGACAGGACCGGAGCAGGTAAAGGAATTGCTTGTCAGCCAGGTTTCATCCTCTGTGCGCTGGCAGCAGTGTGTAGAACAGATGATTGATGATGGTGTAGATACTTTTATTGAGATTGGACCGGGAAAAACTCTGACAGGATTTCTCAAAAAGATCAACAGAAATGTAAAAGCATTACATGTTGAGAAAACAGAAGATCTGGATGAAGTGAGAAAGGAGTGTCTGTAAAATGCTGGAAAATAAAATTGCCCTGGTTACAGGTGCAGGGCGTGGAATCGGACGTGCCATTGCCATTGCTTTTGCAGAGGAAGGCGCAGAGGTAATCATCAACTACAATGGTTCTGAACAGAGAGCGAAGGAAGTAAAACAGACCATCGAAGAAAATGGTGGAAAAGCTTCCATATATAAATGTAATGTCAGTGATTTCGCAGCCTGTGAAGCAATGATCAAAGATATAGTTAAAGAATACGGACACCTTGATATACTGGTTAATAATGCAGGAATTACCAAAGATGGTCTGATCATGAAAATGAAAGAAGAGGATTTCGATTCTGTACTTAATGTAAACCTGAAAGGTACATTCAATACAATCCGTCACAGTGCCCGTCAGATGCTGAAACAGAGAAGTGGAAAGATCATCAATATTTCTTCTGTTTCCGGAATCCTCGGAAATGTGGGCCAGGCAAATTATGCTGCATCCAAAGCAGGTGTGATCGGTCTGACAAAAACAATGGCAAGAGAGCTGGGCAGCCGGGGAATTACGGTAAATGCCATTGCACCTGGATTTGTAGAAACAGAGATGACAGGAGTGCTCTCAGAAGAAATCAGGGAAAATGCATGTAAGCAGATTATCCTGGGACGTTTCGGAAAACCGGAGGATATTGCAAATACAGCGGTATTTCTGGCATCAGACAAAGCAGACTATATTACAGGACAGGTCATCAGCGTAGATGGCGGTATGAACGTATAAATAAGGAGAACAAAATGAGAAGAGTTGTAATTACAGGTATGGGAGCAATCACTCCGGTAGGCCTTAGTGTAGAAGAATTCTGGAACAGTGTAAAAGAAGGAAAAACAAACTTTGCAGAAGTAACACGTTTTGATTCCACAAATTACAGAGCGCATATGGCTGCGGAAATCAACAATTTTAATCCAAAGGATTATATGGATTTCAAATCTGCAAAACGTATGGAGCTTTTCAGCCAGTATGCGGTAGCAGCAGCAAAAGAAGCTATTGAGCAGTCCGGACTCGATATGACAAAAGAAGATCCATTTCGTGTGGGATGCAGTGTGGGAAGCGGTATCGGAAGTATGCAGGTGGTAGAGAAATCCTGCGAAATCCTCAACACAAAGGGACCTGGAAGACTGAATCCTCTGATGATTCCTCTTCTGATTTCCAATATGGCATCCGGAAATGTTTCCATTCAGTTTGGACTCCGCGGAAAGAACATTAATGTTGTAACTGCCTGTGCAACAGGAACTCACAGCATTGGAGAAGCATACCGTACCATTCAGTGTTCTGATGCAGATGTTATGGTTGCAGGTGGAACGGAAGCAGCAATCACACCAACAGGCTTTGGCGGTTTCGCAGCACTGACAGCATTGACCTCATCCACAGATCCTGAGAGATGTTCTATCCCCTTTGACAAAGAAAGAAGCGGTTTTGTAATGGGTGAGGGTGCCGGCGTAGTAGTTCTGGAAGAACTGGAGCATGCCAAAGCACGTGGAGCAAAAATCCTTGGCGAGGTTGTCGGATATGGTGCAACAGGAGATGCTTATCACATTACATCCCCTGCAGAGGACGGTTCCGGTGCTGCCAAAGCTATGGAATGGGCTGTGAAAGAAGCAGGAATTTCCACAGATGATGTATGGTATGTAAACGCACATGGCACAAGCACACATCATAATGACTTATTTGAAACAATTGCCATTAAGAAAACATTTGGTGAACACGCAAAAGAAATGAAAATAAATTCTACAAAATCTATTACAGGACATCTTCTGGGAGCTGCCGGTGCAGTGGAAGTGATCACCTGTGTAAAAGAACTTCAGGAAGGCCTGATCCATCAGACTGTTGGTTATAAGGTGCCGGATGAACAGTGTGACCTGGATTATGTAGGAAACGGTAATGTAAAGATGGATATCAAATATGCACTTACCAATTCTCTTGGCTTTGGCGGACATAACGCATCTTTACTTATTAAAAAGTACGAAGACTGATCACGCATATAATAAACGGTATGGTGATTTTGAAAACAAAATACGACAGTGATCTTATAATATAGCTATTTCAGCAGGAGGAAATAAATGGAACTGGCAAATATATTAGAACTGATCCACGCAGTCAGCGATTCAGATCTCACAGAATTTAACCTGCAGGACGATACCTTAAATATTTCCATGTCAAAAGAGAAAACAATTGTACAGCAGATGGCAGTCAATACTAATCCGGCAGATGCTCAGCAGTATCAGCCGGTAGTGCAGCAGGCTGTACATGTAGAATCCGTCAATGCTGTTAACGATGAAGTACAGACAGGAAGTGTGGTAAAATCTCCTCTTGTAGGTACCTATTATGCAGCATCTTCTCCGGAAAATCCCCCCTTTGTAAAAGTAGGAGATAAAGTAAGCAAAGGTCAGGTCCTTGGCATTGTGGAAGCAATGAAGCTGATGAATGAGATTGAATCAGAATTTGATGGTACAGTAAAAGAAATCCTTGTAGAAAACGAGCAGATGGTAGAGTTCGGTCAGCCGATGTTTGTGATAGAATAAAAGAAGGAGGTAAAAAATCATGAAACTTACAACAAAAGAAATCATGGAGATCATTCCCCACAGACACCCGTTCCTCCTGATTGATACTATTGAAGAACTGGTGCCGGGTGTGAAGGCAACAGGAAAGAAATGTGTTACCTATAATGAACCGCATTTTGCAGGACATTTCCCACAGGAACCGGTTATGCCGGGGGTTCTGATCGTTGAGGCGCTTGCGCAGACAGGCGCAGTTGCAATTCTGAGTAAACCGGAAAATAAAGGAAAGATTGCATATTTTGCATCAATCAACAATGCAAAATTCAAGAACAAGGTAGTTCCCGGAGATACCCTTACTCTTGAAGTAGAGATCATTAAGGAAAAAGGTCCCATGGGAGTGGGAAAAGCAAAGGCAACAAACCAGGACGGTAAGGTAGCAGTGATCGCAGAGCTGACTTTTGCAGTAGGAGCATAACAGATGTTTGATAAAATTTTGATCGCCAATCGTGGTGAGATTGCAGTGAGGATCATCCGGGCATGTCGTGAGATGGGAATCCGTACAGTAGCCGTATACTCAGAAGCAGACAGAGATGCCTTGCATACCCAGCTTGCAGATGAAGCAGTATGTATCGGAAAGGCGCAGTCATCAGATAGCTATCTGAACATGGAACGAATCTTAAGTGCTACCATTGCAACAAAAGCAGAAGCAATCCACCCGGGATTCGGATTTCTCTCAGAGAACAGCCGTTTTGTAGAAATGTGTGAGAAATGCAATGTGGCATTTATTGGTCCTTCCGCAGAAGTAATTTCCAGAATGGGAAATAAATCTGAGGCGAAAAACACCATGCGGAAAGCTAAAGTTCCGGTAGTGCCCGGCACAAAGGAACCGGTCTACACAGTAGAGCAGGCTTTGGAAGCTGTAAAGGAAATCGGTTTTCCGGTCATGATCAAAGCATCAGCAGGCGGCGGTGGAAAAGGAATGCGTGTAGCCGGAAATGAACAGGAATTTGCCAAATTGTTTGAGACAGCACAGCAGGAGTCGGTCCATTCCTTCTCCGATAATACCATGTATCTGGAACGATTTGTGGAGAATCCCAGACATGTTGAAGTGCAGATTCTTGCGGATAAATACGGAAATGTAGTTCATCTGGGAGAACGAGACTGCTCTGTTCAGAGACGTCACCAGAAAATGATCGAAGAGTCTCCATGTATCGCAATCTCTGATGATCTGAGAAAGAAAATGGGTGAGACAGCAGTACGGGCAGCAAAGGCAGCAGGTTATGAAAGTGCAGGAACTATAGAATTTCTTCTGGATCAGTCCGGAGAATTTTATTTCATGGAAATGAACACCAGAATCCAGGTAGAACATCCGGTAACAGAATTTGTGTCTGGTGTAGACCTGATCAAAGAGCAGATCTGCATTGCAGCAGGTGAACCGTTAAGCGTTCAGCAGAAAGACATAGAAATCCGCGGTCACGCCATGGAATGCAGAATCAATGCCGAGGATCCTGAGAGACATTTCATGCCATGCCCGGGTAAGATCACGGACTTACATCTTCCCGGTGGAAACGGAATCCGCGTGGATACAGCAGTTTATAATGACTACGCAATCCCGCCTTACTATGATTCCATGATTGCCAAGATCATTGTCTATGACAGAGACCGCCGCAGTGCCATTCGAAAGATGATCAGTGCACTTGGAGAAGTTGCGATTGAAGGAGTAAAGACCAACGTAGATTTCTTATATGAGCTTCTCAATCAGCCGGATTTTCAGGAGGGAAACATTACAACTGATTTCATTCCACAGCATTATCCGGACCTGTAAAAGGAGATCTGGTGCAAATATATTTTATAGTTCAGTAGAAATCACATATTTATTAAAAGGTAATTGATAAGCGAATCGATAAAATTATTTTGATAGAATTAGTTTGATTAATAGTTATTAACGTCATTTTGTTGTCTGAAAGCAACATCAAATTGGGTTACATGAAGGAGCAGGATTTTAATGGCAGACTTAAAGAGATTTTTTAAGAAAACAGTTTCAGAAGACCGGCATAAACAGGCCGCATCTGTTTCCGTACCTGAGGGTTTATGGATTAAATGTCCCAAGTGCGGAGAAATGGTTTACAGAGAAGACGTAATATCCAACGCCTATGTGTGCCCGAAATGCGGAGGATATTTCAGAATCAGCGCAAAACGCCGCATCAAAATGATCGCAGATAAAGGAAGTTTTAAAGAGTGGTTCACAGGAATTGACAACAGCAATCCCCTGGACTATCCGGACTATCCGCAGAAAATCGAGAATCTGAAAGAAAAAACACACCTTGATGAGGCAATTCTCATCGGAGAAGCCACCATCGGAGGAATCCGTACAGTGATCGGAGCCATGGATACCAGATTTCTCATGGCTTCCATGGGATATGTGGTGGGAGAAAAGATCACCCGCTCATTTGAAGAAGCAACAAAACAGGGACTTCCGGTCATTCTGTTCTGTTGCTCCGGCGGTGCCAGAATGCAGGAAGGAATCGTATCACTGATGCAGATGGCAAAAACCTCCGCAGCCATTAAACGTCACTCCCAGGCAGGGCTTCTCTACACATCTGTGCTGACAGACCCGACTACCGGTGGCGTTACAGCAAGCTTTGCCATGCTTGGAGATATTATCCTTGCAGAACCAGGCTCACTGATCGGATTTGCCGGCCCGAGAGTCATTGAACAGACCATAGGTCAGAAACTGCCGGAGGGCTTCCAGAGACCGGAATTTCTTCTGGAACATGGATTTCTCGACGGAATTGTTGAACGAGGCTCTATGCGGGATGTTCTTTCGCTGATCCTGAAACTGCATGATACCAGAAAATGTTACGGAGAATTTCCTCAGGAAACAGCAGCAAGGGCATTTGATACTTTTGGTAAAAAGAAAAAGCAGAAGAAACAAAAAAATCTTACAGCCTGGGACAGAGTCCAGATTGCCAGAAGCAGCGACCGCCCGTCAGCAGCGGAATATATTGATGCCATTTTTGATGATTTCATGGAATTTCATGGTGACAGAGGTGTCAGAGACGACAATGCCATCATCGGCGGCATTGCTACACTGGACGGACAGCCCGTTACAGTAATCGGAATCCGTAAAGGGCATACTACAAAAGAAAACATCAAATGTAACTTCGGAATGCCATCACCGGAAGGGTACAAAAAGGCTCTTCGACTGATGAAACAGGCAGAGAAATTCGGACGTGCAGTTATTGTATTTGTAGACACTCCTGGGGCATTCTGTGGACTGGAAGCAGAAGAACGGGGACAGGGCGAAGCCATTGCAAGGAATCTCCTGGAGATGTCCGATCTGAAGGTGCCGGTTCTCTCTGTTGTAATTGGTGAAGGCGGCAGTGGCGGTGCACTTGCACTTGCAGTCGGCAATGAAGTCTGGATGATGGAAAACGCAACCTATACCATCCTTTCACCGGAAGGTTTTGCATCCATTCTCTGGAAAGACAGCAGGAAGGCACCGGAAGCTGCGGAGGTCATGAAAGTAACAGCGGCTCATCTGAAAGAGCTTGGAATCATTGAACGGATCATACCGGAGGAATATCCTGCAAGTGAGGAGAATTTGCAGGAAATTGCAGAGTATATGAAGATCAGAATGAAGCAGTTTCTGGAGAAACAGAGTGGTAAAAGTGGACTGCAGATTGCACAGGAACGGTATGAGAGGTTTCGTAAGATGTAGCGTGTGAATGGCAAAAGGGACGCGCAGAAAAATATTTTATTTGGAGTGCGGTTTCGGGGTCTAAGATATTCTAAGCTCTCAGAAATCTGCTAAAGGCATGAGCCGTCTTGTCAAACTCGCTCCGTTGCAAACTTCGCTCAGACAGTGATGCAGCCGGCTCATAACGCAGATTTCTGAGAACTAAGAATATCTAAGACCCCTGCAAATGCACACCAAATAAAATATTTTTCTGCGCTGTTTTTTTGCAAGTTGTCATGCGTCCCTTTCCGAAAAACTTTAAAATTTCCAATATCCCGACTTGAAATAAGAAAGCCTCTGACGTATAATAAACCCGAAAGTAGAAAGGCGCTGCTTTTAAGCAGGGTCTTTTTTTACAGATTTTGAATATATTAAAAATTCAGGAGTGAAAAAAGTTATGACCAAGATCAGAACAAGATTTGCACCAAGCCCTACAGGCAGAATGCATGTTGGAAATTTAAGAACAGCATTATATGCATACCTTATTACAAAACATGAAGGCGGAGATTTTATCCTCCGTATTGAAGATACAGACCAGGAACGTTACGTAGAAGGTGCTGTAGATATCATCTACCGTACACTTGCAAAAACAGGACTTCTCCATGACGAAGGCCCGGACAAGGACAAAGGCTTTGGACCGTATGTTCAGAGTGAGCGTCAGGCACAGGGAATCTATCTGAAATATGCACAGCAGTTAGTAGAACAGGGTGATGCATACTACTGTTTCTGTAAGAAGGAAGAACTGGAAGGTATGAAACGTGTTGTGGCAGGAAAAGAGATTTCCATTTATGACAAACGCTGCCTTAAACTTTCCAAAGAAGAAGTACAGCGTCGTCTTGATGCAGGAGAGCCACACGTAATCCGTTTTAATATGCCGACAGAGGGAACTACAACATTCCACGATGTGATTTACGGAGATATTACAGTAAATAACGAGGAACTGGAAGATCTGATTTTGATCAAATCTGACGGATATCCAACTTATAACTTTGCAAACGTAATCGATGACCATTTAATGGAGATCACACACGTAGTAAGAGGTAACGAGTATCTTTCCTCAGCCCCGAAATACAACCGTATCTACGAAGCTTTCGGATGGGATATCCCGGTTTATGTACATTGTCCGCTGATCACAGATGAGACACACCAGAAGCTTTCTAAGCGTTGTGGTCATTCTTCTTATGAAGACCTGCTTGATCAGGGATTTGTTTCAGAAGCGATTATCAATTATGTGGCACTTCTTGGATGGAGTCCTGCTGACAACAGAGAGATCTTTACACTGGATGAACTGGTACAGGCATTTGATTATCATCATATCAACAAATCTCCGGCAGTATTTGATATTGCGAAACTTCGTTGGATGAATGGTGAGTATATCAAGAAAATGGATGCGGATGAATTCTATGAGAGAGCACTTCCATATATGAAAGAAGTTCTGAAGAAAGATTACAACTTCAAGAAGATTGCAGGAATGGTACAGACCAGAATCGAAACATTCCCTGACATCCCGGCTCTGATTGACTTCTTTGAAAAAGTACCGGAATATGATTCCGCTATGTACTGTCATAAAAAAATGAAAACAAATGAAGAGACTTCTCTTGCAGTATTAAAAGAAGTACTTCCGGTTCTGGAAGAACAGGAAGATTATACAAATGATCCGTTATTTGAAACATTAAGTGCATTTGTAAAAGAGCATGGTTATAAGAACGGATATGTAATGTGGCCTCTGCGTACTGCTGTTTCTGGCAAGCAGATGACACCGGCCGGTGCTACTGAGATCATGGAGATCATTGGTAAAGACGAGACAATCAAACGAGTAAAGGCAGCTATTGAGAAATTAAGTAAATAAATATGAAGAGAAATCCATCTCAACTTCGGGCAATCACTCACCTGTCAGGACCTATGATGGTCCTGGCAGGCCCCGGCTCGGGGAAAACTTCCGTTATTGTGGAGAGAACTGCATACATGATCAATGAGGGGAAGATACCGGCTTCTTCTATTTTGGTTGTAACTTTTTCCAGAGCAGCGGCAACAGAGATGAAAGAACGATTTTTAAAATTCGTGGGACAGGACAGAAGTGAAGTTACTTTTGGAACATTCCACGGAATTTTTTATGGGATTCTCAAAGCAGCCTATCATCTCAGTGCAGCTAATATTCTTTCAGAAGAAGAAAAGTATGGCATTCTCAGAGAAATGACCGAAAAATATGGACAGGAAATGGCTCAGGAAGGGGATTTTCTTGAAGAAATAGCCAAAGAGATCAGTGTTGTAAAGGGGAATTGTATTTCACCGGAGCATTATTATGCATCCTGTTGTTCGGATGGGATATTCAGAGATATTTTTCAGGGATATAAGCAGGCACTGAAAGCAAAGCGAAAGCTGGATTTTGATGATATGATCCTGTGTTGTTATGAGCTTTTTTCTCAGAGAGAAGATATCCTAAATGCCTGGAGAAGAAAATTTACCTATATTCTGGTGGATGAGTTTCAGGATATCAACAGTTTACAATATAAGATTCTCAGAATGCTGGCGGCTCCTGCTGATAATCTGTTTATTGTGGGAGATGATGATCAATCCATCTATCATTTTCGCGGTGCAAGACCGGATATTATGTTAAATTTTACAAAGGATTATCCGAAGGCGGAGAGTGTCCTTCTGAATATTAATTACCGTTGCAGTAAAAATATCCTGCATACAGCCATGGAAGTGATCAGCTGCAATACCAGACGTTTTAAGAAACAGCTGTCCACTCCCAATGAAGAAGGGATGCCGGTAACATGCAAAGAATTTGACAATCCAAGAGAAGAATATATGTGTGTAGTGGCAGCTCTGAAGAAAAGACTGGAACGTGGAGAGCAGATTGAAAATACGGCGATCCTGCTTCGGACTAATCAGGAGGCGGAGGGACTGATCAATGCGCTGATGGAGTATCAGGTTCCTTTTACTATGAAAGAACAGCTTCCTAATCTTTTCCGGCACTGGATATGCCGGAGTATTCTGGCATATCTTGAGATGGCTGCCGGAGACAGGAGCCGGAAAAATTTTCTGGAGATAATGAACAGGCCTAACCGTTATGTCTCCCGGGAGGCATTGAAGAATTCACAGATTAATTTTGTTCAGCTGCGGGAACATTATAAAGATAAAGACTGGATGTGTGACAGAATTACCACACTGGAGACGCATCTGAAGATACTTGGTACACTTTCTCCCTTTGCTGCTATTAATTTCATCAGAAAAGGAATGGGATTCGAAGAATACTTGCGTGAATATGCACAGTATCGTAAAATAAAACCAGAGGAACTGCTTGAGACTCTGGACCGGATCCATGAGAGTGCGAAGGGGATGAGATCTCTTGCGCAGTGGCAGGCATACATAGTGGAATACACGAAACGTCTGAATGAGCAGGCAAAGAAACAGCAGGATAAAAAAGAAGGAGTGACAATATCCACACTCCATGCAGTGAAAGGTCTGGAATATGATATTGTCTATATCCTGAATGTTAACGAAGGAAGTATCCCATACCGTAAGGCAGTTCTGGCAGAAGCAGTGGAAGAAGAACGAAGATTGTTTTATGTAGGAATGACCAGAGCGAAAAAGAAGCTGGTGCTTGCCTATGTGAAACGCCAGTATGAGAAGGAACGGGAGCCTTCCCGGTTCCTTGAGGAGACAGGCCTATGAATAAAGGAATTATTTACTGTACAACAATACAGGAAGAATATGAAGGCGCACATATGGAGCATATGATCGCAGAGAAACTTCTGGAAACCGCACTGAAAAAAGAATATGGAATCAATCTGTACAATGAACCCCGAGCAGAGGGAGAACATGGAAAGCCATTCCTTTCCTATCGTCCTTCCCTTCATTATAATATCAGTCATTCCGGAAAATATGTGGTATGTATTCTGGCTGATCAGGAGGTAGGGATTGATGTGCAGGTTCATTGCAGAGTTAATTACGAAAGAATGCTCAGACGCATGGTGCCCCGGGAACAGTATGACGAAATTCTTTCAGATGTGAATGCGGAAGAGAAATTTTTTGAACAGTGGGTATTGAGAGAAGCTTATATCAAATGGACCGGTGAAGGTCTTTCCAGAGATATGAGAACCATATCCATGGATGAAGGCAGTTGTATGCTGCTTGATATGGAAGAAGGCTACAGTGGAGCCGTATGGGCAATGAATCCCATGGAAATCAGATGGAAATATGAAGACATCATACTTGAGTAAGACATGAACAGACAAACAAAGAAAGAAATCCGAAGACTGGCAGTGAAAGTTCTGGTGGTGGTACTGGCACTTGGGCTGGCTTTCTGGGGATATGCTTTTGTATACAGAGGCAAGACGGAACCTCCTGCAAAATATCTGGTAACCAACCAGGATGCGGCAGTATATTCTCTGCGTGGACAGATTCAGATGCTGTCACAGCAGGAGGAACTAAATGCTTTTGCTTTTGAAGGCAGAAAGAAAGAAAAAGAGTACGGAACTTATATTATTCCGGGACTGAGATATACAAGAACATTTCTGAATGCACAGGGTACAAAACAGGCAGTATGTACATCTATGACACCTCAGGGACTTGCGGTGACCGATGAGTATGTACTTGTAAGTGCCTATTGTCATACGGAAAAGCATAACTCTGTCATTTATGTGATCAACAAAGAAACCCACAGATTTATCAAAGAGGTAGTCCTGCCTGGTCTGCCTCACGTTGGCGGACTTGCTTATGATTCCGAACATGATATGCTATGGTATTCTTCAAACACCAATGGGATCGCTCAGGCGATCAGCATTAAGATGGATGTACTACGGGATTACAATTATGCAGATAATCATATGCCTGTGCAGGTAAACCAGACCTGCAGTCTTTACGGAATCGTGAGGGATTCGTTTATGACCTTTTATCAGGGATGTCTGTATGTGGGATGTTTTAATAAATATACAGAGAGTACGATTGCGAGATATGCGGTGGATTATCAGGGAAATCTGGTAAATACTTTTGACGAGGAACTTGGCATGATATTTGAAATGGCAGTTCCGCTGGATTATTCTACAATATCTGAGCAGGCACAGGGAATGACTTTTTATAATGATAAGTTGTTGCTTTCTCATTCATTTGGGATACTTCCGTCAAGGATTGTTTTTTATGAACAGTCAGATAAACGCCTGTATGTAAATGAAAATTCCGCAAGATCATACAGGATGCCTGAGATGATCGAGCAAATTGTAGCAGACGGAGATGAGCTTTACGTGCTTTTTGAATCGGGAGCCTATGCGTACAGAGGGTACGCCGGAAATGTGGTGGACCGGGTGCTGAAACTGAATCTTACAAAAATGGAAGAGTCTTATCAGGAAGAGTACTAAAATCGGTTTGTCCACATATATTAAGTGTAAAGAGGTGAGACACATAGAAGCGCAGCAGATTGAAAACCTGTTTGCCGGAAATATCCGGAATCTTTTAATGGATGCGAAGCTGGATTATGATAAATTGTATGAGATACGTCTCCGTGTAGGGCGTCCGCTGTTTTTAACCTATGACGGAGGAGAATGTTTTCTGCGAAAACCAGGTCAGGAACAGTATCTGGTGACAACGGAAGACCTGAAAGAAACACTGGAATATGTCACAGGATATTCCCTGTATGCTTATGAAGATGAGATCAGACAGGGATTTATCAGTGTTCAGGGCGGTCACAGAGTAGGTGTGACCGGAAAGGTAGTGCTGGACCGGGGCAAAATCATGGGAATGAAATATATTTCCTGCATTAATGTCCGCCTTGCACATGAGATTCAGGGATGTGCGGATAAGGTGATGCCTTATATCCGTACAGAGAAATGGATTGCAAATACATTGATCATTTCACCGCCAAGGTGTGGAAAGACTACGCTGCTCAGAGATATTATCAGGCAGCTCAGTAATGGATGGGCAAATACCCAGGGTCTGACAATAGGTGTGGTGGATGAGAGAAGTGAGCTGGCCGGCTGTTATCAGGGGATTCCTCAGAATGACCTGGGAATGCGTACAGATGTGCTGGACTGTTGTCCGAAATCAGAAGGTATGCAGATGCTGGTACGATCCATGTCGCCGGATGTGGTGGCAGTGGACGAGTTAGGCTGTGAAGAGGATTTCAAGGCAGTTGACTCAGTGATCCATTGTGGATGTAAGCTGATCGCGACTGCACATGGAAGCTGTCTGGAGGATGTTCTGGATCAGCCATTCTTTTATAAGCTTATGGGTGAGAAAGTATTTGAACGTTATATTATCCTGGACAAAAATGATCAGGCGGGATGTCTGAAAGCTGTATTAGATGAAAATGGAAAAGTATGCTTAGAACAGTAGGATTGTGTGTGATTGTAATTTCCGGTATCGGTTGTGGTTTCGCCATGAGTAATGAACTTGGCAGACGCAAAAAGATGCTGGAAATGATTTTACAGATGATCAGCCTCTTACGAGGAGAAATACGTTATGGAAATAAATCTCTGTACGATGCCTTTACGGGTGCTTCCGGGAAACTGGAAGGGAGGTACAGAGAATTTTTTATACTTACGGCACAGGAAATGAAGAAAAAAACAGGTGCTTCTTTTAGCACGATATTCAGAGAATGTGCCGGAAGGTGTCTGGATCTGAGCTGCCTTTCACAGGAAGATAGGAACAGGTTTTATTCACTGGGAGATCAGCTTGGCTATCTTGGTCTGGATATGCAGATGAAACAACTGGACCGGCTGGAGAAAGAGACAGAATACGCAATCAGAGAATTTGAAAAAGATTTCTGTGAAAAGAGGAAGTTGTACCGTAGTATGGGGATACTGGGAGGGATATTTGTGGCTGTACTGTTTTTATAGATATCATGAATTGCCTGATTCAGGCAGTTTCTGCAATTCCCGTATTTGTAATCTTCAGGCAGAAGCCGGAAAGGAGAGACTGTGGAGGTAAGCCTTATTTTTAAAATCGCTGCAGTAGGGATTCTGGTTTCTGTTCTCTGCCAGATCCTGAAGCACAGTGGAAGGGATGAACAGGCATTTCTGGTAAGTCTGGCGGGACTTTTAATGGTGCTGTTCTGGATCGTACCCTATATTTATGAATTGTTCGAAAGTATCCAGCAGTTGTTTGTGCTGTGATTTTTGACAGATAACAGATCAGAGAGGTTGGATGGGCATGGATATTGTAAAAGTTTCGATCATGGGTATCTGCGGAATGATGCTGGGTTTTATTCTGAAAGAAACCAGACCGGAGTTTGCGGCACTTGTAACTATGATGACAGGTTTTCTGATCCTTGGGCTTGCAGCAGGAAAGGTTTCATATTTATTTGAGACGATGAACAGGTTGAAAGAGAGTTTTCCGATAGACAGCAGTTATCTTACAGTTCTGGTTAAAATTATCGGGATTACATATATTGGACAGTTTTCATCTGCAATCTGCAAAGATGCCGGATATCAGACGATAGGGACGCAGATTGACCTGTTCTGCAAACTTTCAGTGATGGTTTTGAGTATGCCGGTACTGCTGGCGATTCTGGATACGATTTCGGAGTTTATGATATGAGACAAAGTGCCGGGAAAAGTATGAAATATGAGACGAAAATGAGACGACGATATGCAGTTCTGAGAGCATATTCCAAAGAACAGACAGATTTGCGGAAAGGATTCTGGTGTATACTGATATTTATGTTTCTGGCAGGAAGAGTATCATATTTTACAATTTTTCAGAATCATACAGTATCTGTATATGCGGCCGCACAGACGGAACAGCAGGAGGATCCTTCCATACAGATCCTGCAGGAGGATCTGCTGGATGAGATACAGATTGATGATGTGCAGAAGATGCTGGATGAGATTATGGACGACCATTCCTTTTCTGTCAGGGAAGCACTGATGAATATAATAAACGGGGAAGAACCTGTTTCAAAAGAGACCGTACAGAACTTTTTGTACAGTCTCTTTTTTTCGGATATGGAGAATGAAAAAGGATTGATACTGAAACTTTTACTTGTGATTTTTATTGCAGCAGTACTGGCAGAGTTTGCCGATGTTTTCGGAAACGGGCAAGTCGGCAATATCAGTTTTTATATCGTCTATCTGGCTCTGTTTATGATGCTTATGGAGAACTTCTCTAAACTGGGGAGTACGCTTACAAACTGGCTTTTGGGACTGATAGATTTTATGAAAGTGTTGTCTCCTGCCTATTTTATGACAGTGGCTGCATCAACAGGAGCATCAACGGCTACAGTGTTTTATGAAGGAGTTCTGTTGATGGTCTGGATGGTTCAGTGGCTTCTGGCAAATCTTTTTCTGCCTGTTATAAACCTGAGTGTACTGTTGAAAATGGTCAATCATCTGTCAAAAGAAGAGATGCTTACAAAAATGGCAGAACTTCTGGATGTAGCTGTGAACTGGGGATTGAAAACTCTTCTGGGAACTGTTGTGGGGTTGCAGATCGTGCGGAATATGGTAAGCCCGGTAATGGATGCCATGAAACGTTCTGCTGTGGGAAAGGCGGCAGGTGCGATTCCGGGTATTGGAAATGCAGTGACTGCTGTGACAGAACTGGTGCTGACCAGTGCGGTGATGGTGAGAAACAGTTTTGGAGCAGTGATCGTGATTCTTCTTTTGATGATTGGGGCAGGACCGATAATTCATTATGGAAGTCTTTCTCTGATTTATCGCTTTCTGGCTGCAATCGCACAGCCGATTTCTGACAAAAGAGTTGTGGGCGCGCTGAGTACAATGGGGGAGGGATGTGCAATGCTTTTGAAGATTTTGCTGACAGCAGAAATACTATGTATGCTGACATTTCTGATCGTTGTAGTTTCTGTAGCCTGATAGACTGACAGGCTGATCGCCGGAAGGAGCAGACAAAAAGATGAAAGAAGAACTGTATTTATGGATTCGAAATCTGGCAGTATTTTATATTTTTTTTACGGCAGTTTTGAATCTGATACCTGACCGGCAATATGAGAAATATGTGCGTTTTTTTATGGGACTGCTGCTGATTTTTATGATGAGTACCCCAATGTTTTCCATTCTTGGAAAAGGTCCGGAACTGACAGAGAGTTTTTTAAATAATTTTTCAGAAGAAAATAAAGAGAAAGAACTCCGGGAATTTCAGAACCTTCAGAAAGTTTATCTGGAAAAAGGCTGCGAACTGGAACTGGAACAGAAAATCCGGGAAACTCTGGAAAAAAGAGGCATAGAAATATATAAGATAAAAGTAAACATAGAAGGAGAGGAGACACAGGTAAAGCTCACATTGAAGACAGAGATTTCTCAGAAGGAGAGAAAGGAGCTTAAAGATGCGCTGGTGGAAGAGTGGGGACTTAAAGAAAACAGAATTTGTATCCAGACTGTCCGAAATGAATCCTGCAAAGTGGGGAATCCTGTTGCTCATCGGAGTACTTCTGGCGGTGGCGGCGATGCCTGTATCCAGTAAGCAGCAAAAGAAAAATCTGTCAGAAGGACAGACAGCAGATATGCAGAAGAGTGTTCTGGAGGAAAAGCTAGAAGCACTTCTTGAAAACACAGAAGGAGTGGGAAAGGTACAGGTTATTCTTATGACAGATGAGAAGAAAGACCGACAGAGTTTCTATAATTCAGAAACCATACAGGTGACAGGCGTTCTGATTTCTGCGGAGGGCGGAGGAGATCCTGTAGTGGTCCAAAATATTCAGGAAGCGGTCATGGCATTATTTCAGGTAGATGCTCATAGAATTAGAATAATGAAAATGAAATGAGGAGAGTAATGTGAAAAAAGTCATTGGAAAAAATCAGGTCATCATTACATCACTGGCAATTCTTATTGCAGTAGCAGGATATCTGAACTTTGCGGATGTAGATCTTGGATTCAGGGATAAGGAGGCGAGTACGGACAGCAGCAGTATCCTTGAAGATGCGGGGTACGATATTACAGATGAAACGGCTCTTCTGGATGAAAATCAGACAGATGGAGGTCTGACTGATAACAGTTTTACAGACAGTCAGGAAACAGATACTCCCGGGGAAGCTGTGTTTACAGGGGCTACAGGATTTGCTGCACAGGCAAAGATCAGCAGAGAACAGGTGCGTTCTCAGAATAAGGCAGATCTGCAGGATATTATCAACAATGAAGAGATTGATGATGAAGAGAAGCAGGAAGCAATACATACGATGGTTTCTATGACAGATCTCTCAGAAAAGGAAGCGGCAGCAGAGCTTTTGCTGGAGGCGAAGGGCTTTAAGGATGTGGTCGTAAATCTTACAGGCGAAACTGCAGATGTTGTGATTCCGCAAACAGAGCTTTCTGATGCACAGCGGGCACAGATTGAAGATATTGTAAAGAGAAAAACAGGAATTGCGGCAGAGAATATTGTGATCACTCCGCTGAAGGAGAGTGAAGATGCAGAGGCCACAGCACAGACAGATGAAACAGCAGCGAATGTTTCTGATGAGGAAGACAGTGAGACATCTGCGCAGCCATATGAGGATACTACGATTGATACAACTGATATTTACGACTGACATTTTGATATGAATATGCGAACATATATCTTGACAGAAAAGAGGTGCATATACTAGAATAGGAATGCTGTAAAAAAATAGAAAACGTAACTGATACCGGCTGCTGTCGGTGTTTTATGCAAACAATTATAAGAAATCGCAACAGGAGGCTAAACGTGTCTAAGTATACGAATGAAATAGAAAAAAGAAGAACATTTGCCATTATTTCCCATCCGGATGCAGGTAAAACTACACTGACTGAGAAATTCCTGCTGTATGGCGGAGCAATCAATCTTGCCGGAAGTGTCAAAGGTAAGGCAACAGCCCGCCATGCAGTATCAGATTGGATGGAAATCGAGAAAGAGAGAGGTATTTCCGTTACTTCCTCTGTTCTGCAGTTTCATTATGATGGTTACTGCATTAATATTCTGGATACACCGGGACATCAGGATTTCTCAGAGGATACTTACCGTACATTGATGGCAGCGGATTCCGCAGTTATGGTAATCGATGGTTCCAAGGGTGTAGAGGCACAGACCAGAAAACTTTTTAAGGTCTGCGTGATGCGCCATATCCCGATTTTTACATTTATCAATAAGATGGACCGCGATGCAAACGATACATTTGATCTCCTTGATGAGATCGAGAAAGAACTTGGTATCGCAACCTGTCCGATTAACTGGCCAATCGGTTCCGGCAAGAAATTCCGCGGTGTTTATGACCGTAATACAGAGAAGATCCTTACTTTCTCTGACACACAGAAAGGTACCAAAGAAGGTGTGATCGAAGAAATCCCGTTAAGTGACAGCCGTGCAGATGAGATTATGGATCCGGAGCAGAAAGCACAGCTTCTTGATGAGATTGAGCTTCTGGACGGAGCAAGTGCAGATTTTGACCAGGAACTGGTAAGCAAAGGTAAGCTGACACCTGTATTTTTCGGTTCTGCACTGACAAACTTTGGTGTGGAAACATTTCTGGAACATTTCCTGAAGATGACAACTTCACCGCTTCCGAGAGTGTCTGATATTGGGGAAATTGATCCTATGGATGATGATTTCTCAGCATTTGTATTTAAAATCCAGGCAAACATGAACAAGGCACACAGAGACAGGATCGCATTTATGAGAATCTGTTCCGGTAAATTTGACGCTTCCCAGGAAGTATATCATGTGCAGGGCGATAAAAAAATGCGTCTGCTTCAGCCGCAGCAGATGATGGCTGAATCCCGCCATGTAGTAGAGGAAGCATATGCAGGAGATATCATTGGTGTCTTTGACCCGGGTATCTTTTCCATCGGAGACACAATCTGTGCACCTGGCAAAAAGTTTGCATTTGAAGGTATTCCTACATTTGCACCGGAACATTTTGCAAGAGTCCGCCAGATTGATACTATGAAGAGAAAACAGTTTGTCAAAGGTATTAATCAGATCGCACAGGAAGGTGCTATCCAGATTTTTCAGGAGTTTAATACCGGTATGGAGGAGATTATCGTAGGTGTTGTAGGTGTCCTGCAGTTTGATGTCCTGAAATACCGTCTGGAAAATGAATATAACGTAGATATCCGCCTGGAGACACTTCCATATGAGCATATCCGCTGGATTGCAAATAAGGAAGAAGTAAAAGTGGACAAGATCGTTGGAACCTCTGATATGAAGAAAGTTACTGATCTTAAGGGAAACCCACTGCTTCTTTTTGTAAATTCCTGGAGCGTAGGTATGACAGAAGACAGAAATCCTGGTTTAATATTAACGGAATTCAGCAAATAACCCTTTTCATTTATCTGTCGATTTGGTATAATGGACAAAGATTAAAGAATCCCTCAGGAGGTTTTCAGATGGCAGAGAAAAGAACAACATATAAAATACAGGATTTAGGCGGCATTGGTGAGGTTCAGATTGCAGATGAAGTGGTCGCTATCATTGCCGGACTTGCTGCTACAGAAGTAGCCGGGGTTGCTTCTATGGCAGGAAATATCACAAATGAGCTGGTAAGTAAACTTGGAATGAAGAATCTTTCCAAAGGTGTTAAGGTTACTGTACTCGAAGGAGTTGTGACAGTAGACCTGAACCTGAATATCGAATATGGTAAGAACATTCTTGAGACAAGTAAGAAGGTTCAGGAGAAAGTGAAATCATCCATAGAGAATATGACAGGTCTTGAGGTTGCAGATGTTAATATTCATATTGCCAGTGTAGATATGGAGAACGAAAAAGGAAAGTAACCCTTTCCTTTTTTGTGTACTTAAGAGATATATAGAAAGGAAAGCTGTTTATACAGCGGGAATTATGCGAAGAAGAGAGCAGAGAGAACATATTTTTAAATTACTGTTCATGACAGAATTTAATTCAGAGGAAGAGATGAGTGAACAGCTTTCACTCTATTTTGACACTCTGGAGGAACTTTCAGAGAAAGATCAGGAGTATATGAGCCGGAAATACCGTCATGTGCTTGAAAAATTAGACGAGATTGATGCAATGTTAAATGAGACAAGCAATGGATGGAAGACAAAAAGAATGAGCCGCGTTGATCTGACGGCTCTGCGTCTGGCAGTGTATGAACTGAAATATGACAAAGATGTACCTACAGGTGTGGCTATCAATGAGGCGGTGGAGCTTGCCAAACGTTTTGGCGGTGAGACATCTGGTTCCTTTGTAAACGGTATCCTTGGCAAGATCGCCAACAGTGAAAGCAAAGAGAAACCAGAATGAAAAACACATATTCTGTAGGGCAGGTAAACCGTTATATCAAAAATATGTTTACCCAGGATTACTTACTGCAGAAGATTTATGTAAAAGGAGAGGTGTCCAATTGTAAATACCATACAAGCGGACACATCTATTTTTCCCTGAAAGATGAGACAGGAACATTGAATTGTGTGATGTTTGCCGGACACCGACGGGGACTTGCATTTGCCATGAAAAATGGTGATAAGGTGATTGTTGGCGGGAGCGTGGATGTATATGAACGCGACGGCCGCTATCAGATGTATGCAAAGGAAATTACTCTGGAAGGTGCAGGTGCTTTGTATGAGAGATATCTTGCGCTGAAACAGGAACTTGAAGATATGGGAATGTTTGCGCAGGAGTACAAGCAGCCCATTCCGAGATTTATCAGACGTCTGGGTGTGGTAACTGCACCGACAGGTGCGGCTGTTCAGGATATCCGCAATATTTCCTATCGAAGAAATCCCTATTTACAGATTATTTTATATCCGGCTCTTGTTCAGGGGGCAGGTGCGGCAGAGAGTATTGTAAAAGGAATACGGATGCTTGACAGAACAGATGTGGATGTGATTATTGTGGGAAGAGGCGGAGGTTCCATTGAAGACCTCTGGGCATTTAATGAGGAAATCGTTGCCAGGGCTATTTTTGAGTGTCGTACTCCCATTATTTCCGCAGTAGGTCATGAAACGGATTTTACAATTGCTGACTTCGCTGCTGATCTGCGTGCACCCACTCCTTCTGCTGCTGCAGAGCTTGCAGTAGATGATTACAGAAGTGTGGTTGAGGCACTGAGCATTTACAGGCAGCGTATATATCGTGCGATGAGCGGCAAAGCAGATCTGTACCACAGCAGACTGGAGCATTTTCAGACAAAATTCGCCTATCTGAGCCCGGAGAACAGGCTGCGGGAACAGAGACAGCGTCTGGCAGATATGGAGAATGCCATGCAGAATGGAATGAACAGGAAACTTCAGGATGAGAAATACAGATTGTCTGTTTATCTGGAACGTTTTGCAGGTCTTTCACCCTTAAAGAAACTGAATCAGGGATACTCTTATGTGTCAGATAAAAACAAAAAGACACTGACAAGTGTAGAACAGGTACAAAATGGGGATACCATTTATATAGCTGTGACAGATGGTACGATAGAAGCAAATGTTACAGGTACGGTGAAAGAGGAGAGAATCTATGGCGAAGAAAGAAAACAGTAAGCAGTTACAGGAGGAGAAGCCTCTGGAAGAGATGTTTGCAGAACTGGATCTGCTGGCTGAAAAACTGGAAGACAGGGACACATCGCTGGAGGATTCTTTCAGACTGTACAGACAGGGCATGGAACTTTTGAAACTTTGCAGCGGGAAGCTGGATACAGTGGAGAAAAAAATGCTGCAGCTTAATGAGGATGGTACGTTTAGTGAATTTTCAAGATGAATTAACAAAGAGAACGGAAGAAACAGAGAAGACGATCAGAAGTTATCTGCCGGCAGAAGAAGGATTTGCCAGAACAATGGCCCAGGCTATGAATTACAGTATGCTGGCAGGCGGTAAGCGTCTGCGGCCTATGCTGATCAGTGAGACATACGGTTTATTTGGTGGTAAAGAAGAAACTGTAAAACCATTTATGGCAGGAATAGAGATGATCCATACGCATTCTCTGATCCACGATGATCTTCCTGCACTGGATAATGATGATTACAGGCGTGGCAGACTGACCACGCATAAAGTGTACGGGGAAGCCATGGGAGTGTTAAGCGGTGTTGCGCTGCTTAATTATGCATATGAAACCATGTTTCAGGCATTTTCCCTGACAGAAGAGCCGGACCGGGTAATCCGGGCGTTGAGAGTAATCTCACAGAAAACAGGTATTTATGGAATGCTTGGCGGGCAGAGCGTTGATGTGGAAAATGACGGAAAGCCTCTTGAGAAAGAGATACTTGATTATATTTACAGGAACAAGACATCAGCGCTGATTGAAGCAGCTATGATGACAGGTGCGATCCTTGCAGGGGCAGATGAGCAGGAAGTATCTGTAGTAGAGGAAGCTGCAGGAAATATCGGACTGGCTTTCCAGATCCAGGATGACATCCTGGATGTGACCAGTACAGTGGAAGAACTGGGCAAGCCGATCCACAGTGATGAGAAGAATAATAAGGTTACTTATGTGACTCTTTTTGGAACAGAGAAGGCTTCTGCACAGGTGGAAGAACTATCGAGGAAGGCAATCGATCTGTTGAAAAGCCTGAATAAAAATAATGAATTTCTGTATTTGTTAATTGAGAAATTAATAAACCGCAGAAAATAAAGGAAGGATACAAATGATTCTGGAAAAGATTAAGAAACCCAATGATATCCATAAGATACCATTGGAAGATTTCGAGCCTCTGGCAGCGGAGATAAGAGACTTTTTAATCCAGTCAGTAAGTCAGACAGGCGGACATCTCGCCTCGAATCTGGGAGTTGTGGAGCTGACGCTGGCTCTTCATAATGTGCTGGATTTTCCGGAAGACAAACTAATCTGGGATGTAGGACATCAGGCATATACACATAAGATTCTTACCGGAAGAAAAGATGAATTTAAGAATCTCCGGCAGGAGGGCGGATTAAGCGGTTTTCCAAAGAGAAAAGAGAGTGACTGTGATGCATATGATGCAGGACACAGTTCTAATTCGATTTCGGCAGGACTGGGATATGTGCGTGCCAGGGATATTCTGGGACAGAAGCATTATGTGGTTTCTGTAATCGGAGACGGTGCCCTTACCGGAGGAATGGCGTATGAGGCATTAAACAACGCAGCAGAGCTAAAGACAAATTTTATTATTATCATAAATGACAATAACATGTCTATTTCCAGAAATGTAGGGGGAATGTCTACGTATCTGAGTGTTCTTCGGACCGCAGAGGCTTATACAGGAATGAAGCTGGGTGTGACAAAGACACTGAAGAAGGTTCCGAAGGTAGGGACAGCTCTGGTGGATACCATGAGAAAAACCAAAAGCAGTATCAAGCAGCTTTTCATTCCAGGAATGCTGTTTGAAAACATGGGGCTGACATATCTGGGACCTGTTGATGGTCATAATATGCGTCAGATGATGAAGCTTTTTAACGAAGCAAAACGGGTAGAGGGACCGGTAGTCGTTCATGTTCTGACAAAGAAGGGAAAAGGATACGGGCCTGCAAGTGCCCATCCGGACAGATTTCATGGAACCGGACCTTTTGATATTAAAACAGGCCGGGCACTTCAGAGGAAAACAGTACCGAGTTATACAGATGTCTTTTCTCGAACGCTTGTTTTTCTTGGCGAGAAGAATAAAAAACTGACTGCCATTACTGCAGCTATGCCGGATGGAACCGGGCTTGTGGAATTTTCCAGAAGATTTCCGGACAGATTTTTTGATGTGGGAATCGCGGAGGAACATGCGGTAAGCTTTGCGGCAGGTCTGGCTCTTGGCGGTCTGATCCCTGTTGTTGCGATTTATTCATCTTTTCTGCAGCGTGCCGTAGATCAGATTTTGCATGATGTGTGTATGCAGAATCTGCATGTAATTTTTGCCATTGACAGAGCAGGACTGGTAGGGGCTGATGGCGAGACACATCAGGGTTGTTTTGATTTGTCTTATCTGTCTATGATGCCGAATATGACGGTTTTGGCACCGAAGAATGACAGAGAACTGGAAGAGATGCTTACATTTGCAGTAAACTTTGACGGACCAGTTGCAATCCGTTATCCCAGAGGTAGTGCCTATCAGGGAATGCAGGAGTATCAGAAGCCTGTGGAATACGGCAGAAGTGAGGTTATTCACAGAGGAAAACAAGTTGCCGTTCTGGGAGTGGGAAGCATGATTCCGTCCTGTGTGGAAATCTGTAAGGAACTGAAGGAAGACGGCTATGATCCTACGTTTGTAAATGCCAGATTTGTGAAACCGCTGGATGTGGAACTTCTTGATGGACTGGCAAAGGATCACAGTTTGTTTGTGACAGTAGAAGAGAACGTGAAAAGTGGTGGTTACGGAGAACATGTATCCGCTTATATGGAAGCCTGTCATCCGGAAACAAGGGTGTTATCAGCAGCAGTCTGGGATCGTTTTGTACCTCAGGGAAGTGTGGACAGTCTGCGTAATCGGATTGGTCTTGGTGTGGAGGATATCAGACAGGCAATAGAAGATAGTGAGGAATTAAAAGAACAATGAAGAAACGTTTAGATATGCTTATGATGGAACGTTCCCTTGCGCCATCCCGTGAGAAAGCAAAGGCATTCATCATGGCAGGTGATGTATATGTTGATGGTCAGAAAGAAGACAAGGCGGGTACCATGTTCCCGGAGACTGTAAAGATTGAGGTCAGAGGAAATACTCTTCCATATGTAAGCCGTGGCGGGTTGAAGCTTGAAAAGGCTATGAAGAACTTTGATGTAACATTGGAAGGAAAGGTCTGTATGGATGTAGGTGCATCTACCGGCGGTTTTACAGATTGTATGCTCCAGAACGGAGCGGTAAAAGTTTATTCTATTGACGTAGGATACGGACAGCTTGACTGGAAACTTCGCAATGATCCGCGTGTAGTTTGTATGGAAAAGACCAATATCCGCTATGTGGTACCGGAGAATCTGGGAGAACCGGCAGATTTTTCATCAATTGATGTGTCTTTTATTTCTCTTACAAAAGTACTGCTTCCTGTAAGAAATCTTCTGACAGATGAGGGTGAGATCGTATGTTTGATCAAGCCGCAGTTTGAGGCGGGGAGAGAGAAAGTCGGAAAGAAGGGTGTTGTAAGAGATCCTGCTGTTCATCAGGAGGTGATTGAAAAAGTGCGCGATTATGCCATGAGCATTTTCATGGAACCCTGTCATCTCTCTTTTTCACCGATTAAAGGACCAGAGGGTAATATAGAATATCTTCTTCATCTGAAAAAACACCAGGAAGGTACTGAAATTACTGACAGTCTGCAGGTATCCGTAGAAGCTGTGGTGGCAGAGGCTCATGGACAGTTGGATTAAGGAGACTGGATCGGGAAGAAACTATGGACAGGTTTTATATTATTACAAATAGCGATAAGGATCCCAAACTTGAGATCACAGGTAAAATTGCGGATTATCTGAGAGCACATCACAGAAACTGTGAGGTACAGCAGGCAGAGAGAAAACATGAGGGTTCCTATCATTATACAGATCCTGATAAGATTCCGGATAATACACAGTGTATCATTGTCCTGGGAGGAGACGGTACACTTCTCCAGGCTGCAAGGGATGTGGTGCATAAGGAAATACCGCTTCTTGGAATTAATCTGGGAAATCTGGGGTTTCTTGCAGGAGTGGATCAGACATCTCTGTACAGTGCGCTGGATCAGTTGATGGCAGATGATTACGAGGTAGAAGAACGTATGATGTTGGAAGGAAGAGTGTATCGTGGCAGGAAACTGATAGGACAGGATATTTCATTGAATGATATTGTAATCGGCAGAGATGGTCATCTCCGCGTGGTTCGGTTCAAGAATTATGTAAATGATGTTTACCTCAATTCTTATAATGCAGATGGGATTATTATTTCCACTCCTACCGGATCTACCGGATACAGTCTGTCAGCGGGTGGTCCTATCGTATCACCCAACGCTGCGATGACGATCATGACTCCCATAGCCCCTCATACGTTGAATACAAGAAGTATTATTTTTCCGGCACAGGATGTGATTACTGTGGAGATAGGAAAAGGAAGACATTGTGACTGCGAAAAGGGAATCGCATCTTTTGACGGAGATACATTTATTCCCATGATTACGGGTGACTGTATAAAGATACGGCAGGCGGAGGTAAAGACGAAAATCCTGAAGCTGAATCATTTAAGCTTTGTGGAGGTATTACGCCGGAAGATGAGAGACAGCTGATCAGCAGGAGGAAATAGGTTGAAAGTTGCGAGACATGAGAAAATTATTGAACTGATTCATCAGTATGACATTGATACACAGGAAGAACTGGCATCCAGACTTAATGAGGCAGGATTTAAGGTAACGCAGGCGACTGTTTCCAGAGATATCCGTGCCCTCAAGCTGACAAAAGTGGCAGGAAAGGACGGAAAGTCCCGTTATGCCATTATTAATAATGAATCCGGAAGTCTTGGAGAAAAATATACAAGAGTACTGGAAGATACTCTGCTTTCTATTGATGTGGGACAGAATATCATTGTGATAAAAACCGTTTCAGGAATGGCCATGGGCGTGGCAGCAGCGCTGGATGCGCTGAAATGGCCGGAGATACTGGGATGTATTGCGGGTGATGATACGATTATGTGTGCCGCAAAGAATGCAGACATGGCAATGGGAGCAGCAGAGAAACTGAGGAGCTTTGTGAGGCTGAATAAGTGATCACTCTGAATAAAGTAACTGCTCTGTTCAGTACTTTCGCAGTTACAGTTCTGAATTTTGATATTATAAATGACTTGATTATGGAGGCAATAAATGTTAGCTCATCTGCATGTAAAGAATCTTGCACTGATAGAAGAAATAGAAGTGGAATTTGGTCCCGGACTGAATATCCTGACAGGTGAGACAGGAGCAGGTAAATCTATCCTTCTGGGATCTATGCAGTTGATTCTGGGAGCAAAAACTTCTAAAAATATGATAAGGGAAAATGCAGCCTATGCACTTGTGGAACTGCTTTTTCAGGTAGAGAATGAGAAAGCACTGGAGGCATTGAAAGAACTGGATATCTGCCCTGAGGATGGACAGGTGCTTCTGTCCAGAAAGATCATGGATGGAAGAAGCATCAACAAGATAAACGGAGAGACAAGCACTGTAGGTCAGATGAAGGCAGCCGCAGCCTGTCTTTTGGATATCCATGGACAGCATGAACATCAGTCTCTTCTGTATCAGGATAAGCAGCTTGCAATTCTGGATGCATATGGAAAAGAAAAGATTCTTCCTGCAAAAGAAAAAGTATCCCAGGCATATAAAGAATACAGTAAATGTAAGACAGAATTAAATTCCATGAATATGGATGAAGAGCAGAGAAACCGTGAGCTTGCCTTTCTGGAATTTGAGATTAAAGAAATTGAAAAAGCAGATCTTAAACCGGGAGAGGATGAGGAACTGGAAGCACAGTACAGAAAAATGAGCAATGCTAAACTTATTATAGATTCCCTGCAGCTTGTACATAATCTTACAGGCTATGAAAGCAAAGAAGGTGCAGGTGAGACGGTTGGAGAGGCACTCAGAGAATTTTCTCATGTCACACAATATGATTCGGAACTCTTACCTCTTGCAGAAACACTTACTTCGGTGGATAGTCTGCTGAATGATTTTAACAGAGAATTATCCGCTTATCTGGAGAATCTGACCTTTGACGAGGGGGAATTCTATGAGATGGAGAGACGTCTGGATCTGATCAATGGGCTGAAAGCAAAATACGGACATACGATTGAGGATGTTCTCGCCTATCGGAAACTTCAGGAAGAAAAACTGGAAAAATTACGCAAATATGAAGAGAATTTACAGGAATTAAAAGACAGTCTCAAAGAACTGGAGAATATTCTTGAGAAAAAGTCGGATGAATTATCAGAAATCCGCAAAGAATACAGTAAGCAGCTTGAAAGGAAGATTGTTCAGGGACTGAAAGATTTAAACTTTCTGGATGTAGATTTTTCCATTGATTTCCAGAAAAAGAAAAATTATGCAGACAATGGAACAGATGATATCCAGTATCTGATTTCCACAAATCCCGGAGAAAGCCAAAAGCCATTGGGACAGATCGTATCCGGAGGTGAATTATCGCGAATTATGCTTGCATTAAAAGCAATCCTCGCAGACAGAGACCAGATTGAGACTCTGATATTTGATGAGATCGACACTGGTATCAGTGGAAGAACTGCACAGAAAGTGTCTGAGAAGATGGCAGTGATCGGACAGCATCATCAGGTATTGTGTATTACACATCTGCCGCAGATTGCAGCTATGGCAGACAGTCATTTCGAAATTGAGAAACATCTGCAGGGAACAGAAACCATCACCCAGATTCATGTACTTGAGGAAAATGATTCCATCCGTGAACTGGCAAGGCTGTTAGGTGGCGCAAAAATCACACCTGCGGTTCTTGAGAACGCAAAAGAAATGAAAGAATTGGCACAGAAACAAAAAAATACAAGACTCAAATAAAATAATTGACCACATACTAAGAGAGGATAATCTTTATGACGGATTGTTCTCTCTTATTTTTGTATCTTCCGGGTTGGCTGTGATGGGAAGTGTTCTGTAGCAATTCTACAGTTGCAGAATTTCATAAATACAGAATGAAAGGATGTGCATAACAATGAACAAAAGAAAATACAGATTTTTTGTTATCTGTTGTCTTGTGCTGGATCTGTTGGTGATAATGATATCAGGTTACAGATATCTGGACAGAAAGATACCTGACGAAATTCAGATTCCCAGAGACAGAAAAACAGAAGATGTCACAGAAGTTTTGTCAACACCGCTTGTTACATTTGAAGAAGCAGTCACTGTTTCACAGGATGGAGGCTATATTCTGCCCTGTAAACTTTTGGGTTATATTCCATTTAAGGAAATAAAAGTAACACCTGCAGATGATCAGGAAGTTTATGTCAGCGGAAGCACTATAGGAATTTATATGCAAACAGAAGGTGTTCTGGTGATTGATACCGGTGAGATTCAGAATCGGAATGGTGAGACAGAGGAGCCTGCGAGAAATATTATCAGACAGGGAGATTATATTATCTCATTTAACGGCGAAAAAATCTCCACAAAAAGAGAACTGATAGATGACATCTCAGAACTTGATGGCAGCGAAATTACACTGGGGATAAGCCGCAAAGGAGAGAGTATTCCTGTATCAGTAACTCCTGTAAAAGATAAAAAAGGAGACTATAAACTTGGAATCTGGGTAAGAGATGACACGCAGGGAATAGGAACACTTACCTACGTAGATCAGAATGGTAATTATGGTGCCCTTGGTCATGGAATCAGCGATATTGACACAGCCCAGCTTCTGAATATCCGAAACGGAGCTTTGTATAAAGCCCGGATTCTTGCGATTAACAAGGGCAGCAAGGGCAATCCCGGCGAACTTGCAGGATACATCTGCTATGATAACAGAAATATTCTTGGAACTATCGAAGTAAACAGCAGAAACGGAATTTATGGTCAGTTCACCGGGATTGCAGATGATACGATCACTTTGAAAAAAATGTCGATTGCGTATAAACAGGAAGTAAAGCCCGGACCTGCCACAATCCTCTGCTGCACAGATGGACAGGTCAGAGAATATGATGCAAAGATCAGAAAAATAGATTTAAATCATGAGGATACCAACAAAAGTTTTGTAATACAGGTGACAGATGAAGAATTGTTGGAAGCTACAGGCGGAATTGTTCAGGGACTCAGTGGCAGCCCGGTTATCCAGAATGGAAAAGTAATTGGTGCGGTAACCCATGTATTTGTCCAGGATGCCTCCAGCGGATATGGAATCTTTATTGAAAATATGCTGAAAAATACAAAAAAGACTCTTTTAACTGATTTTCAGAATGTGAAATGAAAATCTGATTGCTGTCGAAAAATATCGGATGTTGGAGAAAAATGGAAATTTGGGAAAAACAAGCGCTTAATATGTCGACATAAAATAGGACAAATTTCCCTCTGCGTCTTGATTTTTCCGTAATCATTCCTCTATAATATGTAATGAACTGAAAAAGAAAAGAGATTTATTGAAGAATTGGGGAGGAGTGAACCTTATGGAAAAATTAAATGTGGCAGTTGCAGATGATAATGAGAAAATGGTGGAAGTACTTGGTCAGATTATAGAAGAAGACAAAGATCTGGAACTTGTGGGAAAAGCGCATAATGGAGAAGAAATCTGTAATATTATACGCGAAAAAGAACCGGATGTTGTGGTTCTGGACATTATTATGCCGAAAATGGACGGACTGGCAGTGATGGAGAAATTTGCCCATGACAAAAGTCTCAAAAAGATCCCGGCATTTATTGTAGTTTCTGCAGTCGGACAGGAGCGTATTACGGAAAATGCATTTAATCTCGGGGCGGATTATTATATTCTGAAGCCCTTTGACAACCAGATGCTCCTCAACCGTATTAAACATGTGCGCAGAGCCGGTGAGAGGAGAATGCGTCAGCTCAGCCGCAAGCCTGAAAGAACAGAAGATAATCCGGTACCTGTAAGAAATCTGGAAACAGACGTAACAAATATCATTCATGAGGTAGGAGTACCTGCACATATTAAAGGATACCAGTATTTGAGAGATGCCATTATCCTCTCGGTCAATGACATGGAGATGCTCAATTCCATTACCAAGATACTGTATCCCACTATTGCAAAGAAACACCAGACAACAGCCAGCAGAGTAGAACGGGCTATCAGACATGCCATTGAAGTTGCCTGGAGCAGAGGAAAAATGGATACAATAGATGAATTATTCGGTTACACAGTCAGCACAGGAAAGGGAAAACCTACAAATTCAGAATTTATTGCCCTGATCGCAGATAAAATCAGACTGGAATATAAAAATCGCTCTTTCCAATAGCCGTATTTTGGAGTATAATTATTCAATAAAGGCTACCAAGGAGGGTTTTCGCATGAAAAATATTTTATTTGCAACATCTGAAGCTGTACCATTTATCAAAACAGGAGGTCTGGCAGATGTAGCTGGTTCATTGCCGAAATATTTTGATAAGAGATATTTTGACATTCGTGTGATTTTACCGAAATATGCCTGTATGAAACAGGAATGGAAAGATAAAATGAATTACATCACACATTTCTACATGGATCTTGGATACAAGAACTGCTATGTGGGAATCATGCATATGGAGTATGAAGGAATTCAGTTTTATTTTATTGATAATGAATATTATTTCAGCGGACCGAAACCATATGACGGCGGAACATGGGATCTGGAGAAATTTGCATTCTTCTCCAAAGCTGTGCTGTCAGTCCTTCCGGTTATCGGATTCAGACCGGATATTATACACTGTCATGACTGGCAGACGGGACTTGTTCCTGTATATCTGCATGACAGCTTCCAGCAGAATGAATTTTTCTGGAATATAAAGACGATCATGACTATACATAATCTTAAATTCCAGGGTGTATGGGATGTCCAGACAATCAAGAATATCACAGGACTGTCCGATTATTACTTTACAGCAGACAAACTGGAAGCATATAAAGATGCCAACTATCTGAAGGGCGGTATCGTGTTTGCAGACGCAGTCACTACTGTAAGTAATACTTATGCAGAGGAAATCAAAACACCATTCTATGGTGAAAAACTGGACGGTCTGATGTGTGCCCGCGCAAACAGTCTGCGGGGAATTGTGAATGGTATTGATTACAATGAATTTAATCCTGAAACAGACCGGTATATTACAAAGACCTACAATGCAACAACTTTCAGAAAAGAGAAGGTTAAGAACAAACTTCAATTGCAGAGAGATCTTGGATTACAGGAAGATCCGAAGACAATGATGATCGGTATTGTATCACGACTGACAGATCAGAAAGGATTTGATCTGATTGCATATGTGATGGATGAGTTATGTCAGGATGCGATACAGCTTGTGGTTCTTGGAACCGGTGATGAACGCTATGAGAATATGTTCCGTCACTTTGACTGGAAATATCATGGGAAAGTATCTGCGCAGATTTATTATGATGAGAAAATGTCTCACCGTATCTATGCATCAGCAGATGCATTTTTGATGCCGTCCTTATTTGAACCATGCGGCTTAAGCCAGTTAATGAGTCTCCGTTACGGAACACTTCCGATCGTCAGAGAGACAGGCGGACTGAAAGATACAGTCGTACCTTATAACGAATACGAAGGAACAGGAACAGGATTTTCTTTTAGAAATTACAATGCGCATGAGATGCTGGCAACAGTGCGCAATGCAGAGAGAATCTACTATGATAAAAAACGTGAGTGGAATAAAATGGTTGACCGCGCTATGGCGGCTGATTTCTCATGGGGTAATTCCGCACGTCAGTATGAAGAAATGTACAACTGGCTGATCGGTGATAAATAGAACAGGATTGTCATAAATAAATATTAAACATTACGAAAGAGCAGGGAATGTAAAAAAGCACATTTCCTGCTTTTACTGTTATGGTAACCTGCAAAAGCATATTTATAGCAATTCCATAAATTACTGCAAACAATCCAGTCCATCATAGCGTGAAGTCCTGCGTCAGTACGCCTGCAGATATCTTCCTTGTCCTTCGCACTCTGCTGAACTGTCTTGATTGTATTATTTTATGGAATTGCTATAGGCAGAATAAAAAGCTTGACATTTGACAGGAAGTATAATACTATAATGAATAGAAAACGAACATAAGTTCTTGAAGGGCTGAAGGAGATTAAAATAAATGATAAATGAAGAAAAGCAGAAAGCATTGGAAGCAGCGCTTGGACAGATTGAGAAACATTATGGGAAAGGATCAGTCATGAAACTCGGGGAATCCGGAGCTAACATGCAGGTGGAGACAGTTCCCACCGGATCTTTGAGCCTTGATATTGCACTTGGAGTAGGTGGTGTCCCCAAGGGACGTATCATCGAGATTTATGGACCGGAATCCAGTGGTAAGACAACCGTTGCACTTCACATGGTTGCGGAAGTGCAGAAACGAGGCGGCATTGCTGGATTTATTGATGCAGAACATGCTTTAGATCCTATTTATGCGAAAAATATCGGTGTAGATATCGATAATTTATACATATCACAGCCGGACAACGGAGAACAGGCACTTGAGATCACAGAAACTATGGTACGTTCCGGTGCAGTGGATATTGTGATCGTTGACTCTGTTGCAGCACTTGTGCCAAAAGCAGAGATTGACGGAGATATGGGTGACAGTCATGTAGGTCTTCAGGCCAGACTGATGTCACAGGCTCTCCGAAAACTTACAGCAGTGATCAGTAAATCTAATTGTGTAGTTATCTTTATCAACCAGCTTCGTGAGAAGGTTGGAGTTATGTTTGGAAATCCTGAGACAACGACAGGTGGACGTGCCTTGAAATTCTATTCATCTATCCGTATGGATGTCCGCAGAGTAGAGACACTGAAACAGGGTGGTGAGATGGTCGGAAACCACACCAGGATCAAAGTTGTGAAGAATAAGGTGGCTCCGCCATTTAAACAGGCAGAATTTGATATTATGTTCGGAACCGGTATTTCCAAAGAGGGAGATATTCTTGATCTGGCAGCAGAATGCGGAATTGTAAATAAGAGCGGTGCATGGTACGCATATAACGGAGACAAAATCGGACAGGGACGTGAGAATGCGAAAATTTTCCTGAAAGAGCATACAGATATCTGTGATGAGATTGAGAAACAGGTCAGAATCCATTATCATCTTCTTCCAGGTGAAGAAGGACAGACCGAAGAGGCAGCACCGACGGCAGGTGCCACATCGGATGATTCTGAGGAATGATTATGGGGAATTCGTCCGGAGATCTGAGAGAATTTCTCAGGAATGCAGAGGCTTTAAAGAGAAAGACTGTACAGAAACAACAGAAAAATTTAACAGAAGAACCTGAAGAATACAGAGACGCAAGGCGTAAAGCCATGCGTCTCTTAGAACATATGGACCGGACAGAACGAGGATTGAGAGAGAAGATGCGTCAGGCCGGTTTTGCTCCGCCGGCAATTGATTACGCTCTGGCATATGTAGAATCCTATGGATATATAGATGATGAACGATATGCCAGAACCTATATTGCATACAGAATGGATACAAAGAGCAGACAGAAGATCATTCAGGAATTGATGGGAAAAGGAATAGACAGGGAAACAGCAGTAAAGGCATGGGAGGAAGAAACTGCCTTAAATATGCCTGACGAAAAGGAAATACTTTATCGTGTTGTAGAAAAGAAATATCCGCCAGATACCGAATTGGATGAGAAAGCAATGCGTCGACTCTATGGCTATCTCATAAGGAGAGGATTTGGGTATTCGGATATTACAGATATTCTTGGAAATATGAATATCAGGATTGCACACACTGATGAATTGTAGTGTATATCATCGTTCTGTAAGATGTCTGCATATATATGGGAAAAATATTCAAACAATTACCCTGAAAAACTTGACATAACTATGAAAAAAAGATAAACTTGTATTGTTGTATTTGTACAATGAAAACTAAATAAGGAGGTGCTCCTGTGACAACAACAATTATTGTTGCAATTGTCGCTGTGGTAGTCGCGCTACTTATTGCAGTTCCTGTTACTTGCAAAGTTGCTGTGAACAATAAAATCCAGAAGGATGCTGAGATTGTTGGGACAGCAGAAGACAAAGCAAGAAGCATCATAGATGAAGCTCTGAAAACAGCCGAGACTAAAAAAAGAGAAGCTTTATTGGAAGTGAAGGAAGAATCTCTCCGCACAAAAAATGAACTGGAGAAAGAAACCAAGGAACGAAGAAACGAACTGCAGAAATATGAAAACCGTGTATTAGCAAAAGAATCCGCGGTTGACAAGAAAGCAGATGCAGTTGAGAAGCGTGAAGCGGAATGCACAGCGAGAGCAGCTGAGGTGCAGAAAAAAGAAAAACGGGTAGAAGAACTTGAGCAAAAAGGAGTACAGGAACTGGAACGAGTTTCAGGTCTGACCTCCGAACAGGCAAAAGAAGAATTACTCAGATCTGTTGAAGATGATGTAAAAGTGGATGTAGCCAGACTTTACAGAGAACTGGAAAGCAGGGCAAAGGAAGAGGCAGGTAAGAAAGCTAAGGAATATGTTGTCAATGCCATTCAGAAATGTGCAGTTGACCATGTAGCTGAAACTACCATTTCTGTTGTTCAGCTTCCAAGTGATGAGATGAAGGGAAGGATTATCGGTCGTGAAGGTCGTAATATCCGTACTCTTGAGACGCTGACAGGTGTAGATCTTATTATTGATGATACTCCGGAAGCAGTTGTGTTGTCTGCTTTTGATCCGATCCGTCGTGAAGTTGCGCGTGTGGCTCTTGAGAAACTGATCGTAGATGGACGTATCCATCCGGCCAGAATCGAAGAGATGGTTGAGAAGGCTCAGAGGGAAGTAGAAGCGCAGATTCGTGAAGATGGTGAGAATGCTGCTATGGACGTTGGGGTTCATGGCATTCATCCCGAATTGCTGAAACTTCTTGGACGTATGAAATTCCGTTCAAGTTATGGACAGAATGCTCTAAGACATTCTATTGAGGTAGCTCAGTTATCCGGAATGCTGGCCGGCGAGGTTGGCGTAGATGTCCGTATGGCTAAGAGAGCAGGTCTTCTTCATGATATTGGTAAATCAATCGATCATGAAGTAGAAGGATCTCATATTCAGATTGGTGTGGATCTCTGTAAGAAGTATAAGGAATCCCAGATTGTTATCAATACGGTCGCATCTCATCATGGTGACTGCGAACCAGAATCTCTGATCGCATGTATTGTACAGGCTGCTGATGCTATTTCAGCGGCGAGACCTGGTGCAAGAAGGGAAACTCTGGAAACTTATACAAATCGTCTGAAACAACTGGAGGATATTACGAACCAGTTTAAAGGCGTTGATAAATCTTTTGCTATTCAGGCGGGAAGAGAAATACGTGTAATGGTAGTGCCGGAGCATGTCAATGATGCAGATATGGTTCTCCTTGCGCGTGATATTGCGAAACAGATTGAAGCGGAACTTGAATATCCTGGTCAGATTAAAGTCAACGTAATACGTGAAAGCAGAGCGATTGACTATGCGAAATAATATGATTGTTCATTCTGTGAACTATCATGGACAGTTCTTTGCAGATATAAACTGTGCAGATTGTATTTATACAGTCTGTGCAGTTTTTTTGTGTAAATTCTTTCCTGCAAAGACAGGCATACTTCTGAGAAATTATCAGTAAACTGGTACAGGGTGATAGAATGAAAAAAAACAGAACAGAGGTAAAAAAATTTCCTGCACTTATTTTATTTCTGGTTGGATTTCTGGCAGGAAACCTGATACCGAATATGATCTGGAGGGCAAAATGGCAGCAGAAAACATGGGCATCTGTATATTTTCTGAGTACATTTGCAGGAAGAGACACAGGCAGTCTGGAATATCTGAAAGAAATATTAAAATACAGAGGTTCTTTTTATCTGTTGAATGTGATTTGTGGATTTTCGGTTTTTGGTGCACCTCTTGCCGTTATAACACTTCTGGGGTCGGGATTGTATGCAGGTATGATCATGACTGTTTCCATACTGGAATTTGGATTTGCAGGTGGTGTGATTGGTATGGGGCTTTTGCTGCCGCAATATCTGTTTTATATTCCGATCTGGCTGTACTCTCTGGAGCAGGAATGGTTCATGTCATCAGACATATGGAAGAACAGAGGACTGCTCTCCGGAAAAATAAGTATATATCTTAAGAAAGTGGGTATTGCATCGGTGGGATATCTGTTTGGAATGCTTATTGAATGTTATGTGAATCCTCTGGTTATTGGTATCATATTGGAGTATATAAAAATTTTTTGAGTAGTTCATTTACTATATTTAGTATTGGTTGTCATAAAATCTCCGACATATGGTGTTTTGGGTCGAAGAAGCCTGAAATACAGGGGTTTGCGTTGAAAAAAAGGTTTGATTTTATGTAAAATAAACAGTATAATACATATACATTTATCGGGGAAGAGTAGGATTCTTGTCCTGATAAAATGCGGGGAGGATGATTTTTTATCTGATCGCAGAATTTACAGAGAAGCGGATATTTTTATTAAAGGAAATGGGAAGCGGAGAATATGGACATAGAGATAAGGGAATTTATTACATATCTGCATAATACAAAAAAGACATCAGCAAATACAGAAATCTCTTACCAGAGAGATCTGAAAAAAATGGCGGAATTTCTGAAGGAGAGGGGAATCAGAAATTATAAGGATGTGAAAGAGCTTGAACTTGAGGGATATATCAGTTACATGGAACGTGAGAAATTTGCGTCATCTTCTATTTCTAGAAGCGTTGCCTCTATGAGAGCATTTTTTCAGTATCTTTGGAAGGAGGGCGCAATCGCAGAGGATCCTGCAGATAATCTGAAACCTCCGAAGGTGGAGAAAAAAGCACCAGAGATACTTACCATAGAAGAAGTAGATAAATTACTTCAACAACCGAAGCTGGATACCCCTAAGGGGATAAGGGATTCGGCAATGCTGGAATTGCTGTATGCAACAGGTATGCGGGTCAGCGAAATGCTCCATCTGCAGATTTTTGACGTAAACCTTCAGTTTGGCTATGTGGTCTGTAATGAGAGTGGAAAAGAGAGGATTATTCCTATTGGTATTCCATGCAAGAAAGCTATGGAACGGTATCTGGAAACCGGCAGAACTGTTTTTGTGAAAGATGAGAAAGAAACAGCATTGTTTACAAATTGCTCGGGGAAAGCAATGAGCCGTCAGGGATTCTGGAAAGTCCTAAAAGGATATGCTGACGATGCTGGAATAAAAAGAGATATTGCACCACATACATTGAGGCATTCTTTTGCTGTACATATGTTGCAGAATGGTGCGGATATACGAAGCGTTCAGGAGATGCTGGGACATTCCGATATTTCCACTACGCAGATTTATCTGGGTATGAATATGAATAAAATGCGTGATGTGTATATGAAAACACATCCACGCCATTAAAAAATTAAGTTATTATTGCTGATTAAAAAAAGCTTCCATAGCCTGTTGGACTGGCTTATAGAAGCTTTTTTGTGTTATGGACTGCTTAACACATCTCAGCGATTGTATACAGAAGACGTTCGGATTCTTCCCATCCAAGACATGGATCAGTAATAGATTTTCCGTAAACATGATCACATCCGATTTTCTGATTTCCCGGTTCAATATAACTTTCAATCATAAGACCCTTTACCAGAGTGTGAAGCTCCGGATCTACCTGACGGCTGTGGAGAACCTCTTTTGCAATACGAACCTGCTGGTCATACTGTTTGTTGGAATTGGAGTGGTTGGTATCAACGATAACAGCCGGATTCTTCAGGTTCTTTTCCTGATATTTTTCCCAGAGGAGACGAAGATCTTCGTAATGATAGTTTGGAATTGCTTCCCCGTGTTTATTTACAGCACCGCGGAGAATTGTGTGAGCCAGTTCGTTGCCTGTGGTTTCTACTTCCCAGCTTCTGTAGATAAACCGATGTCCACCCTGAGCCGCTACAACGGAATTGAGCATAACTGCAAGGTCGCCACTGGTCGGGTTTTTCATACCTGCGGGAACGTCCATACCACTGACAGTAAGACGGTGCTGCTGGTCTTCCACAGAACGTGCACCTACTGCCACATAAGAAAGCAGGTCGGAAAGATAACGGTAATTTTCAGGATAAAGCATCTCATCTGCACAGGTCATACCACTGGTCTGGATTGCATGGATGTGCATTTTTCGGATTGCGACAAGTCCAGCAAGAAGGTTTGGCTGTTTCTCGGGATCCGGTTGGTGGACCATACCTTTATAGCCTTCTCCTGTTGTTCTTGGTTTGTTTGTGTAAACACGTGGAACAATCAGAACCTTGTCAGCTATTTTTTCCTGAACATTGCGTAATCTGGTAAGATAGTCCAGAACTGCATCTTCATTATCTGCTGAACAAGGACCGATGATTGCAAGGAATTTATCAGATTTTCCGGTAAAAACATCACGCAGTTCCTTATCTCTTGTATCTTTAATCGCCTGAATTTCAGCATCAATGGGATACTGATTACGGATTTCTTCAGGGGTTGGTAATTTCTTGATAAAATCGAATCCCATGGTAATATCTCCTTTGTGTCTATTTGTGTTGCTTTTTCGGGATTTATTATAAACCATTCTTATCCGAATGTCGATAGTCAAAATATTTTCGAATGACTTTGCAGTACCCTGAAGCTATGCAGGATGCAAAGAATCAGTTCACTGCAGAGAATCCCGTACAGGTATCCCCGGATTCCCAGAACCGGGATTACGAACACTACGAAAAAGATACGGATACAGACGCTGATCACGCTGTGTATCAGGCAGAATCCGGGTTTTCCAAGGCCGTTGAGTACGCTGCTGAGTGTTGTATTCAGGTACAGAAAAGGACAGATATAGGACATGGTATGGATATAGATTCCGGCTGTCTGGCTGTGAAACAGAAAATTTCCAAGAAATTCTCCCAGAAATAAAAAAATAACCATGCAAAATCCACCGAGCAGCAGGCAGTATCGGAAAATCCTGCCGATCACATATTGAATCTGCTTTTGATATCCCAGAACCTGCAACTGGGTAATTGACGGGAGCAGCATGGTTGCTGCTGAGTTTGTGAGTGTAGCAGGGAAAAGAATAAGTGGAAGTGCCATCCCTGTAAAAATTCCGTAAACACTCAGGGAATCTTTTGGAGTAAGCCCTGACATCTGCAGTCTTGTCGGTATCAGGATCACTTCAACACTTCCCAGAAGGGTAAGCAGTATTTTGTTCATGGTAAGAGGAACAGAAAGATGCAGCAGTTCTCTGAGAATGGACAGAGGCGTTCTGATATTCCGGGCGGTGTAATGAGTTACCTTAAAATGCATACTGACAGCAAAAACAGAAATAAAAGCTGAGGCTGTTTCACCGATGAGATTTCCGCCAACTGCGATTGCCGGGGTGATGTTTTGCCCCTGTGACACACAGATCATATACAGGAGATAACAGCCGCCTGTGCGGAAAAGCTGCTCCAGAAGCTGGACTCCTGCGGGAAACCCGGCCTGTTTTCTGCCAAAATAATAGCTGTTGACGCAAGTGTGGAGTGTGCTTAGCGGAATACTCAGAGACAGAATCCGTATCAGTCCGGAAGTCTGTGGTTCTTTCAGAATCTGTACAGCCCAGAAATCTGCATGTCTGTACAGAAACCAGGAGAATACCAGGGAGAAAGAGACAGAGAATATAGTTCCTACGACAAAATAATCTGCGGTATGGTATCTGGGATTTTTAGAAACCTTTTCTGCAGCAGTGAGGCGGGAGATTGCAGTCTGGATACCGGAAGCACAGATGGACATAATCAGAAGCTGCAGCGGAAGTACAAGCTGAAAAATTCCAAGTCCATGTGCACCAATCGTGTGTGACAGGAATATTCTGTAAAAGAACCCCATAAGTCTGCTGAGCAGACCGGCGAATGTAAGCAGCAGAGTTCCTTTGATAAAAATTTTTTTTGACATAATGGAAAATCCGGACCTTTTTCATGCGCAGCAGATTGTTTTTAATCAAAAACAGTAACCTGCAAAAACGCTTTTACAGCAATATATGAACAAAACAGCCTTGACAGAACTGTTTCTTTCTGGTAAAGTAATCATGAAATCCGAGGGAAACACTGGGAATTAAAAACGAGGTGAGAAAATGAAACTCTCAACAAGAGCCCGTTATGGTTTGAAAGCACTGATAGATTTGGGTTTACACAGTGAGAATGAAGCGATATCTTTACAGAGCATTGCGGAGAGACAGGATATCTCCACAAGCTACCTTGAACAGCTTATGGCCATGCTTAAGAAGGCCGGTCTGGTAAAGAGCAGCAGAGGGGCTTACGGTGGATACCAGCTTGGCAAGCCAGCAG
>UMIU01026844.1_pt1 | contig 49326 bp, 46 predicted proteins | sample 1965871 | NCBI WGS metagenome assembly UMIU01 (sample SAMEA4836132, study PRJEB28245) | human gut metagenome | biome: gut microbiome; material: fecal sample | place: Denmark | collected 2008
GTGCATGTGACCAATTGTTACAGGACTGTCGAAATACTCACCTGTACGTCCGTCACGGAGACGCACTTTACCGTCTCTGGAGATTGGAACACCCTTCCACAGTGATCTGTGAGCTTTATTCTCATCCAGATACTGCATTACATCTGGAGCTAAAATATCTTTATATTTCTCACGGAACTCTTCAAAGTCTTCTGTGTTTACATAGTCGTTTGCAAGTTCCAGTGTATCCTGGATATCATGCTCGTTTGCACCCTGGAAAATAGGAGTTGCAACATTAAATCCAAGTGCTTTCGCAGCAAGGCTTAAGTGAATTTCCAGCACCTGTCCGATATTCATTCGGGAAGGCACACCCAGAGGATTCAGCACGATATCAAGAGGACGTCCGTTCGGAAGGAATGGCATATCTTCAACAGGGAGTACACGGGAAACAACACCCTTGTTACCGTGACGTCCGGCCATCTTATCACCAACGGAAATCTTTCTCTTCTGTGCGATGTAGATACGTACGGACTGGTTTACACCAGGGGACATCTCATCGCCGTTCTCTCTTGTAAATACCTTGGCATCTACGATAATACCGTATTCACCGTGAGGTACTTTCAGAGAAGTATCACGTACTTCACGTGCTTTCTCACCGAAGATCGCACGAAGAAGTCTCTCTTCTGCCGTAAGCTCTGTCTCTCCCTTAGGAGTAACTTTACCAACAAGGATATCGCCGGCACGTACTTCAGCACCGATACGGATAATACCACGCTCATCCAGATCCTTCAGAGCGTCATCACCCACACCAGGAACATCACGTGTGATTTCTTCCGGTCCCAGTTTGGTATCACGAGCTTCACATTCATATTCTTCAATGTGAACAGATGTATAAACATCGTCCATAACAAGTCTTTCACTGAGGAGTACCGCATCCTCATAGTTATAACCTTCCCATGTCATGAATCCGATCAGCGGGTTCTTACCAAGAGCAAGTTCTCCGTTTGCTGTAGAAGGACCATCTGCGATAACCTGTCCTGCCTCTACGTGCTCACCCTGGAATACAATTGGTTTCTGGTTATAACAGTTACTCTGGTTACTTCTCAGATATTTAGTCAGATGGTAATCATCTTTTGTACCATCATCATTCTTAATGCTGATATCTGTAGATGTGGAACGAAGTACAGTACCGGATTTCTTTGCAACTACGCAGACACCGGAGTCAACTGCTGTCTTCACTTCCATACCAGTACCAACTACCGGAGCCTCTGTTGTCAGAAGCGGCACAGCCTGACGCTGCATGTTTGATCCCATCAGCGCACGGTTGGCATCGTCGTTCTGCAGGAACGGGATCAGGGCAGTAGCGACGGAGAATACCATACGAGGAGATACGTCCATGTAATCAAACATATGACGCTCATACTCCTGAGTCTCTTCACGGAAACGACCGGATACATTCTTATGAATGAAATGTCCTTCTTCGTCCAGAGGCTCATTCGCCTGTGCTACATGGTAATTATCCTCTTCATCAGCAGTCATATATACAACCTCATCTGTTACACGAGGATTCTTAGGATCTGCTTTGTCGATCTTGCGGTATGGTGCCTCAATAAATCCGTACTGATTGATTCTTGCATAAGATGCAAGAGAGTTGATCAGACCGATGTTAGGACCTTCAGGTGTCTCAACAGGGCACATTCTTCCGTAATGGGAGTAATGGACATCTCGAACCTCGAATCCGGCTCTGTCTCGTGACAGACCGCCAGGTCCCAGGGCGGAAAGACGTCTCTTGTGTGTCAGCTCACCAAGAGGGTTGTTCTGATCCATAAACTGTGACAGCTGGGAAGAACCGAAGAACTCTTTCACTGCTGCAGTTACAGGTTTAATATTGATCAGGGACTGTGGAGAAATATTCTCTGTATCCTGAGTTGTCATTCTCTCACGAACCACACGTTCCAGTCTGGAAAGACCGATTCTGTACTGGTTCTGAAGCAGCTCACCTACCGCACGTATACGACGATTGCCCAGGTGGTCGATATCATCGGCATTGCCAAGACCATATTCCAGATGCATATTGTAGTTAATAGAAGCAAAGATGTCTTCTTTTGTGATATGCTTCGGAATCAGATCATGGATATCTCTGTGGATTGCTGCAATCCTGTCTTCTAATGTATCATTTTCTTCCAGAATGTTTTCGAGAACAGGGTAGTATACTGCTTCTGTAACACCGATGCTCTTTGGATCTTCGATTTCCGGAAGATAGTGGCGGATATCAACCATTAAGTTAGAAAGAACCTTGATTCTGCGGTCTTCCTCGCCAAGGATCCATACATATGGAACAGCGCTGTTCTGGATGGTATTTGCCATTTCTTTTGTCACAACAGTTCCTTCTTCTGCCAGGATTTCGCCTGTAGAAGCATCAACAACATCCTCAGCCAGTCTGTGACCAACGATTCTTCTGTTTAGGTGGAGCTTCTTGTTAAATTTATAACGTCCAACTTTCGCAAGGTCATATCTTCTCGGATCAAAGAACATTGCATTGATAAGGCTCTCCGCACTCTCAACTGCAAGCGGCTCACCCGGACGGATTTTCTTGTATAATTCAAGAAGACCTTCCTGATAGTTGGTGGATGTATCCTTTGTAAAACTTGCAAGGATCTTTGGCTCTTCACCGAAGAGATCAATGATCTCTGCATTGCTTCCTACACCAAGTGCTCGGATCAGAACAGTGATCGGAACCTTTCTTGTTCTGTCAACACGTACATAGAAAACATCATTAGAGTCTGTCTCATATTCCAGCCATGCACCTCTGTTCGGGATAACAGTACTGGAGAACAGTCTCTTACCAAGTTTATCATGCGCTATTGCGTAATAGATTCCAGGGGAACGTACTAACTGGCTGACAATTACTCGCTCTGCACCATTGATGACAAAGGTACCTGTAACAGTCATGATCGGTAAATCTCCCATGAAAATCTCGTGTTCGTTGATTTCCTCTGTTTCTTTGTTAATCAGTCTCACTCGAACCTTCAAAGGTGCGGCGTAAGTTGCGTCACGTTCTTTACACTGTTCGATAGTATATTTCGCATCCTTCTCGTCAAATGTAAAGTCGATGAATTCCAGGCTGAGCTTTCCGCTGTAGTCCGCGATCGGAGAAATATCATCAAAGACTTCCCTAAGTCCTTCATCAAGAAACCATTTATAAGAATCCCTCTGGACTTCGATCAGGTTTGGCATTTCCAGGACTTCTTCTTGTCTCTGGTAGCTCATACGCATGCTTTTTCCAGTTTTTACAGAACGAATTCTGTTTTTTTCCATTGACGTTTCACCCCTGTTTTTTCTTTAAATTTATTATAACTTGACCCTTTTTGCCAAAAGACATAAAGGCACATCTTGCCATAATATAGCATTCTTCACTATAGCACAGCAAGTTGCGCCTGTCAATCACTTTTTTTGAATTTTTTAATTTTTCTCAAAAAAAGCAGGAACACCATCGGCATTCCCGCTTTCAAATCTTCTATATATAATAGGAAGATAATTATTTAAGATTAACCTTAGCACCTTCAGCTTCAAGTTTTGTTTTGATATCTTCAGCTTCTGCTTTGGATGCGCCTTCTTTAACAACCTTAGGAGCTCCGTCAACCATTTCTTTAGCTTCTTTAAGACCTAAGCCAGTTACTTCACGAACAACTTTGATAACTTTAACTTTGTTTGGTCCAACTTCTGCAAGTTCTACATCGAACTCATCTTTCTCTTCTGCTGCTTCTGCTGCTCCAGCTGCTGCTACAACAACACCTGCTGCTGCGGATACACCAAATTCTTCTTCACAAGCTTTTACTAAGTCGTTTAATTCTAATACAGATAATTCTTTGATTGCTGCAATAAATTCTTCTGTTGTTAATTTTGCCATTTTAAATTCCCTCCATATAATATTATTTCAATTCGGTAACTCTTCAGCATCCTCGTGGATGGTGATTTTCGAATAGTTACTAGATTCGTTTTATGCCTCTGGCATTAAAAATTATTCAGCTGCTGCTTCAGAGCCGTTTTTCTCAGCGATCTGATTAAGCACACGAGCGAAGTTTGTAATCGGAGACTGGATGCTTCCAAGCAGTTTGCCAAGAAGTTCTTCTCTGGATGGGATTCCAGCCAGTGCCTGAATACCTGCCTGATCGTTGTAGTTTCCTTCAACGATACCTGCAACTAATTCTAAAGCCGGTGCTTTCTTTGCGAATTTATCAAGGATTCTTGCAGGAGCAGTTGCGTCTGTAGCAGAGATTGCTATAGCGTTTGTTCCATGTAAGTGCTGGATAAGTTCTTCGCACTGAGTACCTTCGAATGCACGATGCATCATTGTGTTTTTGTATACTTTGTATACAACACCAGCTTCTCTTAATTCCTTACGTAAAGCAGTATCCTGTTCAACTGTAAGACCGCTGTAGTTAACAAGTACTACAGATTCTGCATCTTTCACGTTGTTGATGATTTCGTCTACGATTGGTTGTTTAAGTTCTACTTTTGCCATGAAATGGTACACCTCCTTATAGATTTTGTATACCGCTGCAAATGAGTAAATAAAAAGCCTTACTGTTTGACAGTAGGGCTTGCGTAATCTTACATAAAAAATATAAAGAATACTTAGTCCTCGGTAGGCGTTTACAACTTATGCCTTGCGGCACCTACTGTCTTCGGCAGCGTTCTGGTATAAGATAGCATATGAGATTTGGGTTGTCAAGAGGTTTTTTCGGTTTTTTGTTGATTTTTTCATTAAGGGACGCGTAAGCGGGATTCTCTTTTGGGGTTCAGTTTCGGGAGCAGGAACTCTAAGGCCTGCTAAATCTGCTAAATGCATGAAAAAAGAAGGCAAAACTCGCCTGCGGCTCAGACAGTTGCCTTCTTTTTTCATAACGCAGATTCCGCAGGCCTAAGAGTTGCTACACTCCCTGCAAGATTCACCCCAAAAGAGAATCCCGTTTACGCTGATGGTTGGAAAATTGTCAGTATATCATAAAACAAATTTCTTCTACATTGGTGCAGGGTGATTTCTTCATATTCGCGGTATAGGTATAAGATGTAACGAATCACGTTGTTCTTACATTGTGCCGAAGATACGGTCTCCGGCATCTCCAAGACCGGGGCAGATGTAGGCGTGATCGTTTAATTCACGATCAAGATGTCCACAGTAAATCTGAACATCCGGATGTGCTTCGTGGAGACGTTTGAGTCCTTCAGGAGCTGCGATGATGCACATGAATTTAATGTTTTTTCCGCCCTGTTTTTTGACAAAGTCAACGGCTGCTTCTGCGGAGCCACCGGTTGCGAGCATTGGATCTACGATCACTGAAATCCGCTCATCAATTGCTTCCGGGAGTTTGCAGTAGTATTCGTGTGGTTCATGGGTTACAGGATCACGATAGAGTCCTACATGGCCTACTTTTGCAGATGGCACAAGTGTGAGAATACTGTTTACCATCCCCAGACCTGCGCGTAGTACAGGGATAACCGCCAGCTTCTTTCCTGAAATCATTGGTGTCATGCAGGTTTCAATAGGGGTTTCTACTTCTACATTTTCTACGGGAAGATCTCGGAGAGCTTCGTATCCCATGAGGATTCCAATCTCTTCTACTAATTTGCGGAACTCATTTGTTCCTGTGTTTTTGTTTCTCAACATGGATATTTTATGCTGGATCAGCGGATGCTCCATAATATAAACGTTTTCCATTATCTTATTTCCTCTCTTGGTGGTATCTTATTTATTTTCTGTTCTCCTATTATAATGCATAGCATTGTTTTACAAAAGGGGAGAATTTTCATTACTTTACATTTGTTTTCGCACAATCCGATACTCATCACCCATCTTGAAGTATGGACACTGATGAAAATTTCCGGTAATGAATTTCACCATCTCATCCTCGTCCAGATTGACTTCGCAGGTGTAGCATTCATAATCATCGTCATAACTGTAATTTACACAGTATTCGCAGTTTACTGCATTGGACATAGCCAGAATCTCCTTTCCCAAAAGATACTTTTGCAACTTTTGTCATTTCTGATATACTTATAGCAGCAATTCCTATTTAACCAAGTCAGGGAAGTCCCCTGCTTCAATTATAAAAAACAATAAGCAACAAGTGAAGACTTGCTTTTATCTGCTTTACTAAAACGAGGTTACATTTATGACATTATATCATATATCTGCAAAAAAATTAATAAAACGCTGTGCTTTTTCAATGTTCACAGCGTCTCTTATATTATGTTCTGCTGTTTTGTCCGGATGTTCGGCGCAGACAAAAAGCGGGGAAAATACGGCTGCTGATTCCCGAGAACCTATTTCTGCCACTGAGATCAAATTAAATACTGTAGTTACTGTCACCATCTATGATTCACAGGACAGAGACCTGCTCACCAAATGTATGAATCTGTGTGACAAATATGAAAAAGTATTCAGCCGCACTGCTGCTGACAGTGAATTATACAAATTAAATCACCGAAAACTTACACCTGTGGAGAGGACAGAGGATACTTATCAGGTGTCGGATGATCTGGCGGAGCTGATTTCTGAGGGGCTTGATTATTCTGAATTGTCCAAAGGAGCTTTTGATATTGCCATTGAACCGCTGACCTCTCTGTGGGATTTCACTGCCGAAGATCCCCAGGTACCAGAGGACAGTCTGATTCAGGCAGCATTACCTAAATGTGATTATCACAATATTTCTGTTGATAAAGATAAAAATGAGATTACATTAAAAACAGACGATACTGCAATTGAGCTTGGTGCCATTGCCAAAGGTTATATCGCAGACCGTCTGAAGGATTATCTGATTTCTCAGAATGTGAAAAGTGCGATCATCAATCTTGGCGGAAATGTTCTCTGTATCGGCAAAAAGCCGGACAATTCTGCTTTTAAGATTGGGATCCAAAAACCATTTGCAGACCGCAGTGAGACCATTGCTGTTATGGATATCAGAGATAAGTCCGTGGTTTCTTCAGGAATTTATGAGAGATGCTTTGAACAGGATGGTATTTTGTATCATCATCTGCTCAATCCCAAAACCGGCTATCCCTATGACAATGGATTGATCGCAGTTACTATTATTTCTGACAAGTCTGTGGACGGGGATGCACTGAGTACCACCTGCTTTGCCCTTGGTCTGGAGGACGGAATGAAGCTGGCTGAATCTCTGGACGATGTACAGGCATTTTTCGTAACTTCTGATTATGAGATTCACTATACCAAAGACTTCCGAAAAAAAATCAAGGTTTCGGAAACAGAATAGGAAAGCCCCAGAGTTCGCACCTCTGGGGCTTTTTTAACAATATTTCTCAGATTCAGTCAGAAACTCACTCCACATCAAATTTCTCCAGGCTTTCCAGTCTGGTTTTATATTCTGAATCATAAGACTCTGTGAATGAAGCTTCTTTCTTCATTTTTTCCAGAGCTGCTGCTGCCTTTTTCACTGTCTGGATGGTGCCGGCACCCGCTACACAGCCGCCGGGACAAGCCATTCCTTCCAGCAGATATCCGTCATATTTGCCGATCTTGGCCATCTGGAGCATCTTCTTACAATTCTGCAGGCCCTCTGCACTCATTACATTCACTTCACGGTCCGGATCAATACGCTTCACTGCATGTACAACCGCCTCTGCCACGCCTCCGCTGACTGCGAAGCCTCTTCCGTCAGAACTTGCACAGAACAGAGGCTCTCCTTCCGGAATATCTTTCCAGTCTACTCCCTTTGCCTCAAACATACCGGCCACTTCTTCAAATGTCAGCACAAAATCCACATAGCTTCGGATACTCTTACGGCTTGCCTCCAGCTTCTTGGCTGCACAAGGACCTACGAAAACGATCTTGCAGTCAGGTTCCTTCTGCTTGATCAGTCTGGCAGTGAGAACCATAGGTGTCAGTGCCATAGAAATACACTTAGCCTGTTCCGGGAATAATTTCTTGGCCATCATGGACCAGGATGGACAGCAGGAAGTAGCCATGAAGGGAAGTTTCTCAGGAACTTCTTCCAGGAAATCCTTCGCTTCCTCCACTGTACAAAGATCCGCACCGATGGCAACCTCTCTCACATCTGTAAATCCAAGTGCCTGAAAAGCACCTCTGATCTTGGAATTCTCCATACCAGGAAACTGACCTGCAATGGCAGGTGCCAGGATGGCATATACAGGCGTCTCACTTTTCAGTGCCATAATAGTCTGGAATATCTGCCCTTTATCAACAATAGCACTGAACGGACAGCTTACCAGACACTGTCCGCAGGATACACATTTATCCTGGTCAATCTCTGCTCTTCCATATTCATCAGAGCCAATAGCATTCATACCGCATGCCTTTGAACAGGGACGTTCCTGTTTAATGATCGCATTATACGGACAGGCTTCCAGGCACTTTCCGCATTTGATACAGGCATCCTCATCAATGTGGGATCTGCCGCCTTCTATATGTACTGCTTTCTTTGGACAGACTTCCACACAGGGATGCTCCAGACAGCCCTGACAGCCCTCTGTAACCATTACCCTTTTCTCAGGGCAGGAATTGCAGGCAAATTTAATTACATTAATAAGAGGCGGTTCATAATATTTTTCCTCTATGACGCTGGCCTCCACACCTTTGGAAATCGGTGCATGCTCTGTGATCTTTCTCAGTGACATTCCCATTGCCACACGAAGTCTCTCTCCAACTACTGCTCTTTCCAGAAAAATACTGTCACGGTAGGAAGCAATCTCGCCGGGTACGATTTTGTAAGGAAGCTCCTCCAGTGTCTCCGGAGCCTGGCCTTCATATGCCATCCGCGCAATTTCTGTAAAAATTTTGTGTCTGATTTCTGTTTTGGATGAATACAGTCCTCTCATTCTTTCCTCCTTTAGCATTGCTGCAATCAGCCACCCATTCTCCTCCGCTGAAATTCAGTTTTTTCACAGAGAAACGAAAATTCCGCTCTGTTCCGTTTCTTCCTTTGCAATCATATCACTAAAAACGCTTGAGCTCAATACAACACCACTATTTCATAAAATAATACAGTCAAAAAATACTTTTTAACCCCAGATTCCACTCCTCTGTTCTTCCAGATGATCCAGGATATAATTATAAATATCTACAGATACACTGTCCGGATAGTGGGTTCCATCTATAGTGGAAAATCCCTCAGATACCAGATGAGAGTATACATCTATGTAGGTAACTCCGCTCAGATTGGCCTGCATTGCTGCATTAAAACTTTCAATTTCCGCATTGCTGCAATAGGGATCATTCTGTACCGGCCCTACAGATACGAAATAAGTCTGCGCTCCACGATCTCCCCATTCAGCAGCTTTGGCATTAATATAGCTGATGTAGTCATTAACATGATAAAGGTCATTAACCCCCATCAGGATAATAACCGCAGTATTATCTTCGATCTGATCCTCTACCTGCGGCACTCCTGTGGAAACCATCCAGTCATACCCCATGGAAGAAAGGCAGGACCAGACACTGTCGTCATTTACTGCATCCCTCAACCCCTCTGTTCTGGAATCTCCGATAAAGACCAGCTTATCTGCGGAAACAGTATCCGGATGGTCTGGCTTACTTAGGGTTCCCTGATCTGTCGGATTCTGCTTCTCCGTATCAACTGATATTTCCGGTGTTGGAGCAGATGTCGGTGTAGCTGTCAGGTTTTTTGGCGCCGGCGGGCCGGCAACCTCTGCCCCATGAACATTCGAAAACAGCCAGACAGTTGCAATACATGTGGCTAATGCAATTTGCCCAGTTCTATATTTTTTCGTAAATACCACTCCCTTCTGTTGTAATACTTACGTTACTTTTCACATTCTCTATTCTGCGACATACATCGCAAAATGAACAGTAACACCCCTACATTCCAGGCAGCATATCCGGCCATGAGAGAATTTCTCTGGAAATGGTCTCTTCGTAATCTCCCTCAATATCCTGGCTTCTGCCTGCTTCAAATACGTTTGTCTCCGCGCCCCAGACGCGGTCTTCATATTCCCATATGTGGAACCTCAGACCTCGAAACATAAAGTCGATACTTCCACATCCGTTTTCCTCTGTATATTCATATTGAATCTTTTTCGTTTTTAACGCTTCCTGCACTTTTTCCAAACGCATAAAATACCTCCTGATTATCTGTACAGTACCTTCTGTAATATAATACAGATAGCTTTCACTGCAAAAAATTGTTCTCATGTACACCCCATTACATTATCAGAATCAGAAAACATACATGTCTGCAACTATGATTTCCAAATAAAGGATCCACAAAATATGCTCTTAATCCTGATGCCATTATACAGAATGAATTATATCATACTCTGCTGCATCATATGTAATCTGAATGCCACTTCACAATTACCCCTTCTTCACTCTGATTGATGTTCGCTCATCTTCATTTCTGTCTTTTCTTCGTTGGAACTGCCAGAATAATGATCGTAGCAATTACAAACAGAGTTCCTATCAGATCTGGTGTAGTAAAACTGACTTTCATCCAGACTGCAGTTAATACCATGGATGCCACCGGTTCCACGCAGGAAACGAGGCTGGCTTTTACGGAACCTATCATCTTTACTCCCGTCAGATACATCGAAAATCCCGCCATTGTTCCAAAAAGAATAATAAAGGCAACTGCCGCAAATGTTTCTCTGTCAAAAATCACCTGATAATTCCACGGACGAAATACCACCATAAGTACTGCTCCACCGATCAGCATTCTCCATTTATGAAAATTACTGTAAACAACATCACCGACACGCGGCATTTTCATATAACCGAAGTATAATCCGCTGCTGTAACACTTGTCAAGAAAACAAAATGCCACAGAGTTCGTTCTCTGTGGCATTTTATAACATTACTGTAAGTCTTTATCCACTGCTGACTGCTTTTTTGCAGCTTCTGCAGAGAGACTTATTTAACCGAATCAGGCAGCAAAGCGGATGGCGAATATCTGCCTGACTATGTTTAGATATAATTTCCGTCCTGGGCATTCTGTACTGCAAATGCAGATTTTTTCTTCACGAAATCAATGGCATCCTTTACAGTGATTCCGTCAATCTGCCAGTTTGCATAGAAACCATCCAGATTCTTTAATGTCTCATCTTTTGCTGTATTTTCATCAAGAACAAGAAGTACGATCAGACCTGCTGCCTTAAGATGGCGGACAGTTTCCGCATAGTTTTCACTTGCTGCCGGATGATACAAATAAGTATGTCTTCCAAGTACAGTCAGTCCTTTTTCTACCTGTTCTGCGAAATCCAGGGTAATTCCCTCCTTACCGATCGGGAATTCCACAACTACCGGTGTCTGACCTTTCAGTCCTGCACGAACCTGCTCGTCTACCTTTCCGATCTGGGATTTATCCTGGGAAACCAGTGTTTTTCTTACAACACCGCAGGCAGAAGTCATATTTGTAACACGATCGATCAGGATCAGCTCGCCCAGAGTTCTGTGTTTGTCAAATTCATCAACTACAATCTTCTCTGAAAATTCCAGAGTACAGGAAGCGATTTCGTTTTTCTTTAAAGTATAGGCGTTTTTCTTTTCGCCTGTATTCACATCTACAGAATAGTTAATCTTTGTAACAAGACCAGGGATCATCTTGGTACCGATTTTTACAAAGAAGTTCTTGCCATCTGTAAGGGCGTTGTCATCCATCCAGAGGATGTCTGCTTCCACAGAATCTGTAAGGACTGCACCAGAATCAATGGTAAGCACGCATCCACGGGAAACATCCACCTCTCTGTCAAGCTGAATGGTTACAGGCTGACCCTGCACTGCTTCTTCTGCTTCTTTATCACCGACCAGAATGCTCTTTACATGAGCCTCTTCTTTACTTGGAAGAGTTGTCACAAGATCACCCACCTTGACGGTGCCGTTCTCTATCTGTCCCTGAAATCCACGAAATTCATGGTTCGGTCTGCAGACTCTCTGTACAGGCATATAGAAACCTTTTTCTGTATCTTCTTTGATGTCTACAGTTTCCAGATGTGTAAGGAGTGCTTCGCCTGCATACCATGGCATGTTATCAGATTTTGTTGTAACGTTGTCGCCCTCTGTAGCGGATACTGGAATAATCGTTACATTGGCAAGCTTCAGCTCTTCGATCAGACCTGCGATCTGGTTCTCGATTTCACGGAAACGCTTTTCATCGTAACCGATCAGATCCATTTTATTTACTGCAAATACGAAGTAACGGATTCCCATCAGTGCACAGATTCTTGCATGACGTCTTGTCTGTACCAGCACTCCCTGGGATGCATCCACAAGAATAACTGCCAGATCTGCGAAAGATGCACCAACTGCCATGTTTCTGGTGTATTCCTCATGACCTGGGGTGTCAGCTACGATAAAGCTGCGGTTGTCTGTTGTAAAATAGCGGTATGCAACGTCGATGGTGATACCCTGCTCACGTTCTGCCATCAGGCCATCCAGAAGAAGAGAATAATCAATGGCACCGCCTCTGCTTCCTACTTTGGAATCCAGCTCCAGAGCTTTCTCCTGGTCTGCGTAGAGAAGCTTTGCATCATAAAGAATATGTCCGATCAGAGTGGATTTTCCATCATCCACACTTCCGCATGTAATAAATTTTAATAATCCTTTCATCCTAGAAATACCCCTCTCTCTTTCTTCTCTCCATGCTGCCTGCTGCCTCGTGGTCGATCACACGGCTGGTACGTTCAGAGGAAACAGCACTTAATGTCTCATCAATAATCTCGTCCAGTGTATCTGCATCAGATTCGATGCCGCCTGTAAGCGGATAGCATCCAAGGGTACGGAATCTGACTTTTTTATATTCGATTTTTTCATCCGGGCGAAGCTTCAGTCTGTCATCGTCTACCATGATAATATTGCCGTCTCTGTAAATAACCGGTCTTTCCTTTGCAAAGTATAATGGCACGATTTCGATGTTTTCACGCTGAATGTACTGCCAGATATCTTTCTCTGTCCAGTTGGAGATTGGGAAAACCCTCATGCTTTCACCCTTCTGGATCTTTGTGTTGTAAAGCTTCCACATCTCCGGCCTCTGGTTCTTCGGATCCCATGCCTGGGCTGAGTTACGGAAAGAGAAGATTCTTTCTTTTGCTCTGGATTTCTCCTCATCACGACGGCCGCCGCCAAATGCTGCTGTAAATCCATATTTAGTCAGAGCCTGTTTTAAAGCCTGGGTTTTCATAATGTCTGTGTATGCAGAACCATTGTCAAATGGGTTGATCCCTGCCTTTACACCTTCTTCGTTGGTATAAACCAGCATGTCGATTCCATTTTCCTTTGCGATTCTGTCACGGAATTCGATCATCTCACGGAATTTCCATGTGGTATCAATGTGAAGAAATGGGAAAGGTGGTTTCTCCGGGTAAAATGCTTTCAGCGCCAGATGGAGCATAACGGAGCTATCCTTTCCTATAGAATAAAGCATAACCGGCTTTTCACACTCGGCTGCCACTTCCCGCATAATATAAATTGCTTCTGCTTCAAGCTCATCAAGATGAGATAAGTTACTCATTGCATTATCCTCCTCTGTTTGTTTATATCTGACTGTCCGTCTCCTTACTGTCAGCAGTCTAAGGGACAGCTATATTTAAATTTAATATTTATTGGCATCTTTCTTATTAACCTGAATGGTAATCTGGGTGCCATCCGGCTTCTCCACTGTCCAGGTGGAAATGTCAGGTTTCTCTGACACGATCATACTTGCACCTCTGCCTCCCACATCGGCTCCAAGAAAGAAGCGGATAGCGTCACAGCTGCATTCTTTGATACAGGAGGTGCATCCCCAGCAGTCTCTGACCTGGCGGATAAAGGCTTTGCCCTCTTTATCCTTTTTGATTAGATTTCCGGGACAGGCTTCGATACATCTGCCGCATCCTGCACATTTACTTTTCTGAATCCGAATGCTCATCTTTCACCTGCTCCTTTCGCTGCTGTATTGGAATCTGCACTTTCTTTTGTGATCAGATCACGGTACAGAATCCTGATCTTCCCGTTTTCCATACGGGAATTTACATATTTCATCCAATCTTCACTCTGCTCCGGGTAATCTGTATTCTCTCCGAAGCTGTGCCATCTGGTTTCTTTTCTGGCTGCCAGATGTGCGATTACAGCCCGGCATACAATCAGCCGTTCACGGAGTTCGTAAATCTGCATCAGTTCGTAAGTATCTGATGCTGCCAGAGTGTCCACTACAGGAAGAAGTGCGGCAATCTTTTCGTCTGCTTTTGCAAGACTTGTCTCGCTATATCTGTAGTCTGTACCGATTCCGCCTGCATACTGATCCATGATCTTCTGCATGGCTTCCTCAAGCTGTTCTGCATTCATCAGGGAACGAGGAGCATTTAAGTGAGCTTCATATTCTGATTTCTTTGCTGCTGCAATTTCAGATAGATTTTGTACTTCGTCATCTTTCCTGTCCAGATATTCCAGGATCGCTTCTGCTGCGATCTCACCCTCTGCCAGTGCGCCGGTTACATATTTCTGCGGGCATCCTCCAGCTACATCCCCGGCTGCATATAAGCCTTCTATGGTGGTCGCTCTGTTATTGTCTACCCAGTAACCGCTGGCTGTATGTCCGCCTACAATGTACGGTTCTGTACCTTCAATTTCTACATTCTCTTCAGATGGTCCTTTGCCTGCTTCCATCCATTTCAAAGTCTGGGACGGTGCCATATTCAGGTAAGCTTTGTAAAGATCCTGTTCCTGTTCTTTGGAAATGCCTTCCGTTCTGAGGTAACACGGACCCTTTCCTTCTCTGTTCTCCATCACTGTACCGTAAACCCTCTGAGAGGTAGTCAGGCCATATTTTGTCTCATAAATATCACCATGTGCATTCACCTGTCTGGCTCCAACACCCTGGGCAATGGTTCCTGTCGGAGCAATGGTGTCCTTACATCTCAGTGCAATAAAACGCATCTCAAAGGTTGTCATCTCTGCACCGGAAAGAAGTCCCATTGCATATCCTGCACCTGTGTTAAATGGCGGATACCACATTTTATGTCTGGAGAATCCCGGGTTGTTTGGTCTGTAAAGTCCGGCAGCCCCGCCTGTTGCACAGAGAACTGCTTCTGCATCAATATCATAGAAAATATCTTCATTGACACTGAATCCTACGGCTCCGGTAATCTTTCCCTTTTCTGTTTTATAATCTGTGATGTTTACATGGTTCAGAACTGTAACATTCTCCTGTTCGGCTGCTGCCTTTGCAAGGATTGGCTTCATGTTCTCACCGTTGATCTTAATGTTTCGGTTTCCTCTGGCAACGTATTTGCCCTTTTCATCCTTCAGGATAACCAGCCCCAGGTCTTCCATTACCTTTGTCACATGATTTAATCTCTCTGACATGGTGAGAAGAAGATCTTCCCTTACGATTCCGTGGGCATCCTTTTTTGCATAGTCCACATAATCCTGCGGTACTCTGCCCTCTGTAATATATGCGTTTAACGCGTTCACACCTGCTGCCAGGCATCCGCTTCGTTTAATGTTCGCTTTCTCTGCGATCAGAACTTTTTTATTGCTTTTCTGACCGATCACATAGGCTGCAAAGCATCCTGCTGTACCGCCGCCGATGATCAGCACATCTGTTTTGATTCTCTCTGTCCTCATACTCATTTACTCTTCTCTCCGGAATTATATAGCTATTTTCATCATATCATCCATTCATTTTATCTGAATGAATACTAAGTAAAATTCAGGTAAAAATCTTAGATATCTGCTTAGATTAGATGATTACGAAGTCATCCCTTACAGCCTCATTCTCGATCAGCTGTACGCTGTCACCTTTCAGTGCAAAAACCCTGTAGAGGAACACATTCACAGTCTCACCTTCCCGGACATCTGCTTTCTCCAGGCTTCTTCTGGCAGTTACCACAGAATTGTTCACTCTCACCTGAAGCTCCAGGTTATCTCCTCTGAAAGAAACCCGTTCCACCACTCCCTGAGATACGGAGGTTCTGAACTTCTCTACCTCATCCAGTTTGGAAACCTTTACAAATTCCGGACGGACAATAATCTTATCTGCCCCTTCCGCCAGGCTGAAAGAATGAAAATCATTCACATTCTTCAGCACAGATGGCTGTCCGAAGAAGGTTGCGGTAAATGATGTCTCAGGATTTCTGTAAACCTCCACCGGAGTACCTTTCTGCTCGATCCGTCCTGCATTGGTGATGATAATCTCATCTGCTACCTCAATAGCCTCATCCTGATCATGAGTGACGAAAATACTGGTGATTCCCAGCTTCTCAATCATCTCCTTTAACCAGCTTCGCAGTTCCTGTCGGATTTTTGCATCAATAGCTGCGAATGGCTCATCCAGAAGCAGTACCTGAGGATTGGGGGCAAGGGCTCTGGCAAACGCAACTCTCTGTCTCTGGCCTCCGGATAACTGGCTTGGATATCTTTTCTCCAGTCCTTCCAGTCCCACCAGCCTGATCAGTTCCATGACTCTGGCATGAATTTTCTTTTTGTCCACCTTCTGAACCTTCAGACCGAACGCTACATTGTCATAGACTGTCATGTAACGGAACAATGCATAATTCTGAAATACAAATCCGATTCCGCGTTCACTGGCCGAAACATCATTGACAACTTTTCCGTCAATAATAATCTCTCCGCTGTCCGGTGTTTCCAGACCTGCGATCATTCGAAGAATGGTTGTTTTTCCGCTTCCACTTGGCCCCAGAAGACCAATCAGCTTACCTTTTTCGATTCCGAAATTCACATTTCTTGATGCCTGGTAGGAACCATAGGTCTTGTTTATATTTTTTAACTCTACATACATATCAGGCTTCCTTCTTTCCTTTGTATTCGATCACGCTTCGGATCACCAGAATAATAACTGCCATGATCACCAGCAGTGAAGATACGGCAAATGCCGGAACATACTGAAACTCATTAAATAGAATCTCTACATGAAGAGGAAGTGTGTTGGTTTTTCCCCTCAAATGTCCGGAAAGGACAGACACTGCACCGAACTCTCCCATTGCTCTCGCTGTACAGAGTACGATGCCATAAAGCAATGCCCATTTAATATGAGGAAAGGTAATCTTCCTGAAGATGGTCCATCCGCCGGCTCCCATAAGGGCTGCTGCTTCTTCCTCGTCCGTTCCTTCTGCTTCCAGAACCGGAATCAGCTCTCTGGAAATAAAAGGAAAGGTTACAAATACAGTTGCAATAATGATTCCCGGTACAGAAAATACAACCTTGATTCCGAATTTCAAAAGGAAAAAGTAGACCGGACTTTGTCGCCCGAAAATCAGAAGAAAGATCAGACCTGCAATGACCGGGGAGATGGTAACCGGAAGATCTATCAGAGTTGTCAACAGTTTTTTGCCCCTGAACTGAAACTTGGTCAGTGCCCAGGCTGCAAAAACACCGAAGATGGTATTAAAGATAACTGCGAAGAGTGTAGCCTTAACAGTAAGGAGAAGTGCTTTGATGGTGTATTCATCTGTCACCGCAGCAGCGTAGACCTTCCATCCGCTTCGAAGCGCTTCTGTGATTACTGTCAGTAACGGAAGGAGGAGCATTACTGCCAGAAACAGAACACTGATCCCGATCAGAAGCCATTTTGTGATTTTCTCTGAAGTGGTTACATTGTTGTCCATCAGGCATTTCCTCCTTTTAAGATTCTCGCGTTTCTCTGCTGGATCATACTGTTGAGAAACAAAATGAAAAATGAAACCGCCAGCATCACAAGTGCTATTGCTGTCGCACTGGAATAATCAAACTCCTGAAGCTCTGACATAATGATTAGCGGTGTGATTTCTGTATAATATGGCTTATTTCCTGCGATAAATACGATGCTTCCATATTCACCCAGGCATCTGCCAAACGCAAGTCCGGTTCCTGCGAAAATTGCAGGCTTCAGTTCCGGGAAAATAACTTTCCGGAAAATGGTGGATTTCTTCGCTCCCAGTACTCCGGCTGCTTCACTGCATGAGTTGTCCATTTTCTCCAGTACCGGCTGTACGCTTCTTACAACGAAAGGAATTCCTACGAAGATCATAGCTACTGTGATTCCGATTCTTGTGTATGCGATTTTGATACCGAATCTGGCAAAAAAACTGCCCACCAGTCCGGAATCAGAAGTCAGGGAAGTAAGTGCAATACCTGCAACTGCTGTTGGAAGTGCGAATGGAAGCTCGATCATTCCGTCCATAATCCGCTTGCCCGGAAATTCATATTTCACAAGCACCCATGCAAGGATGGTTCCCATGATCCCGTTTATCACTGCTGCTGCGAAAGCAGATATAAAGCTGGTGTAAAAGGATGCCAGTACTCTGGCTCTTGTAATGGTTTCGATGAAATCTTTAAAGCTTAATTTCGCGGTGTAGATCACCAGACTGGCAAGTGGGATCAGAACCACCAGACTTAATATGGAAATGGTAATCCCCATGGAGAGTCCGAATCCTGGAATCACTGGTTTGTTTCTTTTTTTCATAATCAATTACCACCTCTCTCGTCTCGTATGTTCCGGTCCTGTTGTTGTGTCAGTCGGCATTTTCCCTGTCTGCCTCTTTATCTCTCATAGATTTCATCAAAAATTCCGTCATCTGCGAAGTGCTTCTTCTGTACCTCATCCCATCCACCGTATTCACTGATATTTACCAGATCTACGCTCAGATCAAACACATCACCGTGTTTTTTCAGGATTTTCTCATTGGTTGGGCGGAAATAGTTCTCTGCCTCAATTTCCTGTGCTTCGTCGGAATACAGATAGTTTAAGTACTCAGTTGCCACTTCTCTTGTGTCTCTGTAGTCTACTACCTCATCCACCACTGCTACAGTGGGCTGTGCCAGAATGCTGACACTGGGAGTAACGATCTCGTACTCATCCGGGTAATCACGCATAGAAAGATAGGCTTCGTTTTCCCACGCTACCAGCACATCGCCCTGTCCGTTTTCTACGAAAGAAGTGGTTGCACCTCTTGCACCGGAGTCCAGGACTACTACATTCTGGTAAAGCTTCCTGATGAAATCTTTCATCTGTGTCTCGTCTCCGTTGTATTTCTTATCTGCATAAGCCCATGCTGCCATGTAGTTCCATCTGGCACCTCCTGAGGTCTTGGGATTCGGAGTTACCACTCCTACCCCATCCCTTGTCAGGTCATCCCAGTCCTGAATCTTCTTTGGATTTCCTTTCTTAACCAGGAATACGATGGTGGATGTATAGGGAGAACTGTCATTGTCAAAGTTGTCTATCCATCCTGCCTTGATCAGCCCTGCGTTCTCTATGGATTCAATATCATATTCTAACGCCAGTGTCACTACATCTGCATCCAGTCCGTTGGCTACCTCCAGTGCCTGCTTCCCTGAACCACCGTGAGACTGTGTGATCTCCACATCCTCTCCGGTTTTCTCCTTCCAGTGCTCCTGAAATATTTTATTATACTGTTCAAACATCTCTCTGGTAGAGTCGTAGGAAACATTGGTAATAGATACTGTTTTTCCAAAAGCCTGTACCGGTGTCAGTGCCAGCACAGCTGCCAGACTCAATGCAAATATTTTTCTGATCATGTTTCATCTCCTGAGTATTCCCGTGATTTTTTCAGTCTCTTCTTTGGGATTTTACACCAATACAAGTTCTTCCTTCTCAGATTCTGTTCCTTCTATATGGAAGGAATTCAGAACCGGGTTCTCATTGTCCATAAGGGAAAGAATCATGTAGCTTGCTGTGCTGTCGTAAGCCAGTCTCTTGTCTTCCTCTGATGGTCTGGATGGACTTTCCGGATGGGAATGCCAGTTACCGAGAGGTACCAGACCGTTGGCACGCATATCCTTAACTGCTGCCAGCTGCTCTTTTGGATCCAGTGAAAAATGTTCATTGGAATGATCAATATTTGTCAGGCAGTAAACCTTTTCAATAAATTTGTCCTTACCTTCCTTTTTTCCTGCGACCAGTCCGCAGGCTTCTTCCGGAAGATTTTCTCTGGCATGCTTTAAGATTATTTCGTAATCACTTTTTGACATTGTAATCATCATTTACTTACTCCTGCTTCAATTCTTCAGAAAATATGTTACTGTTCACTCCGTTCTATATCCTCTCAGGTCTCACAATCTCCAAACATTCCTTACAGAACTCCGTCACATTCTGCCTGCTCATAATCGATCAGTTCAGTAATTGTAGGATGTTCTCCACATACCGGGCAATTCTTTACGTGCTGCGGAAGTTTGATCTTACGGAATTCCATAGTAAGTGCATCATAGGTAAGAAGGTATCCTGTAAGAAGATCTCCAACTCCAAGAATATACTTAATGGCTTCCATTGCCTGAAGACTTCCGATGACGCCTCCCATTGCTCCGATGACACCAGCCTGCTTACAGGTAGGTACAGCATCCTTTGGCGGCGGATCTTTGAATACACATCTGTAACATGGACCTTCTCCCGGAACATAGGTCATAAGCTGTCCCTGGAAACGAAGGATTCCTGCGTGAGAAAATGGTTTCTTTGCCATAACGCAGGCATCGTTGATCAGAAATTTCGCCGGAAAATTATCGGTTCCGTCAATGATGAAATCATAATCCTTGATCAGATCCATAATCGTTTCAGAATCTACGAAAGTCTGGTAAGTTTTTACTGTCACATCCGGGTTGATGGCTTCCATAGATTCTTTTGCAGAAAGAACCTTTGGTTTTCCCACATCCTTTGTTGCATGGATAATCTGTCTCTGCAGATTGGAAAGATCTACTTCATCTGCGTCTGCAATTCCGATAGTTCCCACACCTGCTGCTGCAAGATAAAGAGCTGCCGGTGAACCCAGTCCACCTGCCCCGATGATCAGGACGCTGGAATTGAGCAGTTTTTTCTGTCCTTTTGCTCCAACCTCTTTCAGAATGATATGTCTGGAATAACGTTCGAGCTGATCATTTGTAAATGCCACTATCTTCCACCTCCCATGAAATACAGGAATTCAACGCTGTCGCCTTCTTTTAATGCGTAGTTTTCGAAATCCTTCTGATCAATAAAATCATCATTTACGGAAACTGTTACATACTGAGGTGTCTCCACATCCTCCTGAGCAATCAGCTCTGTAACTGTAAGTCCGTCTTTTACTTCCTTTTTCTCCCCTGCTACTGTAATAAACATAATTTTATTCTCCATTCTATAAATTCTTGTCAACAATCTCTTCCAGCTCTGCAGCCTTCTTTGCTCCTGTCAGTCGTTCGATCTGTTCTCCGTCTTTCAGGAAAATCAGTGTAGGTGCTGACATAACCTTATATTCCTCTACAAGTTCCTGTTCGTAGGCTACATTTACCTTTCCAACAAAAATCTGATCACCGTATTTCTCTTCCAGCTTTGCAAGCACCGGAACCATTCTCTTACATGGTACACAGCTGTCAGAATAGAAATCGATCAGTGTCAGTTTTCCGGCCTGAAAAGCTTTTTCCTTAAAAGTCTCACCACTTAATCTCTCTGCCATGATCCGCTCCTGTCAGTCTTCAACTTTCTTCACATAAAGTGTGTAAGTTCCGTCTTCGTTATCATCAAGCTTCAGGATCTGATGTCCTTCTTCCTTGATACTTCGGGGTACATTCTGTACCGGTTCCCCGTCATTCATTCGGATGGATAAGATCTGTCCCTCATCCAGTTCTTCCAGCGCTACCTTTGCCTTTACAAAAGTTACCGGACACACAACATCTGTAATATCTACCGTATCATCAATTTTAATTTCACTCATTTTCATATGCCTCCAGGATTTCTTTATTAAATTTGTCCTCACCTACCCGGTCGATGGTAAATTTCAGTCGTTCACCGGCATTTGCATTCTTCTCAAAGAAATTGATGGCTGCATCACAGACTTTCAGGAGTTTTTCATGATCCTCAATAAACGGGATCACTGTCTTTCCTTTATTGATGTGGTTTCCGAAGATTCCTCCGAAAGAAACGATATATCCGTGTGTATTGTCATAGGCATCTGTAGGACAGGCTTTGGTGCATCGTCCACAGAAATTACATCTGGAAGAATCAACGGAAATTTTTCCATCTTCTAATGTGATAGCCCCTTCACGGCAGGCTTTTACGCAGACACCACACTGAATACATTTCTCTTCCTGCCATGCCACTTTGATTCCACCCTTGATTCCTACGTCGTTCTCTTCTGCCTTTAAGCAGTTATTCTGGCATCCGGTAACACCGAATTTGAATTTATGCGGAAGCTCGCGTCCAAAGTATCTCTCGTCCAGCTCCTCTGCCAGTGCGTAAGTATCAATACATCCGCTGGGACAGATGGCTGCGCCCTGACAGGCTGTGATGGTACGAACTCTTGGTCCGCATACACCCGGAACCACATCTCCCTCTGCCAGTGCTGCTTTCACTTCATCAATCTGATCCAACTTGATAAAAGGAATCTCTACACCCTGACGGGAAGTAAGATGTACATAGCCCTCACCGTATTTCTCTGAAACCTCAGCTACCTTTGCAAGCTGTTTTGCATCCAGATGTCCGCCAACTACGCGGATTCTTAATGAAAAATTATTTTTCTGCTTCTGGCGCATGAATCCGCCTTTTTTTAATGCTGCATAATCTGCCATTTCTCTTTCCCTCCTGTCAGAATTTCTCTTGCATTTTCTTTATTTTTGATTTATTATTTACTTTGTTATGTACTTTATCGAATTAACGTTAACGCAGTATATATTTTCTAGTTTTCATAGTTATTTGATAGGTTTTCTATGATATTACACGAAATGACATTATTTGTCAATAGTGTATTGAAATAAATGCAATATCCAAACGCCTCCTCGCCGCCCCAGTGCAATCCTGCCCGGAGGGCTTTTTTATGTCACAGGAATATTACGAGGTAATTTCCTGTAAAAAATAACATAAAAAACAGGCTGCCGCACTGATTAACCGGTGCGACAGCCTGATAGCGATTCTATAGATTCAAAATCAATATTCTGTTATCTGGCAGAAGCTGCTGCCTTTTCTTTCTCCGGAAAAAGCTTTCCGAAAATAAATCTCACAAATGGTCCGGCATAAAAAATCTGCCAGAAGAATGCCATCGGGAAGTTCATTGCTGTTGTCTGAAGCCATGTGGGAATGATCTGACTTACTGATGCATGTTTGATCAGCACAGTTGCTGCAAAGCTCATGCACGGACACATAAATGCCACAGATACTGCTGAGATTGCAAGTACAAGGTGGAACGGATTATCTCTTCTCATATCCACAATACCAAATGCAATCTTCTTTGCAAGACCACCGATGATAAAGAAATCAAGAATAAATGCAATCGGTCCCATAAATGTCAGTTCATGAAAAGCTAACAGAAATGTCTCATTTGTCATTGTCCCTGTATTCAATACAATGTTGTAGCAGATCATGGCATAAACCATTACAAATACCATGATGATCGTAAAAATTACTTCCTGAAACTTGTTTTTTGGCATAAAAAATCCTCCTTAGATAGTGTGTGAATAACATAAACAGAAATTTGTGTTGTTCATAACCATCCAGGAGGATGTACCGTTTCCAATATAAAACCAAATATCTTTTTTCTTAAATTTACCGTTGATTATTATATGGATTCCGGATACAAAAGTCAAGATTTTTTTATAAATAGGGTGTCCCGGGGATCTCCGGGTAGCTGCCCATTGCGATCAGAAGCTCCAGACCAATCTGTCTGGCATTCAGTACTGCTGTTTTTGCAGCACTGGCATCTCCGGAAACAGCCAGTATCACCTCATTGGAATGACTGGTTCCTCTGTCAGGTGTCATATATCTTGCAATAGAAAGGGACGCAGACTTCATTGCAGTATCTGCCATTACCAGCCCGATTGCAGCCGGAGAACCAGCCATAAAACCAAAGGCTTCTCCCATAGGTACTCCGAAAGCCTTATTCAGAGCCTGTCCTGCACTGGCGGAATAAGCAAACTCCAGATGACCGCTCTCACTGATATAGACCTCTCCTGCATATTTATTAGTAAGCTCCAGCGCCATAGATATAGCATGACGCACATCGGAAACATCAGAACCTCCAAGAACAATATAGTTACCATGGCCGCCCCAGCCCTTTGTATCCCTTGGTAATTCTATGGAAAGAACCTCCGTGTTGGTTGCTTTTACCGCATCATCTATAGCAGTCAGCTGCCCTGCTGCCCCTGTACGGGAACTGAACAATCCCAGGCAATGATACTTCGTTCCTACATTCATCTCTTTAAGCAAAGTATCATCAATTCCGGAGATCACCAGTCCGATGGTATCCAGAACTGCTGTGCCTACAAATTCACTGCGCGTACAATGTGTACTGATCTCATGTACATCTATCATATAAAATTACCTCTCTGACTATCATATTTTCCAGATAATAAAAGCCTTTTTCATTTATATTTAGCTTACCATGTTCACATCTGATGTGCAATGAATTTTCTTAGCAGATTATTTTGCAATATGCACTGCACCAACTGCGCGGATATTCATCGGATATACATTTTCTTTTCCTGCAAATTCAGAAATATAGGAAACATAGTTCTCTGTTTCTTCTTCCGGCACTACGCACATGATAACACCGGCAAATCCGCCTCCATGGATACGGCAGATACCTTTGCCCAGTTTCTCAAGGAAGAGATCTGTAAGAGCAAGCGCAACAGAAATCTTCTGCTCTGTATATGCTTTGATCGGATAGCAGTTCTGAAGTAATTCCCAGGAAGATTTTCCGGATTCACTGAGGAGCTTCAGTAAAGTCTCACCGTCTTTCTCTTCAACTGCTTTTGCGGCTCTCTCTACACGTTCGTTCTCTTTGAAGAAATGAATCGCTCTTAAGATTGCTCTGTCATTATCGATCTTATCCATATTTGCAAGCACTTTATCAAGAGTTGTCTCACAGAGAAGCTCTGCTCCTGCTGCCTTGGCTGCTTCTTTCATTTCCATAGGGATCTCAGAGTATTCTTCACTTAAATCAGCATGACCTTTTCCTGTATTAACGATTACAAGATGATGATCATAATCATGGAAAGAGAAGTTTACTTTCTCATATTTAGGATTCTCTCTGTCTGAGAAGTCCAGAAGGATCGGACCGCCAACGGCACATGCAAGCTGATCCATTAATCCGGAAGCCTTCAGCCAGTAAACATTCTCAGCATACTGTCCTGCTTTTGCATAGTTGATGTATGTCATTGCACCATCATTAAAGAAATAATTGATGATGGAACATACCAGCATTTCAAAAGATGCAGAAGAGCTTACACCTGCTGCGCGGATTACATTTGTGGTCACATACGCATCAAAACCAGCTACTTTAAAACCGAATTTCTGAATAGCTTCCACCATACCTGCTACCAGAGATACAGTTCCCTGAGCCTTCGGTACGCTGGCAAGATCATTGATGTCTACGACAACTTCCTTATCATATCCTTCACTTGTGATACGGATAACACTGCTGTTGTTCGGGTAAGCTGCACCGATGGTATCCATGTCAATACTGCCTGCGATTACGCGACCGCCATTATGATCTGTATGGTTTCCGATGATCTCTGTTCTTCCCGGTGCTGTAAAAAATTCTGCTATATCATGATGGTAAATTTCTGCGAAATGATCAGCTACAGCCTGAAAACGTGCTGCTGATTTCTCTGCTTCGCCGTAAATACGTGTCAATTCATTTTTATTTGGAATATTCATTGTAAAAATCCTCCGTTCATTTTTCCGGTCTGACCGCTGATACATAGTTTTATGAGTACTATGTACTGACAATTTTCACGGTTTACAGTGGCAGTGCAGGTGTGAAAACCAGCGGCAGACGGGAATATGTGTATGAAAGTTTGGGAGCAGCCTTATCAGCTACACTCTTGGATTAAAGTATACCCTGCTGTGTCATAAAATTCCTTGATAATCTAAGGGGAAAATAGTAAAATCTTGCGTTTATATCTATATAAGTGTACAATATATTATATAAGTCATCAACAGCAATTTCGCATAACGGTCTTTCTATGATGCAGCAGGTTGTCTGCAATATTTTCCGGAATTGCTATAAGATAGGATAATTAAAGATCATCATATATTCTCAATGGAGGGCGCATATATAATGGCAGAGATCATAACCGACGGCTCACAGAAAGAACTGAAGAAACATGGCAGTGATGAATTTCCACTGCTGGTAAGCTATGAGAAACTTTCCGGCTACAAATCCGGCTCCTTTCTCTGGCACTGGCATCCTGAGATAGAAATCACCCTTGTCCTGGATGGACAGATTCTCTATAAAGTAAACCAGTGTACCTACCACATGAAAGCAGGAGATATCCTTCTGGGAAATGCCAATGTACTCCACGCAGGCTTCATGGAAGATATGAAAGACGGCAAATATGTCTCCATCACTTTTCTGCCAAAGATTATCTATGGTTCCTACGGAAGTATCCTGCGCAGGAAATATGTGGAGCCATTTTTACACAATTTCTCCCTTCCTGCAGTCTACATTGACTATTCGCAGCCCTGGCATGAAATTTTTTCCGAATATGTGAGAGAAATCATAACTCTGTATGAAGAGAAAAAGGAATTTTACGAACTGGATATCACCGGAACTCTGCAAAAGCTGTGGCGCTGTATGCTGCAGAATCTTCCGGAGAACCTCCCCTATACGGAACACAGCAAACTGGAACGCAACCGTATGCGTGAGATCATGGATTATCTGGAACACAATTACATGAATAAAATCCAGATGAAAGATATCGCAGAGGAAATCCACCTCTGCGAGAGCGAATGCAGCCGGTTATTCAAGAGATACATGAACGTATCCCTGTTTACATTTCTGCAGGAATACCGGGTGGAACGGAGCCTTGAATTTCTCCTCAGCTCCGACGACAGCATCATGGAAGTCGCCCAGAAATCCGGCTTCACAGACTCCAACTACTATGCCAAGGTATTCTCCAGAGTGAAGGGCTGCAGCCCGCAGAAGTACAGGAAACATTCCACTGAAAAATTATAATACTTTTGAAAGAAATTCCCTGGTTCGTGCCTCTCCCGGATTTGTGAAAAGTTCTTCCGGCTTTTTATCCTCCAGGATGATTCCCTCGTCCATAAACAGCACACGATCACTGACTTCTCTTGCAAACCCCATCTCATGGGTAACAACAAGCATGGTCATTCCTTCCTGTGCAAGTTCTTTCATAACCTCAAGAACTTCCCCCACCATCTCAGGATCCAGTGCAGATGTAGGTTCGTCAAACAATAGAACCTCAGGATTCATGGCCAGTGCACGAGCTATAGCCACTCGCTGTTTCTGACCACCGGAAAGCTTGCCGGGAAATGCATTTGCTTTTTCTTCCAGTCCTACACGTTTCAGAAGTACTCTGGCTTTCTGGTCTGCTTCCGCAGCATTCCATTTTCCCAGTCTCACAGGAGCCAGGGTTATATTTTTCAGTACAGTCATATTAGGGAACAGGTTAAAATGCTGAAAAACCATTCCTACATTTTCTCTGAATTTATCCACGTTCAGCTTAGGATCCAGAATTTCCTGTCCATCAATAATAATCTCACCTTCTTCCGGCTTTTCCAGGAGATTCAGACAACGCAAAAATGTAGATTTTCCCGAACCGGAAGGACCGATGATACAGATACATTCCCCTTTGTTTACATGAGTTGTAATTCCTTTTAATACATGTACATCCCCAAAGGATTTTTTCAGATTTTTTACATCAATCACTTTCTCTCAGTCTCCTTTCAAATCTTTTCAGAAGAATACTTAAACACTTCACGATCAGATAGTACATAATACCTGCTGCGATCAGAGGAATAAACATCTGATAAGTACGTGAGGAAACATAACTTGCCGCCTTGGTCAGATCCATAATTCCCACATAACCCAAAATAGAAGTCTCCTTGATCAGCTGGATAAATTCATTACCCATTGCCGGAAGGATTGTTTTTACTGCCTGAGGGATAACAATAAAACGCATGGTATCTTTATATCCAAGCCCCAGGGAACGTCCGGCCTCACTCTGTCCTTTATCTACAGACAGGATACCTCCGCGGATGACCTCAGATACATAGGCACCACTGTTGATACCAAAGCTGACTACTGCTGCCACATATCCCAGTCTGCTGTGGAATACCGCAAAATAAATGATCATCAGCTGAAGCACAGACGGTGTTCCACGTATCACATCCACATAAACATCTGCAATAGTGGAAAGAACCGTTCTTCTTCCCTTCTTTGCCGCACCAAGACGAACCAGTGCTACCACAAGACCGATCAGGATACCTACGATCACAGACATCAAAGAAACAAGCAGTGTGATTCCAAGTCCGTTTATATAGAATTTCCATCTGTTATCCTGAAGGAAAATAAAGCTTAACAGTCCCAGAAATCCATCTGTTGCAGCCACATCTGTAACGTCCTCGCTGTTCTCCAGTGTATCCACAAAATATTTCTGGTACAGATCATCATACTCGCCTGAATTCTTTACCTTTGCAAGTCCATCGTTAATGATCTGAGCAATCTCTGTGTTTCCTTTCTGAATACAGAAAACGGTATCCTCTGCTGTACTTGGAACAGATTCATACTGAAGATCAGAGTTCTGTTTACAGTAGATCTCAGCCATGATATTATCGATCAGCACTGCATCTGCACCGCCGTTTTTCAGTTCCATTACTGCACTGGAAGCATTCTTAAAGCGTTTTACCTTTGCATCCTTCACTTCACCGTAATCTGTTGTCTCACCGGATGCGATCATATCACTCTGCGCACCCTCCAGAACTGCCACTGTTTTCCCTGACAGCTCTTCAAAATCCTTAACAGGATTATCTTTACGGCTGATGATACACTGTGTACCGGTATAATATACGTCAGAAAAATCAACACTCTTTTTACGGTCTTCTGTAGGTCCGATTCCGGCAGCGATCACCTGTACGTCTCCTGCCTCCATAGAACCCATCAGAGAATCAAATGGCATATCCTTCCACACCAGTTTTACGTTTTCTTCTCTGGCAATGGCCTCCAGAAGATCATAATCAAAACCAGTGATATTTCCGTTATCATCCAGATATTCAAAAGGTGAATATTCTGCATTTGTTCCTATAATAATGGTTTGCTGTTCCGCTGCTTTTACTGCCGCTGCACTTCCGATTCCCACCGGCAGTGCCATGAGCATACACAGAAGAAAGCACAGAACTATCCTGCCTTTTCCTTTATATTTCATTGCTGCATTTTCCTCCTGTTATTCATATTTCTTTCCGCAGCCAAAGGCGCCCTCTATGCCGCAGATACCTGCTGCAAAAGCTGCTGCTTCTTTAAGACTTTCCCTGATTGCCACATCCTGGTCAACACCATTCTTTATTCTTCCTGTGTAACCTGTAAGAAAAGAAGCGATCATAGAATCTCCGGCTCCCAGAGTGTCCTTCACTTCTTTCAGCGGCATCGCCGGCTGTACAAAAAATTTCTCTCCATCATACAATATACAGCCCTTTGCCCCTCTGGATGCCATGGCAAGCCTTGGTCCCATGGAAATAATTTTCTTCAAATGTTCCTCTGTCTCCTGATCCGTTCCATCAAAGGAACAGAAAGCATATGCAACATCCGGTGCTGTTTTTCTGTAATACTCTTCTGTGGAATCATCCGAAAAATCAAAGGAAATCTGTATTCCGGCTTCTTTCATCTTGTGAAGTTCTCCCTCCGTAAAGGAATAATTTCCACTGTGTACCACATCAAAACCTTTCATATATTCCAGATCAAAGCGATCCAGAACATACGGTGTCTTTCCCCTGATACCGCCTTCATTAAAGTCCAGAAACTCTCTGTCTCCGTCCTTTAATGTAATTCTGGAATATCCGTTTTCACCATGAAGCTGTCTGCATTTCACTGTCTCTACACCATTTTTCTTTAGTGCATCAATGACCAGCTCTGCCTCTTCGTCATCTCCGAAATATCCCATGTATGCTGTTTTTTCACATCCGGCCATTTTTCCATATACACTGACATTTACGCAGTTTCCACCTGGATACATAGTCTTCTGATGATCATAGATATCCACCACATTATCTCCGAAGCCCAAAAGCTTTGTACTGTATTTGCTCATCCTTTTTCCTCTTTCTGTGTTATTATAAAAATCCTGTGATTTAGTATTCCACAACTCCCATATATCTTCTCATATCCAGAGGATGACGTCTCTTATCCTGCAAAGCAGTACGATAAACAGTTGTCATGGTATAAAAAAGCATTGGTGTAAAGTATTCCACACAGCCGTCATCAATTGCTTTCATACCAAGGTTATCAGCATCGATCACCTCATATTTCTTACCATATTTCTCAAGGAAAGTCAGTACACGTTCATCCATCATACGATTTCTGCCCCGGCTCATCATCAGGATATAGAGATGATCTTCATCTGTAACTTCAAAAGGTCCATGGAAATATTCTGCTGAATTAAGATATCCGCAGTCCATCCACTGCATCTCCTGCAGAGAACAGATTGCAAATCCATATGCCTGTGAATAGGAAGCACCGGATGCCATAATATAGAGATTTGGCTCCTCATAATATTTTTCTGCAAAAAGCCATGCTGAGTTCTGCTGTTTTTTCACTGCCTCTGCAATGATATCATCAATTTTCTCAAATCCTTCTTTAATACTATTGTAAAGGGCATATCCCGGCTCCTGCGCCTTCATCAGTTCATTAAGAATGCCAAGAACAATTCCCTGAGGTTTCTGGGCTTCCTTTACTCCCGGTGCCCAGTCATATACAACAGAAATCCACTCTTCACAATCGCAGGGGGATCCCGGTGCATGTGTCATAGTCACTACTGCTGCACCTGCATCCATTCCCACCTTTGCTGCTTCCAGACATTCTTTGGTCTTTCCACTATGAGAGCAGATAATCAGAAGACTGTCCTTTCCCAGTTTTTTCGGCGGTGTCAATGCAAATTCTCTTGCAGGGATCCACTGTGCATCCATCACTGCTGATTCCGCGCGTACAAAATAGTATCCCGGATATAAGTCTACAAGAGATCCTCCACATGCAAGGAAATATACATTTTTGATAATACCATGCTCTTTGCTGATCTTACTGACAATTTTCGCTGCGTCCATTTTTTATCCTCCAATTTCTTAAAACTGTCTTTTCATACTTTAATAATTTACTTCTGTAAAAATATATCATATCACAACGTTATGGTAAAGAGTATATTCACTTATAATATCCGAAACTAATAAAATGAGCCGGGAGATACTCCCGGCTCATTTTATACTTTATATCTCTTCTATAATCTTAACATTCCACGGCAGAACAGTAATGCTGTCTCCATCCTGCACAGATTCCTCTGAAAACAGTTCTGTTCCGTCTGCACCATGATATACAACCTTCTGCTCTTCTGCAGAATAATTCAGGATATATCTGACACATTTACCCAGATCATTGGTTCCCTTTCTCACGATTACCGGCCAGCTATACTCCGGAATTTCCACTTCTGCGCTGTTAAGTGCTTCTGTGAGTACTGCTTTTAAGGTGTTGTCATCTGTCATACAGCCAATGTAAATGGCAGTTCCTTTTCCATAATGGTTCTTTGTGATTGCTGCGTATTCCTTCCAATTATAATGATCATAGGACGCAAGTACTTCTGCTTCCTGCGGCATTAATAATTCCATGAATATTTTTGCTTCAGCTTTTTCGTCTGCTCCCTTTGCAGTTCCATTGATAATACTTCCTGACAGCCCTGTATTCTTCGGGAAAGTGAACTGCTGGTAGCTGATACCGAAACAGTTACTCAGAATATGCGGCTGCATTTCATGGCTTACTTTAACATTCTCATTTGCAAATGCGGTCTTAAATGTTGCCACCAGTGTACCTCCATTTGCTGTATACTGTTTCAGTTTTTCCAGCAGTTCCTCCGGCGCAGCATAGAGTGCCGGAACAAAGATTGCTTTGTACTGATCCAGATTATCAGATTCCGGCCATACGAAATCACACTCAATGTTCATCTTAAACAGCGCATCATAAAGCCAGCGGACAACATCATTATATCCAATGCCGTTATCTCCTGCCGCAGTTGCTTCGATTCCGAACCACTTGAGAGCCGTTAATGCCTCATTACTTACAAGGATAGCGACATCATTTTTCTTCTTCAGATTCACCAGATGACTTCCGATTTCTGAGAATTCCTTACCCATAATACATGCTTCGCGATATGGCGCATTCTCCTGCATGTCATGACTGAGAAGTCCCTTCCAGTATGTCTCAAAAGAATTATGAATAGAATGCCAATGCCAGTACATTACGCTGTTAGAACCACTTGCAAGGTGACTATAACCCTGAAGTCTGAGCTGTCCCTTGTACGGAGTCCATCCCGGATAACCCTGAGCTTCTGTTTCCAGAACAAGATAGTTATCTCTCTTTAAAGAACGTGTCATATCACCGCCAAATGCAATCTCTGCCCCTGTCAGATCATCCTGTGTTGGATGATAAATATCTGCGCCTGCAATCGTCAGTGCCTTCGCTGCATGGTAATGGTTTACATCAGGCTGTACTCCATAGGAATATCCCCGCCATTCAAAGTCAAAATTATGAGTGATAAACTGATCTTCTCTGCGGTATTCATTTACGATATCTGCCTGCCAGCTTAAGAATTCGTCCACCAGCGTTCTCTGGAACTTCTCAAATTCAGCTCCGAGGCTTCCATTGATCGTTCCTCTCACATCAGGGAAATCTTCCCACGCATTGATGCGGTTGCTCCAGTAATCCAGACCAAATTCATGATTCATAGCATCCAGATCATTATTAAATTTCCTGCGGAGATATTTCACAAATTTCTCCTGCACATTCTTTCCGGCTGTTCCGTAGTATTTGGTTTCGTTGTCTACCTGAAAACCAATAACGCATTTTCTGTGTGCGGTACACTCCATTAATTTACGGATCACACGCTCTGCATAGAAACGATATACCGGATGAGTGATGTCCATGATCTGACGGGCTCCGTAAATACCTCTGCCCTTTACAGTCTCTGCCATTACATCCGGATGAGACTTCACCATCCATGTAGGAATCGCGTAAGTAGGAGTTCCAATGATCACATTAATCCCAGCCTCTTCCATTGCGTCCATCACACGTTCTACATGAGAGAAGTCAAACACACCTTCCTGCGGCTCACAGGTACTCCATGTAGACTCCGCAATTCTCACTGTATTGATTCCTGCTTTTTTCATCATTGCAACGTCCTGCTGCAGACGGTCATATGGCATATATTCATCATAATATGCTGCTCCGAAAAGAAGTTCCTTCATTATAATAATATCCTCCTGTTAATATCTGTCCAATTAGCTGTTGATTTCTTATGAACCTTATATTAACCAAGCCGTGCGGATTATTCTATCATCTATTTTAGGTGAATATCATTTATTTTTGTTCTTTCCATTTTCCATATTTCTTTCTGTATCTGGCAGGTGTCATTCCTGTCTGCTGACGGAAAATATTCCCGAAATAACTCTGTGAGCAGAAAGAAAGATAATTTGCAATCTCTTTTACTTCATAATCAGAATAACGAAGCATATTTTCGGCAAGACGTATTTTTTCTTTACGGATATATTGCTGTATGGTAATCCCTTCAATCTTATGAAAAAGATCCGATAGGTAGCTGGTATTTACTCCTATTTTCTGCCCGATTTCTCCTATTACGATTTCACTGTGAAGATTCTGATAAATATAATTCTTTGTCCGTTCGACCAGCTCATTTTTGTGCTGGTTCTTATGAATTTCTGCCACACGCTCTGCAAACTCATATTCTGCCTGACGCATCATGGAATTAATCTTTACTGCATTATTCATGTCCTCAACTTTCATAATATAACCATCTACCATAGAAAAAGCTTCTTCCGGAATCATTCCTCCACTGATGGCTGCACGGGATGCAAGTGCGATAACACAGATGGCAATATTCTTCGCCTGGCGGACTTGATTTTTGGCAAGCTGTCCTACTTCTCCACGATAAGTTTCAGCCAGACTACGGTTAAGCATTTCCACATCTCCATGACGGATACTATCCAATTCACGCACTTCCTGATCATAAGGATTATGCGGAAGCTCCTGCTCCTGATGCTCGAAAATAACACTGGAAATCTGCCCTTTCACCTCTATAATATCTGTTTCCCGGATTCCATTCTTCTGCCAGAGATCATTAATCGTCAGTTCTTTTCCTGTTATCATGTGATAGAGCATCAGAATTCCTGAGCCAAACACTTTAAGCTCACAAAACGACAGACGAAAGCCCGTCTCATCACTGATATGGTGATGCTGCATCAGATAATGTTCTGAATCTTTTGTATACTTTTCAGTGCTGACAGGACCAACCACAATTTTTGCAAAATGCTTTTTTTCATCTAAACGGCTTCCACTTTTCGATTCATTATTTGTCTCGTTTTGAATCTCACCACTTTCTAATGGAATAACAGCATAAAGAATCGTATCCTTCTCATAGAAAAGATCTGGGTAATCTTTTTTTTCACGATTATGAACAGCAGATAGAAATTCCGAATTTGTAAATAAAGGATTGTACTGCGCCGCCATGTCCCCATAACAGGCTTCTATTGCACCTGATTTACTGATACAGGTAATATTGCCATGCAGAATACGCACCATCTGTTCGCAAATATATTCAAGATTCATGTTTTTCTCCCTAAAGCGTGCAAATTGCAGAAATGATTTGTCTAACACGCCCTAAACTATAATCGCTTTAGTCTACTAACTTTTTATCTTTTCTGTTGGATATTATAGCATGTATAATCATCTTGAATAAAGACTTATCCTGCTTTTTGTAAAAACATTCGAAAACACTTATCTTCTTGGTGATATATTCAGTAATACACAAAAGAAACCACAAGCAATCAGTGCTCATGGTTTCTTAAATTTATCTGTATTATTTTAATTTTCTTCCATTTCGCGTAAATACCGGAATCTGTGAAAGAGGAGCATCAACTTCTATTACCTGTCCACCTTCATAAATTTCTTCTGTATCAAAATTTGTCCACTGAGAGCCCTCTGGAAGATATATGGTACGTTTTCTCATATCAGCATAAGTAACCGGTGCTACCAGAACATCTGGCCCAAACATATACTGATCTTCTATCTCCCAGCATTTTGAATCTTTTGGAAAATCATAGAATAAAGGTCTCATAACCGGAGTGCCTTTCTCATGCGCTGCCTCCATTAATTCTGTAATATATGGTTTCATACTTTCACGTAATGCCAGATACTTCTTACAGATTTCATATGCCTCTTCACCAAAAGACCATACCTCATTATCAGCTCCGGAAACACAGGCTGCTCCACCTTCCTTTCCCATAGGCTCCTTTAGAGGTTCACGATAGCCATGAAGTCTCATAACCGGACAGAAAGTTCCATATTCAAACCACCTTACCAGAAGTTCCTGAAATTTGGGATCTTTTGGATCACCACCATGGAATCCGCCAATATCTGTAGTCCACCACGGAATTCCGGCAAGACCCATATTTAGTCCTGCTGCTAACTGATTTCTCAGACTTGAAAAACTAGAATGAATATCTCCGGACCATACCAGTGCTCCATACTTTTGTGAACCAGCCCACGCACATCTCAACAGGTTAATAATATTTTCCTGTCCCTCCGCTTTCATTCCGTCAAAAAATGTTTTTGCATATAATGCCGGATAAATATTTCCAACCTGTACATTTGGTCCCATATGATAACGATAATTATCAAAATCATATACACTATATTCTGGTTCTGCTTCATCAAGCCAGAATACTTTTATCCCTTTATCATAATAATTCTTTTTCGCTTTCTGCCATACATATTCTCTTGCGGCCGGATTGGTAGCATCATAATGTACCGTATTTCCCTGGAAATCCATAACAATACGAAAACCTCTATCTGTACGAATCAGATATCCTTTTTCTTTCATCTCCTGGAAATTCTCGCTTCTATAATCTACTGTCGGCCAGATAGATACCATAAGCTCAATTCCCATTTCTTTTAACTCCTGAATCATCGCATCCGGATCTGGCCAATATTTTTCATCAAATTTCCAGTCGCCCTGTAATGGCCAATGAAAATAGTCAATAACAATAACAGAGATAGGAAGGCCTCTTTTCTTGTACTCTCTTGCTACATTAAGAAGTTCATCCTGAGTCTGATAACGAAGTTTGCACTGCCAGAATCCCATAGCATAATCTGGCATCATAGGTACAGTTCCTGTTACCGATGCATATGCCTCTTCAATTTCTGCCGGTGAATCACCTGCTGTAATCCAGTAATCCAGAACTTTTGTAGAATATGCCTCCCAAGTTGTAATATTCTTTCCAAACATTACTCGTCCTACACCAGGATTATTCCATAGAAATCCATATCCCAGAGAAGAAACAGCAAATGGAACACTTGCCTGAGAATTTCTCTGTGCCAATTCCAGATCTGTTCCTTTCAGATTCAGATATGGCTGCTGATATTGACCCATTCCATAAATTTTCTCTTCCGGATTAGATACAAATCTCATAGAAAGATGATAATCTCCACCAAGAATTGGCTTAAACTCTCTTGCTTCAATATCCAAAGCGCTACAATAATCAGCAAACACATCAAGACGATTTCTAAGATATTCATCTAAAAGAATTTCATCTTTTGAATTGTAAATAGTCAATTTTCCATAAGAAGAAATCACGGCTTTTATTTTTCCATTAATAATAGAAGCTCTTTTTTCTTCAATCTGAATCTTCGGAACAATATCCTCTACCGGCATTTCTAATGCCCAGTTTTCCTTTGGCATTTCTGCCAGTTTAGTTGCACGGATACGGAAGCTGTTCGCTCCCCATGGCTGAATCCAAAGTTCCTCTGCATCATAATGAAATTTCAGGCAATTATTTTCAGTTCTAAACACGTCCATTATTTTTCCTCCTAGATTAGTTTATCAACCCTTTACGGATCCGCTTGTCATACCTTCTACAATATGTTTCTGCATAGTCAGGAATATAATACAGCATGGCAGAATCAAGAGTACGCCATAAGCCATAATACTGTTCCATTTAGTTCCATACTGGTTCATGTATGTATAAATTGCTGATGTCATAGGTCTCATTGTATCTTTTGTATTAAATGTCATTGAGTAAACCAAATCATTCCATCCAAATACAAAGCTGAAACATGCTGCCGTAATAACTGTAGGTTTGCTAATCGGAATACATATTCTGAAAAATACTCCAAGAGAGGTACAACCATCAATTTTAGCTGCATCCTCCAGTTCCTTAGGCATACTCAGGAAACCTGGCCTTAACATCAAAACTACAAACGGAATAGAAATAGTAGCTGTAGATAAAATTGGAGCTAAATAAGAATTCAGCAGTCCCAGTTTTGAAAAAATCAAAAACAGTGGTGTCAATACAAGTGATGCAGGAAGCATCTGTGTTACCAGAAAAACAAGTACGAAAAGTTTCATTCCTTTTACTTTATATCTTGCCAGCCCATAAGCTGCAGGTACTGATAATACTAAAGACAGAATCATAGAGCCTAATGCAATGATGACAGAGTTTTTTAATGTAACACTAAGATTTCCAATCAGGTCTTTATATGCCGTAATTGTGAATTTCTTCGGCCAAAGTGTAGGTACACTTGAAAAGATCTCACTGTCAATCTTAAAAGAATTGACTATGATCCAATATAATGGAAATAAAAATATGCATGCAATAATTACAGCCAGAATACTCAGAAGAATATTTTTCTGCTTATCTCTTAAATGTATTTTTCTCATAATGAGCTCCTTTCTTCTGTTTATATAGTTTCGTCTTTTGAAATAGTTTTTAAATATATCAATGCAACAATAAACAGGCAGATAAACAATACATTTGCTGCAGCTGCACCTTCTCCGAAATGGAATGTCTGGAAAGACAGTTTGTAGGAATATGTGGATAATACTTCTGTCGCATCTACCGGTCCGCCTCCAGTCATAACATATACCAAGTCAAATACTTTGAAGGTAAGTACGAATCCCAGAATCAGTACTGACATAATTGTTGGTTTTAAAAGAGGAATCGTGATTTTAAAGAATTTCTGTACTGATGTTGCTCCATCAATTGATGCAGCCTCATAAACATCGCCTGGAATATTATTTAATCCAGTTGTAAGGAGCAGCATATTAAACGGAATACCAACCCATGAATTGGCAATGATCAGAACCACCATTGCTGTATTACCTTTTAACAGCCATCCTATCGGACTTTTAATAAGGTGAAGGTTCATTAAAATAGTGTTAATAATTCCACTGCTTTCTCCAAACATGAATTTAAATACAAGTGCAGTAACCGTAACCGGAAGCATCCAACTGATAACGATAAACCCTCTTATTGGTTTTGCTAATGTGAATTTTTTTACAAAAAACATTGCCAGCAGGAATCCCAATGAAAACTGGATTACCAGACATCCGATTGTATATACAAATGTATGAAGCACTGATTTACGGAATGTTACATCCGAAAAAATCGCCTTAAAATTATCAAGCCCTACAAAATCTCTTGCCGCACTAGCCAGTGTCGTCGCCGTTACATCCTGTAAACTGATAATCCAGTTATATACAATAGGATATCCTATAAAGATCAGCATATAAATAACTGCAGGAAGAATAAAAAAATAACCTATCCGTCTCTCCCTTTTTTCGCTCTTACTGTTCATCTGGCTCCTCCTTTTTACAATTTTGAGCATAAAAATCCCATCACATCACAATTAATATTGTAAATGCGATGGGATTCTCTGATTTTTTATTAATTTATTTGTTTATTTATCAAGAGCATCAATTTTTGCCTGAGCATCGCTCATAGCTGTATCTACATCTTTCTGACCAGAAAGTACTTCCTGTTCTGCTGAATAGATAGCTTCAGAGATTTCTGGCCATACAGGTGAAGGACCTCTGGATTCTGCAGTAGGAAGAATCTCGGCAAAAGTAGCATTTAATGGATCATCTTTGTACATTTCCTGTACATCTACATCTGCTCTTGGTGAATAACGTCCAATCGCTTCACAGATTTTTGCCGACTCTTCTTTACTGGTAATCCATGTAAGGAATTTCCAGCTTGCTTCTACATTAGCGCCTTTACAGATAGCTACGTTCTCTCCACCAAGTACAGAAGCATAATCTCCATCATCTGCTTTCGGAACTTTAGCCACTCCATATTCCAGATCCGGAGCATCATCAGAAAGTCCTGAAAACTGCCACGGTCCGTTAATCATCATAGCTGCCTGTCCTGATGCAAACTGTTTCTCTGCATCTGCCTGTGTCCAGTTAATACATTCTTTGCTGATATATCCTTTATCCATTAAGTCTTTCAGGTAAGTCATAGATTCTTTGGACTCATCACTTGTAAGATTATCCACGCTTCCACCTGCTGAAAGAAGCCATGGCATATACTGGAAAGTTCCCTCTTCATTTCCAATTGCAGAAATTGCAAGACCTTTACAAGTATCTGTTGTCAGTTTTTCACATGCTGCCTCTAACTCTGACCATGTTGTAGGTACTTCTACTCCTGCCTCTTCCAACATAGATTTATTATAGAAAAGTCCCAGACAGTTATTTCCCCAAGGTAATCCATAAAGTTTATCGTCATAATAACAGGAGTTAATGGATCCTTCCATAAAATCTGCTTCATCCCATGAATTGTACAGATCCGTAATATCCTCAAATACTCCCATGGACGCATAAGAAGCATGATCCGGGTTATCTACCATTCCACAATCTGGAAGTTCTCCGGAAACTACACCTATGGTGTACTGTTTCATCAGTTCTTCCCTTGGAAGATACTGTGCCGTTACATGAACTTCATCCTGAGAATTATTGAATTCCTCAATTGCTTCATTTACGAACTTACCTTCTTTGTCTTCTGACATATAATGCCAGAAAGTAATCTCTGTAGGCTCCGCTGCCGATACCGTTCCTACATTTGTCAGACTGCCTGCCATAAGCGCTGCGATTGCAACTACTGCAATTCTTTTTTTCATTTGTTACCCTCCTTAAATAATGTTCTGTTCTCTTTGTTTGTAACTGTAGTATAGCAGTCAGAAGCACTAAAAAAAATTCTATTTTTCTAAAAAAAGTGTAATTATTTTACAGTTTTCAATGCAAACTGTTTAGCAGATACCCCTGCATATTCTTTGAATACTTTAGAGAAGTATTTTTGATCCGGGTATCCCACAGCACAGGCAACTTCATATATCTTCATATCGGTACCAGTCAAAAGTTCTTTTGCTTTCTCCATTCTTACCTGTCGCAGATAATTTGAAAAAGTAATTCCGGTTTCTTTTGCAAAAAGATTTCCAAGGTACTCCGGAGTCATATGAAACTTTTCAGCTATGGCATCCAACTGCAGTTTCATTCCATATGACTCTTCTATCACATTAATCATTTCTCTAACAATATCCGAACAGTTTTCTCTGTCCAGTCCCTGTGTTATTTCTTTTTCCTCATTTAATTTGTTCAGCAATTCTTTCACGTCTGAAACAGATGCCGGCTTCAGCAGATAATCCATTACTCCTAATTGGATTCCCTGCTGTGCATACTCAAATTCTGCATAACCACTCAATATCACAAAGTCACAGGATGCTCCCATTTCTTTTGCCTGACGTATCATAGATAATCCATCCATTTTCGGCATTTTTATATCTGTAATGACCACCTCAGGCTCCATATCACTGATCATTTTTAATCCTTCAAAACCATTTTCTGCTTCTCCTATGACTTTACATCCCATATCCAGTTTATTAATCAGAGTGGATAAGCCGTTTCTGATACGAAATTCATCTTCTACAATAATTATCTTCTTCATAATTTGCTCTTCTCCTATGCTACAATAATCCCCGGATCTTTTCTTGGAATAACAAGAATAAATTCTGTTCCACTTCCAAGTTTACTTTTGACCATAATATCAGCTTCTTCCTGATAGTAAATACGAAGTCTGTGAATTACATTACTAATACCAATACTTTCACTATTAAGTGCTCCATTTTCCCCAATTTCTTTTCGAATCCGTTCTAATGTCAATATGTCCATCCCGCATCCATTATCTCTGATGTGAATCTCGAGCTTTCCATCCTTTCTGACGCAGGCTTCTATATTAATCATTCCACCTTCTTTTACATTTTCAAATGCGTGAAGAATCGTATTTTCAATTATAGGCTGCAAAAGCATTTTATATACAGGAAACCCCATTGCATCTTCCGTTACATCATAAACACAATCAAAAGAATTCTGAAAACGATCTCTTTGAAGAAATACATATTTTTTAATCCAACTTATTTCTGCCTCCAAACAAACCATACTTTCAATGTTTGACACACTGTATCTTAAAAGGCTCCCTAATGTTGCCAGCATATCACTAATTTCTTCTTCATCATTTTCAATGGCACGCCAATTAATAGAATCCAATGTATTAAAAAGAAAATGCGGATCAATCTGTGCTTCTAATGCTTTAATTTCTGCATGTTTTTGACTGATTGCCGCTTCCTGAATCTCTATGTTTTTCTTTTCAAGCGTCTCTACCAGATGGTTAATACGTACTGTCATTTTGTTAAACTGACGTACAATCGTATACAACTCATCCTCTTTATTAACATCTACTTTAAGTTCTTCCGTTTGTTTTCCCTCATAATTTCGCAATCCCTGTGAAATTTTCTGGATATTTCCAATGTACCTTCCAAAGATCCCCCATACGAGTGCACAAACTATTACTACTACGATTACAACAATTATTATTACCGCCCATAAAGTATGATAAATATCTTCCCTGTAAATTGCTCTGTCAATAATATGTACAATTGACCACTGAGTAGACTGAATCGGATATTTCCGTATTTCCAATGTAGAAACATTTTTATAAATCTCCCCCAGATAAGAATCTAGACTTATATTAATAAATTTATCCTTTGCTCCGGCAATAATTTTATTATAATCATCTATAATAACCGTTTCTACCCCTTTTACAGAACTCTCACTTTCACTATTGAACAACAGGCAATTATCATCCAGTGCAATAATCAGAACTCCGCTCTGTTCCTGTGTTCTAAGATCACGTACAGGAAATCCCATAAGAATCGCCTGGTCATCTCTTACTTCTTCAATACCTATATTTACAGTAGCAATAAATGTTAATTCCTGATTGTTATTCACTTCATCATAGATTTCCGTTCTTTTCTTAGATTCTGACCAAATACTGTCATACTGACTTCCATACCATCGAGAATAACTCACATATTTTCCACTGTCAGAAAGAAATACGGCTGCTCTGATCTGGTCATATGTATTAATACCATTACTTAAAATTTTCTTGATTTTCAACTCATCAACGGAATCGCTGATATTATACATTTTAGCAAGATTAATAAATTCTGAATCTGCAACCAGTTCATACATTACATTTTCATAATTCTCCATTCTTTCCTGCACAATGATTTCATGCTGTTGTGCGTTTTCATTCAATATATTATATGCACTGTCCAACATCCTCTGATAATATACTCCGGTAATTATCAATGCAATCAAAAGCATAGGTATTATTGTCAGTACCAGATAAATTGTTATAATTTTCCTTTGAAAGCTATGAGGATTACCCACAAAACGTTCCAGATAATTTTTCATTATTTGTATCATTCCTTTTAAATATTGTATAACAATCTGTAGATTATAAGTTATCTATGCATCAACATTTATTGATATCAATTTATAAAATTGCCTCTTTCCAAAATACTAATAAATTATAACATAATTTATACCGAAATAAATATATATAGTTTCATCATAGCACAAAGAAACTTATAGTGTTACTGAGAGCATAGTAAACAGTAACGTTATAGTTTAAATTCCCACAGAAATTTACCTACAACAAAAAAACTGCTAGTAGACTATGTACTAACAGTTTTTTCAGTTACATTACCCACAGGAAAAATCTCATATCCTAAACTATATTCTCTTTCAGTTAGAGCGAATCTCATCCGCTAATTCCTTTGCCTCTTTTACCATAACCTGAATCTGATCAAATTCACCGTTTCTGATCATATCTCCCTTTACCATCCAGCTTCCACCACAGCACAGAATCTTATCACAGGATAAATAGTCTTTCAAATTTCCGGCATTTATTCCTCCTGTCGGCATAAATTTAAGGTTCTGGTATGGTGCTGCCATTGCCTTTATCATAGCAATTCCACCAGCCTGCTCTGCCGGGAAAAATTTAACCACTTTCAATCCTCTTTTTACAGCCTGGGCAACTTCTGAAGGGGAAATACACCCAGGAAATACCGGAATGTTTTTTTTCAGGCAATAATCCACAATTTCCGGGTCAAACCCTGGACTTACAATAAATTTTGCACCAGATTTCACTGCAAGATCTACCTGCTCTGTAGTCAGTACAGTTCCCGCTCCTACCAGCATATCCGGATATGTTTCTGACATCAGACGAATACTTTCTGCCGCTGCCTCTGTACGGAATGTTACTTCCGCACATGGAAGTCCGCCCTCAGACAGAGCCTTTGCTAAAGGAATCGCATCTTTTTTATCTTCCAGAACAACAACCGGCACTACTCCTAATTTCTGAAACTGTTCTTCTATTGTTTTCATAATCTCTGCCCCTTTATCTTTTAATATCAAAATTCATCTGCATCACATGACGGATCAGTGAAACATCATCGGTAATGTTTCCATCTCCATGAAGTGTATGCTTGATTGCACTGCTGGCCACTCCGAAATTTACGGTATCTTCCGGAGTAAATTTCTGCATAAGTGCGTAAATAACTCCACTTACAAACGCATCACCACCTCCAACACGATCCAGAATATTAAATGTCAGTTTTCTGCTCTCATAAGTCTTTCCCTCATACCACAGGTATGCTTTCAGACTGTTTTCACTACAGCTTGGAGAATATCGTACATGTCTGGCAATACATTTCAGATTCGGATATCTTTTAACAAATGCATTGAAGACTACCTCTTGCTGTTCTAAATCTGGCTGAAATGGGATATCATCCTTGACATCTCCTGCACTGTAATTATTTTCGTCTTTCCATAAGTGATATGGTTCTATTCCCATCAAAACGTCGACATACGGAAGACACGCTGTACAGAATTCTCTTGCCTCTTCCCAGCTCCATAATGTACTTCTGAAATTCCCATCAAAGCTGACGGTGATTCCATTCTTTTTTGCAATTTTCAGACAGTCCATGATCATTTTTCTGCAACGCTCTCCCAAAGCAGGGGTAATCCCACTTAAATGCAGCCAGGTATAGCCATCCAGTAATTTTTCCAGATCGACCTTAGTAAAATCATACTCATCAAAAGCACTGTGTTTTCTGTCATAAATGACCTTACTTGGACGAATCCCATATCCAGTCTCCAGATAATATGTTCCTAATCTGTGTGTCGGAGTTTCTTCAGATGTACTGAAAATTACAGGTGTACAGTCAACATCATTACTTTTCATCATTCTTATCGCACTTTTTCCAAGGCTATTATCCGGTACAACCGTAAAGTATGAGCTGTCTATCCCAAGATTTGCCAGAGACAATGCCACATTCGCCTCACTTCCTCCATATCTCGCTTCAAAACAATCTGCCGCCCGGATTTTTTCACAGTCAGGAGGAGTCAGACGCAGCATAATTTCACCCATTGTTATAAATTTTTGTTTTCTATTTTCTTCCTGATACATAATCAATTCCTTTTCTCATATCCCATTTGATCAATATTCCAGATATGCACCCTTCATCGGACTTGCCGCATGCTGGCTGAATAATCTCAAAACCCCTTTTCTATATTTCGGCTCTCTTGGTCTCCAGTTTTTGCGTCTTTCTTTTAGTATCTCATCAATCTCTTCTGCTGTTTTGCGCTCTCCGGCAATTCCAATGATATTCAGTTTTCGCTCCATTACATCAATTTCAATCAGATCGCCTTCTTCTACCAGAGCGATAGGACCGCCATCTACTGCCTCAGGGCTGCAATGTCCGATCACCGGACCTGTTGAAGCTCCTGAGAATCTTCCATCTGTGATCAGAGCGATACTTTTTCCTAATTCTTTATCACTGCTGATTGCCTCAGATGTATAAAACATTTCCGGCATTCCGCTTCCTTTTGGTCCTTCATAACGGATAAAGACAGCATCACCTTTCTGAACTTTATGTTTAAGAACCGCATCCAGACATTCTTCCTCACTGTCAAATGGTCTCGCACGAAGAACCGACTTGAACATTTCTTTCGGACACGCCGTATGTTTGATAACAGCACCTTCAGGCGCAAGATTACCTCTTAATACAGCAATACTTCCATCTGTTCCAATGGCTTTGTCATATGGACGGATAATATCTTCTTTTGAAATTTTAATACCATATCTCTGATTAAATTCCTGCAGCCATTTATCACATTTCTTATAAAATCCGTTCTTTTTCAGATCATCAAGATTTTCACCAAGAGTCTTTCCTGTTACCGTCATTACATCAAGATGCAGATGTTCTTTAATTTCTTCCATGATGGCCGGAACTCCTCCTGCATAATAGAAGCATTCTGCGGGCCATCTTCCAGCTGGACGAACATCTAACAGATATCTTGCATTTCTGTGAAGGCGGTCAAAAGTATCTCCTGTAATTTCTATTCCAAACTCATGTGCGATTGCCGGAATATGGAGAAGACAGTTTGTACTTCCTGAAATTGCTGCGTGAACCAGAATTGCATTTTCAAAACTTTCCATTGTCACAATATCACTTGGACACATATTCTCTGTCTGCGCCAATTTCACCGCCTGTCTTCCGGCCTCTCTTGCATATGCCAGAAGATCCGGGCTGGCTGCCGGCATTAATGCGCTTCCCGGAAGTGCAAGTCCTAACGCTTCTGCCATAATCTGCATGGTTGATGCAGTTCCGATAAAAGAGCATGCTCCACAGCTTGGACATGCATTACATTTAGCCCAGTCCAGCTTTGCCTCATCAATTTCGCCTCTCTCATATTTCGCGCTGTACATGCCAAGCTGTTCAAGAGTAAGCATCTCTGGTCCGGCATTCATTGTTCCACCAGGAACAACAACGGCTGGAATATTGACTCTTGCCAGCCCAATCAGATTTCCCGGCATTCCTTTATCACAGCTGGAAAGATAGACACCTGCATCAAATGGAGTCGCATTGGCATGAATCTCTATCATATTTGCAATCATTTCCCGGCTTGCCAGACTGTAATTAATTCCATCTGTTCCCTGACTTTCCCCGTCGCAGATATCAGTACAGAAGTAACGCGCTCCAAAGCCTCCGGCTTCTGCAACACCTTTTCTGACTTCTTCTACCAATATATTTAAATGTCCGCTTCCCGGATGACTGTCACCATAAGTGCTTTCAACCATAATCTGCGGTTTCCCAAGATCTTCCTTTTTCCATCCTGTTCCGATTCTTAATGGGTCTAATTCCGGCGCTAATTTACGCATTTCCTGACTTTTTAAATTCATAATTTTTCCTCCTGCTAAGCAATTTAGACGTAAGATTATTTGAGAAATCAACCTGTTTGTACACCAGTACATCATTTTCGAAATAACCAGAGCATTTTTCAAACATGTGCTAAAATATATATGGTAATTTTTTATTATGAAACGATAAACCATACGATCGTTGTGTCCGCAATGACTTCCACACCACCAGATACCTGTAGAATCGCTCCAAACATAAAGCCCAGACCAATCAGAATCGCAATTGTCTACAGAGTTGTACCAACACCTTCCGCTAATGTATCTGTAATCATGTCGAATGGCATTCCTGCCACCAGACCTATGATCAGCGCAGATGACATGGTTACGATAAAAGGTTGTACTTTAACTTTAATAATCAGAAATAACAATACAGCAAATCCCAGAAGCGCACCTGTAATCAGCTTTTCTGGAGAAGCAACAAAGTCACTCATTATAAATTTCTCCTGATGAATATGTGTTGTAACTATTTTTTTATTTCCGGCGCCTTGCTTGATCATGGCTACACTATAACAATTGGATTTTCAGCTTTCAATACATATGATGTATATATATTTTTTTCTGCAAAACGACAAAAACAGGCGGTGATTTTTCCTTGTTCACCGCCTGTTTTTTGTATATTTTTACTATCTTTCATTAAAAAACGTTTTTATAACATTCAATACGTCTGATGTATTTACATTATTATTCTTGTTTGATTGATTAATAACAGATGTACTTATATATCATCTGGTTCATGATTTTTTCTTACTTTTTTCTTTTTTTCCAGAAGTTCCATGATTACCTGCCGGTTATAGGTCAGGTGCATATTCATGGCACATTTTGCCCCTACAGGATCTTTATGTTCAATAGAGTTAACAATTGCCCTGTGTGTTTCCAGAGTTTCCTGCATCAGACTTCTGTATGTGATATTGGCAAATATCACAACTGATGTATTGATTACAGGGATCAGACGCTCTACTACCATATTTCCACTGAGTTTCGCCAGATAACTATGGAATTCTATATCTTTCTGGATATGATTATGCCCTTGCTTGTATAGCCTCTCAACTTCATTACATAATTCACGAAGTTTCGTAATCTGTTCCTTCGTTGCCTTTCTACATGCCCATGTGACAATCTCCGGTTCAATCATCAGACGGACATCAAAAAGATCTAATGCCAGCTGATATCTGTCTTTTATCTGCCCAAATCCCAGAACATCATTCTCCATATAAACTGTACTGATCACATAAGTTCCGTCTCCACGCCGCACTTCCAGAATCCCACGGCTTACCAGCCCCTTCACAGCCTCACGAATTGTACTTCTTCCTACATCAAATATCCCAGCAAGCTCAAATTCATTTGGAATTTTCTCACCAATTGCAATTTGATTATCTAAGATGTACTTCATTAGCTGATCCTCGGTTTGCTGACCAAGAGTCTTTTTTATCTGTACTTTTTTCTGACTCATTGTTTTCTCCTTATGAAAAAGAAGTATTCTGCTCCAGATATTTCTTCAGTGAAGAGACATACAGATTCCCCACCTTGCTGAGGATGGAATTCTTTCTGGTAATATAACCGATCTCCATATCACTGTTCTGATTCTGCTCATCCCCTTCGAAAGGAATTGCCAGATAGTCACTGCCATTCAGCTCCTCACAGATAATCCCTGAACACAGGGTATAGCCATTAAGTCCTACCATCAGATTCAGCATAGTTGCACGGTCTGAAGCCTTAACTGTTCTGGAATATTCATTGGTAGACAGAATCTCCTCTGACAGATAAAAACTGCTCTTATCTCCCTGTTCGAAGGACAGACAAGGGTATTTTGCCAGCTGGCTGTAGCTGATAGATTTCTCATTTGCCAGTGGATGATTTTTCCACAAATATACATATGCCTGACAGTCAATCAAATGATGAAACTCCAGATTCGCAGAGTGGAGAAGCTTTAGCAGTGCCTTTCTGTTGAAATCACTGAGATAAAGTACTCCCACCTCGCTTTTCATGGTGCTGACGTCACTGATCACATCTGCAGTCTTTGTCTCCCTGATGGCAAATTCATATTCCGACACATCAAACTTCTGCACCATATCCACAAATGCTTTCACTGCAAAAGAATAATGCTGGGTGGAAACGCCGAACTTCTTCTTATAGGAACCACCCTCACTGTATTTCTCAACCACACTCTCATACTGTCCGTATATCTGACGGGCATACATCAGAAATTCTGTCCCGTCATTGGTCAGTGTCACACCACGGCCGCTGCGGTTGAATATAATGATTCCAAGCTCCTTCTCAAGCTCCTTCACTGCATTGGTCAGAGAAGGCTGGGAAATATACAACGCCTCCGCAGCTTTATTCAGTGAACCGGTTTCGGAAATTGTGATGATATAATTCATCTGTGTTAATGTCATATGGTTTCTCCCTTATATCTTCTGCCGGGATTCCGGCATTTTCCTGTCAGCTATTTTACCAACAAAATACTGAATCGTTAACGCAATGATTTTACTATATCTTCTGAGGATTCTCAACATTGCGATTTCTGCAAAAGCAAAAATAATTACAGCAGTCTGAACACCTGCTCTGCGGCTGCAGCCATATTTGCTTTTGCAGTGTCCGGATCCATTGCTTCTTCCAGAGTGGAAATTCCGCGTACAATTGGGAAAAAGGCATCTATCCCTGCTTCATTGCAGGCAACTGCCTCCTTCGTAACGCTTCCTGCAAATGCAATGGTTTTTGCGCCATATTTCTTACCAAGCTTTGCAACACCAACCGGGGCTTTCCCCATGGCAGTCTGATGATCCAGACAGCCTTCGCCTGTTACAACCACATCTGCATCCTTCATCTCATCCTCTATATGGACAGCATCCAGAATAAGCTGTATTCCCGGTGTCAGTTCTCCGTCCATATAATTCAGGAATGCAAATCCAAGTCCGCCTGCCGCACCTGCACCTGCTGCATTCTGATTGTC
>UMIU01027173.1_pt1 | contig 48255 bp, 43 predicted proteins | sample 1965871 | NCBI WGS metagenome assembly UMIU01 (sample SAMEA4836132, study PRJEB28245) | human gut metagenome | biome: gut microbiome; material: fecal sample | place: Denmark | collected 2008
ATCGGAAGCTTTTTCCTCAGTATGAAAAAGGGTGTTTCCAGAGGTATTTTCTCCAATGAAGCCGGACTTGGTACAGGGTCTATCGCTCATGCCTGTGCAGATACAAGCAAGCCTGTAAAACAGGGTATGTTTGGTATCTTTGAGGTATTTGCAGATACGATCGTGATCTGTACTCTGACAGCACTTGTGATCCTTGTAAGCGGCGTGCCGGTAAATTACGGTGCAGCGGCAGGTGCAGAACTTACAATTTCCGGATTTACTGCTACATACGGAGGCTGGGTTTCCATCTTTACGGCAGTTGCCATGTGCTGCTTTGCATTCTCAACGATTATCGGATGGGGACTTTACGGAGCACGCTGCATTGAATTCTTATTCTCTGCAAAAGTTATCCGCCCATTTATGATCGCATATTCATTAGTAGCAATCCTTGGCGCAACTGTAGATCTGGGGCTTCTCTGGAGCATTGCTGAGACATTCAACGGTCTCATGTCAATCCCCAACTTAATTGGTGTATTTCTGCTTTCAGGAACTGCCATTACACTTACGAAAGAATATTTTGCACAGAAGAAATAACAATAATAGCCCGGAGAGTTATTTTTCCGGGCTATTATTTTATGAGAAAGGTAAAAGGAGAATAGAGCCATGGTTCCAATCGCACATATAGAAAATGATTTTCCGACCAAATTCGGTATCCCCAGGCAGAGTGGACGTGTAGGGGCGCTTAAAGCGAGAATCGTATTCGAACCGGAATATCGCAATGTGGATGCCTGTCGTGGTCTGGAAGAGTTTAGTCATATCTGGCTGATCTGGGAGTTTTCGGAGGCAAAGAGGACAAAGTGGTCACCGACTGTCCGCCCGCCCAGACTTGGGGGAAATGTGAGAAAAGGAGTTTTTGCCACAAGATCTCCCTTTCGTCCCAATTCCATAGGATTATCCTGTGTGAAGCTTGAAAAAGTAGCTCTGGATGAGCCGGACAGCCCTGTACTTTATGTAGAAGGTGCAGATCTGATGAATGGAACACCGATTTTCGATATTAAACCATATATTCCTTATGCGGATTGTCATCCGGAAGCAACAGGAAGTTTTACCGAATATTCCAAAGATCATCATCTGAATGTAGAATTTCCCAAGGAGCTTCTGGAAAGAATACCCGGGGAAAGCAGAGAGGCTCTGATCGCAGTGCTTGCAGATGATCCCCGTCCTGCTTATCAGAATGATCCGGAACGGTCTTACGGAATGCCTTTTGGAGAGAAGGATATTCATTTTCGGGTGGATGGAGATATCCTTCGTGTTTATAATGTGACAGAATTTGTAAAAAAACAGCAGGAATCTTCGGCAGATTGTGGAAAATAACCATTTTCGGATATTTCTGTAAGAAAGGCTTGCAAAATTGGCGTTTATTCAATACAATATTAAACAGACTTTATGTTGGTAGAGTGACAAAGACTGATAGGAGATCGGTCTGAAAATATTTAGTGACATATGAGGAGCAGGAAAAATGAAGAAAATTGTTAAATTCGGAGGAAGTTCTCTGGCAAATGCAGAACAGTTTCAGAAAGTAGGGGAGATCATCAGAAGTGATGAGAGCAGACGTTATGTGGTTCCGTCCGCTCCCGGAAAGAGATTTGACGGAGATACAAAGGTTACAGATTTACTTTATAAATGTTATAATACTGCAGTTGAAGGGGAAGATTTCATCCCGATTCTGCAGGAGATCAAGGGAAGATATTATGAGATTATCCGCGGACTGAACCTTGATCTTTCTCTGGAAGATGAATTTGTTCAGATCGAAGCTGATTTCAAGGCACAGGCAGGCACAGATTATGCAGCATCAAGAGGAGAATTTCTCAATGGTAAGGTGATGGCAGCATATCTGGGTTATGAATTTGTAGATGCCGCAGATGTGATCCGTTTTGATAAGAACGGAAATCTGGATGCCGAGAAGACAGACAGACTTCTGTCCAAAAAGCTGGCAAAATGTGAACATGCCGTTATCCCTGGATTTTATGGTGCTGGTGAAGATGGAAAAGTTAAAACTTTCTCCAGAGGCGGTTCTGATGTGACAGGTTCTCTTGTGGCAAAGGCTATCAAGGCAGATCTCTATGAAAACTGGACAGATGTTTCCGGTTTCCTGGTAACAGACCCACGTATTGTTAAAAATCCGGAAGTGATCGAGAGCATTACCTACAGAGAACTCAGAGAGCTTTCTTATATGGGTGCAACTGTTCTTCATGAAGATGCAATCTTCCCGGTTCGTAAAGAAGGAATTCCGATCAATATCAAAAACACAAACAGACCGGAAGACAAGGGTACTTTTATTGTTGAGAGTACATGCAAGAAACCGAAATTTACAATCACAGGTATTGCAGGTAAAAAGGGATTCTGCTCTATCAATATTGAAAAATCCATGATGAACAGTGAGGTTGGTTTCGGACGTAAGGTACTTCAGGTATTCGAAGATCAGGGAATCAGCTTTGAGCATGTTCCATCAGGAATCGATACAATGACTGTATATGTACATCAGGATGAATTCGAAGAAAAGGAACAACAGGTAATTGCCGGAATCCATCGTGCAGTACAGCCGGATTTCGTAGAAATGGAATCTGACCTTGCACTGATCGCTGTTGTAGGACGTGGTATGAAATCCACCAGAGGTACAGCAGGAAGAATCTTCTCAGCACTTGCCCATGCAAATGTAAATGTGAAGATGATTGACCAGGGTTCCAGTGAGCTGAATATCATTATCGGTGTGGAGAACAGAGATTTTGAGACTGCAGTAAAGGCTATTTATGATATCTTTGTAATTACTCAGATCTAATTGAGAATTGCAGGAGTTCCTTCACAGCGGAGCAATTGGTGGATATAATGTTTACCAATCATAGGATAAATAAAATAATGGGCCGTCAGAAATCAGCATAGAGATTTCTGTCGGCTTTTTATATTATAGGAAATTACTCCGTAATGTTCCTATAACATAAAAAAGCCCTCCGGGCAGGATCGCACTGCGACGGAGCGGGATTATGTCGCTGAAGCGACCTGTTGTAGGCGGAGAATCCTGCAAGCAGGATTCTTTCTTGAATTCAGGAGTTTTTACATGATGATGAATTCTGTGTTATAATGAACGGACGATGTTGGGTAACTATTTGATAGCTATTGTTGCGTGAGGTGTTTTGATATGGATAAGCCGGTGGTTCGTATTTCCGTCAGAAATCTGGTGGAGTTTATATTAAGAAGCGGGGATCTTGACAACCGGGGAGGATCTTCTGACAGAGAAGCAATGCAGAAGGGCAGCAGACTGCACAGAAAAATACAGGGCAGGATGGGAAGCCATTACAGAGCGGAGGTCTCTCTTAAATATAAAACAGAATATGAAGATGTAAGTATCCAGGTAGAGGGCAGGGCTGACGGAATCTTCACAGAAGATGGACAGTATTGGATCGATGAGATCAAGGGTGTTTATGCAGATGTCAGTCAGTTGGAGAAGCCTGTGGAGGTTCACCGTGCACAGGCAATGTGTTATGCCTGGATCTACGCACAGGAGCAAAAACCGGAGAAGATCGGAGTGCAGATGACATATGGGAATCTGGACACAGAGGAGCTTAAGTTTTTCAAAGAGGAATATACTCTGGAAGAGCTCAGTCTGTGGTACCAGGAGCTTCTGGACAGATATCATAAATGGATCGCATACCAGCTTGCATGGAAAAAAGAACGGAATGCGTCCATGAGTGATCTGGAGTTCCCTTTTGAATATCGTGAGGGACAGCGAAAAATCGTATCCGGTGTATATCACACTATATCTACAGAAAGACAGATTTTTGTCCAGGCACCTACAGGAGTAGGAAAGACCATGTCCACGATCTTTCCTGCAGTGAGAGCAGTTGGTGCAGGGCTGGGGGAAAATATTTTCTATCTTACAGCAAAGACCATTACCAGGACTGTGGCTGAAGAAGCTTTCTCCATATTAAAGGAGCATGGACTGAAATTTAAAGTGATAACCATTACCGCGAAGGAAAAGCTGTGCTTCTGCGATAAAACAGAATGCAATCCTGAGAACTGTCTGTGGGCGAGAGGACATCTGGACAGAGTGAATGATGCTGTTTTTGAACTGTGGACCACGCAGGACAGCTATGACAGGGATACTCTGCTGGAATATGCGAAGAAATGGCAGGTGTGTCCCTTTGAAATGTGCCTGGATCTGGCAGTCTGGGTGGACGCTGTGATCTGTGATTATAATTATGTATTTGATCCCAATGTTTATCTGAAAAGATTTTTCGGGGAGGGTACTTCCGGAGAATACATTTTTCTGATTGATGAAGCTCACAATCTGGTGGACAGGGGAAGGGAAATGTACAGTGCTCATGTGGACAGAGCGGATGTACTGGAGGCGAAGAGACTGGCCGGGGATTACAGTAAAGGTCTGGTGCGAGCACTGGAAAAAGTGAACAGACAGCTTCGAACTCTGGAAAAGGAGTGTACAGAGTACGAAATCCTGCCAAATCCCGGAGCAGTTTCTCTGGGAATGCTTCAGGTGATGGGGGAGATGGATAAGCTCCTGGAGGAACTTCATGGAAAGGAACTTCCGGAGCAGCTGCTGGAATTTTACTTCTGTGTGAGAGATTTCCTGAACATTGATGAACTTCTGGATGAAAATTATGTGGTTTATGCAGAAATGGGAGAAGGGGGAAAGGTGATCCTGCGGCTTTTCTGTGTAAATCCTGCAGCAAATATTCATAGATGTCTGGAAAAGGGAAAAAGTGCGGTTTTCTTTTCTGCGACCCTGCTTCCCATGGATTATTACCGTACACTTTTAAGCACCAGAAAGGATGACTATGGGATTTATGTGACTTCTCCTTTCAGGCAGGAGAACAGGTGCATTCTCACAGGACGGGATGTGAGCAGCAGGTATACCAGAAGAGGATATGAGGAATATCACAGGATCGCATCTTACATTGCCAGAACTGTATGGACAAGAAAAGGAAATTATATGGTATTCTTTCCTTCTTATAAATTTATGGAGGATGTTCTGGAGGTGTATGAGAATGAGTTTTCAGCGGAATGGGTTCGCTGTATTTCGCAGACATCGGGAATGAATGAGAGGGAGAAAGAGGAATTTCTGGAGGAATTTTCTGCATCAGAGGGAACGCTGGTAGGATTTTGCGTGATGGGCGGGATTTTTTCAGAGGGGATTGATCTGATGGGAGAGAAGCTGATCGGAGCAATCATCATAGGGACTGGTCTTCCTCAGATTGGAACAGAAAGGGAGATCCTCAGGCAGTATTATGATAAAAAGGGTGTGAATGGATTTGATTATGCATACAGATATCCGGGGATGAATAAGGTGCTGCAGTCAGCCGGGCGTGTGATCAGAACCCAGGAGGACACAGGGATCATACTTCTGCTGGACGAGAGATTTGCAGGGAAAGATTACAGGAAACTGTTTCCTGCTGAGTGGTCTGACAGGGGAAACTGTACTTTAAATACTGTGGAAGAACAGCTGGGAAGCTTCTGGAACAGGATAAGAGAAAAGAACTGAACACTGATACTGAGATTCTGGTCTTTGCTGGAAAAAAGATAAAAATCTTGCTATCCTGAATAAAACAATATATACTTTGCTTACTGTGAATGGGATGTGAAAAGAAACCGTAAAAGGAGTTTTGCATGAGAAAAAATAGACAAACAGCGAAATATCATATTAAAAGTTATATCATAGCCGGAAGTCTGGCCGGAGCCATTTCCATGGCACTGGCTTTGCCGGTTCCTGTTATGGCTGCACAGCAGAGCCTTGCATCTGTCACTGGGCAGGCACAGATTCAGCCCATGGGAGACGGAAGTGGCAAATATATGATGAAGAGTGACGGATTTTACTGTCTGGATGTGAATGGCGCCGGAAGTACCCAGGCGGAGATCCATTGTTTTCAGAATTATGAGATAGACGGAACTGTATTTGACGGATATTATTACCATGATGCAGATGGGAAATTCAAAGCCTGCAGTCCTCATATGGAGCATCTGAAAGGTGTTGCAGTGTTTGGGGATAAGACAGATGAGGAAGCTGATACACAGAATGCCCAGGAGGCAGAGAAATTTGACGGATATTACTTTGTGAACAATCTGGGGCGTCTGTCAGCAGCACCGCAGGTAAGGTATATTGACAATCTGGCAATAGACGGGATTACTCTGAATGGATATTATTATTTTGATGAAAATGGCAGACTGGTAACCGAGCCAGGTATCCATTCACTTGAGATGGACTGTTATGAAATGAATTTTGACGGAAGCTATTATTTTGGCGGTACAAATGGCGCCCTGCTTCAGGAAAGCACAGTGACGGATGATGGTTTTATTGTGGATGATACGGGAAAGATCGTGAATATGGATGATCTTGGGATGGATAATCTGAAGCCTCAGCTTGAGAAGATGCTGTCCGGATATCAGGGAACCTGGAGTGTTTATGTGAAAGACCTTAATGAAGAAAAGGAAATCCTGATCAATGATACTTCCCTTTATTCTGCAAGTCTGATCAAAGCCTTTGTAATGGCAAAGACATATGAGGACATGGAGCAGGTAAAGGCAGATGAGGCAAAGAAATTAAATACTGCAGATACAAAAACTGTAGATGTAAAATTAAATGACCTGCTGTGGAATATGATCACAGTCAGTGACAATGAATCCTGCAATGAACTGGTGAAGCTTCAGACAGATTCCCTTGATTTCAAAAAAGGTGCGGAGGATATTAACAAATATCTGGAAAAAGAGGGCTATACAGAGACAAGTGTGCAGCACACCCTCCATCCTGCAGCATCCGCACAGGAGAGTCTGGGTGGCAGAAACATGACTTCTGTAAAAGATTGCGGCACTCTGCTTGAAAAAATCTACAAGGGGAAATGTGTCAGCAAAGATGCATCAGAAGAAATGTTAAATCTTCTGTCAAATCAGGAAAACACCTGGAAAATCCCCCAGGGACTTCCGGATGGAATAAAATCTGCCAACAAGACCGGCGAGACAGACCAGGATCAGCACGATATCGCAATTGTCTATGGCGAAAAGACAACTTATATCCTATGTGTGATGTCTGAAAACTGCCCGGAGAGTACGGCGGTGACGAACATACAGAATATTTCAAAGATTGTATATAATTATTTGAACCTGTAGCCGTCAGACCTGCGCGAAATGATTGATTTTTACAGGAAAATCATGTATAATACCAACGAACTATGCCTATAGAAAAAAGTTTAACCGAATCAGGCTGTGAAACAACTATTCAATTATGAACAGATAGTCAAACGGATGATTTTATCCGCTTGATTCAGGAAAGTCAGGAGGAAGAATTTAAATGCGAGTTGATGCGGACGATTTTGCCCGACCTTGCAGCTGCGGCAGGGAACACCAGATTGCAGTGAAAGAGATTTTGATAGAAGCCGGAGCTGTAGAGAAGCTTGAAGAAGAGATGTCGGAGGGAATACTCAGAGAGTACATATCTCCGCTGGTCATCTGCGATACCAATACCTATGCAGCAACAGAAGAACTTATGGAGGATATCTATGACAGGTGCCAGGTACTTGTTCTGGATGCAGAGGGACTTCAGGCAGACCGGCATGCAATAAAAATTGTGGAGAACAACATGGAAGAGGACATTGACCTGATCCTTGCAGTAGGAGCAGGCACGATCCATGATATCAGCCGTTATATTGCACATAATTACAAAGTACCTTTCATTTCAGTGCCTACCGCAGCAAGTGGAGATGGATTTGTAACAACAGTAGCAGCAATGACCCTGGATGGAGTAAAGAAGACTGTGCCTTCAGTAGCTCCGATCTGTGTATATGCAGATACAGATATTTTTTCAAAAGCACCACAGCGCCTGACTGCAGCCGGGATTTCAGACCTGATGGCGAAATACATCTGTCTTGCAGACTGGAAGATCGCGAACCTGGTCACCGGAGAGTATTTTTGTCGCGAAACTGTAAAGCTGGAAGAGAAAGCGTTAAAAACTGTGAAATCTTCGATTCAGGATATTACAGAGGGAGAGGAAGATGAATGCGAACAGCTTATGTATGCATTGATTCTTTCCGGACTTGCAATGCAGATGATTGGTAATTCAAGGCCTGCGTCCTGTGCAGAGCACCAGGTCACACATCTGTGGGATATGGAAGTGATCAATGGTCCGCTGGATGCACTCCACGGAGAGAAGGTTTCTGTAGCAGCACTTCTTGTACTGGAAGAATACAAGCGTATCGCTGCAGCCATCACACAGGGAAGATGTCACGCAAAACCCTATGAGAATGAAGACGAGGAGCTTCTGAAAGAAACTTTTGGAAAAAAAGGACTTCTGGAAGAAATAAGAAAAGAAAACGAGCCGGAATTGTTAGAAACTATTTCACCCCAGCATCTGGAAAAATGCCTGCATGGGATAGAGGAGATTATTGATGAGCTTCCCAGTGAACAGACTATGTTCCGTTTGTTGGAGAAAGCCGGATGCGCGAAAACTGTTTATGATATCGGACTTGATGAAGCGGCTGTTTTGCCAAGCCTCAGACTTGCTCCTTATACAAGGAGACGGTTAAGCTTATTGAGAATCAGCAAGATGCTGGATATAAGAGGAGAATGATTATGCGTGTTGGAATGGGATATGATGTACACAGGCTGACCGAAGGTAGAGATCTGATCCTGGGTGGTGTGAAGATAGACTGGGAAAAAGGTCTCCTGGGACATTCAGATGCAGATGTACTGATTCATGCAGTTATGGATGCACTTCTGGGAGCTGCTGCACTGGGCGATATCGGAAAACATTTTCCGGATACAGACCCTGCATATAAAGGAATTTCCAGTATTCTGCTGCTGGAGCATGTGACGAAGCTTTTGAGAGAGCACCATTATGAAATCGGAAATATAGATGCAACGATCATTGCACAGAAACCAAAGATGGCACCTCATATTCCACAGATGAGAGCCAATATGGCAAAAGCAATGGGAATCAATGAGTCTCAGCTGAACATTAAGGCCACTACAGAGGAAAAACTGGGATTTACGGGAAGAGAAGAAGGAATTGCATCTCAGGCGATCTGTCTTCTTAATGAAAGAAAAGAGAGTTAATGATAGAGAAAACTGGAGGAATAAAACATGAAACTTTTTAACACACTGACACGTAGAAAAGAAGAATTCGTACCTCTTGAAGAGGGAAAAGTTCGTATGTATGTCTGCGGTCCGACTGTATACAACCTGATCCATATCGGAAATGCACGTCCGATGATCATCTTCGATACCGTACGCCGATATATGGAATACAAAGGATATGAAGTAAACTATGTTTCCAATTTTACAGACGTAGATGACAAGATCATCAAGAAAGCAATCGAAGAGGGCGTAAGCGCACAGGAAATTTCCGAGCGTTATATTGCAGAGTGTAAGAAAGATATGGATGGCATGAATGTAAAACCTGCCACAACCAATCCACAGGCAACACAGGAAATCGACGGAATGATCAGCATGATCCAGACTCTGGTTGATAAGGGATATGCTTATCCGGCAGCAGACGGTACTGTTTATTTCAGAGTTAAGAAGTTTAAAGAATATGGCAAACTTTCGCACAAGAACCTGGATGATCTTCAGTCCGGCTTCCGTTCTCTGCAGGTATCCGGTGAAGACCAGAAAGAAGATCCACTGGATTTTGTTCTCTGGAAACCGAAGAAAGAGGGAGAACCATCCTGGCCTTCACCATGGTGTGACGGACGTCCGGGATGGCATATTGAGTGTTCTGTTATGGCGAAAAAATACCTTGGTGATGAGATTGATATCCATGCAGGAGGAGAAGACCTGATCTTTCCTCACCATGAGAACGAGATCGCACAGAGTGAATGCTGCAACGACAAAATCTTTGCAAAATACTGGATGCACAATGCATTCTTAAATATTGATAACAGAAAAATGTCCAAGTCTCTTGGAAACTTCCGTACTGTTCGTGAAATCAGTGAACAGTATGACCTGCAGGTGCTTCGTTTCTTCATGCTGAACGCACATTACAGAAGTCCGCTGAATTTCAGCGCAGATCTGATGGAAGCTGCAAAGAATGCATTAGAACGTATCACAGATGCAGCAGCAAACTTAAAGGACAGAAAAGCAGCAGCACAGACAGAAACTGCAACAGATGCAGAGAAAGAACTGCTTGCACAGGCACAGGAATTCGTAAAGAAATTTGAAGAAGCTATGGATGATGATTTCAACACAGCAGATGCACTGGCAGCAATTTTTGAACTGGTTAAATTTGCAAATACAAATGTATCAGAAGCAAGTTCCGCAGAATTTGCAGGAGCACTTCTTGACACAATGGTGAAATTATGCGATGTACTTGGTCTGAAGGCTGTGAAAACAGAAGAAATCCTTGATAAAGAAATCGAAGACCTGATCGCAGAGCGTCAGGAAGCAAGAAAAGCAAAGAATTTCGCAAGAGCAGATGAGATCAGAGATGAGCTTCTGGCTAAGGGAATCATCCTTAAGGATACCCGCGAGGGAGTAAAATGGAAGCGAGCTTGAATAATATGAGTGAGACAAACGGACTTAATAAAGAGAGTTTAAGTAGTTTGAAAGGTTTGCTTAATCAGGTGTTTCATTTGGAAGATAAAGACTTGCGAACCTATTCTCCGCTGACATTGGCGTATATCGGAGATGGCGTCTATGAACTGGTGATCCGCACGATCCTTGTAAAAAAAGGCAACTGTCCGGTAAACCAGCTTCACAGAAAAGCCAGCAGTCTGGTTAAGGCAGGAACTCAGTCTTCCATGATGGAAGTGATCGAGCCCATGCTTACAGAGGAGGAACACAGCGTTTACAGAAGAGGAAGGAATGCTCATTCTCCTACAATGGCCAAACATGCAACTATGGCAGACTACCGCAGGGCAACAGGGTTTGAAGCTCTGATAGGCTATTTATATTTAAAAGATGATTTCAGCAGGATCATAGAACTGGTCCGTGCAGGGATTGGAGAGGATAAGATATGAGTGAACAGATAGAAGGACGTAACGCAGTCCTGGAAGCCTTTCGTTCCGGCAAATGTGTAGATAAGCTTTTTATCCTGGACGGATGCCAGGACGGACCGGTCCGCACTATTGCCAGAGAGGCAAGAAAAAAAGATACGATTATTAACTATGTGGCAAAAGAACGTCTGGATCAGTTAAGCGAGACAGGCGCACATCAGGGCGTAATCGCTCAGGTGGCAGCCTATGAATATGCAAGTGTAGAAGATATTCTTGCGAAGGCAAAGGAAAAAGGAGAAGATCCCTTTATCTTTATCCTGGATAATATTGAGGATCCTCATAATCTTGGTGCGATCATCCGTACAGCAAACCTTGCAGGTGCACATGGGGTGATTATTCCCAAGAGAAGAGCAGTTGGCCTGACTTCCACAGTTGCCAAGACTTCAGCAGGTGCATTAAACTATACACCTGTTGCAAAGGTTACCAATCTGGGACATACCATCGATGAACTGAAAGAACAGGGCATGTGGTTTGTATGTGCGGATATGGGCGGTGAAACCATGTACAATCTTAACCTGACAGGTCCGATCGGCGTAGTGATCGGCAATGAAGGTGAAGGTGTAAGCAGACTGATCCGTGAGAAGTGTGATTTCGTGGCATCTATTCCTATGAAAGGTGACATTGATTCCCTCAATGCATCTGTGGCAGCCGGAGTACTTGGATATGAGATTGTACGTCAGAGACTGCAGAAGAAATAAAATTATTCCACAATATTGTTATGTTATAAGAAGCCCTCTGGGCGAATGATAGAGATTTTCAGAAAAACGGAAGGGTTAAATTGATGAAACAGTATGACGGAATTAAAGATGAAGAATTAATTTCCCGTTTCAAAAACGGGGAATCAGAAATCCTCGACTATTTGATGGAGAAATACAAGAGCATGGTCCGCAAAAAAGCAAGGACTATGTTCCTGATAGGCGGGGAGAACGATGATTTGATACAGGAAGGTATGATCGGACTGTTTAAGGCAGTCCGCGATTACCAGCCGGACAGAGATGCTGCATTTCAGACCTTTGCCAGTATATGTGTGGACAGACAGATCTACAACGCCATCCAGAGTTCCAACAGGCAGAAACACCAGCCGCTGAATTCCTATATTTCTCTCAGCGAACAGGATGGGGAAAATGAAGAACATCTTGGAGATAACTGGGGAGAGAACCCGGAGTCTATTATTATTGACCAGGAGAATGTCCAGGATCTGGAGCAGGAGATAACAGCAACGTTAAGTCCAATGGAGAACCAGGTTCTTGAATATTATCTGGCAGGAAACGGATACGGAGAGATTGCCCGGATCATGGGAAAAACACCCAAGTCCATAGATAATGCATTACAGCGCATCCGAACCAAAATCAGAGAGCAGTTGGAGCAATATCAAAAATAGAAAGATATCTGTATAAAACCAAAAATAAAAATCAAAAAGTTAAAAATAGGGATTGACAATACAAACAAGTTCTGGTAATATAGTTAAATGTGAGCGGTAAATCCGACACAATGCTGATGTGGCTCAGAGGTAGAGCACTTCCTTGGTAAGGAAGGGGTCACGGGTTCAATTCCCGTCATCAGCTTGCTAAGAATGGCTTATTTACTGGGCTTGTGAGGTGCCAGTAAATCAAAGTTACTCAAAAAGTTACTCAAGATAATCAGGACATAGGTTCTGATTATTTTTTTTGTGCAATTTGCAGTTCCGGGATACTGCTCAGAATTGCAGTTTTTGTACTGAGACTCTTCCTATTCCTGAAATAATGATTTTAGGATGATATACTCGAATAAACCCAGTAGTATTTTATAAACTTCTAAGAACTGTTTGTACTTCCAGAATGACAAGAGATATGTTATACTTACAGTGTTGTCCAACCGATACCCGGCAACGGGAGGAGGTGAAGTCTATATGGAGAATCTTGCTATTTCTTTTCTTGTCTCCTTTATGGCAAGCATAGCCGCCTATTATGTTTGCAAATGGTTAGACGGAGATAAGTAGGGCAACACTAACCTGGCAGTTTCTTGTCTGCCATAAAAAATAAGAAGAAGCCCCCAGTATTCGCACTACTGAGGGCTTCATTCTTTTTGTCTACATGGACTTGCTATTTCTTTTCGCCTACTGGCATTATAGCATATGCAGATCATGAAATCAATATGCAGATGAATCTGAAAAAATAAAAACAGTACTGTAACAAATTTAAAAGCTGAATATAAGGCCTGTCACTGTTGTGTAAACGGTTGACAGATGGAATTTCCAATGATAATATAAATTCATTCGACATAAAAAATATTCAGTTGTATTTTTTATATATAGATGTGTGAAAAAACAGTATAAAATACGACAACAGGAGGGAAAAAGATGGAGAACGAAACAGTTTCCAAAAATTTTATTGAGAATATCATTGATAAAGATTTAGCAGAGGGTGTTTATGACACCGTGCATACACGTTTCCCACCGGAACCGAATGGATATCTTCATATCGGTCATGCCAAATCTATTCTTTTAAACTATGGCCTTGCACAGGAATATAACGGTAAATTCAACATGCGTTTTGACGACACAAACCCGACCAAAGAAAAGAGCGAGTTTGTAGAATCCATCAAGGCAGATATTAAATGGCTGGGTGCAGACTGGGAAGACAGACTGTTTTTTGCATCTGATTATTTCGGACAGATGTATGAAGCAGCTGTAAAGCTGATCCAGAAAGGCAAAGCCTATGTATGTGACCTGACTGCAGATCAGATTCGCGAATACCGCGGAACTCTTACAGAGCCAGGTAAAGAAAGCCCATATAGAAACAGAAGTGTAGAAGAGAACCTGCAGCTTTTCGAAGAGATGAAAGAAGGCAAATATGCAGACGGAGAGAAAGTGCTCCGTGCCAAGATCGATATGGCATCTCCGAATATGAATATGCGTGACCCGGTTATCTATCGTGTTGCTCATATGACACACCACAGAACCGGTGACACATGGTGCATCTATCCAATGTACGATTTCGCTCATCCTATCGAAGATGCCATCGAGGGAATCACACATTCCATCTGTACCCTGGAGTTTGAGGATCACAGACCGTTGTATGACTGGGTTGTAAAAGAACTGGAATATCCGCAGCCACCGAAGCAGATCGAGTTTGCAAAACTGTATCTGACAAATGTAGTTACAGGTAAACGTTATATCAAGAAACTGGTAGAGGAAGGCATCGTAGACGGATGGGATGATCCGCGTCTGGTCTCCATCGCAGCACTGCGCCGCCGTGGATTTACACCGGAATCCATTAAAATGTTTGTGGAGCTCTGTGGTGTATCTAAGGCAAACAGCTCTGTTGACTATGCAATGCTTGAATACTGCATCCGTGAGGATCTGAAACTGAAACGTCCACGTCTGATGGCTGTTCTTGATCCGATCAAGCTTGTGATCGATAATTATCCGGAAGGCGAAGTAGAATATCTGGAAGCTCCGAACAATATGGAGAATGAAGAACTGGGAACCCGTAAAATACCGTTTGGCAGAGAACTCTATATTGAGAGAGAAGACTTTATGGTAGATCCGCCTAAGAAATATAAGAGAATGTTCCCAGGTACAGAGGTTCGTCTTATGAACGCATATTTCGTAACCTGTACAGGATATGAAGCTGATGAAGATGGAACTGTACGTGTTGTGCATTGTACTTATGACCCTGCAACAAAGGGTGGCAATGCACCGGATGGCAGAAAAGTAAAAGGAACCATTCACTGGGTGGAAGCAAGCCAGGCAGGAAAAGCAGAAGTACGTCTCTATGAGAATATTGTAGATGAGGAAAAAGGCGTATATAATAAAGAGGATGGTTCTCTGAACGTAAATCCGAATTCTCTGACAAAAGTTACCGCGTATGTAGAGCCTGCACTTATGGAAGCAAAAGGCTATGACAGCTTCCAGTTTGTAAGAACAGGATTTTTCTGCGCAGATATCCATGACTCCAAAGAAGGTGCACCGATATTCAACCGTATCGTGTCTCTGAAGAGCTCATTTAAACTTCCGAAAGCATAATGAGACTGGATTGGTAAGATAATCAGAATAAAAAGGGAATGTTGCTTTTACGATTGTACAATCGTGAAGCAACATTCCCTTTTGGCTACGTTACTGTGAACAGAGTGAACACTAACGTTTATTCTTCAGATTCAGATGCAGTGTCCATAGTCTCTTCAAAAGTCTCAGGTTCATCGGCATCTTCTTCCTCTTCTGCATCTTTAATCTCAACTTCAGCAGCTTTATCGGAAGACTTCTCAGAATTGTCTGTATCAGCAGTTTCTTCAGATTCTTCGCTTTCGGTGTCATCTGTTGCAGACTGTTCGCCTGTATGTTCCCAAGACTGGAAATCTTCGGCAGGTTCCTGCTCTTCTTTAGCAGTTTCCTTTTCATCAGTCAGATCGAAATCATCAAAGTCATCTTCAAAATCAAAATCCTCTTTACAGGATCCTTTTTTTGCAATAAGGGCAGCTACAGCGCCGGCAGCAACTGCTGTAAGGGCACCAACTGCAACATATCCCCAGTATTTATTAATTTTAGCCATGATAATCATAAACTCCTTTCTGATATTCTCCTATTTTTGACAGCGGATCAGAATAAAAATATCTTTTGCACCTGACCTCATTTTATTCAGCTATAGGTTATTGTTATTTTAATACTTTTCAGATAAAAAGAAAAGCAAAATTTTTATGGAAAGAGTTAATGAAAGCAGTTGCATACCAAAAAGATACAAGGTATACTATGACAGGAAAGAAGAGGTTATTATGAAGAAAATTATTTTGGCGTCTGCCTCACCCAGACGAAAAGAACTACTGGAACGGGCAGGTGTGGATTTTGAAGTGATGCCTGCATCAGGCGAGGAGAAACGTATCTCAGATGATCCTGGAGAGGCAGTGAAACAACTGGCTTCAGACAAAGCTGCTTCTGTTACTGCCGTTGTGAAAGAAAGCGCAGACGGAACAATTGTGATTGGATCTGACACAGTGGTAGTGTTTGAGAATAAGATTCTTGGCAAACCTCAGGATACAGAGGATGCAGTGAATACATTAAAGAAACTTCAGGCAAATACTCATCAGGTATATACAGGCGTTTCTGTATGGGAAAAGAAGGAGGATGTCTGGACAGAACATACTTTTTATGAAAGTACAGATGTGACTTTTTATCCGGTTTCAGATGAAGAAATCAGAGAGTATGTTGCTACAGGAGAGCCTATGGATAAGGCTGGGAGTTATGGCATCCAGGGGTTTTTCGGAATTTATGTAAAGGGAATCTGCGGAGATTACAATAATGTGGTAGGACTCCCGATTGCCAGATTATTTTATGAAATGAAGAAATCAGGAATTGACTTAAGAGGATGACAAAAGATGATTAAAGCATGTATATTTGATTTGGATGGAACACTGGCTGATACGCTGGATTCCATGGCTTATGTGGCTAACATTATTATGGAAAAATTCGGGCTGAAAACACTTCCAGTGGATAATTTCAGATATTACAGCGGTGAAGGGGCAAATATGCTGATCCGCCGTGCACTTAAGGATGCGGGGGATCCGGAACTCAGTCATTATGACGAGGGACAGAAGCTTTACAGAGAAATGTTTGAAGCAGATCCGATGTATAAAGTAGTTCCTTATAAGGGAATGCCGGAAACTTTAAAAAAATTGAAAGAACATGGAATGAAGCTGGCAGTCTGCTCAAATAAACCTCATCCTGCAGCCGTGAAAGTGATTTCGCAGCTTTTCGGCGGGGAATTTGATATGGTAGTCGGTCAGAGCGAAGCAATCCGCAGGAAACCGGCACCTGATGGGCCGCTTATGGTTGCGGAGAAATTTGGCGTAAAACCGGAAGAATGTATGTATGTGGGAGATACAAGTACAGATATGAAAACAGGTAAAGCCGCAGGAATGTTTACAGTAGGTGCACTCTGGGGCTTTCGTGACCAAAAGGAACTGAATGAGAATGGCGCAGATCTTGTCGCTGAGAAACCGACAGATCTGGTAAAGATTTGCGAGGAACATGGAAATGATTAAGCTGGTTGCAAGTGATCTGGATGGAACGTTGCTTTTACATAAGGCACAGTCTCTGCCTGAAGAAATTTTTTCGCTGATCAGGCAGTTAGAGGAACTGGGGATTATGTTTGTGGCAGCCAGTGGAAGACAATATCCGAATATGACAAAGCTGTTTGCGCCTGTTGCTTCAGAGATTTCCTATATTTCGGAGAATGGTGCACTGGCAGTAGATCATGGTAAGGTGCTGTATCAGGATTCTTTTGACAGAAAGCTGGCAAGAGAGATCATCTCTGCGATCATGGAAAAGAAAGATGCCGAGTTTACCTGTTCGGCAAAGGATTACCACTATCTGATGCCGAAGACAGAGAGATTTCATAATCACATGCTATATGAAGTAAAAAATGAGTGCAGATTTGTAAACAGTATGGAAGAAATGACTGATCCGATTATGAAGCTGGCTGTATTTGAACCGGCCGGTCTTACAGAGGAGTCTGTGAAATACTGGACTGGCAGGTTTGGAAAAGACTGTGTTGTTGTCACTTCAGGAAATGAATGGATCGATTTTATTCCTTTTGGCACAAACAAGGCAAAGGGAATCAGAGAATATCAGAAGCGATATCATATTTCGCCGGAAGAATGTATTGCATTTGGTGATGAATATAATGATATAGAGATGCTTAAAGCAGTAAAATACGGTTTTGCCATGGAGCATTCCAAGGAGGGGGTACGGGCGGCTGCGTCCTGCATAACGAAACGAGTTGAACCGGTCCTTGAGAAACTGATCCGGGCAAAGGGAAAGATTGAGGAGGTAATTTGAAATGTTTACAGAAGAATGTATTAATACGTTTCTTGAAAATCAGGAGCAGCTTTTTCCACAGCCGGTAGCAGAATCATATGAGGCAGCGGAAGCATTCCTTGAGGACTGTATGGCACAGGTTGTGGATTCTATTGAAGAGGTGAGAGAATATCTGGAAGAAGCAGGTGCTGATGTAGACGGAATGTCGGATGAAGAGCTGGAGGATGCAAGTGAAGTATTTGCATTGCCGGATGGAAAATATCTGATTGTAGAGGGATAAAATTCTCAGGATATATGCAAAATACATAGCTGATTCAGCAAAGCAGGCTGTGAGTATCAGCAGAAAAAGATGCAGGGCGGTCCCTGAGTATCGGAGCAAAGTAAAATCTGGTATTCAGGGGCTGCAATTATTTTCAGGACAATTTTTATATATTTTGAATTACTCTGTCTCTGTCTGCCTGAATGATGCAGAGGAAAAAATAAGAGCTGTAGGATAAGAGGGAACGGAGAAAATACAGATTACATTTTCAAAAAATATAATGCTATAATGGCTTTAAACAGAGCGTAAAAACAATGTTGCAGTCTTTTTGTATCGGGGGTAGACAGACGGCTGCGAAGGAATTACAGAACTGTGGATATTCAGTGTTTTTACAATGAAATGCTGGATAATCCGTAAATTCTATTATAAAGGAAAAGGAGGACTACAGATGGAGAAAAAGAGATTTCTTGCAGTCGTAATGACTGTGATGATGATTATTTCAATGGTTCCATCCATGGTTTTTGCGGCGGCTCCGTCAGGAGAACTGGGTGGTAAGCTTAAAGTTAAGGGGCTTGCTGCCGTAGGCACAACTGTAAATGCAGATTACACAAAGGTCACACCGGAGGGAGTGACAGATGAAGATTTTACTTTTTCCTGGTCAAGGCAGACTGAGGAGAAAGAGTTAACACAGGTAGGTACTGAGAAAGCATATACGATAACTCAGGATGATCTGGGATACAGACTGGTGCTGGTTCTTACGCCTGTAGACGGAAGTGGACTGACAGGTACTCTTACTGCGAAGACGTTGGAAGTGGCTGCGACTGAAGAAGAAGCGAAGGTTGTGGCAGCGCAGACCGCAGAGAATACAGAGGATACACAGCAGGCAGAAACTGTCGATGGAACAGAGAACGCACAGTTGGAAGAGGATACAGAGGACGCAGATAATACAGAAGATTTACAGCAGAATGGGGAGAGTGAACAAGAGGATGATTCTGAGAATACGGAAGGTCAGCTGGAAGAAACACAGAAGGACACTAAAGAAGACTCGGATGATTCTCAGATGAAAATCTACACAGAGGACCAGCTTCATGTAGGTGAAGATGGAAATGTGCAGACAGATGAAACAGAGAAAAACGAGCCGGCAGATAGCAGTGAGGCTCCGGCGACAGAGGATAACGCAGATGCGTCTCTTGAGGCACAGTCTCTGGATGTAAATACAGGAAATCTCAATTTCAGTGATATCGAGGAAAACTATACACAGGCAAATGAGACATTGTCTATAACTGTAACAAATACAGGGGACGGAGATATTACTTTAAAAATACCGGAATCAGATTATTTTGATGTAATGAACGAAGATGGAAGTGAGGCTGTATCAGGGGTGCAGCTTGCAAAAGGGGCTTCTCTGATGTTTATGATACAGCCCAAGACTGGTCTGACAAAAGGCGATTACAGTGATACGCTGATATTTGAGAGTGAAGAGAATTCAGAAGTGGCAGTGCAGGTAACAGCAGAAGTATCTGTAAAAGAGGCGGCACAGGAGCAGATAACAGCAATTCAGGCAGATCCGGAATCTTTCGGTTATGATAATCTGAAGGAAGGCTATGAAACTCCTGAGGCGACGACCATTACACTTACCAATACAGGGAATACAACTATTTCACTGGCACAGCCATATGCAGAATATTTTGATATAGGGGAACTTTCAGCATCCGTGCTGGAGCCGGAAGATTCTGCTACATTTACGGCTGTACCGGTAACCGGACTGAAGGCTGGTGATTATCTGGACAGTATTCAGATTGCCCGGACAGATACCGAAGGACAGAAAGATGTATTGACAACGATTAAAGCTTCTGTGACTGTTTCAGAAGTGGAAAAAGTTTATAAATTATCTGTAACACCGGAAGAACTGAACTTTGGAAAAGCAAAAGAAGGATACAGCGAAGCACCGAAAGCGCAGAAGGTTACACTGACCAATGAGGGAAATACAAATATAACTTTAAATGCACCGTCAGGCAATAACTTTAAGATTGGGAAACTTTCAGCCACAGAGCTTGCACCAGGGGAGAGCTGCACATTTAAAATTCGTCCGAAAGAGGGATTAAAGACCGGTTCCTATGTGGAATCTGTTGTGATCAATAATGAACAGCAGATCAGTGCAGCAGTGAAAGTTCAGTTCACAGTTAAAGCTGTCCGCAAAGCGAAGATTGCGGATCCGGCAGATAATAAGATCACAGGAATCAGTCCGAATGGATATACAACACAGTCAAAGATTACGTTCACGGCTGTGGGAGCGGGCATGGACAATGAAAGTCCGGGAAAGGGAGATGTCCGTTATGTGCCGTATAACTGGAAAGTGATCAACACAAACAGTTGGAGCAGTGCACCTTATACTGCTGCGTTTGGAATTACAAAGGCAGGAACTTATACACTGACAGTTGTATTTGACTGTCAGAAGTATAATGGAAGTGAATGGAAGAATACAGGTGACCAGGACACTAAACAGGTGAATTTCAGTATTACCCAGGCACAGACTGTGACAGCAACGCCAACTCCGACTCCACAGCCTAATGGAGCAACTGCAAAATCAGCGGTAAAGACAGGAGATACGACTAATATTGCGCCGTTTGTGATTATTCTGGCAATTGCAGCAGGATGTATTGTGGGAGTTGTAGTATACAAAAAGAGAAAAAAATAACCGAAAATAAAAGTGGAGTTAGTAATACGTGAGAAATACAGGGGAATATGTAATAATATAAAATTATTAGCACTCATTTCAAATGAGTGCTAATTTTTTCTTGACTTTTGGAATAAATGGTATTACTATATTTTTCAGAGAAGCAACTTGCAGGAGTCAAAAGCTATTACAAAAAATAAATAACAGAGAATAGTTTTGAATCCGGACTGCATAACAGACAAGACAGGAGTGCAGTACATTGGCAGATAAAGTTGTGGCAAATGATTAAAAACAAAAAAAGGAGTGTGGACAGCATGGCTGTAAAACATGGAAATTTATCAATCAACAGTGAAAATATTTTCCCGATCATCAAGAAGTGGTTATATTCAGATCACGATATTTTTGTAAGAGAACTGGTCTCAAACGGCTGCGATGCGATCACAAAACTGAAAAAACTGGAAGTAATGGGAGAATATACTTTCCCGGAAGGATACAAACCGGAGATTCAGGTAATTGTTAACCCTGATGAAAAAACTTTGAAATTTATTGATAATGGTATTGGTATGACTGCTGATGAAGTAGAGAAATACATTACCCAGATTGCTTTCTCGGGTGCAACTCAGTTCCTTGAAAAATATAAAGATAAAACCACAGATGACCAGATGATCGGTCATTTTGGACTTGGTTTTTATTCTGCATTTATGGTGGCAGATGAGGTGCATATTGATACACTTTCCTATACAGAAGGTGCACAGCCTGTACACTGGTCCTGTGATGGCGGAACAGAATACGATATCCAGGAAGGCAATAAGAATACAATAGGTACAGAAATTACACTGTTTCTGAATGAAGATTGCCTGGAATTTGCAAATGAATACCGTATGCGTGAAATTCTTGAGAAATATTGTTCTTTCATGCCGGTACACATTTATCTTTCCAAAGCAAATGCACCACAGGAATATGAGACAATCGATGAATCTGAGTTAAGAGATGATGATGTAGTTGTTGAACATATCCATGAAGAAGCAAAGACAGAAGAGAAAGAAAATGATAAAGGTGAAAAGGAAACTGTTGAAGTTTCTCCTGCAAAGGATAAAGTAAAAATTAATAAACGCCCGGTTTCTATCAGTGATATCAATCCTCTCTGGATGAAGCATCCAAATGAATGTACAGATGATGAATATAAGGAATTCTACCGCAAGGTATTTATGGACTATAAAGAGCCTTTATTCTGGATCCATCTGAATATGGATTACCCGTTTAACCTGAAAGGTATTCTGTATTTCCCTAAGATCAATACAGAGTATGATTCTATTGAAGGAACGATTAAGCTGTATAACAATCAGGTATTTATCGCAGATAATATTAAGGAAGTAATTCCTGAATTCCTGCTTCTCCTGAAAGGTGTGATTGACTGTCCGGATCTTCCGCTGAATGTATCTCGAAGCGCATTGCAGAATGATGGATTTGTACAGAAGATTTCTGAGTACATTTCCAAGAAAGTGGCAGATAAGCTTACCGGAATGTGCAAGACAGACAGAGAGTCTTATGAGAAATACTGGGATGATATCAGCCCATTTATCAAATATGGTTGTATCAAAGATGCCAAATTTGCAGAGAAGATGGGAGATTATGTACTATTTAAGAACCTTGATGGCAAATATCTCACATTAAAAGATTGCATTGAAGAGAATAAAAAAGAAACAGAAGAAATTGAGACTCAGACAGAAGAAAAACAAAAAGATGCAACAGAGTCTGAAAACAAAGACAATGCAGAAGAGAAAGAACCTGAGAAGACAGTAATCTTCTATGTAACTGATGAAGTTCAGCAGAGTCAGTATATCAATATGTTTAAGGAAGCAGGAAAAGATGCTGTTATCCTGAAGCATAATATTGACAGTGCATTTATCTCCAGTCTTGAGCAGAAACATCAGGATGTACAGTTTAAGCGCATTGATGCTGATCTGACCGAAGAAATGAAGGGTGAGGGTGCAACAGATGAAGAAACTGTAAAAGCACTGACAGAGCTTTTCCGCAAGAGTCTTAATAAAGATAAACTGGAAGTACATGTTGAGAATCTGAAGAATGAAAATATATCAGCAATGGTGACTCTTTCTGAAGAGAGCCGTCGTATGCAGGATATGATGAAGATGTACAATATGTACGGAATGGATCCCAATATGTTTGGGGGACAGGAAACACTGATTCTGAATGCGAATCATCCACTGGTTAAATATCTGGCAGAAAATCAGGAATCTGACAAGACTTCTCTTATCTGTGAACAGTTATATGACCTTGCAATGATGAGCCATAAGCAGCTTTCACCTGAAGAAATGACACGGTTTGTTCAGAGAAGCAATGAGATTCTGCTTCTGATTACAAAATAATGTTAACGGCCCGGATGAACAATCCGGGCTTCTTTTTTGGGAAAATAGTATTGACAAATGTCTTATAAATTTTTATGATTATTTTGCTGGTATTTTTATAAGATCATGTCAAAATCATGCAAAATGCGATGATACTTCCGAATGACCAAATCTGGACTTTCATTATATGGAAATGTGTGTATATGAAATGAGAGATCAGCCTGTAAGATAACGGGATGATAATAGTCAGGAGGAAAAATGTATGAGTGAAGTATACGGAGTGATCAGAAAATTAGGGGCAACATCAAAATATAAAGGATATTATTATATTGCAGATGCTGTAGAGATGGCAGGTGAAATCCGGGAACGTCCGGTTAAGGTAACGAAGGATATATATCCCATAATTGCAAGGAAATACAGGTCTACACCATCTAATGTGGAACATAATATCAGAACATTAGTGAATCTGTGCTGGACAAATCATAAAGATGTGCTGGAAGAAATGGCAGGATGCACAATGGCAGACAAACCCACAAACAGTGAGTTTATTGATATTCTGGTTTATTATCTTCAGCATCTGGACAGAAAAATGAATCAGTAATAAGCCATTGTATGATTTACAGCCTCTCAAAGGAGATGTGATGACTGGAGAAAAAGGTAGTCAGGGAATCATCCCAGAGATGTTCCAGACGCTTATCCAGACTGAAGGAAGAGTAGGAAACTCCGGTTGTACATAGAAGAGTCTGATTTTTGAACTGAATGTTCAGAAAAAAGTTGCAGACAGGACTGTTGATGTCTTTTTCATTTTTTAACATAGACCGAGCCTGGTCCGGTGAGAGCTCAAATACAATCCTGAAACTTAATGGTGTGCGTTTGCCACGTATGATAGAAAAACAATAAGATTTTACGTCATGCCAGAGAGAATACTTTACAGATTTTTCCTGAAGTACAGCATTGGTATCTGTATCGAAAAAATCATGTTGGAGCAATCCGTCGATTGTAAAGGTATTGAAGGTTGTAATAGATGCCTCTGCAAAAGAAAAATGATCAAATACTTCACCAATCAGAAGCTTATTCATAAAATCTTTGATATCAGAAATTTTTAAAGCAAGCATAAAAAAACTCCTCTGTAAATACATTTCGTATAATTGCGTTTAATGAATTTGGCAGCGCTCTCTGCAGTTCTTTGCAGGGAGCGTCTTTTTATTATAAAGCACTTTTGAAAAAAAGAACAGAGTTTTTGTGAAAAAGTCTTTTCAAACGTAGAACGGTGTGATAATATATATCTGGTATTGAATACTACATATAATGGAAAAGAGGACGATATAATTGAGATATAAGATTATCATAGATAGTTGTGGAGAACTTTTAGATGGATGGAAGAATGATGAACGTTTTGAATCCGTTCCGTTAACCTTAATGGTAGGAGCTGAACAGATTATAGATGATGAGACATTTGATCAGGCAGATTTCCTTAAGAAAGTGGCTGCCTGCCCGGAATGTCCGAAATCAGCCTGCCCGTCACCTGAGAGATATATGAGAGCATATGACTGCGAGGCTGAACATATTTATGCAGTGACTTTGTCTTCTGAGCTGAGTGGTTCCTATAACAGTGCGTTGCTTGGCAGAGATCTTATTATGGAGGATCATCCGGATAAAAAAATCCATGTGTTTAATTCCCGTTCCGCATCCATCGGGGAAAGCCTGATCGGAATGAAGATACAGGAATGTGAAGAAGCAGGGATGAGTTTTGAAGAAGTTGTTTTAACTGTGGAACATTATATTGAAGGACAGCATACATTTTTTGTGCTTGAAAACCTGGATACTTTGAGAAAAAATGGGCGTCTCAGTAAGGTGAAAGCGTTGGTGGCCAGTGCACTGAAGATTAAACCTGTTATGGGATCAACAGATGAAGGGACAATCTGTCAGTTGGATCAGGCAAGAGGGATGAATCGTGCCATGATAAAAATAGTAGAGCAGGTAATTGCGAAAACTTCAGACAGTGCAGATAAAGTTCTTGCCATCAGTCATTGTAACTGCCCTGAGAGAGCGCAGGTGCTTAAAGAAGCATTTGAAGAGAGAATGAAGCTTGCAAAGATTGTAGTTCTTGATACAGCGGGTGTCAGCTCTATGTATGCAAATGATGGCGGAGTGATCGTTGCTATATAAACTAATTGTTTCCTTTTGCAGTAAAGTGTGTTATAATCAGAAAATATGAAATATTGATGCAAAGGAGATTTATCATGAGCCAGAAGAAAGTCGATGCTTATAAGTCCAGAAAAGGACAGCGTAACAAAGCAGACAGAAAAGAAAAAGTACTTTTTGGACTGGAAATGTTTGCGTGGGTATTCATTTGTGTTGTAATTGTTGCATGGATTGGCTATTCTGCATATGTAAAAGTGACAGGAGCTAAAGCGGATGTGGTTCAGAATACAGTAATGGATACTACTGCACTTGACAATTACATTTCAAATCTGTCAGCAAATACATCTGATGATGCAGACGGTGCTGATACAGACAGTGCAGATGCTGATTCTACTGATAATGCAGCAGATGTTTCTGAAACAGAATCCTCAGATACAGATGCAGCGGATAAAGCTGAAGTAGAAGATAATACAGCCACAGCAGATGATAAAGAGACATCAGACGACGCATCTGCAGAAACAACAGATGATGCGGCAACAGCAGATGCAGATAGCACAGATGCCAAATAGAAGAGAAAATTTGTCAGATTAACTGATAACTGAAAGAAGACAATAAAAAATCCCCGGAAGATCCGGGGATTTTTTTTGAGGTTTAATCCGTATAGAAAAGTGCGGAATTCAATCCTCTCACGTTAACAAAAATTATAATTTTGTAACGTTTGCAGCCTGCATACCACGAGCACCTTCTGTTAAGTCGTATGTTACAGCCTGTCCTTCTTCAAGGGATTTGAATCCTTCACCATTGATAGCGGAGAAATGTACAAATACGTCTGCACCGTCTTCACCAGTGATAAATCCGTAACCTTTTTCTGCGTTGAACCATTTTACAGTTCCCTTGTTCATGTTGTTACCTCCATAAAAAATAAAAAAATTATATAGTTTCTGGCAAATAAAAAAATCACCAGATTTTACAGATTATATACTGTTATATAATCTCTAAAAACCAGTGACTATACATTAAATAATCCAGATATGAACTGATTATATCTCCCACATTTTGAATTGTCAAGCAAAAAAGACTATACATCAGTAAAAAAAGGCTTTATAAAAGAGGAAGTTTCGTGTATTATGTATATCAGAAAGTTATTGTCAAATGACAACGAAGGGAGAGAATTGCATGGGTATTCTGATTCAGGGAGGACGCATCGTAGATGCGGCTACTGACACTGATAAGAAAGGCGATATTTATCTGGAAGACGGAGTGATCACTGAGATCGGTGAGAAACTTAAAATAAAAGATAACGGTGACAGAGTAATAGATGCGAAGGGGTGTCTGGTAATGCCGGGATTGATTGATCTTCACGTTCATTTCAGGGATCCGGGACAGACACAGAAGGAGGATATAGAGACAGGTTCCAGGGCTGCTGCCAGAGGTGGTGTGACAACGGTTGTTGCAATGCCGAATACAACACCGGTAATTGACAGTCCGGATCGTGTAAACTATGTGCATAATAAAGCAAAACAGCTTTCCGGCATTCATGTACTTCAGGCTGGTGCCATTACGCAAGGAGAGAAAGGCCAGGAACTTTCCGATATCGAAGGAATGGTAAAAGCCGGAATCCCGGCATTGTCTGAGGATGGTAAATCTGTTATGAATACCAGGCTCTGCAAAGAGGCTATGGAAGTGGCAAAGAAATTCAATGTTCCGATTTTTGCACATTGCGAGGATATTGATCTGCGCGGAGATGGATGTATGAACGATGATGAAAATGCAAGGAGGCTGGGATTGCCTGGTATCTGCAATGCAGTTGAGGATGTAATCGCAGCGAGAGATATTCTTCTTGCCAGAGAGACAGGTGCGAGACTGCATCTGTGCCATTGTTCCACAGAAGGTGTTGCGAAGATGATGGAAATTGTGAAAGAAGAGGGACTGGACAATATCACGGCAGAGGTTTGCCCGCACCATTTTATCCTTACTTCTGATGATATTAAATGTGATGACCCGAATTATAAGATGAACCCTCCTCTTCGTATGAAGAAGGATGTGGATGCGCTGATCCAGGGACTGAAAGATGGTTCCTTTAAAGTAATCAGTACAGATCATGCACCTCATGCAGTACCGGAGAAAACAGGCTCCATTCGAAATGCAGCTTTTGGAATTGTGGGGATTGAGACAAGCTTTGCATTGTCCTATACTGCACTTGTAGAAACGGGAATTCTTACGATCTCACAGCTTATTGAGAAAATGAGCTGGAATCCGGCACAGATTCTGGGAAGCGACAGAGGTACAATCCAGAAGGGGCATCCGGCAGACATTGTCATTGCAGACATTGATCACGAATATAAAATAGATAAAAATGAATTTGCTTCCAAAGGACACAACACACCATTTGACGGATGGAAAGTAAAAGGGAAAATCCTCTATACAATCTGTGATGGAAAAGTTGTGTACCAGAATGCATAAAAATACAATATCAATATTCAGGAGGAAAGACTCATGATCAACAAACTTATTGAAAACATTAAAAAAACAAATGCTCCTATCGTAGTAGGACTGGATCCAATGCTTAACTATATCCCACAGCATATTCAGCAGAAAGCTTTTTCTGAACTGGGTGAGACATTAGAGGGAGCAGCAGAAGCAATCTGGCAGTATAACAAAGGAATTGTAGACGCAGTCAGTGACCTGATTCCTGCAGTGAAACCACAGATTGCAATGTATGAGCAGTTTGGCATTCCGGGATTAATGGCATATAAGAGAACCGTCGATTACTGTAAAGAAAAAGGTCTGGTAATTATTGGTGATATTAAACGTGGCGATATTGGTTCAACATCCGCTGCATATGCAGTAGGACATCTTGGAAAGGTTCAGGTAGGAAGTAACAAAATTGCAGGCTTTGATGAAGATTTTGCAACTGTAAATCCATATCTTGGTTCCGATGGCGTAAAACCGTTTATCGATGTATGCAAAGAAGAGAGCAAAGGTATCTTCGTACTTGTAAAAACATCCAACCCGTCCAGCGGAGAATTTCAGGACAGGATCATTGACGGACGTCCGCTTTATGAGTGGGTTGGAGAGAAGGTTGCCCAGTGGGGAGAAGAACATATGGGAAACGGCTACAGCTATGTAGGCGCTGTAGTAGGTGCAACTTATCCGGAAATGGGAAAAACTCTCCGTAAGATCATGCCGAAAACCTTCATCTTGGTACCGGGATATGGTGCGCAGGGCGGAAAAGGTGCCGATCTTGTTCATTTCTTTAATGAAGACGGACTTGGTGCGATTGTTAACTCCTCCAGAGGAATTATTGCAGCTTACAAACAGGAAAAATATGCTTCCTTTGGTGAATTAAATTATGCAGATGCATCCCGTCAGGCGGTAAAAGATATGATCGAAGACATCAGTACTGCTTTAAATAATCGCTAGGAGGCATGAAATGAGCGAAAAGACAAGAGAAATCTGCACTGTTGTAAGTCAGGAGAGCATTGGTGCAGGCATTTACAGTATGTGGATCCAGACTGACAGAATTGCAGCAGATGCGAAACCGGGACAGTTTGTATCTCTTTATACAAATGATAAATCCAAAATTCTTCCCAGACCGATCAGTCTTTGCGAGATTGACAAAGAAAATGGTCGTCTTCATCTGGTTTACCGAGTGACAGGACAAGGAACCGGAACTGATGAATTCTCACAGATGAAAGCAGGAGATACCATTCCGGTACTGGGACCTTTGGGAAACGGCTTCCCTGTAGAGAAGGCTGAGGGGAAAACGGTTTTCCTTATGGGTGGTGGAATCGGTGTTCCTCCAATTTTGGAACTTGCAAAGCAGATGAAATGTGAGAAAAAACAGATCATTGCAGGATACAGGGACTGTCATACGTTCCTCAGAGAGGAATTTGAGGCGGCGGGAACACTTTATATTGCCACAGAGGATGGCAGTGTGGGAACAAAAGGAAATGTTATGGACGCTATCAGAGAGAATGCTCTGGAAGCGGACATGATCTATGCCTGCGGACCAACTCCGATGCTTCGTGCAATCAAGAAATATGCCGAAGAAAATGGGATTGAATGTTATATTTCCCTGGAGGAACGTATGGCATGCGGAATTGGTGCCTGCCTTGCCTGCGTGTGCAAATCCAGGGAAAAAGATGCACACAGTAATGTGAATAATAAGAGAATCTGCAAGGATGGCCCGGTATTTCTTTCTACGGAGGTGGAAATCTGATGGATATGAGTGTAAATATTGCCGGCGTAGAGTGGAAAAATCCGGTAACAGTGGCATCCGGAACCTTTGGTTCAGGAGCAGAATTTGCTGATTATGTAGATATTAATAAGCTGGGAGCAGTGACAACCAAGGGCGTAGCCAATGTCCCGTGGGCCGGAAATCCGACTCCGCGTGTGGCTGAAGTTTACGGAGGCATGATGAATGCGATTGGTCTGCAGAATCCTGGTATCGATCTTTTCTGTGAGAGGGATATTCCTTTTTTGAAAAAGTATGATACAAAGATCATTGTAAATGTATGCGGTCATGCACCGGAAGAATATCTGGCAGTGGTGGAACGTCTGGCAGATCAGCCAATTGATATGATGGAGATTAATATTTCCTGCCCGAATGTAAACGCAGGATTCCTTGCATTTGGTCAGGATGCACATCATGTAGAGGAACTTACCGCTCAGATCAAAAAGATTGCAAAACAGCCTGTGATTATGAAGTTAACACCGAATGTCACAGATATCACAGAGATTGCAAAAGGTGCGGAAGCAGGCGGTGCAGATGCGGTATCCCTGATCAATACACTGACAGGAATGAAGATTGATATCAACAGGAAGACTTTTGCGCTTGCAAATAAAACAGGCGGTGTTTCCGGACCGATCGTGAAGCCGATTGCTGTCCGTATGGTTTATCAGGTTGCACAGGCAGTCAATATCCCGATCATCGGAATGGGCGGGATTTCCTGCGCTGAGGATGCAATTGAGTTTATTCTTGCAGGAGCCAGCGCAGTATCTGTGGGTACGGCAAATTTCCACAATCCGGCAGTGACACTGGAAGTGATCGATGGAATTGAAGCATACATGAAGAAGAATGGATTCAATTCCGTAAAAGAGATGGTTGGTATTGTAAAATAAAACAGATACAGGAGGCATAACATAAGATGGAACAGTATAAACAGGAATTTATTGAATTTATGGTAGACAGTGAAGTTCTGAAATTCGGAGAATTCACCCTTAAAAGCGGAAGAAAGTCCCCGTTTTTTATGAATGCAGGCGGATATGTGACAGGTTCTCAGTTAAAGAAACTGGGTGAGTACTACGCACATGCCATTCATGATAAATATGGCGATGATTTCGATGTGCTTTTCGGACCTGCATATAAGGGAATCCCGTTAAGTGTTGTAACTGCAATTGCATTCAGCGAATTATATGGAAAGGAAATCCGCTACTGTTCAGACCGTAAGGAAGAGAAAGACCATGGTGCAGATAAGGGAAGTTTTCTTGGAAGCAAATTGAAAGACGGCGATCGTGTAGTAATGATCGAAGATGTAACAACATCCGGTAAGTCTATGGAAGAGACAGTACCAAAGGTAAAAGGTGCGGCTGATGTGGAAATTGTTGGGTTAATGGTTTCTCTGGATCGTATGGAGGTTGGAAAGGGTGGCGTGAAGTGTGCCCTTGACGAAGTTCATGATCTTTATGGTTTTGAGACAAATGCGATCGTTACAATGAAAGAAGTCATTGAACATCTTTATAATAAAGAATATAAAGGAAAAGTAATCATTGACGATACATTGAAAGCTGCGATTGACGCATATTATGAGCAGTACGGAGCAAAATAAGCAAATAGAGGTAACAGTGATTTATAAATAAGATATCATGGTCTGCGAAAGCAGATCATGATACTGGTGAGGACGATTATGAACGAAAAAATTTATAAAACCATGTCTTCCACAGGAGCCTGCAGTCTGACAGTTGGGATCATTGTACTGGCAACGGGAATCGTAACAGGGATCATGATGATCGTAAACGGCGCGAGACTGCTGAAAAAGAAATCAGAAATATTGATATAAAAGGCTTCAGAAACAGGAGAAAACATTGAAAAAAGAAACAAAGCATATCATACGGACACTGGGAACCATTTTGTTTATCCTGTACGTTCTGGCACTGATTTATTTCCTGTTCTTTTCAGAAGAATATGGAAGAGCAGCATTGGAGGAAAGACAGTACAGATATAATCTGATACCGTTTGTTGAGATAAGACGTTTCTGGGTATACAGAAGACAGCTCGGATTTATGGCTGTAGCTGCCAATCTTTTTGGAAATGTAATTGGCTTTCTTCCATTTGGATTTATACTTCCGGTTATTCTGGACAGAATGAGAAGCGGATGGCTGATCATACTGGCGGGATTTGGACTTAGTGTTACGGTAGAGGTCATTCAGCTTATCACAAAGGTTGGATGCTTTGACGTGGATGATATGATATTGAATACAGCAGGGGCAGCACTTGGATATCTGCTTTTTTTTATCTGCGATCATCTGAGGAGAAAAATTTATGGCAAAAAGATATAGATATGCATTTACAAAGAAAAGGGAGGCACAGAAGGGAAAATTGTCAGCAGTGCTGGCAGTTGTTTCACTGGTTTTGTTTGTGACTGCAGTTTTGCTGGCATTTTTTTTGCAGGGACAATACGGATATATTGTAGGCGGAATCAGTCTTTGTGCAATGCTTTTGTCCGTATATGGATTTGCAATGGGACTGAAAAGTTTTTCAGAAGAGAACAGACTACACAGAACCAGCATGGTCGGTTCTATTGCAAATGGAATTATAATGATCGGATGGCTGGGAATCTTTCTGCTGGGAATTTCCGGCTGATCAACAGGGAAGTCTGATAGAAAAAGGAGAAATATAGTTTGGACGAATGGGTTATGGAACGGTATGAATTGGCAAAAGAAAGAATTGCCCAGATACCGGACGAGAAAATGGCAGAAGAACCGTACCGCGATTTTTTTACAAAAGAAGCAATACTTTTACAGCAGGTAATCCATGTGATGGATCATGGAACTGTCGGAAAAGATTTTGAGGAACTTAAAAAACAGAATCATGAATTATATCAGGATATTCTGCCGGAGAATTATGAGAACTCTTATGGAAATCCTGTATATGCACAGAAAATGCTGGGAGAATACGGAAAAGTATTTACTTTTCTTTATACAGAACTTCATGGCACGATTGCTTATGCGTTTGAAAAAAAAGCATGGGATCTTACAGTTGTACTGGAACTGTTTCTGGAAATTTATTCTGCATTTACGCAGGAGGAAATTCCTGACGAGAAACAGGTAAAAGAAATTCTGGTTTCCTATGTGAATGATTATTGTCAGGATATGGTGGAAGAGCGGATCAGAGAGGCAATTGATCCTGAGAATAATTTTGTGGTTAATATGATCATGGATTCTGATCTGAACGATCTGAGTTATCTGTATCAGTCTGGTGAATATGTATCGGAAAACGAGCTGAAAACAGCAGAATTTATGAATTCACTTTCACAGAAGGAAATTGATGAGATGGCACGTACTTATACAGAAGGCTATCGGATGGGATTCATCACAGGAAGAAAAGATATTACAAAGAAGAAAACGGTTAATATACGTTATCATCTTGGCTTTGAGCGTATGGTAAAAGCGGCTGTTCTTCAGTTCCGGGAGATGGGGCTGCAGACGGTTATTTACCGTCATGCACTTCATGCGGTAAACAGAAGGAATCAGTTCAGAAATGGATTCACAGGAGGAATTGCAAATCCGCAGTTTGATTATGACCACAGACAGGACAGTGCGCTGTTTCTGGATTCGGATTTTGTAAAGCGTAAACTTCGTGCCATGCAGACTTCTTATGATGAATATGCAGAACTGGCGGCAGTACATGGCGGACCGGCTGTGATTGAAACATTTGGCGAGAAGCCGTTTTCACCGGTAAGTAAGCCGGAGAGCTGGGCGTTTACAGAAGCGCAGCAGAAACTTCAGTTGGAAATGGACAATGAATCCGCTCAGATCACAAACCGTTATATCAAAGGTGAGGAAAGAAGCTTTACGATCATTGCCTATCCGATACCTGAGATTGGAGAGGATTTCCCGGAAATTTTCCGTGAGATCGTTAAGATCAATACCCTGGATTATAAGAAATATCAGAAAATCCAGCAGACGATCATAGATACTCTTGATACCTGTGAATGGGTAGAAATCAAAGGAAAAGGAGAAAATGAAACAGACCTGCTCATACATCTCCACACATTAACAGATCCGAAAACGCAGACAAACTTTGAGAACTGTGTGGCAGATGTAAATATTCCTCTGGGTGAGGTATTTACTTCACCGGTACTGGCAGGAACAGGCGGAATGCTTCATGTTTCAAAAGTATATCTTAACGGGCTGCAGTTTTGCGATTTGAAGCTTGTATTTGACTGCGGACAGGTTATTGACTATAGCTGTTCCAATTTTGAGGCAGAGGAAGAGAACCGTAAATATATTGAAGACAATATTCTGTTCCATCATCCGAAACTTGCAATGGGTGAATTTGCGATCGGAACTAATACAACAGCTTATGTGGCTGCACAGAAATATAATATTGCAGACAAACTTCCGATTCTGATCGCGGAAAAAATGGGACCGCATTTCGCAGTTGGTGATACCTGCTACAGTTGGGCAGAAGATACTCCGGTCTATAATCCGGATGGTAAAGAAATCATCGCAAGAGACAATGAGATTTCTGAGATGCGAAAAGAAGACGTCAGCCTTGCTTATTATGGATGTCACACAGATATCACGATTCCATATGATGAATTGGGAAGCATCCGTACAATTGATGATGAGGGGAATATGATTTCCATTATTGAAGATGGAAGATTTGTCCTGCCGGGTACGGAAGCTCTGAACGAGCCGTTTGGGGAATAACAGTATTTGCCCGTTGCTTTCGGAATACAAAAAAATTTATTAGTTCGTTAAAATATTTCTTTGTATTAATTTTATTGACAGAAAAAGGGAATCTTAGTAGAATCTACGGTTAGAGAGGGTTTTGATAAAATCTTTTCTGACCGTACTTTTTTTATCAATAAAATAAAAACAGAGTCCCAGGCAGATAAGTTGTGATCTGTCTGAGAATACTTGAGAAGAAAAGGAGAATAATCATGGCAAAAGTAGGAATTGTGATGGGCAGCGACTCAGATATGCCGATCATGAGTAAAGCAGCAGACATTCTGGAGAAACTGGGAATTGATTACGAGATGAAGATCATTTCCGCACACAGAGAACCGGATGTCTTTTTTGAATATGCAAAAACAGCAGAGGAAAATGGTTTTAAAGTAATCATCGCAGGTGCAGGAATGGCAGCTCATCTGCCGGGAATGTGCGCAGCAATCTTCCCGATGCCGGTTATCGGAATTCCTATGCATACCACTTCTCTGGGAGGAAGAGATTCCCTTTATTCTATCGTACAGATGCCGTCAGGAATCCCGGTTGCAACAGTCGCTATCAACGGAGGCGCAAACGCAGGACTTCTGGCAGCTAAGATACTTGCAACATCAGATGAGGAACTTCTTGCAAAATTAAAAGCTTACAGCCAGGAATTAAAAGAACAGGTGGAAGCAAAAGACGCAAGATTACAGGAAGTTGGATATAAAAATTACTAAGATAAAAGATAAAATGAGGATAACTCAGATCCATAAACAGGATCAGGGGTAAAAACGGAGGATTATCATGGATTACAAGACCGCTGGAGTAGATATTGAGGCAGGATACAAATCAGTAGAGCTGATGAAAGAGCATGTAAAGAGAACCATGCGTGAAGAAGTGCTGGGAGGACTGGGAGGATTTTCCGGTGCCTTTTCTCTTGCTAAGATTAAAGAAATGGAAGAACCGGTATTATTATCAGGTACAGACGGATGTGGAACTAAAGTAAAACTTGCTATGGTTATGGACAAGCATGACACCATCGGTATTGATGCAGTTGCCATGTGCGTTAATGATATTGCATGTGCAGGTGGAGAACCTTTATTCTTCCTGGATTATATTGCATGTGGTAAGAATTATCCGGAAAAGATCGCAGCTATCGTAGGCGGTGTGGCAGAAGGCTGTGTACAGTCAGATGCAGCTCTGATCGGCGGCGAGACAGCAGAGCATCCGGGACTGATGCCGGAAGACGAATATGATCTGGCAGGTTTTGCTGTAGGTGTCTGCGATAAAAAAGAAATGATCACAGGTGAAGAACTGAAAGCAGGAGATGTTCTGATCGGTATGGCATCCACAGGTGTTCACAGTAACGGATTTTCTCTTGTCCGTAAAGTTTTTGATATGACAAAGGAATCTCTTGATACTTATTATGAAGAACTTGGAACAACACTTGGTGAAGCACTTCTGGCACCAACCAGAATCTATGTAAAAGCATTAAAGAGCATTAAAAATGCCGGAGTTCGTGTGCACGCATGCAGTCATATCACAGGCGGCGGTTTTTATGAAAATATTCCGCGTATGCTTAAAGAGGGAACACGTGCAGTTGTGGAAAAGAACAGCTATCCGGTACTTCCAATCTTCAAACTTCTTGCTGAAAAAGGCAATATTGATGAACAGATGATGTACAATACTTATAACATGGGACTTGGAATGATCCTTGCTGTAGATGCAGCAGATGTGGACAAAACAATGGAAGCGATCAAAGCAGCAGGTGACACTCCGTACGTAGTAGGACGTATCGAAGATGGTGAAAAGGGAGTGACTTTATGTTAAAAGTCGGTGTACTGGTTTCAGGAGGCGGCACGAATCTGCAGGCTATCCTGGATGCCATTGACTGTGGAAAGATTACAAATGCAGAAGTTTCTCTGGTTATCAGCAATAATCCGAAGGCTTATGCGCTGGAGAGAGCAAAGAATCACAACATAGAAGCTGTATGTATTTCCCCGAAACAGTTTGAGAACAGAGAAGAATTTCACAGGGCGCTTCTGGCAAAGCTGAAAGAAAGTGGTGTAGAGCTTATCGTTCTGGCAGGATTTCTTGTAGCGATTCCTCCAATGATCGTGGAAGCGTATCCGAATAAAATTATCAATATCCACCCATCACTGATCCCATCTTTCTGTGGAGTGGGCTATTATGGACTGCATGTGCATGAAAAGGCACTGGAAAGAGGAGTACGTGTGACAGGTGCTACCGTACATTTTGTTGATACAGGTACAGATACAGGTCCGATCATCCTTCAGAAGGCGGTAAAGATTAAATCTGATGATACCCCGGAAGTTCTCCAGAGACGTGTCATGGAAAAGGCAGAGTGGAAGATTCTTCCGAAAGCTATCAATCTTATTGCCAATGACAAAGTGAAAGTAGTGGATGGAAGAGTGCAAATAGAGAAATTTGATACAGAAGAGTAGGTAAAGGAGCAAAAATAAAATGAAAGTCTTAATCGTAGGCAGCGGCGGAAGAGAACATGCCATTGCATGGAGTGTTTCAAAGAGCCCGAAAGTAGATAAAATTTATTGTGCACCTGGAAATGCAGGAATTGCAGAACTCGCAGAATGTGTAGATATCGGTGCTATGGAATTTGAGAAACTTGCTGATTTTGCTCAGGAAAAAGGGATTGATCTCACTATTATTGGTATGGATGATCCTCTGGTTGGCGGTATAGTTGATGTATTTGAAACCCGCGGTCTGAAAGTTTTCGGACCGAGAAAAAATGCAGCTATCCTGGAAGGCTCCAAAGCGTTCTCCAAAGATCTGATGAAGAAATATAATATTCCCACAGCGGCATATGAGAATTTTGATGATCCTGAGAAAGCACTGGAATACCTCCGCACAGAAGCCAGATTTCCAATTGTTCTGAAAGCAGATGGCCTTGCACTCGGCAAGGGAGTGCTGATCTGCAAGGATTTGAAAGAGGCAGAAGATGGCGTAAAAGAGATCATGGAAGATAAGAAATTCGGAAATGCCGGAAATACTATGGTAATCGAAGAATTTATGACAGGACGTGAAGTCTCTGTGTTATCATTTGTAGATGGAAAAACTATCCGTACAATGACATCTGCACAGGATCACAAACGTGCTCAGGACGGTGATCAGGGATTGAATACTGGTGGAATGGGAACTTTCTCCCCAAGTCCGTTCTACACAGAAGAGGTAGATGAATTCTGCAGGAAATATGTATATCAGCCGACAGTAGACGCAATGGCTGCAGAAGGACGCCCATTTAAGGGAATCATTTTCTTTGGTCTTATGCTTACCGCAGATGGCCCGAAGGTATTGGAATATAATGCACGCTTCGGAGATCCGGAAGCACAGGTAGTCCTGCCACGTATGAAGAATGATATCATTGAAGTAATGGAAGCTTGCGTAAATGGAACACTGGACCAGGTAGACCTTCAGTTCGAGGATAATGCAGCAGTGTGCGTAGTACTTGCAAGTGATGGATATCCTGTAAAATATGAAAAAGGTATCCCAATGTACGGCTTTGAAAATTTCAAAGGCAAAGACGGATATTACTGCTTCCACGCAGGAACCAAACTGAAAGACGGTCAGATTGTTACTAATGGTGGCCGTGTTCTGGGAATTACTGCGACAGGCAAAGATTTAAAAGAAGCAAGAAAGAATGCATATGAAGCTACAGAGTGGATTACATTCGCAAATAAATATATGCGCCATGATATTGGAAAAGCAATTGATGAAGCATAAAAAATATTGATGTTTAAAAATAAACAGGAGACAAGGCTGGGATAAAAGTCCCATTCTTGTCTCCTGTTTTATGGTTGGCAGATACTTCTTCTGTCCAAAATGATCTCGATGTAATATTTTTTGAAAGAACGATAGAATCCACATAAATTATTTTGCATAAATAATACGAGCGATTTCCTTTACTTTTCATGCAATCTGTTATAAAATAGAAAAGTGCTGTAAAGCAAAGTTACAGATTGAGATGAATTGTAACGTAGCAGAAACAGCAAGGAGAAAGTTACTGTTCAGCATATGCACAGTAATGGGAGAAATATTATGAACAGGAAAAGTCAGAAAGAGATTCAGGTGACGACACATATGGTGCGCCAGTTTCTGCAGGAGAATGAAGATACCGGTTATCGGGATTTTCACAGCAATCTTCTGCCGGGTGTGGATAATGTTATGGGAATCAGACTTCCGGTGTTGCGAAAATTTGCAAAGCAGCTTTCTGGTATGGACTGGCAGGAATGGTTTGAACAGGCGGATGACCAGTGGTATGAAGAAACGATGCTTCGCGGATTGGTGAGTGCTTATGCAAAGATGGAATGCAAAGAACGCTTAACATATGTGGCAAAATTTGTGCCGGACATTAATAACTGGGCAGTATCTGTATATTTTGCGGTATTTCCGGATGAGATGCTGACATACTTGCAGGACGGTCACAAACTGGATGAATTTACATATAAGAAATCACTACAGAAGATCACAGAGTCTTATCGTGTTGATAAGGAAATGAAAAAGATTATAAAAGAAATGAGACAGAGAGGATAAAATAATGGGAATCAGCAAAGAAGAAGCAATCAAGGAATTACAGAACAGAGAGACAGTATTTGTTGCATACTCACAGGCTACCAAACTGCCATATGTGAAATGTGACGAAGAGACTTATAATGACCAGGCATGGATTTTTTCCACAGAAGAGGGAATCAAGGAATTCGGCAAAAAGATGATTGAAGATAAGATTCTTCTTATGGGAATGAGATTTTCCAAGAAAGATTATCCAAGATTATATGGTACTTTTTATGCCATTGGTGTTAACACTGTTGTATGGGTAGACGGTGAAGATAAAATTGAGATTGATCTTCCGGATGTTGCAAAACAGGCAGATATGAGCAAGATTGAGCCGGCTAAGAGACCGCTTCTGAATCCTACACTGGAGCTTTCCGGCATTTACTTTATGCAGGAACTCCGCCGTCCGGTAGAGAAGGATCAGCATGGAAATCTTCGTGAGCTTGAGGAAGAACTGATCGTAAACCTGAAGAAATCCGAATATCTGGTTGCTATGAATGTAGATCCTGAAGATCCTAAGAAGATCAATATTCCGTATCTCAAAAATAAAAAAGAAGAAATTCTCCAGCCTGTATTTACAGATGTTATGGAACTTGAGAAGTTTACAAAAGGTCAGAAGCTGCGTATTGCGAAAGTACCGTTTGCAAAACTTCCGGAGCTGTTAATCGATAAGGCAATGGCTTATGCAGTTAATCCATTAGGCTTTAACCTTGTTCTGAACAGAGAACAGCTCAATAAGATCATTGGCTTAAAATAATCAAGTCATGTAGATGAAATTCAGTTGACAGAAAGAAGATAAAGGGTGTGCATGCTGTGTGAGAACATGGCAGTACACCCCTTTTTGTTTTGAAAAATAATACAGCAATACGTCTTTCTGTTGCAAAAAATGTTGGTTTGTGCTAGGATATGTGTAACACAAAAAGGAGAAGAAAACGTATGATGATAGAAATAGATTTCAGCAGTGATGAAGCCATTTACATCCAGCTGACCAATCAGATCATCATGGGGATTGCTACGTCAAGACTGCAGGAGGGAGATACACTGCCATCAGTGAGACAGCTTGCAGATACAGTTGGGATAAATATGCATACAGTAAATAAAGCATATTCACTGTTGCGACAGGAGGGATTTGTCACTATCGACCGCAGACGTGGTGCAGTGATTTCTATTGATGTAAATAAACGGAAAGCATTGGAAGAACTGAAACAGAATCTCATGGTGGCGCTTGCGAAAGGATGTTGCAAGAGCGTAAGCAGAGAGGAAGTACATCAGCTTATTGATGAGATTTTTGACGAATATGATGAAAACAGATAGGAGAGGACATGGAGAGACAATTTACCAGACAGGCAGAGAATGCCCTCAAATTGGCAACGACAATTGCGAAATCCTGTGGACATGGATATATCGGAACAGAGCATCTTCTTGCAGGTCTTTTGAAAGAACCTGAAGGCACTGCGGGAAAAGTGCTGCAGGAATTTAACGTAGAAGAAGAAAAACTCAGGGAACTTATCAGCAGCCTGGTTACACCGGTTCAGGGCAATACTGCGGTAGCAGAAACAAAAGATCCCCAGTACAGCCCGAGAGCAAGAAGGATCATTGAACAGGCGAAGGAAGATGCTGAGAGTATGGAATGTCTTTGCGGAACAGAGCACCTGTTGCTTTCGCTTCTGAAAGAGACAGACTGCGTAGCGACCAGACTGCTTTTTACAATGGGAGTAAATATCCAGAAGTTGTTTGCGGCTATCCTGATAGCTATGGGATTTGACAATGATACCATTGCAGAGGAATTTCAGTACGCAAGGAATGCGGGAAACAAAAAAGTGACCAGTACCCCTACGCTGGATCAGTACAGTCGTGACCTGACACAGCTTGCGGCAGAGGGAAAACTGGATCCTGTGGTAGGGCGTGATAAAGAAATTACCAGACTGATCCAGATCTTGAGCAGACGTACAAAGAATAATCCGTGTCTGACAGGGGAACCCGGAGTAGGTAAGACTGCCATTGTAGAGGGACTTGCACAGCGCATCGTTATGGGAATGGTTCCGGATACAGTGAAGGATAAGCGCCTTGTTGTGTTGGATCTTTCCGGCATGGTTGCGGGAAGCAAATACAGAGGTGAATTTGAGGAACGCATTAAGAATGTAATCCAGGAAGTAAAAGAACATCAGGGAATTCTGCTATTCATTGATGAAATCCATACCATCATCGGAGCAGGTGGAGCGGAGGGAGCACTGGATGCTTCCAATATCCTGAAACCTTCTCTTTCCAGAGGTGAGATTCAGCTTATCGGCGCGACTACTCTGGAGGAATACCGTAAATATATTGAAAAAGACGCAGCACTGGAACGAAGATTCCAACCTGTAACAGTGGAAGAACCAACTGCAGAGGAGACAATTGAAATCCTTAAGGGGCTGCGCCCATATTATGAGAAACATCATGGGGTAAAGATTGAAGATGAGGCACTTGAGGCAGCAGTAAAAATGTCACAAAGATATATCAATGACCGTTTCCTTCCGGATAAGGCAATTGATATTATTGATGAAGCAGCATCAAAGGCTCAGCTTGCGGGTTATCAGTCAGCACCTGAACTGGAACAATATGAACTGGAACTGAATGAACTTCGTGAGGAGAAAGAACAGGCAGTTAAGACTGCAGATATTGAACGCGCAAAAAAAGCACAGGTACGCCAAAATGAAGTGGAAGCCGAAATGGAGAAAATTCGGATTAAGACTGAGCGCAGAAATAAGAGGAAAAAACTTGTTGTAGATGAAGCTGCTGTTGCAGAGACGATTTCTGACTGGACAAAGATTCCTCTTCAGAAACTGACAGAGGGAGAAACCAAACGTCTTGCTCGTCTGGAGAAAGAACTTCATAAACGTGTGATCGGACAGGATGAGGCAGTGAAAGCTGTTGCGCAGGCAGTGAAACGGGGAAGAGTAGGACTTAAAGATCCGAACCGTCCCATTGGTTCTTTCCTTTTCCTTGGACCTACAGGTGTTGGTAAGACAGAACTTTCCAAGGCTCTGGCAGAAGCTGTCTTTGGAAGTGAACAGGCGATGATTCGTGTAGATATGTCCGAATATATGGAGAAACACAGTGTCTCCAAGCTGATCGGTTCTCCTCCGGGATATGTAGGATATGAAGAAGGCGGCCAGCTCAGTGAGAAGGTCCGCAGAAATCCGTACAGTGTATTGCTTTTTGATGAGATTGAGAAGGCACATCCGGATGTGTTTAATATACTTTTACAGGTGCTGGATGACGGTCACATTACAGATGCACAGGGAAGAAAAGTCGACTTCAAACAGACGATCATTATTATGACTTCCAACGCAGGGGCACAGGCGATCATGGAACCGAAACGTCTGGGATTCATGTCTGATAATGATGAAAAGAAAGACTATGAACGAATGAAAGGCGGCGTGATGGAAGAAGTGCGCCGGATTTTCAAACCGGAGTTCCTGAACCGAATTGACGATATCATGGTATTCCATGTGCTGAATAAAGAAGATATTCGGAAAATTGTAACATTGCTTCTTAAAACACTGGAGAAACGATGTGCAGAACAGATGGAAATTCATCTTACAGTAACAAATGCTGTGAAGGATTTTATTGCGGAAAAAGGTTCTGATAATAAATATGGTGCCAGACCGCTGCGTCGTGCAATTCAGAGTAAGATAGAAGATGCGCTTGCAAACGAGATTCTGGAAGGCAGAGTAAAACGTGGAGATAGTGTACAGGTGAAACTTCATAAAAACGAGATTGCATTTGAAGTGAAAAAACAGTAGAAATCTCTGAGCAGACAGATATTTACAATTAAAGCAGAGGACTCACATGATTCACAGAAATTGTGAAATTAGTATAAAAAAATCAGTGAGATACTGGTCAAAAAAGTGAATGTATTATATAATAAGCACATAAAATGTCGGAAAAGTACAGAGATAGTGAAAAACTGTACGGCATCGGCAGATGAACCGGTGGAGCGGCAAACAAAAGAGTCTTAGGAGGACATAGGAAATGGCAGTAGTAAAAGAATTAATCCGTACAGAAGAGAATGGAGCAATCAGCTTTGGTGACTATGAGCTTGCACAGAAGTCTAAATTATCAGACTATCAGCATCAGGGCGATATGTATAAAGTAAAAACTTTTAAGGAGATTACCAAGCTCGAGAGAAACGGAATGTTCGTTTACGAATCAGTTCCGGGAACAGCAGTATTTGATCTTACACAGAGTGAAGCTCAGATGGATTTCCATGTAGAGGGACCGGAAGATGCACAGATCACAGTGGAGATGGAGCCGGATACAGAATACGAAGTATTTATCGAGCAGGCAAGCACAGGTAAGATGAAAACAAACCTGGGCGGTAAACTTTCCTTTAGCGTGGAACTTGGCAATGCTGCAAGAGTAGAAGTAAAGATTGTAAAATGCTGAAAAATAAAAAGACTGTATATTTTTGCCAGGAGTGTGGATATGAATCTGCAAAATGGATGGGGCAGTGCCCGGGATGCAAGTCCTGGAATACCTTTGTGGAAGAGACAGTTTCCACAAAGAAGCCATCCTCTTCTGGAGCAATGAAATCATCAGAAAAAAGGCAGGAACCGGTGATCCTTAAAGACATCAGCCTGTCAGAAGATGAACGGCAGACAACTCAGATTGGTGAACTTGACAGGGTGCTGGGCGGCGGTATCGTCCCCGGCTCCCTTGTTTTAGTGGGAGGAGATCCGGGAATCGGAAAATCAACGCTGCTTTTACAGGTGTGCAGGAATCTGGCAGAGAAGCAGGTTTCGGTTCTTTATATTTCAGGCGAGGAATCTCTGAGACAGATTAAGCTGAGAGCTAATCGTATCGGGCAGTTTACGGATAAGATGCAGCTTTTATGTGAGACGAACCTGGAAGTGATACGCGAGGTGATCGAGCGCAGAAAACCGGATGTGGTTGTGATCGACTCCATTCAGACTATGTTTCACGAAGATGTAAGTTCGGCACCGGGAAGTGTCTCTCAGGTAAGAGAATCTACCAATGTCCTTATGCAGATTGCCAAGGGAATGGGTGTATCCATTTTTATCGTAGGTCATGTGACGAAAGAAGGAAATGTGGCAGGTCCGAGAGTGCTGGAGCATATGGTAGATACCGTGCTCTATTTTGAAGGAGACCGCCACGCATCTTACCGTATTTTGCGTGCAGTAAAGAACCGTTTTGGATCTACGAATGAGATTGGTGTTTTTGAAATGTGTAATACAGGTCTTGAGGAGGTGAAGAATCCGTCGGAATATATGCTGAATGGCAGACCGGAGGATGCGTCGGGTTCTGTTGTGGCGTGTTCTATGGAAGGAACCCGGCCGATTCTGGTTGAAATTCAGGCACTTGTGTGCCAGAGTAATTTCGGGATTCCGAGGCGGACAGCGGTGGGAACTGATTTTAACAGAGTGAATCTCCTTATGGCTGTGCTTGAGAAGAAAGTAGGACTCCGTCTGGCTGCATCGGATGCTTATGTCAATATTGCAGGGGGAATGAAGATGACAGAGCCGGCAATTGACCTTGGAATCTGTCTGGCGATTGTTTCCAGTGCGAAGGATATTGTGATTCCTGATAATGTGATGGTGTTTGGCGAGGTTGGCCTGAGTGGTGAAATCCGCGCAGTGAATATGGCAGGCCAGCGTGTGCAGGAGGCGAAAAAACTGGGATTTGGAACAGTTGTGCTTCCGGAAGTGTGTAGGTCTTCTGTTGGAAAAGTGGAAGGAATCAACTTGGTTTATGTGTCGCAGATTCGCGATGCGATTGGTTATATTATGAAAAAATAGATTGTCAGACTACTGGCTTATATATGGTTTGAATAAATCGATCAGACTGTCGTCAAAGATATTTTTGCCTGAGAAAGTCTGCTGATAGAGAGAAAGAGGAAAGGATCAAAAGTTATGGCGAGTGGAATTGATACAGTGATATTTGATATGGATGGAGTGATTTTTGATTCGGAGATTCTTGTGCTTCAAGCGTGGAAAGAAGTGGCAGAACGTCATGGAATCGCAGGAGTTGAGGCGGCATGTCATGAGTGTCTGGGAACAAACAGTGTTGTAAGTAAGGGGGTTTTTCTGAAGCATTATGGTGAAGATTTTCCGTATGAGGAATATAAAGCGGAGATGGCAGAGGTGTTTTTCAGTCATGCTTCCGGAGGTAAACTGGCAAAGAAGCCGGGGGTTGAGGAGCTTTTGAAATATCTGAAGATGAGGGGATTTAAGATTGGGCTTGCCAGTTCTACCCGGGAGGTACTGGTGCGTTCGGAGATTTCAGATGGCGGGCTGCTGGGTTATTTTGATCAGATTATCGGGGGAGATATGGTGGAACGGAGTAAGCCGGAACCGGATATTTTTCTGGAGGCTTGCAGACGACTGGGGACCAGACCGGAGAATTGTTATGTGATTGAGGATTCTCATAATGGAATCAGGGCGGCTTATGCAGCAGGGATGCATCCGATCATGGTGCCGGATCTGATGGAGGTGACGGAGGAGATGAAGTCTCTCGCAGAAGAGATTCTGGGATCGCTTTGCGCAGTGCAGGAATTTTTGCAGGGGTCAGGCATATAAATTCATTTGTTTTTATGAGTGTCAGTGATTGAATAAAAAAGAAATCTGTTTTTACTGGTGTTTATTTCAAAACTTTTCCAGGAAAACAGATTCCTTTTTTGTTATATTAAGTTTTTGCTTATGAGAGAACTCCTGTTGACTGTAAAAACAGGATAAACATCATAACCGGCGCAACATAGCGGATCATGATTCGATAAAGTTTTTTTCTGCGGAATCTGCTGCCGTTTCGTTCCATTTCATCAATGACATAATCAGGTGTCATAACCCATCCGATCAGGATGGTGGAAAGTAATGCGATAAATGGCATCATAACACTGTTGCTGATGTAATCCATAATATCAAGCAGCTGTCCTGTAGAGCCATTGGGCAGTTCCACTTCTACATAGAAAATGCTGTATCCCAAAGCAATGATCGCAGAAGCAGCAAGATAAACTACAGATAAAACAGAAACAGTTTTTTTTCTGCCTGTGTGGAAGATTTCCATACAGTTTGCAACGATGGATTCCAACACAGAGATGCAGGATGACAGTGTTGCAAAAATAGCAGTTACGAAAAAGAGGATTCCTACAAATATGCCTGCTTTTCCCATGGCTGCAAAGACCTTTGGGAGAGAAACAAACATAAGGCTTGGACCGGCTCCCATTCCTTCTGTTCCGGAAAATACGAATACAGCAGGGATGATCATGGCACCTGCAAGAAATGCCACTCCTGTGTCAAAAATTTCAATCTGATTAACAGCCTTGTTTAAGTCAATATCAGGTTTTACATAAGAACCGTAGGTGATCATGATTCCCATGGACACGCTGAGAGAGAAGAACAGCTGACTCATTGCATCCAGTAAAATCTGTAAAAATCGCTGTACAGTAAGCCCCTCAAGATTTGGGGTCAGGTAATAAAGAAATCCCTGGATCCCGGTATGTACCTGGCCGGAAGAATCTGTATGTTTCAGAGTCAGGGAATAAATGGAGATGATGACAACGAGTACCAGAAGAACCGGCATCATCCATTTGGATACTTTTTCAATACCATCCTGCACACCATTGTATACAATAAATGCAGTTACACCCATGAAAATAAGTGCAAAAATAACAGGTGAGGTGGAGGATGTGATAAAAGAAGTAAAATAATCATCTGCTGCAGCAGCCTTTGCCTGTCCTGTCAGGTAGACTACAGCATATTTGGTGATCCATCCACCGATCACTGCGTAATAAGTCATAATAAGAACAGGTACAAGAAAAGTCAGAATGCCTAAGAATTTCCACTTGGGCTTCATTTCAGCATAAGCACCGATCGCACTTTTCTGAGTGCGGCGGCCGATTGCGATATCAGATGTAAGCAGGGTAAATCCAAATGTAAGTACAAGTATAAAATAAATGATTAAAAACAGACCGCCTCCATCTTTAGCTGCAAGATATGGGAATCTCCATAAATTGCCTACTCCTACAGCACTGCCGGCTGCGGCAAGGACAAACCCGAGCTGTCCTGAAAAATGATTTGATTTCCTTTCCATAATAGATAATCTCCTGTATGATTTATGTTTGCATAAGTACGATAACATATGTTAACATATAAGTAAAATGAATGTTTTTGCTAGTATACATTAAAAAAAGTAATGGATAAAAACAGACAAGAAGTAAGGATCGTAAATGAAGGAAATCAGAGACAGATATGAAATTTTTTTGAAGGTATGTGAGACTGGAAGTTTTTCGAAAGCAGCAGAGGCGCTAAACTATACACAATCGGGAATCAGTCAAATGATGGCCGGATTTGAGGAGGAACTGGGAGTACAGTTATTTGCAAGAGCTAAAAAGGGTGTAACTCTGACGGATAATGGAAGAATGCTGATGCCTTATATACAGGAGATGACAAATCAGAAAGATAAACTTAGACAGGCTGCTTTTAATATTAATCATAAAATAGAAGGAAAACTCAGAATAGGAAGCTTTTCCAGTGTAACTGCAATGTGGATGCCGGAAGTGATCCATTATTTTAACAGAAATTATCCACAGGTTGAGGTGCAGATCTTTGATGGAAATTATGATGAGATCAGAGACTGGATCATACATGGGCAGGTGGACTGCGGATTTCTGTCTTCGATCGTTGCAGATAATCTGAAGTTTTATCCATTATGTGAGGATCCTCTCTGTGCTGTGATGCAGAAAAATCATCCTCTTGCAGAAAAGAAAAGTGTGAGACTGGAAGAACTGTTGGAGTATCCTTTCATTATAGAGACTCCGGGATGTGATAATGATATTTTGCATTTATTGGAAAGATGTGGGAAGGAGCCAAAGACTTCTTACAGTTTTCGTGATGATACGCTTATTATGGCATTTGTGAAAAATGGGCTGGGAGTGACGATCTCACAGAAGCTGGTTATGAAGGCGTTTGCCAATGATGTAGAGAGCAGACCTCTTGAACCGGGGAGATCCAGAATTATTGGGTTGGCATTTGTAAAAACAATGAACTCGGTTGTGACGAAGATATTGTTGGAATATCTAAAGGGGATGATGTAGTATTTTGCAGTGAAGAGAGTCCTGTTTTATGGCATATATGGCATGAAAATAAAAAGATTGTCAAATTATGGAATTAACTGTTGACATTGTGGCTTTTCGGTGTTATATTAGATGAGCTGTCGGGAATAATTGTTTGTAAGATAAAAACAATTTAAATAGATTTCTGAAAGAAAAAAAGAAATTCCAAAAAGTGCTTGACAACTTAAAACAAACATGTTAAAGTAACCAAGTCGCTTGAACAGAGCTGACAGTCATACACCTGAGGAGCATTTCGAGAAATCGAAAGAGTCCGAAAAACTTTGAAAAAACTTAAAAAAGTGCTTGACAAAGAAAAACAGATATGATAAAGTAAACAAGCTGTCGCGAGACAGACAAC
>UMIU01006566.1_pt1 | contig 47327 bp, 42 predicted proteins | sample 1965871 | NCBI WGS metagenome assembly UMIU01 (sample SAMEA4836132, study PRJEB28245) | human gut metagenome | biome: gut microbiome; material: fecal sample | place: Denmark | collected 2008
TTTTACTACATAAACATTGTTAAATCCAAGTTCTTTCAGTACACGTCTTACCGGAATATTACCTGTTCCGTGAAGAGGTGTGTAAACGATTTTCAGCTTATCTGCCTGCTCTTTGATGGCTTCCGGACGGAGAACCAGATTCTTAAGAGCTTCCATGTATCTGTCATCAATTTCTTCACCGATCACTTCATAAAGACCGGCTGCCTTTGCATCTTCTTCAGACATTGTCTTCACCTGAGCGAAGTCTGTGATTGCCTGAACTTCAGTAATAATCTGTTTATCCTTAGGAGCTGTGATCTGTGCGCCGTCCTCCCAGTAAACTTTGTATCCATTGTACTGTGGCGGATTGTGGCTTGCAGTTACAACCACACCTGCTGTGCAGCCTAACTCACGAAGTGCAAAGGAAAGCATTGGTGTCGGACGAAGGGACGGGAAAATATATGCCTTAATTCCATTTGCTGCCATGCATAGAGCTGTCTCTTTTGCAAATTCCGGTGACATATGTCTGGAATCAAAGGCAATGGCAACACCCTTTGACTGTGCATTCTCTTTGATAATAAAGTTTGCCAGACCCTGAGTTGCTTTTCTTACTGTATAAATGTTCATACGGTTAGTACCGGCACCCAGGATTCCTCTCAGTCCGCCTGTACCAAATTCAAGATCTTTGTAAAATCTCTCTTTAATCTCCTGAGGATCATCTGCGATGGCTTTTAACTCGGCTCTTGTATCTGCGTCAAAATACTCATCCTCACACCAACGCTGATAGGTATTATTCACGATCAGTTCGCAGCGCTGTTTTACACAGTCAGGAGAACGATGAGGATCTCTTGGTGTGTTAAACAGATAATCTTCCAGTTTATCAATTGTAGTTGTTGCCACATGCATTCTGGTATCGCAGGATGCATAATAGATATAAATATCTCCGTTCTCCTTTGCGATAGCGCCGTTTGTAAATACTACATTGGAAACATCTCCGACTCTCTCTTTTCCAAGTGGTACAAGAAATACACCGGATGGCTCAGCGATCACTTTGGAAGGATCATTCAAATCAGTTCCGAATACATAGAGGACATAACGAAGTCCTGCTGCTGTATTTCTTACACCGTGAGCAATATTGATCCAGCATTTCTTACCTCTGATCGGCACTGCACCTGCACCGTTCTTGGACTCTGTCAGAGTATGATAAATTCTCTTGCTGATAATCTTCTCCTCATCGATCACTGCATGTTCAATATCATCACAGAGACCAAATCCGATTCCTCCGCCACTTCCTGTTTCAATGAAACCATCCATAGGACGTGTATAGAATGCATATTTGCCGTCTACAAATTCCGGATGAAGAACTACATTTCTCTGCTGCGGAGAATGAAGTGTTTTCAGATTATCAAGGCGCTCCCATGTCTTGAGGTCTTTTGTTCTTACGATACCTGCTTCTGCAACTGCTGCGGAAAGATCCGGATTTGTTTTATCCTTGCTCTCAGAACAGAACACACCATAAATCCAACCATCTTCATGTTTGGTCAGACGCATGTCATATACATTTGTTTCTTCCGGGCAGGTATCCGGAAGCTGTACCGGATAATCCCAGAAATGGAATCCATCGATTCCTGTATCGCTCTCTGCTACTGCAAAGAAAGATTTACGGTCATTTCCCTCTACGCGGACAACCAGATAATATTTTCCGTTCAGCTCAATAGCACCGGAGTTCATTACTGCATTGATTCCGAGACGTTCCTGGAAATTGGGGTTTGTCTTCGGGTTCAGGTCATATCTCCATTCAACCGGTGCAAACTCTCTTGTCAGTACCGGATATTCATAACGGTCATAAATTCCATTATAAAAATCTGTTTTCTGATTTTTTCTTGCGATCAGTTTTTCTACTTTCGCTTTTTCAACGTAATACTGTTTATTCAGCATCTTTCATCCTCCTTATCACTTCCATACACATACGTCCATTATGATACGGACATTTCCAAGGTTCCACGATCGGTTCCTCTGCAGGTGTGTGATCTTCGTTCACATACCAGAACCACTCAGAGCATTCTCTCGGATCCAACATATAAGTTTTAATATAATTCCATTCATCCTCTGCTGCCTGTAAATATTCCTTTTTCTCCGGATCCTTCTGATATCTGTTCAGGAAGCCGATCACTGTCTCTGCCTGCACCCACCAGATTCTCCTCGTATCATTGACCCCATTTTCACATTCATTCATCAGAGAATGATCCACAAAAGCTCTGTGATAAATATTTTCTGCAATCTCTGTTGTGATCGGTGTGATCTTCGCAGTATATTTTTCATCATCCAGTACTTCCAGACCTCTGTCCATCAGCCAGGATGTCTCAATATCATGTCCATAGGAATACAGATCAATCAGACTGTTCCAGGTTCTGTCAAAAAATACTTCCTGTCTGCCAAGTTCTTTGTTATATACCTTATCTGCAAAAAGATCCATCATAAAACGAAGCCTGTCTCCTGTAAACGGATCCTTTGTCACACGGTACAATTCTGTATAAGCCTCAAAAACATGAAGCAGGGTATTCATCGTTTTCTCTGCAATAATACCATTCTCAGAAAGCTTGTCATTCTCTTCCGGCTCAAATTTGCGGTTAAAAGCTTCCAGATATCCATACTCATCCGTACATCTGTCCTCGATCACTTTCTGAAGGCCTCTGGCAATCTCCAGTGCTTCCTTGTTTCCTGTTGCATCATAATAGGAAGAGAGAGCATAAATTGCGAATGCCTGATTATAGGTATGCTTCGTTGTATCTGACGGTTTCCCGTCATAAGTGACTGACCAGAACATACCGCCATATTCTCTGTCCAGACATTTCTCCTTCAGAAATGCATATGCATGATCTGCATCCTCTTTCAGTTTTTCTTCTCCAAGTGTCATATAGGCATTGGCAAAAAACCACAGGATTCTGCTGTTTAAGATACATCCCTTTTCATAATCCTTTTGTACCTTAAGGTCGTAACCCATGTAGCCATAAAAACCGCCGTATTCTTCATCCCTCAGGTTTTCCCAGAAAGGAATCAGCTTCTGTGTTAATTCCTCTTCGATTTCCTTCACAAATGTACCCATTTTTCTCCTCCTGTCATTCTGTTCCGTGATACAGTCCTTACATTTATTTCTGCCTTCATTTTACTAGCTCATAGAAATCTTTGTTTCTGTTTTACTAATTTGATTTTACCATCATTAACTTAATTATCAATCTTTAATTGCTTAAAAACAAAGGTTTGTAAAAAGTACAAATATTTAAGTTGATTTTTTATATATTTTTCAGTTCTCCTCATCTGTTATTCGGAAATAACAGAACTGCTATTTCACGCCACGATCAAAGACATCAGGTAAAATGGCGTTGCGTCTTTATTGTTATCCGGCAGGATTTCAATTTCTACCCTATGAGTTTTGTTTTCCCCATGGTGAAGGATTGGTTCCAGATACAGGCAGTCACCCCAGTCTTCATCGAAATTTGCATCAAGAAGTACCTCATTGGCTCTGTCCCCGTCCAGCACAAGCTTTGCACGCAGTGCAGGCTTATGAATGGTTTTTCTGTACTGTAGCGCAATACAGGAGCCTTCTGTCTCAAAAGTAACCTTATCTCCCGGCATCTTTCCGATCCATCCGTTTTTGAAGTGATCCAGATGTCCTGTTTTCTCTTCTGTATCTGCCCGGAATCCTGCAAGCTCCGGAGAAATTTCCCGGATTGTCAGTCGTCTGGCATTTTCATATGCATTCTGAGTCATCGATTCCGGAATCGTCAGCTCATCTTCCTTCTCTGCCATATGGCTTCGAACCTCTTCCAGGAATGCAATGATCTTCTCTGCCACCAGTTTATGGCCTTTATCATTTGGATGAAGACCGTCCGGTGTCAGTTCTTCTCTTGTATATTTTCCCTGCTGCATTTCCTGATACAGAGTATCTTTCATGCTGACATGAGGAACCTGATACCAGTTACCCACTGCATTGTGAAAATCCTGAGCCGTTTTTCCTGTGTCATAAAATACATTGTTCAGGATTACCACTGCAGGTTCTGATTTCCACCGAAGAAGTTTACGTATGACACCTTCATAGGTTTCCTGGAAAAATTCATCTGGTTCGTCATTCACACTGAAATCCACCATTACGAAATCCGGCTGATACATCAGCACATCCGTAACAGCTCTGGAAACTCCATAATGAGAAGTTGTTCCTCCAATCCCGCCATTTACATAGTGAAATTCCGCATTTGGAAAGGTTTCCTTCCACCAGGTAAACACTCTGTAGGCATATGTATTCTCATGCTCAGTGGCAAGACTTCCCTGGGTAATGGAACCTCCCAGGAAACCAATGGTCAGTTCTTCGCCTCTCTGCGCTCTTGCCATACAGTTTTTCAGTCTTGAAAGATTTATCTTTTCCATCACTTCTCCCATCCCTTCACATTCAGTTTCTCTATATAATCAGCCAGCTCCTGAGACATTTCCTCTGCCTCCGGGATACGCAGATGTCCGGGAGTACCCTTTCCATTTCGTGTGAAAAGACACTGGGTAACGTCCGGATGATCCAGCTCTTTCACCACTTCCCCGATCGATCTGTCCCAGGACTCATCATGGCAGAGCAGGGTTGTACAGCAGACAATTTTGGCTTCCGGATACTGTTTCTTCAGCCCTTCTATAAATGCCTTATAATGCTCTCTCCACTGCTTTGATCTCTCACTGTCGTAGTCTTCTTTCATGTAGTCATCCGGATGATTATCATTCTGACCGATTGCCACAATTACCACCTGCGGTGTATATTTGGAGAAATCCCACTCTGTTGCATTCCCAAACAGTGGATTGTAATGTATTTTATTCCAGGCTGTTTCCATTCCGATTGCTTCCGGCTCGTAAAACCAGCCAGTATGATCCCTCAGAGCAATTCCACCCTGAGCAATATCATGGATCTGCGCATTCAATCTTCTCGCAGTCATCCATGCATAGGAATACCAGCTGTTGGAATATTCGCCATTATGTTCTGGGTCTTCTTTTCCCCTGTAGTCCACAGCCTCAGATACCTCTCCTGCTGATACAGAATCTCCATACACTTCCATTCTTCTTTCCGGCAACGGATCTGAATCCATGATTTCTGCTCCCTCGCCAAGCTCAAATCCCAGGAAAGTAAGTTCATGGCAGGAATCCTGTCTCTTGAAGATCATCACTTCATGTTCCGTTTTCTCGGATTCTTTTACCGGAATATCCAGCAGCGCTTCTCCGTCTTTCGGAAGAAGAACTGAACTTTGTTCCCCATCCAGGATCACTCCCAGATAATTGTTCCAATAAGCATTACAGTTCTTCACATGAACTTTCAAAACGTTTCCTGTAAATTTCATTTTTACAAATGTACACGGAAATACAAAAATCGGTTCCAGCGGATTACTCCAGTCAATTCTTCCACTGTAAATCAATTTCTTATGATCTGCTAAAATTGTCATTCTTCCTGCCCTCTGTCTTCTATAATCTCATAATCTCCCATATTACTGACCAGCCGGTAAGGCAAAACAGGAGCCTCACGCCATCACACATGGCACGACGCCCCTGTCTCATCCTGCTTTATAATTGCAGGTTGATTATCTCTTTCCGATTTCAGTATCTTCTTCTGTCACAACACTGTGTTCTTTAATATAGGAAACAATCTCATCAACTTCTGTGAATGCAAGACCTACATAAGTATCTGCACATCCATAATAGATAGCAATCTTTCCGCTTTCCGCATCATGGATTGTTGCGCATGGGAATGTAACATTCGGAACAAATCCACGTTCTTCATACCATTCTTCCGGTGTGAGGAGGAAAGTATCGCAACGGTATTTCACAACAGATGGATTGTCAATATCAAGAATTGCTCCACCAATGCTGTATACATATCCATTACAGGTTCCTGTTACACCGTGATAGAAAAGGAGCCATCCTTCAGAAGTTTCGATAGGAGCTGCACCGCCACCGATCTTTACATTCTGCCACCATTCGCTTCCTTTTCCCATTACATGGCGGTGTTTACCCCAGTATTCCATATCCGGGCTTTCGGAGATAAAGATATCACCAAATGGAGTATGTCCACTGTCACTTGGGCGGGAAAGCATCATGAATTTATCATTGATCTTTCTCGGGAAAAGAACTGCATTTCTGTTAAATGGAAGGAACGGATTTTCAATTCTTGTAAAGGATTTAAAATCCTGTGTTTTTGCAATACCGATTGCTGCGCCATAGAAATCCTGGCACCAGATGATATAATAAGTATCTTCTACCTTTACCAGTCTTGGATCATATGCATATTTCGGCATAAAATCATTTCCGTTTTCATCCTTGAAAGGAATTTTTTCTTTGTCAAAATCCCAGTGGATGGCATCCTTGCTTCTTCCAAGGTAGATATATGGAATGCCGTTTGTCTGTTCTCCACGGAACACACCAATGAATTCTCCTTCATATGGCATAACTGCACTGTTAAAAATACGTGCAACACCTTCTGATGGATTACGTCCGATGATGGGATTTTCACTGTATCTCCATACCGGGATTTCTGATTTATCTTTTTTGTCAGCAGGTCTGTCCTGCCACGGCATATTAGGAACGTTTGGTCCGATAATCTTTACTTCGCTCATTTAAATAATCCTCCTGTTAGTTATTATTAGTTGTAATATCAGCCTTTTACAGCACCCTGTGTCAGTCCACTGTAAATCTGTTTCTGGCAGAGAATAAACACGATCAGAGCCGGAAGCATAGTGATAATGACACCTGCGCAGATATAGTTGTACTGATTTCCCAACGGTCCTGTAAATTTAAAAAGTGAAGTAGCTACTGTAACCAGATGGTTTTTATCCTGCAGGTAAAGGTTCGCATTATAGTATTCGTTATATACACCAACACCTTTCAGGATCATAACTGTTATGATTGCCGGTTTCAGCAGCGGGAATAAAATTCGGAAGAATACACCAAAGTAGGTACATCCATCCATGATTGCTGATTCATCCAGTGCAGTAGAGATATTTTCAAAGAACTGGATAAATATGTAGATAGATATAATATCTGTTCCGCACATCATTATGATGTATCCAGGAAGGAAGTTGATCCATCCAATAGTGTACATAATCTGATATACGGATACCTGCATGGCAATACCAGGAAGCAGGGATGCAAAAAGGAACAAACTTCTGATCAGTCCGTTTCCTTTGAATTTAAAACGGCTCAGTACATATGCGATCATAGAGCCTGTCAGGATAGAACCGGCCAGCACAAATACCAGGATGATAAAAGAGTTTCTGAAAGCAACACCCATATTTGCCTGTTTCCATGCCTGGATAAAGTTTTCAACATATGTCCAGCTCTTGGGAAGTGTCATAACATTAGTGGAAGCATACTCTTCCGGACTTTTAAACGCTGTGATCACACACACAACCAGCGGAAGTATTGACACAAATGCACCCAGGATCAAAGTGAAATACTTTAGCACAGCCAGGATTCCTTTTTTTAATTTCGCTGCTGTCATCAGTGTGCGCCCCCTTTCGCTTCCATAGCCAGACGTTTCTCACGCTTCCTGACTGTTCTGATTGCTTCCTGATCACCAACTCCGAAGAAGTACCTTTCAACCCATTTCTGGATAGCTGTGGCGATCATGATCAGAACCAGCAATACAATCGCCATTGCAGATGCAAGACCAACCTTCTGATTTTCATGTGCCAGTTTATTCATGATTACAAAGTAACTTCCTGTTCCAAAGTTACCGCCTGTAATAACATAAGGTGGCTCGAATACACTCAGAGAACCGGTAATGGAAAGAATCATATTTAATACAACGATTGTTTTAATGCTTGGAAGGATTACATAACGGAATTTCGCCCATCCATTTGCGCCATCAATCTCAGCTGCTTCATAAAGAGAAGAATCTACAGACATGATCGCACCGATAAACAGTACCATCTGCTGTCCCATATATCTCCAGATAGAGGTTGCAGCTACCGAAATATTGTTAATACGTGTATCTTTCAGCCAATAAGGAAGATTGTCCAGCTGAAAGCCGCACCACTGAAGTACGGTATCAAGAACGAAGCCTCTGGTATAGAAGAATTTAAATACGAAACCTACTGCAATACCACATACCAGGTATGGGAAAAACATAAATCCTTTGAATAAACCGCTGCATTTTGTTTTGAAACTCAGAATAGTTGCAAAATAAAGGGCAAGTCCCAACTGGATAAAAGAGGCAAATATGTAGTAAATACTGATTTTCAAAGCCCGGAAACAGTCATCTCTGGTAAACACATCTATATAATTTTTCCAGCCTACAAATTTACGTGCTCCGATATATTTCATATCATAAAAACTGAACTGTACCATTTTTCCAAATGGAATATAAGTAAATACAATAAGCAGGAGCAGTGGTACCAGCATAAATGTAAAAATACAGAGATTACGGTTTACTTTTCCTGATTGTATCCAGCGAACAAATCCTTTCTTCTGTTTCATGAATTTCTCTCCTTTCTCCCAAAGAAAGGGCAGGGATCTTTCACCCTGCCATTTGCAATGTTTCCAAAACCTCCTGTAAAGGATCACAGGTCATCTATTCAAATGTAATTCCGTTATTTTCCTGTGCGGATGTCCACTGTTCATTCCATTCCTGTGCCAGATCATCCATTGTCTTGTCTCCTGTAACTGCAGACTCTACAACTTCAGTAGGAACAGCACCGGATACATTAATACCAAGTTCAGAATCATTGTTAATATCATTCCATAAGTTCTCTTCCCCTTCCGGAGCAGGATTGTTAACAACAAGTTCTACACCTTCCATATCCTTTAAAGCTTCTGGATATTCACTGCCTGTTACAATAGAAAGACCACCCTCACTCTGAGAAAATCCGGATTCTTCTACCAGCCATTTTATGTAGCACATTGCTGCGATCTGCTGATCTTCGGAGCTGTTGCAGTTAATTCCGTAGCAGTAGTCAGGGGCTGCTGCTGCATACTGTTTGCCATCTACTGTGATCGGGAATGTCATATATCCGATATCATCTGCATGATCGCCAGCCTGCTGCATCTGTGTTACAGACCAGGAACCAAGTGCCATACATCCGATCTGACCGTTATTAAGCATACCTTTGCTTCCTTCCCAGTCAGTTGTTGTCGGATCATCCTCTGTAAGACCTCTGCTTACAGCTTCATAAAGTGTATTGTAAACAGCATATGGACCAGTTCCGTCTCCTCTGTCAGAGAATGGATCTTTTCCTTTACAGAGAACGTTGTTTACGAAATCCGGATCACCTGTTGCACCGCCGTCAATGTAGGCATCCCATGCTGTCATAGTCCAGCCTGCTGCAAAGTTTGTATACATCGGGATCGCGTCTGTGTTATCTTTGATTTTCTGAAGATCATCAAGGAACTCATCCGGTGTTTTAGGAAGCTCTGTAATTCCTGCTTCTTTAAACACTGCCTTGTTGTAAACAATTCCCTGTACATTAGCCATGGACGGAAGGCCATAAACCTGATCGCCGAATGCATAATTGTTCAGCATGTTACTTTCATAGATCTTTGAAAGGGAATCTTTATCTCCGAAACTTACAAAATAATTTTCCAGTTCATCTTTATCTACTGTAGTAGGAACCATACACATGTCTCCCCAGTCTCCTGTTGAAAGACGCATGGTAACATCATTTGCATAATCTGTGATTCCTTCATATTCAATATTTACATTCGGATACAGTTTCTGGAATTCTTCCACATATCCTTTGAATACAGTATCCACAACATCTGTCTTATGTGTAAGGAATTTCAGGTCAGCCTTGATATCTGTGTAATCTTTTCCAAGTTCAATCTGGTCAATTGTTACCTTCTTATCCTCTTTTGCATAAACCGGAACAGATAAAACCATTGTTGCAGCTACTGTTGTCGCAACAGCTTTTCTTAACATTCTTGTTTTCATGTTTTCTCTCCTTTCAATTTTGAGCTTGCAGATTCTTTATCATTCTGCAAAACGCCTTGTTAACTTCCCCTTACGTTTAAGTTGATTTAATCTTATCACAATTAGCTTAAATATCAAGTGAAAAATACTTAAATAATCAATTTTGTTAATACCATGAAATATTTAAGTTCTGTTTTTGTATATTTTCACAATAAAAAAACTCACAGGTAAACCAATTTTCTTGATTTTCCTGCGAGTTGCAATTATTAACGCTTAATCTTTAATAGATTATTTTTTATGTTTTATATTCCTATATTTAATTTTTCATTTGGTTTTTCAACTTTCTCTACAGATTTTCTGTACACTTTCCTTTTCTACAATTTTTCCTGAAACAATACTCAAGCCTCGTCCTGAATCCGGATTCTTAATCTGTTTCAGTGCCTTTTCCAGTGCTACTTTTACCATTACCTGAATATTTACCTCGTAGCTGGTGATATTTTTATCCGTAACGCCAGGATACAGGTAATTATCGAAACCAACTACAGAAATATCCTCCGGTACACGATACCCTTGTTTCTCCAGTTCCTGTATCAGCATTCCGGCAGCAAGGTCACAATTGCATACAAACGCTTCTGGCATATGCTGTGGCAGCTTAATATCCATATAGCCTTTCTCATCACGGTCTTCAATCAGCCATTCCTCTGGAAGAACCTGTCCATGTTCTAACTGTGCTTTATAAAAACCACAGTAACGATCCATGATACTGCTGGTGGCATGAATAGAACCAACATAAGCCATCTTCGTAAACCCCTGCTCAAACAGATATCCTGTCATCAGATACATTCCATAGAAATTATCCGCAATAACCGCATCTTTAGCCAGCTCTTTATCATAGAAATCCAGAAATATTACCGGCACATCAGTATGTTTCTTCATAAAATGAATGTATTCCCTGCTGATTTCTCCCATCACTATCATAGCATCTACAGTATGTTCTTCCTGAATTCTCGGAAGGATAAAATTCTCCTCCATATCCTGCTTCAGGATTTCCACTGCTGCCATACAGTTCTTATCAGTAGCAACCATTGCAAGTTCCTGATACATTTTCCAGTAAAATGTAGTATATGCAGCCAGATATTTTTCAGAAATGATAACTCCGATATTTCGCAGACCGCCTTTGTTGCGTTCACGCTTGGCTGCTGCAGTCATCTGATGATACCCCAGCTCATCTGCCACCTTCCGGATCTTCTCCCTCATTTCATCACTGACACCCTTATTGCCGGCCAGAGCATTGTGAACAGTTACTGTACTGACTCCTACCTCTTTGGCAATATCAGCCATCCTTACTTTTCCCATTACATTACATTTCCTTTCTTGTTTTGTTTACTGTTTCTCATACTGCACAGTTAAGTGAGATGTTCTGTAACGGGAAAACATTTGCACTCATGACTTTCTCGTCCCCAACACGGTCAAACTTCAAACAGTATTTTCCAGTTCTTACTCGTTTACTTTCACAAAATGATACAATTTACTCTTAAAATCTCCACAGAATCCTTTCACAAGGAAACCACACTTCATCAACATCTCGCCTGTATATTTCTCTTCGGTTCCCTCAAGTGCATAGACAGCCTCCGGATCAAATCCCTGCAGGAAGATTCTTCTGCTGTGGGCATTGGGTGTGCTGAGTACATGCACATAAGTTACCAGAACTTCTCTCTTATCCTTGTCCGCTACTGCCCAGCAATCATACAGATGATTCTCTCTGTAGGAAGCAATTCTGTAGTAGTCACCCTCACGTACCAGTTCATGATATTTGTGGTACATCTTTGTCTGCTCCGGGATCATCTTTCTGTCTTCTTCCGGAATCTTTGTCACATCCAGTTCGTATCCAAAGGTACCTGCCAGTGCCACATGCCCTCTTGTCTCGAAGGGTGTCACCCTGCCAACTGTATGGTTCGGGCAGTCGCTGACGTGAGCACCCATGGTGGACAGCGGATAAATCAGGGAAGTTCCTTCCTGGATCATCAGACGCTCGATGGCATCTGTGTCATCAGAACACCAGATCTGTGGACTATAGTATAACATACCCGGGTCGAAACGTGCACCACCTCCGGAACAGTTTTCCAAAAGAAGATCAGGAAATTCTGTAACCAGTCTCTCCTGCAGTGCATAAACGCCCAGAACATAACAATGGAAAAGTTCCTGCTGTTCTTCCGCTCCCAGATAAGTGCTTCCCAGGTCACTTAACTGACGGTTCATGTCCCATTTCACATAAACAATATTTGCACTTCTTAAGATAGAAGCCACGCTTTCATATACATAATCCAGCACCTCCGGTCTGGAAAGATCAAGGACGTACTGCTGTCTGCTCTGTGTTGCTTCTCTTCCCTGAATCTGGATTGCCCATTCCGGATGCATTCTGTAAAGATCAGAGTTGGGAGAGATCATCTCCGGTTCAAACCAGATACCAAACTCAAGGCCGATCTTGTTTACTTCATCTACCAAATGTTTCAGTCCGCCTGTGATCTTGTCTGTGTTAACTTTCCAGTCGCCAAGAGAACAGTTATCGCTGTTTCTCACGCCAAACCAGCCGTCATCCATAACCAGCATCTCAATGCCGCAGGACTTCGCTTCTCTTGCGATATCTAACAGTTTATCAGTGTTAAAATCAAAATAGGTGGCTTCCCAGTTGTTGATCAGGATTGGTCTCTTCTTATGAAGATATTTGCTTCTGATCATGTGGTTTCTGTAGAAATCATGATAGCTTCTGGTCATTTCTCCCAGACCTTCATGGGAATAAGCCATAACAACTTCCGGCGCCTGGAACTCTTCTCCTGCTTTCAGGATCCAGCCAAATTCTTCTTTGTTGATACCCATAACTGTACGTACAGAATCAAACTGATTTAACTCTGCCTGTCCGATAAAGTTTCCGGAATATACGAAATGCATTCCATAAACTTTGCCCTGCTGCTGAGTGGTTTCCGGTGTTACCAGAGCCACAAAAGGATGCTCCTGATGACTGGATTCTCCTTTTGCAGAGGATACCATCTGTTTTCCGTAACGGAGCGGACCCTGCTGGATGTGACGCTCTCTTGCCCAGGAACCATGAAGTGTCAACATCTCAAAGTTCTCGTTATCCATATCCAGACATGCACTGTAGATTTTCTCAATTTTAAGCTTCTGATCGCCCTTATTAATTAATTTCACGCTTCTGGTGATCACGTTCTCTTTTTCAAATACAGAATAACTTAACACTACCTGCAGCCCCAGAATCTCATCTTCACAGAGGATATCCAGAGTCTGCACTTCTTCCTCTGTGCCGAAAGATGCCGGAAGTCCTTTGAGTGCTTTTTTGCCATTGTAGATTTTGTGGGAAACATAGTGGATCTCGCATCCCATCTGACCAGCTTCATTGCGCACATTCAGGCAGCTTTCACGGTAATCTCCGATTCCTCCTGTGGGATACTCCATTGGAAAACTGTCCAGGAAAGAGGATTTCTCCCTTTTATTCACAGATGGCGTGTACGGCGGTTCCTCCATACGCAGCATATAATTCTCTGTTTCTTTATATAGCCTGTCACCATAATAAATATGTCCCAGATATCCTTCCGGGGTCAATCCCATTAAGTAAGTACTTGTTTCCGTATCCAGACGGAAGATTTTCTTGTCTTCATTAAACTGAACAGCCATGTCTGCTCCTTTCTTTCTGTTGTGCGGCTGCTGGTAACAGCAATTCCGCAATGGTTCTGTCTATGATTTCTGTCGTTGTCTTCACTTTCAGTATACTTAATTGTTAATTTCCAGTCAACTTAATTTTTTAAGTTCGACAAACCCAACAAAAAAGAAGTGGAAAAACTGACAAAAAGAACAAAATAAAAAAACTTCTTTTCGAAAACTCATGATTGATTTTCAAAAAGAAGTTTTGCTCTGATATTTATACTACTTTTTCGGGATCATAGCAACCTTTTCCCACTGATAGGTTCCATTGTCGACTGTCATTACCGCCATGGTAATCTCCTGGTCGAATCGTCTGGGACCGCAGCTTCCCGGATTTAACCATAAACGATTATCTATCATTTTTTCAAAGTATTTATGAGTGTGTCCGAAGATAACTACCTGAGTGTCTTTTAAATCCCAGTCTACGTCTTTTTTATTGTGGGTCATGAAGAATTTTACTCCTTCTATTGTGAAGTGTAAGGTTTTCGCAATTCCTTCTGCCCAGTCTTTATCGTTATTTCCACGGACTACATAGATGGAACCCATCATACGAAGCGTATCCAGGATTTCCGGTTTGTTTACGTCACCTGCGTGGATAATGCAGTCGCAGTCTTTTAAAATTTCAAGAATTTCCGGTCTGAGCAGGCCATGGGTATCTGAAATAATCCCTATTTTCTTCATACACTATTTCCTCGCTAATCATTCTCTTATAGGCCGTTTTATAATTTCATCATTCTATGTTTAATTTTCATCAAACAATTCAATCTTTCCATATTCCCCATCATACCCCGGAATTCTCTTCACATTTCCGGTTCTTACATTCTCAATTCCTTCTGCAATCCGTTCTCCTGCACAAATTTTAATATCTTCTGACGGTACATTTCGCAGAATGTCGAATTCTGTTCCCAGAGTCTGCAGCATCTGTTCAAAACATCCCTGCACTTTCTTACTCGCCGCGGAATAACCCATACATGCAGAGATTACTTCCGGCAGAGGTACAAGGCTTTCATATTTCTTACCGTCTTCTTTCACAAAACCTTCCGCTCTGTCTGCAAGCTGCTCTACTCTGTGGTCTACACCCATTGTCAGCTTCTTTCCACAGACAGGACAGATTCCACCCAGACGCTCCGCTTCCACAGGACTTAATGATACACCACATTTTCGGTGGCCGTCGAAGTGATATTTCCCCTCTTCGGGAAAAAATTCTACTGTTCCTTCCAGCCCTTTGCCAGTCTGGATTGCCTGATAAAGTCCTTCATAGGAACAGTCAATATCCAACAAGTTCGCCTCACGTCCCAGCTTAGACGGGGAATGTGCATCTGAATTGGATACAAGCTGATAACGATCCAATTTTGAAATTCTCCAGTTCATAGCCGGGTCAGAGGAAAGTCCGGTTTCCAGTGCATGCACATATGGTGTCAGCTCTTCGAAACATTCTTCTACAGAATCAAATCCTGATTTCGCACCTAATACAGAGAAATGAGGTGTCCAGATATGAGCCGGGATCAGAATTCCTTCCGGGCATACATCCAGCATCATTTCCAGAAGATCATGACTGTCCAGACCCAGAATCGGACGGCCATCAGAGTGAATATTTCCGATTTTCTCCAGACGCTGCGCCATGGCATCTGCCGTCTCCAGGCTGGGAAGCAGGATTACGTTGTGTACTTTTCTGGTCTTTCCGTTTTTCTTATAAATAGAACTGATTTCCCCGGAAACAACAAAGCGTGTTCCTTCTCCCGGAAATTTTCGGCTTTCTTCTTTTACATATTCATCTCTGAGACGATACAGGCCGTTTCCCTCTGAAACAAGTCTCTCCTTCAGTTCTTCTCTCCATACCGGATGTGTGAAGTCCCCTGTTCCAATCAGAGAAATCCCTTTCTTTCTCGCCCAGAAATCCAGATTTTCAGGCGTACCCTCTTTACTTGTTGCCATGGAAAATCTGGAATGAATGTGCAGATCAGCTATTGTTTTCATTATTCATTACAACCTCCATCCATTCTCTTTCAGCCACAACTTATGCGTTTCATACTCCGGCATTACTTTTCCGACCTCGTCCCAGAATGCCTTTGAATGATTCATCTCCTTCAGATGGCAGAGTTCATGTACCACTACATAATCCAGCACTTCCGGTGGTGCCAGTATTAGTTTCCAGTTAAAGTTCAGATTCTTCTCACTGCTGCAGCTTCCCCATCTTGTTTTCTGCTCTCTGATGGTGATATTGCGGTAAGAAACGCCCATGAGTTTGGCAAAATAAGAGACTCTTTTGGTAATCGTTTCTTTTGCTTTTCGTATATAGACATTTCTCTTTGCTTCACTCAGTTCTGCACTCAGTGGCTTCTCTTCCCTGTACTCTTTTGTCCGTTCCAGACATCCCAGAACCCAGTCCTGCTTCTGATTTACAAATCTTTTGATCCGCGGCAGACCTGTACGGAGCGGTGCACGGACGATCACATTTCCGTCCCTGCGCACCTCCAGAGTCATGGTTTTTCTGGCACTTCTTATAACCTGATATTCGAATTCTCCGCAGGTGAATTTCTCCTGATTATTTTTTGTTTCGAATTCTCTCATCCATATATTTCTCCAGCTCAGTCTCCAGAATATCCATCTTTTCCTGTGTTTCCGGCAATGCATAGGGAACTCTGTCCTTAATCCGTTTCACATAATCATGTTCACCCATAATCTCATAGGTTTCCGGGAAATTGATGTCATAATACTGTGCAATATAGGAAATCCAGTAGTCCACTTTCGAAACCCGATCTGAAGATAATACAGATTCCTTTGCCATACAGGATTCCCACACCTTTGGTGCGATCACTCCTTCACCTGCTCCCTTCTCATCCACTCCCAGAAGTGTTTCCATGGACTCTTCCAGCTTTACCCTGCAATTATCCAGCTTGTCTGCATCCCGGATTAATTTTGCATGAAGCAGAATTCTCTCATCCGTAATTCCTTCCAGTTTGAAATCACTGTGCTTCTCAATCGCAGTGCAGATCAGACTGTCAAACCTGTCATCCTTTACAAATCTACGAATCATTTTCTCCGGTCCGAACAGAAGCTGCGCACCATATGCTGCATGCTCCATAGTTCCCGGTTCAAAGCTGTCAAATCTCCTGATCTGTTCAAATCTGCCAATATCATGGAGCAATCCTATTACTTTCGCCAGCTGTACATCTTCCTCATCCAGTCCCATACGGCGGGCAATGTCCTCCGAAGCATCAACCACTCCATAAGTATGTACAATTTTCAGATGAATCTTATCATCCTCTCTGTCATATTCATCCAGATATGCTTCAAAGGCAGCTTTCGCTGCATCAAAGTTTCTTGTTAAGTCTAATAATTTATCCATTGATATATAATCCCTTCTTTATTCCTGTTCAGACTACTTTACATTTTCTCAACCATTATTTTCTGCTTCCATACACCTTTTCTCACAATCATAAGATATACCTGAAACGATATGGAATCACAGTCATAAATGAAAGGTTCTTCTCTGTATATAATAGTCTGTACATTCTTTTGATGCAGTTCACTTCTTTTTCTTTCCGCCTCTGCCAGCAATTTACAGAGATACTGATTCTTTTCTTTCCCAAAATCTCTGTCCGGGTAGACCGAAGCTGCTTCCCTGATTTTTTCTCTCAACAGAGTAACCACCGGTAAATGACTGCTCCTGCAAAGCATTTCGGCTATCTTTCTGGCATTTGATATATCCTGATTTTCTCCATAACTCCTGAGCACTTTTCCCAGTTTTTCATCCTCCGCTTCTTCTGCCAGTTCCTGCATAACTGTCAGTGCTTCCACCGTTACCTCCCATGGATTGTCCACCGGAACAATATACTTCTCCGGTACTGCAGGATAAAAAAGATAATTTAACGGCGGGAAATCACGCAGCATCGCCAGCTTTCGTTCCTGCTCCGTGCAATATTCTTCTCCCAGATACTCATATTTATCACGCAATATAGCGATCTGGTACTCCATTACCCTGAGATTTTCATAGCCCTTCACCCAGAAATGTCCCAGTTCTCCATAGTTGTACAAATGTGTTTCCAGCAAAATGTCTTCAAAAAATACAGTAAACACATTCTGCCCCTGATGAACCACCAGAATATACTCTGCCTCACATAAATCTCTGTCTGCTTTCTCTAAAGAGCCCTCAAACTCTCCCTCATAATCCCTTACATAATTTCCTGTCATCCTGGCATTTTTCAGAACCAGAAAGCTCTCCACCGCATCATTCATCAGGTAGATCAGACGTAATTCTCCACTCTCCGTCTGTCCGGTAAAACCATCCGGAATATCCACAAACTCACACAGTTCCTGCTCCAGAAGCAGATTTAATTTTTCAAAATTGTCTTCCATTGTTACTCCCCTGTAGGATCATTTTGTTCTCTGAAAGTTCCCGCTTTATTTCCAGGTAACTTTTCCACCTTTTATGTTCATAGTAAATGCTTTATCACAACGGAGTCTGAAAGGATATGCCTTGCGGGTTACCAGAAACAGGTTCCTGTCTCTATGCGCATTCTGCATACTGCAGTCGCACATTTTCCATGTATTTTCGGTTTTTACTTCGCACCATCCATGAGGAGATAAATTATTATGAGCATAAGCAGTTACTCCTCCGGCTACCACCCGACTGTCATATCCCAGAACTCTCGCAATATATGCCAGTGAAGAAGCATATCTGTAACAATTCCCCCGATGATTTTGGAACATATATTTCGCATAGGCTGAAATGGAAACAGCAGAAATATCGTTATCCAGCCAGCCTCTGTAATACTGATATTTGCACAATGCCTCAAAGCAATCCCGTAATCGTTTACTCCTTGAATCTTTTGGAGATGAGTTTTTCATCACAAATGAAACCGCATACTTAATCTCCGGTGCTGTAACACGGACACCACTTCGGTCCACATAGTAATATCCCTTTTTCTTTGAATCTACAATTTTGTTTTTCTGCAAAATATAATTGGTATCAAAATAATAGTATTTTTTATCAATCTTTCTCCAACCTTTTACGCGTTTACCATTAACAGTATAATATGTATTAGAATTTTCAGTAACCCATCCTGTATCATCTGTTTCTTCTGCAAATACTGGAGAATAAGAGATACTCAGCAACAAAACTGCCATAAATACTATTGCTAACCAGAAACACCTCTTTCTTTTCCTATTTCCAGCCTTTAGATCATTTCCAGATGCAAGATACTTCACTTTTAACATAACCCCGCCTACCCTTCATAAAAATACAATATCTATACAAAAATTTAGCTGATTATTGCATGACTGTCAATCCCATAGATTTTTTTGAGTATATAAGATTAAAGCTAAAAATGAAAAAAACTGTATCAGATATCTTTACCATATGAATTGACATTCCAAACATAATATTTCACAATATAACAAAGAACAAAGAAACCAAGCAATATGTATATTACAAAATAAATGAACATAAAATAGGAACGAGGGATACACAAATGGCAACATCAACAATCCCATTGAAAGGCAACGCATCCATGGAATCAAAAAAAGTCAGTATTTCATCTAAACGTCAGATTACCATCCCGCAGAAATTTTTTACGCTTCTGGGTTTTAATACGGAAGCTGAATGTATCATGCGTGGAAACGAACTGATTTTACGCCCCGTTAAAGAAAATACAAGTGGTGAATTTGCCGAACAGATTCTTGCCGATCTGATTAGACAGGGATATAGCGGTGAAGAATTACTTGAGAAATTCAAACAGGCACAGCGAAAAATCCGTCCGGCAGTTGAAGTAATGCTTGCCGAAGCAGACCGAGTCGCAGGATCTAAATCAAGAGAATACTCCTTAGAGGATGTTTTCGGAACGGAGGATGAAAAATGACACAGGTGCAAATCCTTCCACCTGTAGCAAAATTTCTGAAAAAGCTCAAAGATAAAAAGCTGAAATCTCTGTACAAAGAAGCTATTGAAATGATATGTGAAGATTATTCCATCGGCGAAGAAAAGACAGGTGATCTGGCAGGAATGTACGGTTATGACATTTATTATAATAAAACTAACCTAGATTATTCACGGCACAGTCGTGAATAATCTAGGTGTAACTATGTCCATTTTCTATCTTTTGTATATCCTATCAGACTTCGCTTGAAAAAGGTTCCTGTTTTATGATTGACATTCCCGAGCCAAGCTTTCATAATACAAATAACACCCCCGGGTCAATTATCATATAAACAGCATTATTCCATACATATATTTCTGCAACATTTTTAGTATCATATTTAAGAAATGGAGATTTTCCATGCCAACTCCCCCGATTGAAGTAGATGACACTCTCAAAGAACGAAGCTCTCACGGCTCCTTTGAGCTTCCCATAGAAACCTATACAGACAACTGCGAGATTTTCCATTCTCTCTACAACCACTGGCATGACGAGATGGAACTGATCTATATTGAATCCGGCAGCGGGCTGGTTCGTCTGAACAAAGAGATCCTCCGCGTCAAGGCCGGTGACCTGATTATTGTGAACCGCGGCGTTCTCCATGGCATAAAAACAGATCTGAAGAATATCCTTTATTTCCGGAGTATTGTCTTTGACCTGAACTTCCTGTCAGGCCCGGCGGGAGATTTATGTCAGGAACGTGTCATTTCCCTGCTGATGGAAAATCAAGCGGAATTTACCCATATTATTTCCAGATCTGATGAGAATTACGGGAATATCTGCCTGCTTTTTGACAGAATCCATACCTGCCATAAAGAAAAAAAGCCATATTATTTCGTAAAATTAAAGGCTCTGTTTTTCAGTTTCTTCTACGAAATGCTCATGGGAAATTACATCACTCCCGCAGATAAGGATGAGAACAAAAGTCTTGCTTCTATTAAAAAGATCCTGGACTACATTAACCTCAATTATTCACAGCCGCTGACCGCAGCAGAGCTCACTGCTCTCTCTAATTACAGCGAATACTACTTTATGAAACTGTTCAAGCAATATACCGGTAAGACTCTGATCACCTATATCAATGACCTGCGCATTGAGAAAGCCAAGCCTATGCTTCTGCACTCCGACTCCTCTGTCACAGAGATCGCACTGGAAGTAGGCTTCAACAACACCAGCTATTTCATCAAAAAGTTCCAACAGGCAACCGGAATGTCTCCTCACAAATTTCGCAGAAACCTGTCATAAAATCGCAATTTTGTTGTATTTTTTTTAATAGACTGCTGATATAGTTATAGATGTCAGCAAGAGAACTTCTCTTCCTGATATAAATCAAAAACAATACACTATTCAAAACTAAAAAATAAGCAATCTAACTCATAAAAAAAACACATATTTATTTCAGAAGGAGAGATTACGATGGAAAATTTAGAAAAACTCATCTATGACCTGTATAAGAAAAATGCACGCCAGTGCACAAATGAAGAAATTTACAATGCATTATTGATTTACACCAAAAACCAGCTCTTCGAAAAAGGCTATCAGGACGGAAAGAAGAAAATCTATTACATTTCCGCAGAGTTCCTGATCGGTAAATTATTATCCAACAATCTGATCAATCTGGGAATCTATGATGATGTTGCTGCATTCTTAAAAGAGAATGGAAAAGCCATCGCTGACATCGAAGAAGTTGAACCGGAACCATCTCTTGGAAACGGTGGTCTTGGACGTCTGGCAGCATGCTTCCTGGATTCCATCGCAACTCTCGGTCTTCCGGGCGAAGGTATTGGTCTGAATTATCATCTGGGTCTTTTCAAACAGCTCTTTGAGAACAGACTTCAGAAAGAAACTCCGAACCCATGGATTGAAGAACACAGCTGGCTTACACCTGCAGGTGTTTCCTATACTGTACCGTTCCGCGGATTCTCACTGAAATCTTCCCTGTACGATATCGACGTTGCAGGCTACAATAACAAATCCATTCATCTGCACTTATTTGACATTGATCTGGCAGATGAATCCATGGTTCACGATGGAATTTCCTTTAACAAAAAGGACATCCTTCACAACCTGACACTGTTCCTGTATCCGGATGACAGCGATGATGACGGACGTAAGCTCCGTATCTTCCAGCAGTATTTCATGGTATCCAATGCTGCTCAGTTCATCCTGGACGAAGCAACAAAAAAAGGCTGCAACCTGCATGACCTTGCAGACTACGCAGTGATCCAGATCAACGATACTCACCCAAGTATGGTCATTCCGGAACTGATCCGTCTCCTGACAGAGCGCGGAATCGACTTTGATGAAGCTGCTGAAATCGTATCCAAAGTATGTGCTTACACAAACCATACCATCCTTGCAGAAGCTCTGGAAAAATGGCCAATGGACTACCTTCTTGATGTAGTTCCTCACCTTGTACCGATCATCGAAAAACTGGATGAGAAAATCAAAGCAAAATATCCACAGGAAAATGTGGCAATCATCGACAAGAACAATCTGGTTCATATGGCACATATGGATATCCACTACGGATTCTCCATTAACGGTGTTGCTGCCCTGCATACAGAAATCCTGAAAACAAGCGAGCTGAAAGCTTTCTATGATATTTATCCGGAGAAATTCAATAACAAGACTAACGGTATCACATTCCGCCGCTGGTTAATGCACTGCAATCATCCGCTGACAGACTATATTACCTCCCTGATCGGTGATGAGTTTAAAACCAATGCAACTGCACTGGAAAATCTCCTGAAATATAAGGATGATGAAGCAGTTCTGAATAAGCTCCTTGAGATCAAAACAGAAGCTAAGAAAACCTGTAAAGAATTTATCCTGTCCAATACAGGTGTTGAAATTGATGAAAACAGCATCTATGATATCCAGATCAAACGTCTCCATGAGTACAAACGTCAGCAGTTAAATGCTCTGTACATCATCAGCAAATATCTGGAGATCAAAGGTGGAAAGAAACCATCTCAGCCTGTTACCTTTATCTTCGGTGCAAAAGCAGCTCCTGCTTATGTGATCGCAAAGGATATCATTCATCTTCTGCTCACACTTCAGGATCTTATCAAAGATGATCCGGAAGTTGCACCATACATGAAGCTTGTTATGGTTGAGAACTATAATGTATCTGCAGCTGAGAAATTATTCCCTGCATGCGATATTTCCGAGCAGATCTCCCTGGCTTCCAAAGAAGCAAGTGGTACAGGTAACATGAAGTTCATGCTGAACGGTGCTGTTACTCTGGGAACTATGGATGGCGCTAACGTTGAAATCAGCGAACTGGTTGGCAAAGATAACATCTATATCTTCGGTGAATCCAGTGAGAAAGTTATCGAACATTATGAGAAAGCAGACTACTGCTCCAGAGATATTTATGAAAATGACAAACATATCAAAGAATGTGTTGACTTCATCGTAAGCGAAAAGATGTTGGCACTTGGCCACAAAGAAAATCTGGAAAGACTGCACCACGAACTGGTAAGCAAAGACTGGTTTATGACACTGCTTGACTTCAACGATTATGTTGAGAAAAAAGATCAGGCACTGGCTGATTACGCAGACAGAAAAACATGGGCAAAGAAGATGCTGGTTAATATTGCAAAAGCCGGATTCTTCTCTTCTGACAGAACTATCGAGCAGTACAACAACGATATCTGGCACCTGACACCGGCAAAATAATCCAATAAAATTTATGATTATATAAATTCTGTAAAAAATTCAACAGCAGGCATTGTATATTCAATGGAATATACAGATGTCTGCTGTTTTATATTTGTCAGGTCATAAAAATCTCTCACTATGTTAATTTTAATCAAATCAGACTATAACTACGGCAACCGAATTCGAGCAAAATATACCGCTTTATATATCCTTGTAATAAGCTGGAGATATAACATCCGCCTCCTTGCAGGAGCATCCGTTCTCGTAACTGTCACAGCAGTCACAGTTTGAACAGTACATATGGGTATCCGGAATATAGAACAATCCTCCATAAAGCGGTGAGGTACGGAGTTCTTTTGACTCTTTCTTGCTGTTGGCAAAATGGATTCCATTAGAGATCAGCATATTTTCAGGTTCATACTGAGAGAAATCAAAATAATGTCCCTGCGTTCCATGATGGGGTACCTTGATACACCAGTAATGTTCATATAACGGCAATTTTCCATCATAGTTCTCTGCGATCATTTTCAGATGCTCAGGCTGTGCATCCCCGGTAAACAAAAGATTTAATTCTCCGTCTCTGGCATTCTGGAACACAATACTGATCTTATGCTTGAACTGCCGCAGACTTATCTGATTCTCATTCAGCCATGCCAGCAGTTTCTTAAAATCAGGAAGTGCTTTGATCCTGCGAAATTCACGCTCATACACATATGCCCGGATAATTTTCTGACGGACCTCCGGCTGTTCTGTCAGCTCAGATGCTGTTGAATCTGTTTCTTTTTCCACAGTTTCCGCCGGTTTATTGCCTTCAGCAGTCATAGACCATACGATCAGTCTCAGTTTCTCTGCAAATTCAAGCAGAACATCCATTACTTCTTTAAATTTCCCGTCTTCACAGATTCTGTTATAGACTTCGTCCGTCTCCTTCCGGATCACATCTGTATCCGGCCAGAGTGCCTGATATTTGTTTTCAAAAAGTTTTCCCCGGCTTAACAGTTCCACGTTCTGTTTGTTTTCCAGAAGTGCATCGACCAGTGCAAACAGGCTGACCTGACGGCTTGGCAGCCCGGACTCTTTTAACAAATCTGCCAGAAGCAGCAACACCAGTGTTCTGCTCATTTCTTTTTTTGAAAAAACATCGGGAAGATAAATTTTCCCAAAATCAACAGAAATATCTTTTTTCTTCATCATATAAAGAAGCCCTGACAGATGATCCATATGAAAATGTGTCAGAAGCAGATTTTTACTCTTGATTGTAGACAGATCTGAGATGATCACATCAAATATTTCTCTTCTGGGGTGCCCCTCTATCCTGCTGTTATTTGTTCCGAAATCTACCAGCAGACTCTTCTTTCTGTCCCGGAGACAGAAGCAGTCTCCGAAACCTACATTATACATTCGTACCTTCATTCTTTTCCCTCTTGTTTACAATGGTTGGTTTTATTTTAATATAGGGAAATTGGAAATGCAAGAGGGTGTTGTTTGTGTTATTATAGTATCATATGGTTACTGAGAACGGAGTAAACGGTAACTCATCCGAAATAAGAGGAAAGACAAACATAAAATATTAGCAGAATGGAGATAGAACACTTATGACAAAACAGGAACTGGCCCTTGAGGTCATTGAACGGTTAAAAAAGGAATATCCAGATGCGGACTGCACTCTGGATTATGATAATGCATGGAAATTACTGGTAAGTGTGCGTCTGGCTGCACAGTGTACAGATGCAAGAGTAAATGTAGTTGTACAGGATCTGTATGCAAAGTTCCCTACTGTAGAAGCTCTTGCAAATGCAGATGTTGCAGATATCGAAGCAATCGTACGTCCATGTGGTCTGGGTAAGAGTAAGGCAAGAGATATCAGTGCCTGTATGAAAATCCTCCATGAACAGTATCATGACAATGTTCCCGGGGATTTTGATGCTCTGCTGAAGCTTCCCGGAGTCGGAAGAAAGAGTGCCAATCTGATCATGGGAGATGTATTCGGCAAACCGGCGATCGTGACAGATACCCACTGTATCCGCCTCTCCAACCGCATCGGTCTGGTCGATAATATAAAAGAACCCAAGAAAGTAGAAATGGCTTTATGGAAGATTATTCCACCTGAAGAAGGCAATGATCTCTGTCACCGCCTGGTCAATCACGGCCGCGATGTCTGTACAGCACGTACCAAACCTTACTGTGACAGGTGCTGTCTGAATGATATCTGTGAAAAAAATGGTGTAGACAGCCATGAATAATTATTTTATACACATATAACCAAAATTGTTCATCCTATTATACACATTATCCCAAAGAAAATCCCCATCTCTGTGTTCCTTTAACTATAGCACTCCTCTAAAATAATGCATTTACGAGGACTGCTATAATTCAGCAGATGAGGACTTTCTTATTTGCCTAAATGTGTTCCTCAAGACTTGCGAAGAAAAGTTCATAGAAATCGTCTTCCCCTGCAAGCTTCGGAGAATTTTCTCCTCCACCGTTGGTACTTCTTCGCATGGTAGCATAGAATTCTTCCCCTGCTGTGATCAGATCCATCTCATAAATCTGATATCCCAGTTCCCGGCACTTTGCGCAGAAAGCGGCAAGCGGCTGTTCTGCCTTTCTGGTGTCCATCAGTTCCTGCCAGATGTTACGGTCTTTCAGTGCTTTTTCTCTTAATTCGTCTAACATTGCTCCGATTTCCATAATAACCTTCCTCCTCTTATATACTTTTTAGTCAAGCGGATATTCGCAATCCGCTTCGCTACGTAGCTCTACACCGAATAACTATTCAGCATCTTCATTGATATGAGTCAGACTCTCTTGAAAATCAACTTTTCCATTTTCATGCAGAATCCCTGACTGAACAGTTACTTCATCAGTTCATAATAAAATATATACTGCTGCATCACGCCCCGGCAGCCCTTATAACGTCTGTTTGGAAATCCCCGTTTATAATGGGCATCCAATGCCTGGCGGATGTGAGTATCTACAGGAAACGCATCAAGCTGGTGCAGTCCGAAAAGACAGATACAGTCAGCTACTTTCTCACCAACTCCATACAGTCCCAGCAGTTCTTTTCGTGCAGCTTTATAAGTCATATCATGCAGGCTGTCAAGTGGAATATCTCCGAAACAAACTTTTCTGGCTGTATCCAGAACATATTTGGCTCTGTATCCCAGATTGCACTCCCGAAGCTGTTCTTCCGTTGCTAAAGCCAGTGCCTCTGCAGTCGGAAATGCATAATATTCTGCACCTGTACTGCTTATTTTTCTTACTCCAAATTCCCGGCTGATATTTTCAATACACTTCTTTATTCTTGTAATATTATTCTGTTGAGAAATCAGGAATGAAATAATCATCTCCCACAGGTCCTGCTGCAGAATGCGGATTCCGCTTCCCATCTCTCCTGCTGCTGTCAGATATTTATCCCTTGGATTGATCATATTTATATATTTACTGTAATCACAATCCAGATCAAAATACCTTATCCAAAAGAAGATGAAATCTTCTTCCGGGCAAGAGAAATTGACAATTCCCCGCTCCTGAGTCAGTTCCAAATATTTATCTCCTGCGATCACCCGGTAACGGTCATCACCAATCTGATCCATCCGAAAGCACTGCCCGGATCTGCAGATCTGTCCCAGGTTAAAGTTGTCCATCTCTATTGTCAACATAAACTAATCCTTGTTTACTATTCACACGCCACGTTACTGTAAACGGAGCGAACAGTAACGACCCTCTCTGTTCTAACTCATTTTTATCCTTGATGAATATATGAATGTATTATATACTATACTGAGTGAAAACGTAAACTAAAATTCATAAAATATGTAATCAAAATCCCCCCCTGCAATACGATTTTGAATATACATTATTACTATAGGATAGTCAGATCAGCAATTATCTGACAGAAGGGAGCTTTTATCATGAAATTTATATATCCGGCAGTATTCCGAAAAAATGAGGAGGGAAAATACAAGGCATTTTTTCCTGATCTGATATGCTGTGAAGCAGAAGGCGAAACACTTGATGACGCGATCGATAACGCAAATGAGGCAGCTTATAACTGGATCTATGCAGAAGTAATGGAGGATGAGATGGATCTTCCGGCGATTTCTGATGAGTCTGATCTGGATCTGCAGGAGGGAGATATTGTGAGAAATATTCAGGTCAATATCCGTATGTATGATGGCTGGGATGAATAATTATAAAAACAGCTCTTGTGGTAATCCATGCACATCTTGCATTTACAACAGTTCTGCAAAGTATGAAGGAATTGCTACAGTATTGTTATAATTACAGACTCACTGCTCCGTTATGTTATATTGACATTAACAATAACGGAGCTTTTTGTGACTCACAACACAAAACCCTACTCAAGGAGGTTCTTTTATGAAGATGAAAAGTTTTAAAAAATTTTTTGTAAGCATTGCGCTCAGTGCTGTTCTCACATTATCATCTGCTTCCTCTGTATTTGCAGCTACCGCACTGCTGGTACCTGCAGAACAGACTGCAGAGCTGACTCAGGAGAATGCTTCCGATACTCCTGCTGTTGAATCATCAGAAGCCCCGACTGCCGGTGCTTCCCTCTCTGCTCAGTCCGGGATCAGCCAGACAGCAGCTTCCGAAACTTCCGTAACCATTCAATGGAATCCTGTTGCCAATGCTGTTAAATATGCTGTCAGCATCAGCCCTTTAAACTCTTCTTCCTATCGTCTTCTGGGCTACGTTGGCAATTCCCGTAACAAAGCTACAATCAACAAATTAAAGGCGGGAACTGCCTACATTATAAAAATTACAGCACTGAATTCATCCGGCATTGCAATTTCTTCCCGCTCTGTAGGATGTACAACCCTTTATTCAAAAGTAAGCATTAAGTCTTCTTATGCAAATCCGGGCAGATATACTTTTAATATGAAGACTGTAACTCCTTCAAACGCGATCACCGGATACAAAGTTGTATATCAGGGTTCTGCGGCCCGTAAACCTATAACCAAATATTTTAAGACCAGATATTCTTTTACTATTCCGATATCTGACAACACATTTTATCAGGTGAAAATTTACCCTTATCTGGTTCTTGGAAACAAACGTTATGTAAGTTCAACTTCGACAAACAGATATGTTGCCAACGCTATTTCCCTTCAGAAAGCAGGAAATACCAACACTTCCATGAGTGTGAAATGGAACAGAACCGCAGGCGCAAATAGCTACAGTATTTACATCAGATATCCGGGATCCGATTCTTTTAAAAAGGTGAAAACAACCTCTTCCAATTCCTTTACACTCACCGGAATGAAGAAGAACACCAAGTATGGTATTAAGGTAATTGCCAATAAAAAGGTAAAAAACAAAGTATGGCGTTCTGATTCAAAGATTTATAATATGTCTTTATCCTGACCCTGTGGCTACAGGCTACCGGCTGTCTGCTTTCACATTTACCTGTCAAATTTCATATTGACTTTCCCATTCTCAGGTGATACACTAATTGTAATTGAGACAAGGGGTGCTTGTGTAAACAGGCTGAGAGTAAGCTGTATTGCTTTAACCCATTACCTGATTTGGATAATGCCAACGTAGGGAAAGTTATAGTTCTTCTGGACTGCAATATGCTTGTTGGCGTATTGCAGTTTTTCCTTTTTATAAGCAGATATATCATATCATCTCCCCTGTTTTAATTATAACCAGACAAACACGACAGACCGGGGGCACCACTCTCTGTCACTTCAGTAGTTTACTAAAAAACTTACGAATATGCGCAGGTGCAAGTCCCTGCTATATGCAGGAGGCGCAGTTCATTTTATTCGCAGTAACATCGAACGCCCGCAGTGCAGGGCAAGGAGGAAAAAATGACACAGTACACAACACAGATGGACGCAGCACGTCAGGGAATCATCACACCACAGATGGAAATCGTAGCAGAAAAAGAGCATTTTGACGTGGAAGAATTAAGAGAACTGATTGCAAAAGGACAGGTAATCATTCCCTGTAACAAGAATCACAAATGTATCAGTCCAAGCGGTGTAGGCGCAAAGCTAACCACCAAGATCAATGTAAATTTAGGTGTTTCCAGAGACTGGAAAGACGTTGATATGGAATATGAAAAAGTACGTTCTGCAGTAGAAATGGGCGCAGAAGCCATCATGGATCTCAGCTCTTACGGAGATACCAGAAGCTTCCGCCGCAAGCTTACTTCCGAATGTCCGGCAATGATCGGTACTGTTCCGATCTATGATGCAGTTGTATATTATCACAAAGCACTTGGCAAAATCACTTCTGAAGAATGGATCGATATTGTTCGTATGCATGCAGAAGACGGTGTGGATTTTATGACTATCCACTGCGGTATGAACCGTGCAACTGCAGCACGTTTCAAACAGAATAAACGCCTCATGAATATCGTTTCCAGAGGTGGTTCAATTATGTTTGCATGGATGGAAATGACAGGAAAAGAGAATCCGTTCTATGAACATTTTGATGAGATTCTGGATATCTGCAAAGAGTATGATATCACCTTAAGTCTGGGGGATGCATGTCGCCCGGGATGTATTGCAGACGCGACAGATACTGCGCAGATTGAAGAACTGATCACTCTCGGCGAGCTTACCAAACGTGCATGGGAGAAGGATGTTCAGGTTATGATCGAAGGACCTGGCCATATGCCGCTGAACCAGATTGCAGCCAATATGGAAATCCAGAAAACACTGTGCCACGGCGCTCCTTTCTATGTACTTGGACCGCTTGTAACAGATGTCGCTCCGGGATATGATCATATCACCTCTGCAATCGGCGGTGCGATCGCAGCTTATTCAGGTGCTGCTTTCCTCTGCTATGTAACACCTGCAGAACATCTTCGTCTGCCAAATGCTGCTGACGTAAAAGAAGGAATTATCGCTGCCAAGATTGCTGCCCATGCTGCTGATATTGCAAAGGGCGTTCCTGGTGCTGCTGACTGGGATTACAAGATGAGCGAAGCGAGAAAACGCCTTGACTGGGAAGAAATGTTCAAACTCAGCATGGATCCGGAGAAGGCAAGACGTTATCGTGCAGAAGCTAAACCTGAGAAGGAAGACACCTGCAGTATGTGCGGTAATTTCTGCGCTGTTAAAAATACAAACCGTATTCTGGACGGAGAGATCGTTACTATTTTTGATGAATGATGCTTTTAAAAAGCCGGATTTTAAAAAGGGGAGATGCATGCTATGCCTCCCCCCTTAATCTGTATAATGATTATATCCTTACATCCTCAGCTTTTTATGAAACTCCCTCAGCGTATCCTTCTGGCAGAAGATAAACAGTGCTGCCAGTGTCAGGAAACTGATACCTGCACAGATTACTGACGGAATGGTAAATTTTACAATTCCGATCCATACCAGTATCGTTGGAACCAGTCCTACAATTCCAGCCTGAACAAGATAAAACAGATACTCTTCCCGTTCCAGCCTGTTTATTTTTGCGATCACAGGAACGGAAAACTGCACTGCCAGCACTCCAAAGGGAAATACAAAATCCACAGACCAGCCCTTCCATCCGGTAAACCTGTCCCACAAAACCGCAATTACTGATATAAGCAAAAGCTGCCACATTTCGTTCTTCAGAATATTTCTTCGTTTATAATATGCTACCATGACAACCAGCCATGCACAGGCACATCCTGCACCTGCAAACCAGAACCAGTTCAACACACCCGCCATCATAAAATTAGCCATTCCACAGATTACTGCTATTGCCAGGCACAGAAAACTAAAGGTCTGGATAACCTTCTGATTTTCTTTCTTTTCGAGCCTGTGTTTTTCCCCATATCCCGGAAATTCATTCTTCAACTCCCTGTGGGAAACCTCTTCCTCACTGAGTATTTTTCGAAAATTTCTCTGAATGCTGTCATCCGATAGCTTTGATGTGAGTCCAAGAACCATTTCATCTCCATAAGAACAGGAACACATCTGAAGAGTATTAGTACAGGCAAAAATCCCAAAATGCTGAATATATTCTTTATATTCTTCCGGCAGCCGGATAATTCCAATATTAGAATAAACAGCAGTAACGCTTCTGCTGCCAAGGCTGGCTCCAATCCTCATGAAATATCTCTTGATTTCTAACGGAACTACCCGCACAAAAGGATTCTTCTCAATCCGCACGTACCCATTCATATGCATGGCGATTTTCTCTTTTACCAGTTCATTCTCAAACTGTCTTTTTACTTCATCTACCACATCCTGAAAAGTTGTTGTATCTGAAAATGTATATCCAACTTCAATCCATCCAAAGAAATTTGCCATAGACTGAGACGGAAAATAATTTCTCAGATTCACCGGTATCATCAATGAGATTGGACGCTTCTGCTGATTTTTTGGTACTTCCCTGCGAATGGAACACAGCATCATGGCCGCCAGCAATACGGTAATAGATACTCCATAGGAGCGGGCCTTCTGATGAATATCCTTTACAGAAAGAATCACTTCTGTAATGTGCATGTCGGAATGAACCAGCTTCTCACCTTTCAGCTTTACTGCTGCCTTTTTCTTCTCTTTATCTTTGGGAATATCTGAAGAATAGTACTGTGAAAAACTGTCCTCTTCCTTATCTCCATGAGTAATTTCTGCTTCCTTCTCGATCCGTGGCAGATCTGCCAGAGGATGTGCAAGAATCAGATATTCCTGCACCAGTTCCTGCAAAAAATGCATAGCTCCTGTTCCATCTGTCAGCGCATGAAACACTTCAAAATTAATCCTGTTTTTATAATAAGTAACCTGAAACAGCAGCGACTTTTTGTCCGGGATATACAGGCGGCTGCATGGCGGTTCCGTTTCCTGCTTCACTGTTGCCCTGATATCCCGGTGTTCCAGATAAAACCAGAATAATCCTTTTCTCAGAACTGCCTGAAACAGTGGATATTTCTCCATTGTCTGATCCAGCGCAGTCTGAAGCAGTTCTCCGTTAACCATTTCTTTTAGCTGACAGTAAAATCGAAATACTCTGGTATCATTCTTTCCTGACACCAATGGAAATGCTAACGCTGCATTATCCAGTTTTCTCCATTTTGAATATCCTGTATCCATAGTTTTCCTGCTTTCTTCTTTATCTCACCAAGGGTGTACCAGATATTGACACGCTGATTCAGAGTATCTTCTCATAACTCTTATTCAAAAATCCGTTGATGTATTCAAAGCTCTCCTGCACATGCAGAAACTTGATTCCCAGTGCAAAAAAGCCATGAAATGCACCATGGATTCTGTGAAGTTCCACATGATTTCCTGCTTCTTCCAGTTTTTTTGCATATGCTTCTCCTTCATCCCGAAGAGGGTCATATTCTGCTGTGAGAACCAGAGTTTCCGGCAGATTTCTCAAATTTTTTTCCAGAATCGGAGCAAAATATGGGTTCTGCCTGTCCTCTTTGGTTCTCTGATATAAGGTGAGATAATCTTCCATTTTTACTGCTGTCAGAATACAATCACTTCCATTTTCATGTACGGATGGATAAGGAGATTCTTCTGTATAACAATTTCCAAGTGCCGGATAAATGAGTATCTGGCGCTTTGGTGTAAAATCGCCTCTGTCTCTTGCCATCAGGCACACCGCTGCTGTCAGGTTTCCTCCCGCACTGTCACCTGCAATCGTGATTTTCTCAGGATCTGTGTTTAAGATCAACTCATTTGAATAGAGTGCTTTTGCGGCAGCATAACAATCCTCCAGAGGAACCGGAAATTTATGCTCCGGAGCAAGTCTGTACTCTACAGAAACTACAATATGTGCTGTTGCCTGTGCCATTCTGGAGCAAACCCGGTCATAATTTTCCACACTTTCAGTTGCCCATCCACCACCGTGGAAGAACAGCAGGATTGGAAATGTGTTTCCCTCTACAATCCCTGCCTGCATTGCTTCTTCTGTCGGAAAATATAATCGGATCGGCACTACATGATCTCCGTTATAGACCTTCGCATCCAGCTTTTTTACAAAAATCCGCATAGCATCCAGTTGTTTCAGATCTGCCAGTTTTCTGGACGAATCCACTTCTATATTTCCATGCGACAGTGTATGCAGAATTGTTTTCATTGTCTTTGATATCAATATTTCCTGTTTCCTTTCTGACTATGTAGATATTTATTCGCTTAGTGACGTTCATCCTCATTACTGTACATCTCACAGAATCTCGCTGCAAATGCAGGTGGTTCACCATGCACATATAAATGGGAAATATCCCCAAATGCACTGACCCGGAAACTGGCGATTCCTTCCCGTCTCTCTTCTGTGTTTACGGTTGTCACAGAGCTTGGTGCTGCACACAGTCCATGCCAGAGCACCATAGGAGATACACTCATCAGATGACTGAGAAGAACACATTCCAGTCCGAAATGGCAGAAGAATACCAGTGTGTCATCATTCGCTTTTGTAACCCTGTAATAATGTCCTTCACGGACATATCCATGCTCAGCCAGAAGCTGATCAAATTTTCCTGTTACATAATCATAATAGCCTTTGGCATCTGCTTTCTGTAGTCTTTCGTTTTCAAACCAGTGATCATACTGATAAAATCTCTCGTCCTGTGTCCAGTCCTGCGGAAGCCAGTCCCATAGAATTTTCTTTCTGTCTGTGATATCCGGCCGGTCAATGAGAACATTAAATTCCTGTAACCAGTCACATTCTGTTGCTGTCCTGTTCATCTTTTTCAGAGTAAAAGAGGCGGTATCTTTTGCTCTTCCAAGAGGAGAAACATAAAAGTCTTTTACCTCAAGTTTCGACAGTCTTTCTGAAAGATATTCTGCTTCTTTCCATCCTTTTTCGGTCAGAGAATCAATGGAATAATCCGGATCCCCGTGTCGTACGATCACTAATTTCATTTGTATTTTATCCTTTCGGTTTTTTTCAAATATATCATACACCGGTATAATTGACAAGAAGTGCAGCATCCGGACCGGATTCTCAAATACAAACTCCTGTTTTGGGAATATCAGATAGTCCCTGTAAAATTTGCTCGTCTGAACTGTCCTAATTGCATTATTTTATAGAATTGCTATCTGCTCTCTCTGATTTTCTTCTGAAAACGCAATGCGATTTCCAGCGGGCGGGTAATCGCCCCACCTACAACGATCGCCCATACTCCGGTCTGCAATGCTCTTACAGCCTGCTCCGGATAATGGATCCGCCCTTCTCCAATAACAGGAATATCTGTATCTCGCGCCAATCTTTCCATCAGTTCATAATCCGGCTCATCAGTTCCTGATACTGTATAAGCCGTATACCCGCTCATAGTTGTTCCCACAATATCTACACCGCATTTCCATGCATTGATACCTTCTTCGTAATTGGAAATATCTGCCATCAGTATAATATCCGGATATTTTTCTTTGATCTGAACGATAAACTCATTGACAGTTGTGCCATCTCCACGTTTACGAAGTGTGCAGTCCAGTGCCACAACATCAGCACCTGCTGCTGTCAGGTCATCAACTTCTTTCATAGTAGGTGTGATATATCCCTCATATCCAGGATACTGAATCTTCACCAGACCGATAACCGGAAGTTCCGTCTCCTCCTTAATCGCCACCACGTCACGGATACTGCTGGTACGAATTGCCGGTGTCCCTGCCTGCTTCGCCGCACGTGCCATTAAATACATAATGGATTTCTCTTCTACATATAAAGGTTCGCCTTCTACAGCCTGACAGGAAATGATCATCTGTCCATGAATCGCATCAAGAAACTCTTTTTTTGTCATCAGTTTTTATTCTCCTTAAAAAACCACCCACAGCTTATTGCTCTTCGCAATCCCTGCGGGTGGCCTTATGGTGTTCCTCTTAAAACAATGCACTTGAGAGGATTGATATAATTACAGTACCTTCACAATATTCAGTTCTTCATCTGTCAGAATAATATCTGCCCGTTTTCCGGGGGTCAGAGAACCTACTTCATTATAAATCCCAATACTTCTGGCCGGATTTGCAGTTGCTGCAAGAATAGCCTCTCTTTCCGGTACTCCCATGGAAATAACACTCTTCATACATCCGAAGAGACAGGTCGCTGAACCGGCAATGGTTCCGTCTGCCAGTGTCGCCTTGCGATCCTTCATGGTTACTTCCTGACCACCCAGTTCATAGATTCCATTCTCCATACCAGTTGCCATCATGGAGTCACTGATGAGAATGACCCTGCTGTCTCCGAAAAGACGAAAAGTATTGCGTACAGTTACCGGATGGATATGGATACCGTCTCCGATCAGTTCTACCATACAATTTTCATTATCTGCCGCTGCTCCGATCACTCCCGGTTCTCTGTGTCCCATCGGATTCATGGCATTATATAAATGAGTTACATGAATGGCACCCTGTTTCATGGCTTCTGCTGCACAGTTATAATCTGCTGCTGTATGTCCGATGGAAATAACTACCTCGTCATGTAATTCCCTGATAAATTCCTCTGAGCCTTCCATATTTGGAGCGAGAGTTACCAGTTTGATCAGTCCGCCTGCTGCCTTATTACATTCTTTGAAAAATCCAATATCCGGTTTGCGGATATATCCTTCCACATGAGCTCCTTTTTTGGACGGATCAAGGAACGGTCCCTCCATGTTGATGCCAACGATTCTTGCGCATGTTTCATCCTGTTCTACATCTTTTGCTGTCTGGAAAATTCTCAGCAGTTCTTCTTTCGGAAGGGTCATGGATGTCGGGCAGTAGGAAGTGATTCCCTGTGATTTTTCATACTGAAGAATGATTTTCAGTCCATTCACATCCGCATCTGAAAAATCATGTCTGACTGCACCGTGGCTGTGAATATCTACCAGTCCCGGCAGCACTTTCAGACCTGCTGCATCCAGTTCTGTTTTATCTGTTACTTCATCTTCAGATGCTACAATCCAGCCATTCTCTACGTATAAATCTGCTGTTTTATAGCTTCCATCTTCCTGAAAAACTTTTCCATTCTTTATAATCATCTTCTTTTTGCCTCTTTTCTCGCTGAAGTGAATTATTAAGTACTTCCCTGACTTTATCTCTGTCAGGCAATTCTTTCCGCTGATACTGTTATTATCACACAAGAGCCAGTATTATAAAAGACCTTTTTCACGAATCAGTTTTAATGCATCTTCATCTGCCACAACAGTTACATCCGGATGGAGCTGCAGAATAGATGCCGGTACATTTGGAGTAATTGGTCCGTATAAAGATTTGTAAAGAGCATCCGCTTTTGCTTCTCCGGTTGCGATCAGGAGAATTTTCCTGGCTGACATAATACTTTTGATTCCCATTGTGTAAGCCTGTTTCGGAACTTCATCCATACTTGCAAAGAATCTTGCATTTGCTTTAATTGTACTTTCTGTAAGGTTTACGCAGTGAGTTTCTTTTTCAAAAGCTTCTCCCGGCTCATTGAATCCGATATGTCCGTTTCCACCGATTCCCAGAAGCTGCATGTCTACTCCGCCTACACTGCGGATGATCGCATTATAATCTGCACATGCTTTTTCACTGTTTTCTTCCAGTCCATTCGGCACATAGGTTCTTGTTTTATTAATATTTACATGGTCAAACAGGTTTGTGTTCATGAAATAGCGGTAACTCTGGTCGTTATCTCCGGATAGTCCTTTGTACTCATCAAGATTTACAGAAGTAACTTTAGAAAAGTCCAGATCACCTTTCTGATACCATTCAATTAACTGTTTGTACATTCCCACCGGTGTAGAACCTGTGGCCAGACCAAGAACTGCATCCGGTTTCATAATAATCTGAGCTGACATAATATTAGCTGCTTTTCTGCTCACGTCATTGTAGTCTTTTCCTGCATAAATAATCATATTTTTTCTCCTTTTCATTATAACACGTTCTGACAGATTTGTTATTGTCTATATCCACATCCGATAATCGCCTTTTATATAAAGATGTCAGTGATAAAAGACATTCTGAACCTGAATCATATAAATTCATTATAATTGGCAATGAATTTATTTTCAATAAATATGGTTTGTTTAGAATCTTCTTTCAGCCTTCGTTTTTTCCGGTCTTTCCGGCCAACTATTTTTCTTTGTTTTTGAAATTACTTTCTTTGTTTTTACTGATATATGAAATTATTTACATATTTTCTTGAGAATCTCAAAAGAGCGTGATATAGTGATATTGTGGTTTTGAATCAAAATATCTTTTAACCCGGACAGCCTATTTGCAGAAATAAAAAGGAAGGCTTTTACATGTCATTAAACAAACAGAAAATTATTCCATTAATTGAATCTTATTATCATACATTTACACCACTGGAAAGAACGATTGCAGATTTCTTTATGAATAATACAGAAGAGGAAGATCTTTCTTCCAGACATATCTCCGGAATCCTCTATGTATCAGAAGCGTCTCTTTCACGCTTTGCCCAGAAATGTGGTTTCCATGGATACAGAGAATTTATTTATGAATATAAGCAGAGTCTTATCCCTGAAACAGAGGAAAACGTTCCAAACTTCGAGATTTCAGAATTTAATACTTATCAGGAACTTCTTAATAAGGCTAATGCCCTGTTGGATAAAGCCCAGATTGCACATATCACCAGACTTCTGGTTTCCAAACCACGGGTGTATGTCTACGGAAGAGGCAGTTCCGGGCTTGTGGCTCAGGAAATGAAACTGCGCTTTATGAGAATCGGACTGAATATCGAGGCAATTACAGACAGCCACATTATGAAGGTAAACTCTGTTATTCTTGATGAAAGCTGTCTGGTCATCGGAATCAGCGTCAGTGGACAAACAGAAGATATCATTTCCTCCCTGAGAGCAGCTCATCAGAGGGGTGCTTACACTCTTCTCATGACTGCAAGACAGGATAAATCCTATCAGGAATTCTGCGATGAGACACTAATCTTTGCAAGTATGGAACATCTGGAATATGGAAATATCATTTCCCCGCAGTTTCCGATTCTGCTGGTTCTGGACGTACTTTATGCTCATTATCTGCAGATTGACAGAAGCAAAAAAGAAGCATTACATGAATATACGATACAGACACTTCAGCCACATTTAAGCAAATAATCGTCAGACGGAGATATCAAAAAGGGATTGCATGAGTTTTCATAACTCTGCAATCCCTTTTACAATCAGCCATATATTCCGGAATTATTCAGACAGGATATTTTATTTATTCTCCTTCACAAGACGGATTACATTCCAGGATGCTTTATGAAGCATACTTGTCAGTTCCCCATTATCCATTGTTGTCTGCTGTGTTGTTTTTGGTTTTACGTTTTCCTGTCCGAATGCATTGACTACTTTCAGGTCATCGCTTTCAAGTACGATATGCTCAGCAACTCTATAGCCTTCGAAGCTTCTCACGTCTGTGTTGAGAACAACATCCTCTTTCAGGTTTCTGTTTACTGCGAAGATTGTAACTTCTTCTTTCTCTTCATTGTAAACAGCAACTGCTTCGATATCTGTGATGCTTCCATGTCCGCTTGTCTCATGCTCTGTGGAAGAGATGACCGGCTGGAGTGCAACACCACGGCCATATTTGGAGGCATGCATAAACGGATAAAAAATAGTCTGTTTCCAGGAACCTCCCCCATTCGGGTCAGTCATGATCGGAGCAATAACGTTGATGAGCTGTGCAAGGCATGCCACTTTCACTCTGTCGGAATGGCGAATCAGGACGATCAGCATCAAGCCTACCAGCAGGGCATCTTCGAAATTGTAGATATCTTCAAGAAGCGGCGGTGCCACCTGCCATGGATGATTTTCTGTGATGTCATTGTCAGCAGCGTTGGAATGATACCATACATTCCACTCGTCAAAGCTGAGATACATGTTCTTTTTGCTGCGTTTTTTCGCTTTTACATAGTCGCAGGTTGCGATGATGGTGCGGATAAATTCGTCCATGTCATCGGATTTTGCAAGGAAGTCGTTGCTGTCATCAGAACGGTTTCCATAGTATGTATGAAGGGATAAATAATCTACATAATCATAAGTGTGGCTCAGTACATGATCTTCCCAGAGTGCGAAGGTCGGCATATCTTTGTTGGAACTTCCGCATACAACGAACTCGATAGACGGATCGATGAGTTTCATTGCTTTGGCTGTTTCTTCTGCCAGTCTTCCGTACTCATCCATAGTCTTGTGACCGATCTGCCACGGACCGTCCATTTCGTTTCCGAGGCACCATGTTTTGAATCCGTATGGATCTTTCTGTCCGTGTTTGATACGGAGATCACTGTATTTGGTTCCGCCCGGATGATTGCAGTATTCCAGAAGGTTGCAGGCATCTGTGATTCCTCTTGTTCCGAGATTGACTGCCATCATCACTTCTGAATTGGCTGCGTCTGCCCATTTCTTAAATTCATGAAGTCCTACTTCGTTCTTTTCCAGACTTTTCCATGCAAGTTCCAGTCTGTGAGGTCTTTCCTCAACTGGACCTACACTGTCTTCCCAGTAAAAGTTGGATACGAAGTTTCCGCCCGGATAACGTACGATCGGCACGTCCAGTTCTTTTACCAGATCAATAACATCTTTACGGAATCCGTCAGCATTGGAAAGCGGATGTCCCGGCTGATAAATTCCATCGTATACAGCTCTTCCCAGATGTTCAATAAAGGAACCGTAAATTCTTTTGTCGATTTTGGAAATGGAGAATGCTTTGTCCACTACCATTTTTGCCTGTTTCGCCATAATGTTTTGAACCTCCGTTCTTATAAATTATCAACCTTTGACAGCACCGGATGTCATACCATCGATCAGATATCTCTGGAAGATCAGATAGATGATCAGGATCGGAAGGATACCAAACATGGAACCTGCGATCAGAAGGTTGTAGTTATTTCCATAAGGTGTAAGCAGTGTGTTCAGACCGATCTGCAGTGTAAATTTGCTTGTATCACGGAATACCAGCATCGGCCATAACATATTGTTCCAGGAACCCATTGCACAGAGGATAGCGAAAAGCCCTGTGGATAATACAGACGCAACTTTATGATTTGATTCCATTGTCTTTGGCTGAGCTGCTGTTTTTGCCATATCACTTTTCCTCCTTCTTGAATGTTCCTGTTGCCACAAGCTGGACAACATTGATAGCCAAGGCAATGACCAGAAGCACCATACCTACAGCACACGCATAACCCATATCATTTTTCTCAATACCACGTTTATACAGATATCCTACGATAGTAAGACCAATGTTCTTCGGTGAGGAGTTACCATTCCACAACATGAAACTCTCAAGGAACATGGACAGACCGGCATATACGGAAATTGTAACAACATAGATGGTTGTCGGTTTCAGAAGCGGCAGTGTGAGATACCAGAATTTCTGTTTTGCGTTGGCACCGGAAGAAAAACCGATCCAGTTTCTCAGATCTGCAGACTTCGCAGATTCCATGCTGTAAAATAATAGTTTCCATCTGTGTGGCGGTAAACATATGGATCTGCTCTCTGCAGAATCCATGGCTCATTATACTTAAGTTCTTCACTCATTGTACGTCCCCCTGTCCGCTTTTTATTTTAGGTCTATATAAATTATTTTTATATATTTAAAATTGTACTGCATTTTTCAGAAAATATCAACTATATTTTTTTCTTTTCGTTGCACATTTTTTGCAGATTCGTTATAATTTACCGTAAACGTTGCAAAATCATTTTTAACAGAAAGGGAAATCCGTTATGTTATATATTAAAAGTCTGGAGCAGGCGGTCCCTGTCTTCAAAGCTCTTGGTTCTGACATCCGCATACGGCTGATCCAGACTCTCCTTGAGCATCAGGAAATGAATATGAATGAACTGGCTTCCAGTCTGGGGATTACCAACGGTGCCCTGACCAGCCATGTAAAGAAACTCGAAGAATCCGGAATTCTCGCAATTCTTCCAGAGCATTCCGGCCACGGAAACCAGAAGGTCTGTCGCATTAATGTTGACAAGATCCTGGTTGATATTGCCTCTAACAATGACAGCCCAGCTGAGGACAGTTACTCTATTGACATTCCGATCGGCAACTACTTTAATTATTCTGTCTATCCAACCTGTGGGCTGTCTACTACCGATAATCTCATCGGTGAGGTAGATGATCCTCGTTATTTTGCTCATCCGAGCCATGTAGATGCAAAGATTTTATGGTTTGGACGGGGATTTATTGATTACCGCATTCCAAATATGCTGCCTCCGGGACAGAAGATCGACCGGCTGACACTCTCCTTTGAAATCAGTTCAGAAGCTCCCGGAGTCAACAGTGACTGGCCTTCTGATATTTCCTTTTTCCTGAATAATACAAAGGTCGGAACCTGGACAAGCCCTGGAGATTTCGGTGATGTCCACGGTATGTTCACTCCCGACTGGTGGTTCCCGAACTGGAATCAGTATGGTCTTCTGAAGATGCTTGTCATTGACCGTCACGGTACTTTTATCGATGGATTAAAGATCTCTGATGTGAATACACAGCAGCTCACTTTTACCTCTCAGGATGATATGGTATTCCGTTTCCAGGTGGATGAACCATCTCAGAATATTGGCGGTCTGACACTCTTCGGAAAAGATTTCGGAAACTATAATCAGGATATTAATGTGAAAGTGCATTATACTCCAAATGTATAATTTTACAGAATATCTGAAAACAGCAAAAAGCAGGGAACCGATGTGTTTTTCCACATAGTTCCTTGCTTTTGTTTTATATTTCATCTGATTCTCCGGTTATTCTCCGCGCATCCAGACTCTCATCTGATTTTCTCCGCGGTTGCCCCATGTGTAATACGGCACTGCTGTCAGTGTTGTCAGCGTTCTCACCGGTGCAATATCACTGTACAGAGAATCGCCCACTGTTTCCAGCTTACGTGCTTTGATCTTAAGCAGGACGCAGCCTTCCAGCAGGCCTTCTTTGCAGACTTCTTCTTCCATTTTTGCATCTTCAAAGATGTGATAAGACTGAAGCTGGCCCGGATTGTCCACACCCTCGAAACAATAAACAATCGGCCCGCGCATAAATGCTACACAGCCGGCATCTTCCCTTACTTTAAGGTTTGCATAAATCTTGCGGATCTTCATCGGAAAAACAAGTTCTACTTCATCATTTTCCCACACTCTCTTAAGGATCAGATATCCTTTTTCCACATCTGCTGTGATATCCTTTATTTTTCCATTTATACGTACCTGAACAGAACCCGGGCGTACCCAGGATGGGATATGGATTCCCAGGATAGTCTCTTCCTCTGTTTTTCCGGTTATATGATAGGTCACTCTGCCATCCCACGGATAGTTGCTTTCTACGGTTACATCCATCTTATCAAAGTGTGCTTCTGTGCCTGCCGGGATATGAGAATAAACTCCCTCTTCAGTCTCACTCCACAGATATTTGCCAAGAGACATCAGCAGACGCACTACATTGGGAGGACAACATGCACATGTATACCAGCCCGGACGCTCCGGCAGAACATGCTTATATCCATATAATTTTCCGCTGACTCCAGGTTCTGTTTCCAGTGGATTTACATAGAAAAATCTCTTCCCGTCAAGTTGCATTCCGCTGATGATCCCATTATAAAGTGCTCGTTCCATCACATCTGCATAGCGTCCATCCATCACATTATCAAGCATCTTTCTTGCAAAAAATACCAGCCCGATGGATGCACAGGTTTCCGCATAAACGGTGTCATTCGGCAGATCATAATCAATGGTAAATGCCTCGCCGTCTACGGTACTGCCGATTCCTCCGGTTATATACATTCTCTTCTGAGTCATGTTCTCCCAGAGATCACAGCATGCCTGATAGAGTTTTTCATCTTTGTAAAGAGAAGCCAGTTCTGCCATGGCAGTATACATATAAACTGCACGGACACTGTGTCCTACTGCCTCTTTCTGCTCATAGACAGTAGCATGCACCTGATTATATTCTCTGTTATGCACATCCATATCAAAGTGAACCCAGCCTCTTTTTTTCCTCTCTTTGACAAAGTAATCCGGGTCTTTTCCACGCTGTTCAATGAAATATCTGGCAAGGTCTTTGTAATTTTCTTTTCCGGTTACTTCATAGAGACGCAGAAGTCCCAGCTCGATTTCCTGATGTCCCGGAATGCCCGGTTCTTTACCTTCTTCTGTTCCAAAACGTTTCCCGATATGTTCTGCCATGCGCTCCATTACATGAAGCAGACGGTCTTTTCCAGTCACCTCATAGTAAGCCGCCGCTGCTTCCATCATATGTCCGGCACAGTATAATTCATGGCATTCCTGTAAATTCTGCCAGCGGTGTTCCGGCTCTTTGATCGTGAAAAAAGTATTCAGATAACCGTCATCTTGCTGCGCTTTTTCAATGATTTCAATAACCTTATCTGCACGTTCTTCCAGTTCAGCATCCGGTCGGACTTCCAGTGCATACGCTACACCTTCCAGCCATTTGGCAACATCACTGTCCTGGAAAACCATTCCGTAAAATTCACCCTCTTCCAGTCCTGCTGCAATACGGAAGTTTGCCAGTGCATGACTCTTCTCCACTCCCGGGATCTCATCATTTAATATTTTCTCCTGATAAGGAATTACTGTATTTATTACCAGTTCCTGATATCCCTGCCAGAATTTATCCGTTACTTTTACCTTATTTAATAACCCTTCTTTTAAACCGTCTTTCATTTCTGCGCCTCCCATTTTGCCGGCAGATCCGGACATTTTCGCACCTTCTGTACAGCCCGCAGTTCCACAAAGCATCCGCAGAGCCTGCACATCCCACTCATTAACCGTTCACAGGAGCTGCATATGCCAAGCCTTTTCTCATAGGTCTGCTGATCTACTTTCAGCTCTTCATCCATACGCTGAATATAGCGTGACAGATCCTCATAAAAAGCTTCTTCATTCTTCTGTCCGGACAGACATTTCCTGCACACACGCAGCTTCCCGTTCATACCTTAGTCTCCTTTTTGTTTCCATTATAAATGTTCATAGAAAATACCTGCCTGTTTTGTCAGAAGCGGCATTTTCTGTGAATCTGTAAAATTCATTAATTTTTATACAAAACTCTTTATCTGTGTCAAGCGAATAAAATCATCCGCTTCACTACCTGATTCGGCTAAAAATCTTGTAATTATCTTACTTCCAGATGAAGAACACTGCATTTAGGAATTGTGAATCTGATTCCTTCTGCTGTTTTTTCCACTTCGTTAAATTCTTTTACACGAACCTGATCCGGTGTTTCGAAGGTGTTCATTTCGTGCATTTCACCGTGTACAATCTCACCTTTAACTTCATTTACCTGGTAATCTGTAAGGATAGTTCTGATTTCATAATCTTTATCCAGAGACAGGTTTGTCAGTGTGATATGTACAGCTCCATCTTCTGCTACAGATACGGATTCTGTCAGGTTTGGTACCTGCCATTCGTCTTCCACACCAATAGTTTCTGTTTCAACAGAACTGTCTACAAGCATTGCATCCTGATGATATTTATACATATCAAATACATGATAAGTTGGTGTCAGAATCATATCAGCACCGTCAGTAAGAATCACTGACTGAAGCACATTTACGATCTGTGCAAGGTTCGCCATCTTTACTCTGTCGCTGTGTTTGTTAAAGATATTCAAAGTGATACCTGCGATCAGGGCATCTCTCATTGTGTTCTGCTGATACAGGAATCCCGGGTTTGTTCCTGGTTCTACTGTGTACCATGCGCCCCATTCATCAACGATCATGCCGATTTTTTTCTCTGGATCATATTCGTCCATGATATGTCCGTGACGCTCGATCAAAGTTTCCATAAAGAGCGCTTTATTCAGACTCTTATACCATACCTTATCATCAAAATCTGTAGCACTTCCCTTGATCTCCCATCCTTCCGGATGTACATAATAATGAAGAGAAAGACCATCCATATTTCCGTGAAGTTCTTTCAGGCAGTGGTTATGTGTTGTCTTTAATACTTCAGATGTCCATTCATAATCATCTACGTTTGCACCACAGCAGACTTTGTGGATTGGGTGATCCGGATGATAATTGCGGACATAAGTCTGATAACGGCGGTATTCATTTGCATAGAAGTCAGGATTCATATTTCCGCCGCATCCCCAGTTTTCATTTCCAACTCCAAAGAAATCCAGTTTCCATGGTTTCTCATGTCCGTTTTTCTTACGAAGGTCAGCCATCGGAGAAACACCCTCGAATGTGATATATTCTACCCATTCAGACATTTCCTGAACTGTTCCGCTTCCCAGGTTACCATTAACATAAGCTTCGCAGCCAAGCTGCTCACAGAGTTCAAAAAATTCGTGTGTACCAAAGCTGTTATCCTCTACCACACCGCCCCAGTGTGTGTTGATCATTTTTTTACGTGTTTCCTTTGGTCCGATACCGTCTTTCCAGTGGTATTCATCTGCGAAACATCCACCCGGCCAGCGAAGTACCGGAATCTTGATATGCTTCAGTGCTTCTACTACATCTGTACGCATTCCGTTCTTATTCGGGATCGGAGAATCCTCACCTACATAGATTCCTTCGTAGATACATCTTCCCAGATGCTCTGAGAAATGTCCATAAATCTCTTTGTTGATTTTGCTCTGTTTCTTTGATGGATTGATTATAAACTTAGTCATTTTTACCTCCACAGTTTATGATTTCAGGTTTTTGTTTTACTTTTTCCTAAAATAATATACTTTATTTTGCATTTTCATTATACACAACTTCTGTGTGATATTCAATATATTTTCTGCAGAATTGCTATGATAATTTTGTATTAAGAAGGAGTCCTGCCCATAGGGCTTTATTCTGTTACAGGAACATTACGGAGTAATTTCCTGCAACAGAAATAAAAAGAGCCACAACAGATTTCATATCCATCTGTTGCAACTCTCTCATTTACAGTCCTACATTCCCACTGTTCATCCCTTCTTTGCTGTCCTTATCAAGAGGCAGCCAGTCCAGGACTTTCTTAATATAACGATTCCAGAAATCCCACTCATGTGCTCCCGGACCTTCCTCGTAAGTTACATCCACACCCAGTTTCTGCATGGCATCTCTGAACTTACGGTTCGGAGGAAGAAGCGGATCGTCCAGTCCACAGGCAAGGTACATATGCGGGAATGGGATTCCATCTTTTTTCATATTTTCGGCAATCCATTCCGGATTGATCTCACAGTCTTTAATCCGGGACAGATCTCCAAATACACTCTCCAGAAAGCTTTTTTTCTCAAAGAACATAGGAGAACTGTCATCTGTTGTCCCCATTTTCTCAAGAATCATAGCAGAAGAAAGACCTGCGATATATCCAAATGTGTCATGGTATTTCAGACCATTTCGGATTGCACCGTATCCTCCCATAGATAGCCCGGCAATAAATGTATCTTCTTTTTTGTGAGATAGCGGAAACATTCTTCGTGTAATCTTTACAAGCTCTTTTCCGATAAATTCGCTGTAGTTTTCGTTTGCATTCGGATGATCCATGTAGAACATATTTGCTCCGGAAGGCATAACTACTGCCAGATTCTTTTCCTCTGCCCATCGCTTAATACATGTTCCTGTTACCCAGTCTGTATAATTTCCCATTACTCCGTGAAGCAGATATAAAGTCTTAAACGGTTTGTTCTCTTCTTCTGTTTCCTCTTCAAAAAACACCTTATCTGCCGGCAGGATTACATTCATCGTTACCGGACGCATCAGTGCTTTTGAAAAGAAGTTCACTTCCATTAATGCCATTTTCTTGTCCTCCTTATGTATATACAAAATATCCTGAAATATCTGGATTTATTATACAGAAAATGTATCAAAAAAGCTACTGTCATATCCGACAGCAGCCATTTTTGTTAATGCTGATGTAAATATTTCTCTCTGGTAGCGAGCCCGCCTCTTATATGCCGTTCCTGCTTGTTCACATCCAGAACCTGTCTCACTTCACATGCCAGTCCCGGATTGAGCTGGCTGAGACGGTCAGTGCAGTCTTTATGTACTGTACTCTTACTGATCCCGAATTTCTTCGCCGCCTGACGCACCGTTGCCTTTGTCTCAATAATATAATTCGCAATTTCCACTGCCCGCTCCTCGATATAATCTTTCACGGATAAGCCTCCGAAGACGCTGTTTTTACAGTGTATGCACAGAAATTTCCGAATATGTAGCAATCGTTTTTATAATTGTGCCTTATAAAAGAACGGCCGTCCATACCGGACGACCGTTTCACTCATTGCAATCTTATTTAAATTTAATCTCTT
>UMIU01031415.1_pt1 | contig 46989 bp, 49 predicted proteins | sample 1965871 | NCBI WGS metagenome assembly UMIU01 (sample SAMEA4836132, study PRJEB28245) | human gut metagenome | biome: gut microbiome; material: fecal sample | place: Denmark | collected 2008
TGGTTTTTGATTTTGTTGTATCTGTAGTATCTGTAATGTCAGTGGTTTCATCCTCAGGCTCATCAATCTGTTTCATATCCTCATCAGAAGTATCTGCATCCATTTCATTCAGCTCTTCTTCTGTCAGCGGTTCAAGATCATCCTGATAAATTTCCTTATTTGTAATATCATCTTCTGACTTCTTCCCACATCCGGCAAGGCCGATGGATGCCAGAAGCATTCCTGTAATCATAAAGTATTTTATTTTTGTCATTTTTGTCATCCTTTCGTCTATTCCACATAACACAAATGGTGTTTCATTTTCAGATAATATTTATTCTGCTGTTCTCAATCTGCCTGCCAGATCTTTTATTTCCTGTATGATATCTGCTCTGTCTCTGACCGGTACTTTGTCTGTACGATTCACATATACAGTACCCAGACTGTCACAGCTCATCTGACGAAGCAGCATCTCTGCCGTACTTTCCGCTTTTTCTCTGGGTCCGATGCTTCCTGCTGTCAGCAGAACTGCTCCTGTTTTCTTCTTTGGAACAGGTTCTTCTTTACGGATATATCTGGCACTAAAATAGGTCTGCAGTCTGCTCATCACTGCAAGAAGCATTCCCGTAACTTCTTCAAAATATACAGGAGATGCCAGAATAATGTGGTCACATTCTTCAATATACGAGAGAACCTCCTGCCATTCATCTTTGACTGCGCACCCTGCATGGTCAAAACACCATCTGCAGTCTATACACGGGCGGATATCTGCTCTGTACGCATTAACCACTTTAAACTCTCCGCCAAGCGCTTCCTGCAGAATCCGGATCATATATGCAGTCTCACCGTTCTTTCTCGGCGAACCGTTAAATATCAGTGTTTTCATCTTTATTTATCCTCATACTCTTTCCTGAGAAGTGCGATCTCTCGCGCCCATCCATCATCATCATTCGGTGTTTCCAGTATAAATGGGATCCCTTTTGTAACAGGATGTCTGATCACGCGCACCAGTGCCTCCAGACCAATTTCACCTTCACCGATTTTCGCATGACGGTCTTTATGGCTGCCAAGTCCGTTCATACTGTCATTCAGGTGGATTGCTTTTAATCTGTCCAGTCCGATCACACGGTCAAATTCCGCAAATACTCCATCAAGATTATTGACGATATCATATCCACCGTCCCAGACATGGCAGGTATCAAGACAGACACCCAGTTTGTCTTTCTGCTCCACTCTGTCAATAATTTCGCGCAGTTCTTCAAAGTTTCGGCCTACCTCACTGCCCTTTCCTGACATCGTTTCCAACAGTACTATAGTGCTCTGTCTCTCTGCGAGTACTTCATTCAGAATCTCCGCAATCTTATCAATACCAGTCTCTGCTCCCTGTCCGACATGGCTGCCCGGATGAAAATTATAATAATTTCCAGGTGTCAGTTCCAGACGTTTCAGGTCATCTGCCATTGTTTCTCTGGCAAAATCTCTCAGATTCTCCTTTGCCGCCGCGCAATTCATTGTGTAAGGAGCGTGCGCAACCAGCTTTCCAAAATGATTCTCCTGCGAAAGCTGCAGAAATTTCTGTACATCCTGCGGATCAATCTCCTTTGCTTTTCCTCCTCTTGGATTTCTGGTAAAAAAGGCAAATGTATTGCCTCCATTTGCAAGTGTCTGCTTTCCCATCGCCAGATACCCTTTAGATGAACTCGTGTGATTTCCTATATATAACATATATCATTCCTCTGTCTGTAATATTTATGTAACCTTTTGTCATAGTATTATAACAAAAATACTGTTTTATGAAAAGACTTATTTCTTGACGATTCTGTGAATTCTCTATATACTTTGAATATATCACATGATGATCATGTTTTATTTTTTGTTGATTTTGATCATCTATTCAGATATCTTGACGATTCTGTCTCTTTATCAGTTTTTTCAAAATAAACATTGCATCCTCATCTATTATATACGAAAGCGAGAACTATACATATGAGCCCACAACCATCTAAACGTCCCCGGACAAAATCTTCTTCTGGCCGCAGAAAAGACATCTACAAAAAATCAAAATACTATCAGGAAAAAAAACAGAAACTGCTGATTGCAGCAGGTATTGGTGCCTTTGTTCTGGTTTTCATACTTATTCTGGCGAGTATCCGCGGATGCAGTAACTATATGAGTTCCAGACAGGCAGCAGCCAAAAATACTGTTTCCATGAACCCTTCTAAAGACAGCAGCAAAAAAATGTCCGCAGATTCTCAAAACACGGATTCTTCCAATGCTACGGTATCTTCTCCTGTTTCTCTGACACTCAATGTTGTCGGTGACTGCACGCTTGGCACAGATGAAACTTTTGATTACAATACCAGCTTAAATGCTTATTATGAAAATTACGGTGCAGATTATTTCCTGCAGAATGTAAAAGATATTTTTTCCGCAGATGATCTGACTATTGCGAATTTTGAGGGAACACTCACCGATTCTGATGAACGGGAGGATAAAACATTTGCATTTAAAGCACCCGCATCCTATGCCTCTATTCTAACAAACGGATCTGTAGAAGCCGTAAATACCGCTAACAATCACAGCCATGATTACGGTGATCAGAGTTTCGATGATACTCTGGCAGCACTGGATGATGCAGGAATCGTTCATTTCGGATATGATGAAACTGCTGTTATGGATGTAAAGGGAATCAAAGTGGGATTAGTCGGTATCTATGAACTGTACGACCATCTTGAGCGCGAGCAGCAGTTAAAAGACAATATTGCAAAAGTAAAGGCAGACGGGGCACAGCTGATCGTAGTGATCTTCCACTGGGGTAATGAGACGGAAACCGTTCCGGACAGCAACCAGACAACACTTGGACGCATCGCGATCGATGAAGGCGCTGATCTTGTATGCGGACATCATCCGCATGTACTTCAGGGCATTGAAACTTATAAAGGCAAGAATATTGTATACAGCCTCGGAAACTTCTGCTTCGGCGGCAACAGTTCTCCAAGTGATATGGATACCATGATCTACCAGCAGACCTTTACTATTGATGCCGATGGGGTAAAAAAAGACAACGTGACCAATATCATTCCCTGCTCCATTTCTTCTGCTGCCTATGATGGATATAATAATTATCAACCAACTCCGGCAGAGGGTGATGAGGCAACAAGAATCCTTGGAAAAATCAATGAGCGGAGTTCCTGGATTTCTACTGCAGAAGGCAGTACTTTTACTGCAAAATATAACAGTAATAATGACTCCCAGATCAGTTCTGCAGATACAGCTGCTTCAGATAGCGATATCGTTGATATGAACAGTTCAGATTCAGATGACACAGACGCAGAGACATACGACGAATCCTATGATACTGATAATTCGGACGCCGAATAAATGGAGCCTTCATTCATCCAAAATCACATCAATACTTCAAAAGAGCTGAAAAATCCAGTTAAGGACTTCTCAGCTCTTTTTTATATTTTTACTATGCTTTTATCAGGCAGATAAAAGCATCCTCTTCGCTACTTGCTCATAACCAAATAATTGATTGATATAATTATTTGGGTGACATTATATGATAATCATAGCATCTCCAAAAGAGAAAAATCTGTACTTTTCCTGCACTGCAGTCTCATAGGCATGCATGATATTCTCCTTGCCTGCCAGCGCAGACACCAACATCACAAGTGTGGATTCCGGCAGGTGGAAGTTTGTGATCAGGGCATCGATCATTTTGAAATGATAGCCCGGATAGATAAAGATCTCTGTCCAACCGCTTCCGGATTTCAGAATTCCATCTTCTCCTGTTGCAGATTCCAGTGTTCTGCAGCTTGTGGTTCCTACTGCTATTACACGTTTACCTGCCTTCTTTGTATCATTGATCAGCTTTGCCTGATCCTCCTCTACTATGTAGAATTCGGAATGCATATGGTGGCTTTCCACGTCATCTACTTTGACAGGGCGGAAAGTTCCGAGACCTACATGAAGAGTCACATGAGCGATATTGACGCCTTTTTCCTTTACTTTTTCAAGAAGTTCTTTAGTAAAGTGCAATCCTGCTGTCGGTGCTGCTGCGGAGCCTTCGTTCTTTGCATAAACTGTCTGATAACGGTTCTTATCTTTCAGTTTATGTGTAATATAAGGTGGCAGAGGCATTTCGCCAAGCTGATCCAGGATTTCTTCAAAGATTCCTTCATAATGAAACTGGATCAGACGGTTTCCCTCGTCCACCACATCAATGATCTCACCTTTTAAAATACCATTTCCAAATGTGATCTTAGCACCCGGGCGTGCCTTCTTTCCGGGTTTTACCAGACACTCCCAGATATCATTCTCTCTTCGCTTCAGAAGCAGGATCTCGATCAGTGCTCCTGTCTCTTCTTTATGTCCGTATAACCGGGCAGGGATTACCTTTGTATCGTTGATGACCAGGCAGTCTCCCTCTTCCATATAATCCAGAACATCTGTGAAATGGCGATGCTCAATGCTGCCATCTTTTAAAGACAGATGCATCAGTCTGGATGAACTTCTGTCCTCCAGAGGATCCTGAGCGATCAGTTCCTGAGGAAGGTCATAATAAAAATCTGATGTTTTCATTTTATCTGCTCCTCTTCTTCCTTCCACTGTTTCCTTAACTGGCGCACATAGTTCCATTCTTTGTTTGTCAGATCAGCTTTCTTAAGAAGATCCGGGCGTCTTTTTGCCGTGCGGTAAATTGACTGCTCTCTGCGCCACTTTTCTATATTTGCATGATGACCGGACATAAGAACCTCCGGTACTTTTTTGCCATGCCACTCTTCCGGACGGCTGTACTGCGGATACTCCAGAAGGTTTCCTGCAAAGGATTCTGTCTCACCAGACTCCTGATTGTTCAGTACACCCGGAACCATTCTGGAAATGGAATCCATCATGACCATTGCAGGAAGTTCGCCGCCTGTAAGCACGTAATCTCCGATAGATACGTAATCTGTGACGATTTCCTCCAGAACACGCTCATCAATTCCCTCATAGTGTCCACAAAGGAATACCAGATCCTCTTCCTGCGCCATTTCTCTGGCCATAGCCTGGTTAAATACCTGCCCTTGAGGAGTCAGATATACAACTCTTGGCTTTTTTTCCGTACGGTTTGCAATCGCCTCATAAGCAAGGTAAACCGGTTCTGCCTGCATCAGCATTCCGGCACCGCCGCCATAGGTATAATCATCCACTTTCTGATGCTTATTGAATGCATAATCACGAATGTTCACTGCCTCCAGTGTGAGGAGACCTTTTGTGATCGCACGTCCGGTAATGCTGGTATTCATGCCATTTTCAATCATCTCCGGAAACAGGGTTAAAACATGAAAATTCATTTATATTAATCCTTTCATCAGATGAATGGTCATTACATTCTTCTCCACATCCACATCAAGGATACATTCCCTGATAGCAGGGAGCAGAATTTCTTCGCCTTTGGCATCCTCTACTACATAGACATCATTAGCGCCTGTTTCCATTACATCTTTCAGAATTCCAAATTTGCTTCCGTCTTCGAGAACTACATCCATACCGATCAGGTCTGCAATGTAATATTCATCTTCTTCCAGCTCCTGCGCTTCTTCTCTTGGGATCCAGAGTTCTCTTTTTTTATACATCTCTATATCATTAATATTATCAATTCCCCTGAATTTCAGGATTACAAGGTTCTTGAAATACTTAACATTCTCTATTTCAAGCTTTCTTTTCTCTCTGCCTGTGTCAAGCAGAACATATTCCAGATCCAGAAATCTGTCTGCATCTGTGGTAGGATATACTTTTACTTCCCCGCGTATTCCGTGTGTCGTAGTGATCACACCAACTTTTAATAAATCTTCCATCTGCTGACTCCTATAATTTTCATATCATACGTCATTTGCATTCTGCTTTTATGCCTGCTCACAGCGAATGCTGATCCATATTCCAAATCCGCTTAAACCCAAATCAGGAGCCATGGGATGTTCCACAGCTCCTGACCCTTATTTTCATTGCAGAATATCTACAATCACTTTTTTGCTGCTTTTTGAAGAAGCTGCTTTTACCACAGTTCGGATCGCTTTCGCAATTCTTCCCTGTCGTCCGATAACCTTGCCCATGTCAGCAGGTCCGACTTTCAGTTCAACGATGATCGCGTCTTCCTTTTCTGTCTCAGTAACAACTACTTCATCCGGATTTTCAACAAGAGATTTTGCAATTACTTCCACTAATTCTTTCATTACATACCTCCCTGACCCGTCCCCTGTGGACGCTGCAGAAATACCTTACATGGTAAATCTGAATTATTTTTCGATTCCGGCATCTTTGAGGATTTTTGCTACAACGTCTGTAGGCTGAGCTCCTGCTGCAAGCCATTTTTTAGCTGCTTCTTCATCAACTGTTACAGCGCTTGGCTCAAGGTTTGGATCGTATGTTCCGATTTCTTCGATACATCTTCCATCACGTTTGCAACGAGAATCTGCAACTACGATTCTATAAAAAGGTGCTTTCTTCTGTCCCATTCTTCTTAATCTGATTTTAACTGCCATTGTTTCTTTTCCTCCATTAAATAAAATATATTGTTTTCTTATGTTATATTACTGTTCAGCTATGAAACAGTAACTTTTATGTCAAAGCGTTATCCGCTTCGCTAACTTCTCAATTACAGTCCGAACGGAAGTTTAAATCCACCGCCGCGCTTACCGGCTTTTCCGCCCATAAGACCAGGCATCTGTTTCATCATCTTCTTGCTCTGCTCAAACTGTTTCACCAGACGGTTTACTTCAGAGACATCTACTCCTGCACCTCTGGCAATACGGTTCTTTCTGGAAATGTTCAGGATTGACGGATTGCTTCTCTCCTGAGGTGTCATGGAAAGGATAATTGACTTGGTTCTGTCCATGGCTTTCTCATCGATCATTCCTTCAATATCCTTCATCTTACCGCTCATACCTGGAAGCATATTCAGGATACTGCCGATACCGCCCATCTTGTTCATCTGTTCCATACTGGTAAGGTAATCGTTGAAGTCAAAGTCCATTTTCTTTAACTTCTTCTGCATGTCCTGCGCCTGTTCTTTATCGATGGAAGCTTCTGCTTTCTCGATCAGACTCATGACATCACCCATACCAAGGATTCTAGAAGCCATACGTTCCGGATAGAACTGCTCCAGATCAGAAAGTTTCTCGCCCATACCTACATACAGAATAGGCTTACCGGTTACTGCCTTGATAGAAAGGGCTGCACCGCCTCGGGTATCACCATCCATCTTGGTAAGAATGACACCGTCGATTCCTACTTTATCAGCAAATGTGCTTGCCACATTTACCGCATCCTGTCCGGTCATCGCATCTACAATGAGGATGGTTGCATCTACCTGAATGTTCGCCTTGATATCTGCAAGTTCCTGCATCATATCTTCATCAACATGAAGGCGACCGGCTGTATCGATAAGTACGACATTCTGCTGATTTGCCTTCGCATGCTCTATGGCTGCTTTCGCAATATCCACAGGCTTCTGCTTATCTCCCATGGAAAATACTTCCACGCCCTGTTTCTCGCCGTTGACCTGCAGCTGTGTGATAGCCGCCGGACGGTAAACATCGCAGGCTACTAAAAGAGGTTTCTTACCTTTGGATTTCAGCTTACCTGCAAGCTTCGCAACTGTGGTGGTCTTACCTGCACCCTGCAGACCTGCCATCATGAACACTGTGATCTCATTTCCCGGGCGAAGAGGCAAATCTGTTGTCTCACTTCCCATTAATTTCACAAGTTCATCATTAACAATCTTGATCACCATCTGACCCGGATTCAGACCGCTCATAACGTCCTGTCCGATTGCCTGCTCCTGTACAGATTTGGTAAACTGCTTCACAACCTTAAAGTTTACGTCTGCCTCTAACAGAGCCATCTTTACTTCCTTAAGGGCAAGCTTAACGTCCTCCTCTGTCAGGCGGCCCTTGCTTCGCAACTTCTTAAACACATTCTGCAGTTTATCTGTCAAGCTTTCAAATGCCATATGTTATAACTCCTCTAAAATCTCATTGGAAATATTTACAATTTCATCGGAATGATATTCCCGGGCAAGTACACGGATCTGCTTTACCTGCGCCCGTATATTCAGGAATTTCTCTACAAGATGAAGCTTCTGTTCATACTCTTCAAGGGTCTTGTTGCATCTCTTGATCATATCATGCACACCCTGTCTGCTGATGCCCAGATCCTCTGCGACTTCACTCAGCGAGTAATCCTCCAGCACCACGCTCTCATAAACCTGCTGCTGTCTCTCTGTCAGAAGTTCTCCATAAAAATCATATAAATAACCTTGCTCTACAAACTTCTCCATCTGTAATCACCTTGACTATATTAACCTATTTCCAATGTGCTGTCAAGCATTTTCTCTTGACGAACTAAATTTTATCTTGTTTTGTCTTGTGTTATCCTGCGTAAAATCAACACTTCTCTGATTTGCCATCTTTTTGTCTTACTCCGTCCCGTGTCGTCTTTGTCACAAAATTTGTCACAGAAATTGTCACAAAAAGGCCAGAAAAAAAAGGCGCCATTACAGCACCTTTATCGTCTTTATCACCTCTTCCTGTTTTCGCTTTTTCTCCTCTGTCAGATGTGCATAAGTGTCAATTGTCACAGATGTTGATGCATGCCCCAGAATCTCACTGACAGCCTTAACATCAGCTCCGGCAGAATATGCCAATGTGGTATATGTATGTCTTGCCATGTGAGGACAAAAGTTTTCAAGCTTCTCTTTTCCATTTTTCTCTGCTTCTTCGTTGTATGATTCTATGATTCGGTTAATCAGATTTAAGAATCCAGGTTCATTCCAGACACGCCCAACAGAATTTGCAAATACAATGTCTGATACCTGCCTCCTGATGTTTCCGGAATCATCTACAAAAGGAATTGACATCGTAGGACCTGCATTCCTCATTTTTTCTTTCAGAAGCATTTTTCGTACCTCATTATTCATCGGAATGGTTCTGACTGATGTTCTGCTCTTCGGAGAAGCCAACGCCATAGTAAAACCGAAGTCTTTTTTTCGGTAACGGTTGACCGTCTTATCAATGGTAAGCATATTATTTTTAAAATCTACGTTATCCCATGTAAGCCCGGCAAGCTCTCCTATCCTTACTCCTGTATTAAATAAGAAAATAAATTCTGGATAAGCATAAGAATACTGGGGACTTGTCTTTACATAATCCATAAACAGCTTTATCTGATCTGATTCTATTGCTGTACGTTTCTTTGCTCCTGTCTGAGGTATCTGGAGATTTCTGGCCGGATTCTTCAGTATCACATCTTCATCCACTGCGCATTCAAATACTGCATTTAAACAGCTTTTTAAATTCGTCATGGTAGAAGTTTTCTTTCCATCCTTAATCATTCCATTGACGATTTTCTGGCAGTCCACCTTTTCAATCTTACAGATTGGCTTCTTGCCTATTGTTTTTCTAATATATGTATTGTAATAGGATTTATAGTTGGTGCAGGTTGTTGCCTTACGCCCGCTCTTGGCAAATGTCTCAAACCAATAATCAAAATACTGATTTAATGTCTCTTTTGCTTTCTTTGTGTTGAACCTTGCCCCTTTATCAATCTTACATAACAAATCATTCTCCTGCTTACGGAGATCTGCCAGACTGGCAGCTGTAATTGTCACACGCTCTCCATCAACCATTTTACGGAACATATATCGCTGATTCTTTTCATCGTAGTATTCACCTACGCGGAGGTTTCTACCTTTAATGTCTTTTCTCGCCATAGTAATTCCTTTCTTAATATTAAGGCAGGGCAGCAGTCCGCCGCCCCTCTGATTATCCCAACAATCTTAAAACATAAGCATGAATTACTTTCAGCCAGTGAAGATTGTTACATTTCTGAATCATTTTAATAATTTCTTCTTTGCAGTCCATATTATCCCTCGCTACATTCTCCTCTGTATGCCCTTTTTACACATCCATAAATAAACTTTATCATTGTTTCATTATGTATTTTCTGTATCATCTCGATAATTTCTTTTTTATAATCCATGTTATGCCTCCACCACTTTCGTATTATCTTTTATTCTCTTTATCATCAGATAATTTGCAAGGTTATGTACTCTCTTAAGGTCTTCCAGATCATTCATCATTAAAGCATCCGTAATCAGCCAGAAACGTTCCTGCTCCTCCTCTGGCAGTTCCATAAATACTTCATTGCTGGAACAAGCCACCTGAAAGAGTTCTGCCAGCTCATAGGTGTGCTGTAATGATCTTCTGTCTTTGTTGCTCTGAACCACTTCCATGATTGCTTCTCTGCAAGGAACCTGAGTTAATGTGCATTTCTTCATCATTCTTCCCCCTCCTGTTCATCCTCTTCCGGCGGTTGCTGGTTATATGCTGCCTTTACATAACTTAAAGCCATACTGAGACATTTATAATCAAAGATTTTCAGTGCAAAATTAATAATATCTGTCTGCATTGTAAGAATCAGTCTCTGCTGTGAACAAAACTCCCAGTCTTTTTCCAGATTATCAGCTTCTTCCTTTGCGTCCTCCAGCTGCTTTTTAAGATCTGCAATAATCTCTGTTGCCATAACCACACCTGCACCGTCTATTTCCTGTGCCGGAACACCTGTAGTCTGCATCACTTCTGCTTCTTCCTGTGTCATTAATACTTCCTTTTTACTCATATCTCATTCTCCTTATCCAGTTCTTTAATATAATCGCATACCTTGGCAGCCATAAAGCCGCTGATAAAAATTGTAAGAACATCCATTACTGATATCATTTTGTTTGTTCCTTTCCTTTATTGTCTGAGGGGAATGAGTATGTTATAATACACACAACCCCTCAATTTAGCTGAATGTCGGGTTACTTTGCCTTTATCAGAGTTGCCGCTCTGGTAAGGGCTTTTATTAAATTGTTTCTACCTGAGACTTTCCAAAGAGACTTGCCTTGTATTCTGCGCCGTCTCCCCGGCTTCCCCAGATCAGCGAGCATCCAAATAATGCCTTAGAACCATGAACCACTTTATATCCCAGTTCTTTCCATTTAACAAAAGTATTCGTCTCTTCAGTGATTCCTGCTGCCTGCTTCGCGTTTTCAATACGTTTCACATTGATTTCCTCAGCCTTTGCAGATAACCATGCTCTGTGAAGTGCTTCTGCAAAGCTGATATTCTTTGTCTTGCGGTAAACTTTCCATGCTTTCAACATGATCTTGCTGAGATTGTACTTCATATTGCTGTCCTCCTTTGCTTTTCAAGGTCCCTCAGCCCTTCAAGCATCTTCCTGACTATTGATATGCCCTATTGTGATTCTCACAGGTATATGGCTTGAAGTATTGGGGGCTTTCGGCTCTTCCGGCTGTTGTCTGTTCCCTTGAACTAATTTTAGTATAAACGTTTATGTTTATAAAGTCAACAGTTTTGTTTAAATAGTTTTATTTCTTTTTTCCACTTTAATGTTGTCTTTTTAAATATTATCGTTTATAATTTATTTATATATCAAACATCAAATATTAGAGGTGAATTATTATGGCAGTTTCAGAACAAGTCAAAATATTATGTGTCAAACTCGGTATAAGTGTATCTGAACTTGCTCGCTTATATGGTTCAAGTCCTCAAGCATTTAACCAAAAATTAAAGCGAGAGGGATTTACTCCAGCAGAACTCAAAAAAGTAGCAGAAGCAGCAGGATGTATCTACCAAAGTTCGTTTATTCTTCCTAACGGGGATAAAGTAACCGATTAATAACATGAAATACTCTCATACTCAAATTATAAAAACTAATTTCCCATTATGGGGCATTCCGCATACTGATCCTATTTATATTCTGGTCCCGTCTTCTATAGTAAATTCCGGAAAATCAGTCGATTACTATAACAATTCTGTTAATTTTTCAGAAATAGATAAAGATATCAGGCGCGGATTATACCAAATAGTAACACCGATTCCTGATACAAATACCAAACAAATTTTCGAATCGTATATATTAGGATTAAAAAGTCTTCTTGAAAATTGTAATTATCAAGTTTTTAACGTTTGGGACTATGGATTGTTATATATTATTGAAAATACATTAATCCTTTATATTTCTATAAATATCGAATTTACTAATTCACTTGTTGTTGAAGAAATATTCGATGCTGGACATTATGATTTCGGAATAAAAAAATACACTCGCACAATCCCCTTGTGCTCTTACTGGGGATTTAATGGTATTTTGGGCTATTCAAATCCATATCACATAAGTAAGTATGAACTAATTAATACTGCGTTTCCTAATCTACAAATAAATGATTTATACAACAAATGGGAGGGAATTCCGTATTCTTATGCACTATTCGATCTTAAAGAAGGGCCTTATCATGGGATTGCAATCTGTCATACCAATGCGAAACAAACTTTAAAAAAAATATATGACATTGGTTCAGATCTCTTGTTTGCCTGCGTTACATGTTCTAACCCAAAACCCTTCAATACCTGGGCAGGATTAAAATATTTATTTACTTTTAATTCCGATATGCATACTGTTTTAACCGGTCGTTTGAATGGTACTTTTGATATTTCATGGAGAAAGAAAAATTTAGAAAATGGAAAACTCGGTATCGAAGAAAAAGGAATGTCATTCTGCTGGCTCACTGCATATATGAAATCTTATAATGATGTAGAATTATTAAAATCCATTGAAAAGGGAATGTATGCAGATATTGATTTACATGAATATTCAATTCCAGAAAATAAATGGAAATCAGAGCAACTTATGTTTCAATTAATAACCCAAATGTTTCCTAAAAAGCCTGTTTACTATCAATATCGTGCCGATTTCTTAAAACAAGGGAATAGTCAATTGAGTTATGACGTTTTTATTCCAAGTCTTCATCTAGCTTTTGAATATCAGGGAAAACAACATTTTGAACCTGTTGATTTTTTCGGCGGAAAAGATGGCTTTGAAAAGCAACAATGGCGCGACAAGCAAAAGCTCAAACTCAGCATTGAAAATCATATAACTCTTGTATACATCAATTATTGGGATGACTTAAACGTTCAATTAATACAGCAAAGAATTAAAGAAGCCCAGAATAGAAATCAAATATAGTATATTTATCCAGGCAGCCAGTAGAGCGGCTGTGGTTCCCCTGATCCTGAGCCTTGACAGGAGGGGATGCTTATGAGCGATTACGAGATGCTTATGATAATCCTGACAACAGCCAGCTTAATTGTATCTATCCTTACATACACACATAAGAAATAGCCGCCCTGCTCTCTGGTAAAGAATAGGCGGCTACGTCTTAAACATATATCTTGCCAGGACGGGGAACCTTGACTTCCCTTACTGGCTGTCTTGATAAGTATATTATATGCCAGCCCCCAGAATTTGTCAATTTCCATTTGCCCACACTCTCATCTGCTGCCGCTTCGCCTATTCAATTTATCGGGATTCCTTCTCAGCATTTCCCTTATGCTTTCCACACCGTTCATTGCTTTGTAATAATCGTCTATTTTTCTTTATTCTACCTTACCCTATACAAATATACCCTTGCACTGTTTCCATCCATTTTCACATTATTTTATGCCTGTACTCTGGACAAATAAAACATTTCACGCCGTACACTGTAAATACCGCATAGCTTCCAGCCGATTCTTGCAGTCCTGGTAAATATCTTTGTAATTACGTCCTGCTGCCATGCCAGTTCTTAAAGTATGCGCTATCAGATGTTCCACCAATGACAGATCATCTAACTGACTTCCGGCAGCAGTTGTCTTGTCAGTGATTCCTACACTCTTATATGCCAGTCTGGTATAATTGCTGTAATAGTGATCTGCGTGAGTGCTTCCCTGCATTCTGGCATATTCCACAAATTCCTTGATAACATCCGTCTCTGCTCTTCTGGTGGTTCTCTCTTCCTGATCTGCTATCTGATAAGCAGCAGTATTCTTTTCATAAACAAGTCTTTCCATCCGGTTAAACGCATCAATATACTTCCATTTCCAGGCATCTGCTTCTTTTCCAGTAAAACCAAATGCCAGGAACACAAAGCCATCTTTATTCAACAAATACTTTTTATTATATTTTCCGGAAGCATCTTTATACTTAGATGGCTTGATGCACTGAACGCAATTTTGCGTTGAGTCATTTGCCAATAAATTCTCTATTGCTCTAATGACATCTGAATGCCTTTTTCCAAATTTCTCCGCTACCTGTAAACTATCACATACTGCCTGTTCATTTTTAAGATATACTAAATCGTCTATAACAACGCTCCTTTCCGCTCTGCAATTATTTTCAGAGCTATATAAACCAATGCTTCAAGTTTTTTCAAGTTCTATTTCGGAAATAACTGTACTGTTATGGGGCTACATATAAAAAATCTCAACATTTCTCAACAACCATGAGTAAATATGTTATTGCCTTTCGGCTATATATGCGGAAATGCAATCTTTTTCCAACATAATGCTGTTTCTCACGCTTCCCTCACGCTTCGTTATCCATTCGCGCATATTATATACAGCCCCATATCCTTACAGTACCGTAATATTTTCACCTAATTTTCCATTCTATTGCTAAAATGGATATCTTCCGCATGCCTGTAGTGCAGATCTGAATAATGCCAGTGTTTTTCGTTTATATCCATAAACATCTGCATGGCATTTGTAATTCTGATCAATCCCTTTTCTGGCAAGGACCTGAAATGCCACGCCCTTGGATATACTGTAGAAGAGATCATCTTCAACCATAGGATTGCATTCATGCGCACATTGTAACAGCAGAAGCTTGTCCGGCAGTTCCAGATCCAGACAATACTGCTTCAGCTGTTTTTCCTCTCCCTTTTTAAACCCATAATCTGTATAAGTTGCTTCTCTGGTTCGCATAATTTCTTCCTTTCTTTGCTCCGCTTTAAGTTGTTCCTGTGCCCCATTTTTCTTTATGCTAACTCAAATGGGTTTTTCCCGTTTCTGCGTCTCCTCATTTCAGCTTCACTGATAATAATATCTAGTAATTTTCTGCCGGACGCATTGACTGTAACATTATAGGTATTTCCGTCATTCTGTCCTTTCCCTGACTCCTCCCGAACAATCTGCCGTAACAGGCTTTCCGGTGTTTCCAGGTTATTTCCTTTTTTCTGGTCACCTAATACCGCAAGAAATTCACTTCGTGGTGGAATAACTGCGCCACTGGCTAGATAAGGAACTGAGTTTACTCTTGGAAGGCTCATGGAATAATTTCCCCATCGGCGTCCACCATTAGGAAGCTGTACATTATATGAAAACGTAAAGCCTCTTTCAATTCCCGAGATTGCACTGTTTATGTTATTAATCATACCGTTTACTTTAGATATAATATTATTCAATGTAGTGCTGATTCTATCTGCCGCCCTGGATATTGCTCCGGAAAGACCACTTTCCATTCTGGATCCATAGCTTTCTACTTTGCCAACTAAGGAAGAAAGACTTTTGTCAATCGAGCCTGACATACCTCCAACCGTCCTATTGATTTCGTCACTGGCGTTTTTCCATTTTCTTGTCATGATGTTATACTGACTCTGGAACTGACTCTTAACACCTTTGGTCATCTCACCAAGGCTTAAGTTGGCCTGTATCTTCATGGCTCGTACATTCGTTTTCACTTCTTTTGCAGAATTTCCCCAGTTAAGCACTGTAGAATCATTTACTCCTGCAAAATTTTCTTCTGTACTGGACTTAATTCCGGCTGTAGCCTCTTCCACATCAGTCTGAGCAGTCTTTATTGATGAAGAGATCTTCTCCTGCGCTCCGACAATATTGGTATCTACCGCTGTAGTAACCGCCGTAGTTGCAGCCGGGAACTCTGCCCCTAATGCTGCATTCAGATCATCCAGTGGTACACCTGCATTCTTCAAAGCAGTGTAAACCATGTTCAAAGCATCCTGTGCGCTCTTGGCACTTCCGCCAGTATCCTGAAGCTGGCTTCTGACTCCCTGATAGGTTCCGCTAAATTCGTTCCCTTTCAGACTTAATGTATAAAGAGTGTCTGATAAAACACTAATTGCTTCTTTCGCGCTCAGCGAAGAGAGATCAATCTGTCCTGCACTTTCAGAGAATCCCTGTCCCAATGCCAGCACTTTATTGGTCATATTTTCTACGAAGGTACCTGTTACGCCTGCCTGAGCACCATATTGTTCAAGTATTGCTTTCGCCTGCTCAGCAGATATGCCATATTCTGCCAACTTATGAATAAAGCTATCATACATTTCAGCATTGGATTTTCCTGCACTTTCATCAGCTTCAATCAGCTTCCAGAGATCTTCTGCCTGCTTTTGGGTTATTACATTCGAGGAACTCATTGCCCCAGCATAATCATGCAGATATCCACCCGCCTGTGTCAGAACGCCGTTTCCACCCTGTAAGGTTTCTATAAATCCTGCCAGCTTTTCTGTTCCTACAATTGCCGCCGTAGCTACCGCCGCGATCAATCCTGCCGTTCCTACCAATGGGGCAAGAGATGAAGCAAGGGAAGTAAATCCGCCCGCTGCCGCACTGGCAGCTTTTCCCAGTACAGATATCAGGCTTCCGGAAAGAGCCGCTACTGCTTCAGATCCGATTATCTTTTTTCCTATTGCTCCAATCAGCAACTTTACCAGACTGCCAATCCCTGTTATATCCGCAATCTTTACAGCAATAAATGCTTTTCCGAGAAAAGCTGCTATTTTGCCGGCTGTACCGCTCTCTTCCAACCCATCAAACAGACCTCCAATCGTTGTTTTGATTGCTTCAATGACCTGACACAGATGCTTGCTCCAATCAATCTGGCTTAAGAATGTCCCTATTCCTTTCCCTACTTCTTCCCAATTTGTTTTTTGAGCCAGTCCAACCAAAGAAGTACATAAATTGTTCAGGAATATTTCCAGTTTCTGTCCATTGCCTTTCCAATCAAATTTTGATACAAAAGTGTTGATTCCGCCCGCAATATTATCAACCATCTGTTTCCAGTTGAAATTGACAGCAAAATTGTAAAGAGTTGTAAACGCACCGTTAAGTCCAGTAGCAAGTACATCTCCTATCTCTGAAAATGAAACAGTCGAAAAAACACCGTTCAGTGCATCCGCAACCGCCTTTCCAATATCAGCATAAGGAAGATTATGAACAAATCCGCTAAATATCTTCCAGGAAATCATGAGCATGTTGCCAAGCAGCTGTCCAAGATTATTCCAGTTCACCTCACGAACCAGACCGGTAATACCTTCTGCAAATTTCTTTCCAAGATTCTTCCAATTTATTCCTGTAATCAGAAGATTCATAGTATTCACAAGAGTATTAATCCCAGCCCCTACAGTACGTCCTAACAAATCCCAATCAATATGATCAACCAGGCTATTAAATGTTCTTGTAAAAGCATCGCAGAATTTTGTGATCTTTGGGCCAACATTGTTCCAATTAATCACATCATAAATTTTCTGCAAGCCTTTATTAATGCCACTGGCAATATAAGCCCCCAGTCCTTCCCAGTCCTCTTTTTTAATGAGCTTTCGGATCTTATCAGCAATTCCCTTTATAGAACTTGTGATAGGAACTTCTTCAAACATATCACCGGCAGATGGACCAGTATATTTGTTCCCGCCGATTGTCCCCGCACTGTTTACGCCATCATCATATCTATTAAGTTCATCAATCGGGCTAAGATATCCTTTTACTTCCTTTGCGGCTTTCTTAGCGCTATCCGCTGTCTTATCCAAACTGGCAGCATAATCTTCCTGAACGCCTATTGCTTTTGTAAAAGTTTTTTGCCCAGTTAATGCTGCAATCAGCATACCTACACGAGTAACCGCATCTGACATAAGGTTAATAAACTTAACAAGAATCGGTGCAACTGTTGTCAATATTGGCGCGAATGCTGTTGCAAAAGAATTCTTTAATCTTGTCATACTGGACATCAATGAAGACATTGCTGTATTTGCAGTATTAGAATACTTAGCAAGATTCTGAATTCCCGTCTTTACTCCGTCACCAACAGCATTTATAGCCCGGAACATGCCCGAAAACAATAGTGACATTCCCAGCATCTTGCCCAGACCTGCCTTGGAGCGTTTCGTCTGCTTATCGAAATTAAGCATAGATTCCACTGCTTTTTTCATAGCAGAGACCATGCTTTTTACGGCTGATCCTGCGTTCTTTAAAGCAGAGCCAATGTTCTTCATGACTACACCTACACGTGCAGCAGCTTTCTGTAGATTCTGCATTACCAGAACAAGCTTGTTATTCTTTTCCTGATATTCCTCTACTTTTTTCTTCAGATTATTATATGAAGAATATAGCCTTCCGTTTATACGTTCCAGTTTCTGTGATTCCTCATCGTACTTCTGCAATGTATTTTTATAGGCATCTGTCGATTTAGGATCTATGTACGCACTGCCGGATACCTGCATCTCCTTCTGTTTGTTCTGCAGTCTCCCCATGTCTGCCCATATTTCATCCAACTGCTTATCTAGTTCTTTAACAGGCCCAGAATCAACTGGAAATCCCATATCAATCCATTCACGCTGTTTAGATTCTATTTTTTCAAAGTCTGTCTCAAGAGCCTTGATCTGATCCGAAATCTGCTTGTATTCTTCTGTTTCTATTTTGCTTTTACCCAGCTCATCCAGCTTAGATTTTAATTCAGCAACTTTTCTTTCCTGCTTTTCATAGCTTTGATAAAGGCTGTTAACTGTTGCAATCTGCCTTTGAAATAAATTTTTTGCTATTTCTCCCATTTTTGATACCTGAGCAGTAATTCTTGTCATTCCTGCCTTGATGGTATTTAAGCCTTTGGAAAGACCTTCTGTCTGAATCCTGGTATCAATGATGATTGAGCCATCAGCTGCCATATTATCTACCTCCCGACTATTTGAGGTCAGGGTACCAGTTTCAAATTACCAGTACCGAGTTATAAATTGGGGCTATCCTGTTTCCAGAACAGCCCACATTTTCTTATTTTGCTTCGTCTTTTTTTGTGTATTTAGCAGTATATTTGTCAATTCGTTCCTGCTGCTTCTTTTCTCTTTCAGCTAATTCCTTTTCAATGATTCCTCCAATTACAGTGATAATCTGCTCAGCAAATGTCTGTCCATCTTCCAGAATTGTAAATGGATGAGTAATTTTAAAGAAGTTCTCCGATACAGGAGCACCAAACAAGAAATCTATCTTTTCACCGGCTTCTTTCTCCAGCTCAGGAAGAATCTCTTCCAAGTCCTCCCCTTTTATTTTGTCACCTACACTTGCGAAAAACGCTGCTGTCTCTTTATATCTGTTTAGGATTCCAACATCTGTAGGAATAAACCGGAATACTCCCAGCTCATTTCCATCCTGATCTACAATCTCGTAGCTCTTAGCACCTGTATTAAATGTTATCTTCTCTGCCATTACTTATCGCCTCTCCCTCATATTTTTGAAGTTCTTTTTCAAGTTTCCGAAGTTCTTTGTAATCCTGTGCAATTTTTCTGTATTTTTCTGCCATCTCTGGAAGACCCTGTCTTAATGCTTCAATCGTTACAGAAAGCATTCCCGATGACTTCTCCAAATCATCAAGTGCCCGTCTGGCAGAAGCATTTATTGCCGCCTGAAGTTTGTCCTGTTCATATTTTCTACTTTTCTTCATTCTGATACGTCTCATTGTCTTTCCCCCTTACCGCATCATAAATAGCTGCTAATTCCATGACTGCAATCAACATCAACATGCTAAGTAAAATCACATACATCATCTCCTGTCCTATCGTGATACATATATTATCTCACATTTTGTGAGAACAGCTCTCTACCACTTTGGGGCGTTTTTGTTATTTCGACTGTTCATCGACAGTTCAAAGGCAACTGGCCTTTCGCAAAGATCGCGATTCAATCTGATATTCTCGCCTGTTCGAACGCTCCAAGTTCTCGCCGCTTCCTCGCCGCTTTAATTCCATTTCTCACGGGTTCGTCACGGCTTTGTGCGGCTTTCCTGCGGCTTCATTATCAATAACAGGGACCCTCAAAATAGTGGATACCCATTTTTATAACTTTTTATAACTTTTCACTGCTTCCTCACTGCTTCAATCAGACCAATACCGTAAAAATCAGTAATAACGCATGACCGTAAATGACCGTATTTCTCATAATAGGTCTTTTATTGAGCCGTAGGTTCGGCAGCAGGATTTTTATTAAATACCGGCATTATCTCTTCTCTCTGTTTTATCGGCTCATTTAACCTTTTTCTTCCTTTACCCTTACAACTTTACCTTAGTTGCATTACAATTGATTTTTGCTCTGTTTTATTCCCATACTCCTGTATTTGCAGATATATTACGTCTCATCCGTTCTCCCATCTGCTGACGCTGTTCCTCTGTATACTGTTTCGGAGGAGAAATCCGGATCCAGGCTACCGGAACATGAGCACAAATACTTCCGTCCTCATTATCAGCAACGATCTGGCAATCATCAGGATGTTTCTCTGCCAGCTTGCGGATTACAGATTTATACCGGCCCTGAGAGAATGTTAATGTTGCTTTGGTACCATTGGTCATAAATTCAATTGCATTTTCATTACATCCATTCATAAAAATCTCCTTTTTGTTTTGTTCGTCTGTTGTTCGATTTCTCTCTGTTCGTTCTCTGTTCAACAATACTGAAACGGTTATTTCTCGGAGTTCGCTCGGAAATTACGCCCCGACTTTTAGGGACTCCGAAATCTCCGAATACCACCCGCGCGTAATCGTGTCATTAAACTCCCTGCATTTTCCATCCATATACCGAGAAATATTAGGTTTTTTAAGGTTTTGCCTATACATACAAAAATGTTAGCTTTTGTTAGGTTCCATAATCCTATACAGAAAAATATATGAGGTTTTCTGAGGTTTCCATGGAAAGCCTCCGCCTATATGAGCCAAAATACTAAGTTTTACTAGGCAATCAAAGTACTAAAAAATACTAAGATTTCGGATATATATGCAGAAACCTTATCATTTCTTAGCAACCTACTTCCTCACTATATCCTCTGAAACTCCACGTTTTTCCAAGATGTATTCCCTATACAGAGAAACAGACGGTTTTGACAGGTTGCCGATCCGAGAAGATGTTAATATCTGTTAATGTTTTCGGCTATATACTCAGAAATGTTAAGTTTTGTTAAGTTCCTCCCATATAGAGTGATATGTGGGGTTTTGTCAGGTTCTTCCAACATCGTCTACTACACATCTACTGTTTTCACCAGTAAATCAAATTCATGAAGTGCTTTCCGCTTATAACCATAAAAATCATTTTCAGTGCATGGAAGTTCACATGAATTGCTGTTTTTGAATATCTGGCGATATCCCACGCTTTCTGTAAAACTCTTTACCAGATGCGAAGCAAGAAAGTCATTTGCTCTGTTGCATGCTTCGATTACTAAAGAATAATACTGTTTATCTTTTACCATTTCTTTGAGTTCTGCTGCCCGTCCCGGCGTAATCCCATAATCTTTCAATTTCATTTTTCTGATGCTCATTGGTATAGAGTCCTCCTGTCCTGTTTGTGGTATAATAGCTTACAGAAAGACTCACCCCTTTTATACGGTCCTGTGTCAGTTACTTTGACTGATACAGGACTTTTGCTTTGTGCTCCAGATCTGACGCAACATTGCACAAGATATCCCGGCACAACTGGCAGTTATGCTGTGATTCTATTTCGTGAAGATCATCTACCAGCTTTGACCAGTATGTATCATCCTGCGGATTCCCCGGCGGATAGTGTTCCCTGTATGCCCGCCAGGCAGCAGTGAATATGTCATAAATCGGCTTTAATTCCTTTGTATTATCCACTTTACTCCTCCGGCATGATATACGCTTTTTCTCCTGCTGCATACTTTTGAAACATATCATTCAACACTTCTTTCGCGCGTTCTGGACTTGCATATTCCGCAATACCAAAATCACCCTCACAAATATGGTTCTTACTTACATAACTGATATACGTCATTTTGAAATTTAAAACTCGTGTTTTATCCTGTGTCATTATTTTCATGATTAGTATCCTTTCCGGCGGATTACCGCCTATAATTATCGTTTCCCCTATGATTAAGTTACTCCTCTGTATATTTCACTAATTCAGCTCCAAACAAAACTGAATCAACATATATTTTTACAACGTTTCCTGCTTTATTTACAAGCTTCATAGTTACATTCAGCCCCCTTGAATCTGATTTCACTTCATCTACTGTAAATCCTTTCAAACTTTCTAAATCAGCTACTGAATATACCGACTGTTTCTTTAATTTTTTTGACATATATTTTTCCCTTTCCGGCGGTAAACCGCCTATAAAATCCATTACAAAATCCAACTACAGACTACAACTACAATCGTTCCAAAGAGTTTAAAGGTTTCTTTATATACCCTTATATCCCTATATTATTATCTTTTATATATTTCTTTTTATAGAATGTAGTATTTGTAGAATATGTAGAAACACTTGTAAATACTGAATTTAAGCGAACTACATTCATTCTACAAACTTCACTACAATCCATAAAAACAACCGCAAAATTACTTAATCAAACGGAAGCTCCATTTGTTCTTGCTCTGAAACAACAACAAACTCAGAATTTTCAGATTCCTCTTCTGTAGTTTTTATTGCTATTTTTCTGAAGCCTCGTTGTTGTCCATATCCATCAAATTTACGTGGGGTTTTAAGCCTTTCCCATCCCGGTATTTTAGCAACGATATTATTTATCTCTGATGCCTGCCAATTTTTTGGTGGTATGGTTTCCTTTAATGCTTCGAACCATATTTCTCTAGCACACACCTGAGTTTTTCCTTCCAAATAGTCCAGAATAATTCCACGCTTGCCATCATCTGCCATATTTGCCTCTTGAAGTTCTTTAGCCTGCTGCATACAGTTTTCCGGAAGTATCAATTCTGGATCTTCGTTTTTCCAAATATGCACTGCTTCCGCCCATGCCTGTTTTATATCATCCATAACTTCTGGTGTAAAAAGGCTCTTAGATGTTTTTGTAAAGCCTGTGTGAATAATAAGAAAACGCCTGTTTCCTGTTTCATCCTGCAAAAAATCATCTTTATTAGTGGTTCCAGCAAATACACACTGTCTATAAAACGTGTCTGCTCGCCTTTCATAAGGAATCCTATATTTGTCCTGCGTAGCTGTCAGAAAACGCTTTACGCTCTCCACACCGCCCGCCGTCCTTGCCAATGATTTAAGCTCTGCCAGCTCAATAATCCATGATCCGGTAAGTGACTGCACTGCTTTATCTGAATCCAAACTATCCAACGAATCATTGAACCATAAATCGTCCAAAGCCATCAATTTCAGAAACGTACTCTTGCCAATGCCCTGTGAGCCCTGTAAAATGATTGTATAATCAAATTTACTTCCGGGTTTATACACTCTTGAAACAGCTCCTAACATCCATAAGCGCATTACCTGGTATGTATAATCAGAATCCTCTGCTCCAAGATATTCCGGCAGCAGGCTTCTTATATGCTCTTTTCCATCCCATGTAAGGGAATCCAGTAATTCTCTTACTGGGTGGAATTTATTCCGCATAGAAACATTTTTCAATGCATCTGCAAAGTCCTGCCGGCTTTTAAGCCCATAATCAGCCTGTATCAGTGAAAACAGTGCTGAATCATCATGACTGCTCCATGCTCTGCAATTATTCTCATTTTCCCATGGCACACTACCATATAGATAAGGTTGTTGTGCAAACTCATTAAGGCGGATTTTCCCGGCGAAACGGCTGTCTTTATCCATAACGATTTCAAAATTATATACAAGCTGTTTTACGCTTTTTACATTTCCATCTTCATCATAGTTGCAGTCGAGGAATTTAAAGACTAATGCCGGACCTCCAACTACTTCGTCCTTGCTTTTTTGTGTTACAGTTCGTTTTTTACCTGTATCCTGCTTCTGATCTTGCTGAACATCTGTGCAAATGCTCTCTGTATCATCAACATTCCTTATTAAATTTTCAAATTCTTCAACAGTATGTCCCTCTTCAAAATAATCAGTTATATCTGCTTTTGGCGTATCGGGCATCGGAACAATTATCTTTACACTCTTAGAAATTCCTTTTAAATCTTTTTCAATAGCAGCTGCCAGTTTCTTCCCTGGAGCATCATTATCAGCCAGAATGACAACTTCAGCACCCGTACACAGTTCTGATACGTTCTTATTCCAATCATTAGCCCCGCCACATGAAAAAGCAGTATAGCCTTTCTTTACCAGTGTATTAACGTCCTTTTCACCCTCAGGTATAAAAATCGGTTCGTTTCTTTCAATGGCTTCTTTTATTCGTGGAACACTTCCGAATATTGCATTGAATTCCTTTTTGTTCCTTCCTTTCAAGCCATATTCAAACCGCCCATCCTTAAGTATTCCGAAAAGCATTTTCTTACCTTCAAGGCGTATTTTTGTGTAAGCATATTCGCCGTTAATAGATACGTAATTGTATACAGCCTCAATCTTTCTTTTCTCTCGGCTTTCTATGTACATTCGCCAGCATTCCTCTGCTGGCCTACTTTCACTAAATAAGTCTGCCATTTTTAATCCTGCTGCCAGTACAACACTTTCAGAGCTGCAACCCGCATGGCATTTTAATAAAGTCCTACCATTATTCCCTTGCGTAATCGTCAAACTGGCTTCCTTATCAGGATGTGCCGGACAGAGTGCTTGTACCTTTCCATTGCCATATTTCTTCACTTGAAAATGTGATAAAATTTCCTCATAGGTCAAAGATTATCACCTTCCAATTCCTTCAATAACTCTCTTGCACTTTCCAGAGTTTTCAATGTATTTTCACCTCTATTCTCTAAAGTACGAATAAATTTTCGGATTTCCATTGTATCTCCTGCTGCCGGAAGGTAGTAGCCTCCTGGACTCGTGGCGCTCGATAAGATTACTTTTCCTGATCTGCGCTCCATCTCAATCTGCTTCTGGAGCATTCGGACACTGGATAAATGACACTTCACTACAAGATACCCCGGGGTCAATGCGTTTTCTTTGCCCGGCAGCAGATTTTCATATACTCCCATAAAATCACCGCCTATCTGAGTATTCTGTCAAAACATACTCATAGAATCTTTCTGGATCTACTCTTGCTATTCGTCCAATTTTCACTACAGAGTCAGCCTCTTTTGCCAATCGCATAACTGTATTAATTCCAAGATTACTATCTTCAGCCATTTGCTGATAAGTAAACAATCTTCCTTTAGGATTTTTTGTTTTTAAAGTATACATGAAATATGTCTCCTTTCATCTTATTAACGTTGTGTTCCGTCTGACTTTATGATATTATAATTTAAAGATATTTTGTTATCCTTTTATTATTATTTTTTTATGCATAAGGAGATATTATGAGTAATTTATTATCTTTAGAAAATTTTGATAGAGCTCTTCAGAAAAAAAACTGGGACCTAAAAAAATTAGCAGATGAATATGATAAAAAATATTCTGACGAAAATGGAAAAACCATTTATAATACATTAAGAAAATGGCGTTCTCCTAACGGAAATCCAACATTAAACATTTTAGTAAGAATATGTGATTTATTGGAATGCGACATTGACTATCTTCTTGGACGAATAGAAGAATCTACTCATACTATAAAATTTATCGGAGAAAAGACAGGGCTCTCCGAAGATTCTCAAAAAAGATTACAAGAAATTATGAAAACACCACAAGATGGAAAAGAAATGATCAAGATTCTTGATGAACTTATACGAAATCCTGCGTTTTCAATTTTTCTCATTAAAGATATTAATAGATGCTATAGTAAATTTGACAATTTAAAACTTGCAGAAAATTCACCTATTTACAAAATTGCAAAACAGAAACACACTATAAAAGAGGAAATAGAATTGAAAAATTCAGGAGACATTGTATATGATAGTTTTCGCCAACGTTTGTCAGATTGTCATGATTCTTATGATGCTTCACTTTTTCGAATTCAAGGTGACTTCGGAAAACTAATTGATGATTTAATACAAAAATATTACCATGAAAATAATCCTTATGATATGTAATAACTAAAAAGCACCCAATACCAATTAAGGCGTTGAGTGCTTTCTTTTATGCAACAATTTTTTTATTACATAATACCATTTCTTTTCTGACTAATAATCACTTGAAAATTTCTTTATTTGCTGCTCCTAGTTTTTTTTATGTATTTTAATCCTTTTTTTAATATTGGAAGTAAAAATGCATCCAGTATCCCTACTGATATTACAAAATATATTCCTATAATTCCCCATTTTGCAACAAAATCCCTAATTGTATATTCTGGTAAAAGTATTTTGCTCATAACCAAATAACCAATCTCAATCCATGTCAATATTGCCGGAATTATGAAAATAAATTCTACACTAAAAATTTCAGTATCATGTTTAAACTCATTATACAACGACATAATCGGTAAACAGACAAAAATGTTACATACATAAAGTATTCCAGGTATAGCAAATGATAATATTATTAGTTTAAGCAAATCCAATTCCATATATAATTTTCGATTCCATACAAAAATCAGAAGGCTTCCCGGCAATGCCCCTCCTATTATTGCAGTTAATGTATATCCTATCTTAGAAATCATATATTTTATCAGTTCATCCATTCTATTACCTCCGTATATTTTTATCGCTAATTACTCTATATAGTACAACAATCATACTTTACCTTTTTCGACACCCCCAAAAGCATCTTTGCATCAAAAGAGCCGGAACCTTTTACAGCTCCAGCCTCTCCTTTTAATCTTCATAATGACCTCTACAAGCAATGATCCAAAGAAATCCATTCTCGTCTATGTTGTAAACCAATCTGTTAACATCATCAATCCGCCTGCTCCATGCTTTTCTATGTCTCAATGGCTCCGGCTTTCCGATTCCTTGGGACAAACCCTCTCTCTCGATAGACTTAATAAGTTCATTAATCCGCTTCAAAGTCTTTTTATCTTGTGTCTGCCAGTAAAGATAATCATCCCATGCTCTGTCAGCCCATAACTTTTTCATTCATCTACCTCGATCAGTTCGTGTTCCTGTCCATTGCCTGCTGATAACTGAGCAATTCCTCTGTCTATCATGGCAAGATACTCTGCATTCCGGGCAGCCTTTTCAAGCTGATTATATTTCTCAAGGCTCATGATTACAACATTCTTTTCGCCTTTACGGGTCACAATAACAGTCTCATGGTTATCCGTTGCCTGATCACAATAATCTTTCAAATTGTTTCTGATTGTAGAATAATTTACTGCTAACATAATTTCACCCGCCTTTCACAGTTGTACAATATGTTGTTCTATTTCTTGTACAATTATTTTACTCTATTATTATATGACTGTCAATCTCAAATCATGCAGAAAATACCTGTAATCACATCTATTTTCACCATTTGTCACAAGATTGTCACAGGCTCCTGCCAATATGCCCAGAAAAGCGCGTATTTACGGTATTCTTTCAAAATTAATATCAAGTATTTTCTCTTGACAGCACAAATTTATTTTTTCCGATACTCTTCTTAAAAATCTCATCAAAAAAGCCCCGGCATCCATATACTGAACACCAGAGCTCCCATTTCATTTATTTACATGGCAGATGCTACTCTGAGACAATCACAGACTTGGGCGGATCACCTTTGGTCTGCATCCTGCATCTTCAAGAGCTTTAACAATCTCATTCTTATGATCTGTACCAAAAGCCTCCAGTGTGATCTTAAGTTCCACTGCCGCATTTCTGTTCGTACTTACAAACTGGTTATGATCCAGCTTAATAACATTACCCTGTGCCTTAGCGATCACACTGGCCACACGCACCAGTTCACCCGGCTTATCCGGAATCAGAACAGATACGGTAAAGATTCTGTCTCTCTGGATCAGACCATGCTGAACAACAGAAGACATGGTAATAACATCCATGTTTCCACCGCTTAAGATAGAAACAATCTTCTTTCCCTTCACATCCAGATGACGAAGCGCTGCCACTGTCAGAAGGCCGGAATTCTCTACGATCATCTTGTGGTTCTCAACCATGTCAAGGAAAGCAACGATCAGTTCATCATCCTCGATAGTGATGATATCGTCCAGATTCTTCTGGATATACGGGAAGATTTTCTTTCCGGGTGTCTGTACAGCAGTACCATCAGCAATCGTATTTACGTGCGGAAGAGTCACAACCTCACCCTTCTTCAGAGAAGCTTTCATGCAGGCAGCCCCTGCCGGTTCCACACCAATGACTTTGATATGTGGATTTAACAGCTTCGCAAGTGTGGAAACACCTGTTGCAAGTCCGCCTCCACCAATCGGAACCAGAATATAATCAACAAGTGGAAGTTCCTGGACGATTTCCATTGCAATGGTACCCTGTCCTGTAGCAACCGCCGGATCATCGAAAGGATGGATAAAAGTATATCCCTCTTTCTCTGCCAGTTCCAATGCATGTGCACATGCCTCATCATATACATCTCCGTGCAGGATAACCTCTGCACCGTAGCTCTTTGTTCTCTCAACCTTGATCAGCGGAGTTGTGGTAGGCATAACGATCACTGCCTTCACGCCATATTTATGCGCAGCATAGGCAACACCCTGTGCATGGTTTCCGGCAGATGCTGTGATCAGACCTTTATTTCTCTCTTCATCGGAAAGAGTGCTGATCTTATAATAAGCACCACGAACCTTGTATGCACCTGTACGCTGCATATTCTCCGGTTTCAGATAAACCTTATTTCCTGTAAGTTCACTGAAATAGCTGCTCTTGATCAGCTTTGTTTCCTGTGTGACCTGTTTTACGATCTCTGATGCCTGTTCAAAACTCTCTAAAGTAAGCATTGTTTTCCCTCCATTTTGTCCTAATCTTAAGCGTCCGGGTTTTCTTTATGGTCTACATCAAACAACGCATTTACAAAAGCATCTGCATCGAATTTCTGAAGATCGTCAATACTCTCTCCTACGCCAATGTACTTCACCGGTATATCCAGTTCAGACTGAATTGCAACTGCGATACCACCTTTGGCAGTTCCGTCTAACTTGGTGAGAATAATACCGTTGACATTTGCGACCTCCGCAAACTGTCTCGCCTGTGCAAGAGCATTCTGTCCGGTAGTACCATCCAGCACTACCAGTGTCTCCAGATATGCATCCGGATACTCCCTCTCCAGAATCCTGTAAATCTTGCGAAGCTCTTCCATAAGGTTCTTTTTATTATGAAGACGTCCTGCTGTATCGCAGAGAAGTACGTCTGCATTTCTTGCTTTGGCTGCTGCCACCGCATCATAGATAACAGATGCAGGATCTGCTCCCGCCTGTCCACCGATGATCTCTACACCTGCCCGGTTCGCCCATTCGGTAAGCTGCTCTCCTGCTGCTGCGCGGAAAGTATCTGCTGCTGCAAGGATAACCTTCTTGCCCTGGTCTTTTAATTTTCCTGCAAGCTTTCCTACGGAAGTAGTCTTTCCAACGCCATTGACACCAATCACAAGAACTACAGATTTGCGGTTCTCAAATTCATACTCTGTGCTGTCCACACGCATCTGATCCTTAATCTCATTGATCAGAAGCTGTTTACATTCCATCGGTTCCTTAATATGACGTTCGGAAACCTCTTTCTTTAAATTCTCAATAATAGAAGTGGTCGCATTGATCCCGATATCACCCATGATCAGAATCTCTTCCAGCTCTTCATAAAAATCTTCATCAATACTGGAAAAACCACTGAAAATACTGTCAAATCCGGCTACGATATTGTCTCTGGTCTTTGCCAGTCCACTGACTAATCGTTTAAAAAAACCTTTCTTTTCTTCTGCCATGTGAAACTCCTCCTGTTACTGGGTAAGCTGATTCTCCACCAGGTCGACGGAAACCAGTGTTGATACCCCTTTTTCCTGCATGGTAATACCATAAAGCCGGTCTGCGGCATTCATAGTCCCACGCCTATGAGTTATTATAATAAATTGTGTGTTTTTCGTCAACTTCTGTAAATACCCGGCGAATCGTCCAACATTTGAATCGTCCAGCGCTGCTTCGATCTCATCCAGCAGACAGAACGGTGACGGCTTCAGGTTCTGGATTGCGAAAAGAAGTGCAATAGCTGTCAGAGCTTTTTCCCCGCCGGAAAGCTGCATCATGTTCTGCAGTTTCTTCCCCGGCGGCTGGGAAATAATCTTAATTCCTGCCTCCAGGATATCTGCCTCTTCATCCAGTTCCAGAGTTCCTTTTCCGCCTCCGAACAGTTCCTTAAATGCCTTGTCAAATTCCCTTTGAATCTCCCCGAACTTCTCAGCAAACTGTTTCCGCATTCCCTCGTCCAGTTCCTGAATGATTTGTTCCAGAGTTTTCTCCGCTGTGACCAGATCCTCATACTGACCTGAGAGAAAAGTGTGTCTTTCAAGGAGTTCCTTATAATCCTCAATAGCATTTACATTTACAGGTCCCAGCTTTCTGATGTCATCTTTAATCCGGGCTGCCTGTTTCTTCATCTGCGAAAGGTCATTAAGTTCCTCTTTTCGGTAAGAAAGTGCATTATTCGGCGTGATCTCATATTCTGACCACATATAGGCGATCCGCTCTTCTCTGCTTTCCTCCAGCTTCTCCATCTGACCCTGAAGACGGTAGCATTCTTTATCCAGAAGACTGATCTGACCGGACAGATAATCTCTTTTCTCAAAGAATTCTTTATGACGGGAAGTTCTGCTCTCCTTCTCTTTCTGCAGATTCTCCAACTGTATCTGTGCCTGTTTTTCCTGGAGAACAGAGTCTTCTGACTCCCTTTTCAACTGAACGATCATCTCCTGCTTCTTTTCCATCTCTTCACTGCTGTGAGAAAGAGACTGATAAATATCTTCTTTCTCTGTTGTAAAAGCAGTGATTTCCGATTTCAGACGGCTCAGATTTTCTTGGTCAAACTTCTCTTTCTGATCAAGGGCAGCTAACTGAAGACGGATTTCTTCCAGTTCTCTGGAAATTTTTCCTTCTTCCTCTTTCCATTCATCCAGTTCCGACTGCTTTGTCTCAATAAAGCTCTCCAGTTCTTTCTCATCCTGATCTGAACTCTTCAGTTCCTGAACGATCCGTTCATGATCCTGCCTAATCTCCATAACCTGGCGTTTGATTTCTGCCTGGTCCCTGTTGATCTGCGCATATCCGCTGCGGATTTCTTCTGCTTTCTTTTCCTGCTGCTTAATATTCATTCTGGCAGTATTCTGTTCAATATATTTCTGTCGGAGCTCTTCCTGAAATCCTGCAATGGTATCGCGAAGCATATTTCTCTGATTTCTGTTCTCTTCAATGGATTTCTGCATTTCGACCAGATTTTGCTTCAACTGATCTGTTTTTGTTTCCAGTTCCTCTATCTCACGCCGTCTTCCCAACAGATTACTGTTATTTCTGAAAGCACCACCGGTCATAGAACCACCCGGGCTTAAAGATTCACCCTCTGTTGTAACCATTCTCAGACTGTGTCTGTATTTCTTTCCTATTGCGATAGCATGATCAATGTTATCAACTACCAGCACTCTTCCAAGAAGAAATTTCGTAATCTGCTGATACTGAGGGGCCACAGACACCAGTTCACTGGCAATTCCCACAACTCCCGGTTCTTTCAGTGCTTCCTTCGGTGTAAACTCACCGCGTGGACTGATACTGCTCATAGGGAGAAAGGTTGCACGTCCATAACGGTTCTTTTTCAGAAATTCAATCATCATCTTGGCAGTCTGTTCATTATCTGTAACGATATTCTGGATACTTCCGCCAAGTGCTGTCTCAATAGCGATCTCATAATTTTTGTTTACCTGGATCAGATCTGCAACAACGCCCTGGATTCCCGGAACACGTTCCTTTTGCTCCATAACTCTCCGGATACTGTTTCCGTATCCATCATAACGCTCCGCAATATTTCTGAGAGAATCCAGACGTGAGGCTTCTCTGTGATAAGCAGTCTGTTCCGCCTCCAACCTTGCGTTCTGTTCCTTCAGTTTTTCCTGAAGCTTCATCACACTCAGGTTCAGATTTTCACATTCCCTGTTGGCATTTTCTATCTGCTCTGTGATCTCATCATATTGTTTTTTTGCTTTTGAAAGGATGGTCTGCTGCTCTTCTTCTTCACTCTTTAATCTGAGGATACGCTGGCTGATCTCAGCCTTGCGGATCTCCGCCTGCTCCATCATTGCATCAAATCTCTGAGCTTTACCCTTGACATTTGCACGGCTGTTTAAGATCTCAATGATCTCATTTTTGCCATTCTCCACTTCCAGATTGCAGGCTTCCATATTCTCCTGCGCTGTCTTTATTTTCTCTTCTTCCTCAGAAAGCTTCCTGCGAACCGCCTTTAACTGTGCATAAATATCCGATTTCTCTTCTTCCAGTTTCTTCTTTGAAGCTGTTCTTACTGAAAGTTCTGCCTCAATAGTCTGAAGACGTCCCTTATAATGTTCTTCATTCTGGGCACCTGCCAGTATCTGCTCATTTAACACATTGATTTGGCCTTCCAGCTGCTGTTTACGGATTGCCTGTTCCTGACCGGAAATGCGAAGTGCATCCATTTTGGAATTTAAATCTTCCAGTTCCTGCTCCAGACGTTCATATTCAACTTTGGTCTGGTCATAGGAGCTCCTGGTATCTTTCAGTTGATTCTGCGCAATTTTATCCTTCTCTTCCAGTTCCTTCAGTTCTTTGGCAGCAGCAGCATACTCCATCAGGAACATATTCACATCCAGTTCCTTAAGTGTCTCTCTTTTGGAAAGATAAATCCTCGCTGTCTCTGACTGTTTCTCCAGAGGACCCAGCTGTCTGGTAAGCTCTGAGAGGATATCTGTCACCCTGACCAGGTTCTGACGTTCCTCCTCCAGCTTTTTGATCGTGGTATTCTTTCTTCTTTTAAACTTAACAATACCCGCCGCCTCATCAAAAAGCTCTCTTCTCTCCTCCGGCTTTCCGCTTAAGATTCTGTCAATCTGTCCCTGCCCGATAATTGAGTATCCTTCTTTGCCGATACCTGTATCATAAAACATCTCATTGATATCTTTCAGTCTGCAGGCACTTCCGTTGATCTTATACTCGCTCTCTCCTGAACGGTAAAGCCTTCTGGTAACCGTAACTTCGTTAAAATCGACCGGAAGCTTATGGTCTGAGTTATCCAGCGTGATCGCCACCGATGCATAGCTTAAAGGTTTTCTTGTCTCTGTACCGGAGAAAATAACATCCTGCATATTCCCCCCTCTCAGAGACCTGGCACTCTGCTCACCCAGCACCCATCTCACTGCATCACCAACGTTACTCTTTCCGCTTCCGTTAGGACCTACGATACCTGTGATCCCATTATGAAATTCAAAATTGATCTTCTGGGCGAAAGACTTAAATCCCTGTACCTCTATATTCTTTAAATACATAATTCTCCTGCTTATTTTCCGAGCACACGGATCGCCTGGTATGCTGCGGCCTGTTCTGCTGCTTTCTTTGTATGGCCGCTTCCCTGTCCCATCACTTTGCCGTTTACTCTTGCTTCCACAGTAAAGTTCTTGTTATGATCCGGGCCTTCTTCTTTTGTCAGAATATATTCCACCGGCTGTGTTCCGTTTTCCTGCACGATTTCCTGCAGGATGGTCTTGCTATCATAAAAGAGCTGTTTGTGTTCAATATCATTCAGGATAAACTTCAGCACAAACTCCTTTGCATTAGCAAAACCACCATCCAGATAGATAGCTCCCAGTAAAGCCTCTGTTGCATCAGATACGATAGAATCCCTGTTTCTTCCGCCTGTCATATCTTCGCCCTTTCCAAGCAGCAGAAACTGCGGCAGTCCGAATTCTCTTGCACAGTAAGCAAGACTTGGCTCACATACCAGACTGGCTCTCTTCTTTGTCAGTTCTCCTTCAGGTACCTGAGTAAATCTGGCATACAGATAATCACTGCTGATCAGTTCCAGCACGGCATCTCCCAGAAATTCCAGTCTCTCATTGCTTCCCAGTTTTCCCAGCTTCTTCTCATTTGCATAAGAACTGTGTGTAAGCGCCTGTATAAGATAATGTTTATTTTTAAAATGGTATCCTATGATCTCTTCTAATTCTTCTGTTTTTTTGTTCATTCCTCTAACCCTCTCCATATACGCCGGACTGTCTTCTGACAGCCCGGCATCATTTCTTTATTTAATTGTCCGAATTGCTTCAACAGCATCACCGACTGTCTGAATCTGTTCAACAGATTCATTATCCAGCTCAATGTCATACTCCTCTTCAATCCCCATAATAATCTGAAAAATATCAAGAGAGTCTGCACCAAGATCATCTACAAATGTAGTGTCTTCTGTGATCGAATCTGCATCAATATTCAGAACCTCTGCTATGATAGCTTTTATTTTCTCCAGTTCCATCTTCAACCCTCCTTCCTGTTTCTGTTCCTGTCCTGCTCTATTCTGCTTCAGACTTCAGTGTTTCCTGATCCTCCAGAATACGCTCTGCGATCTTCTCGTTGATCTTCTCCTGTTTGAACTGTACACACTGGAAAATACCATGTTTGATCTCAATGGCTTTTGCACTTCCATGAGTCTTGACTACAAGTCCCTTAAGGCCCAGAAGAGGTGCTCCGCCATATTCCGTTGCATCAAAGGATTTCAGAGTTTCCTTCAGTGCAGGCTTTACTAAAAGCGCACCGATCTTACTTCTTGTGCTGGTCATCATTCCTTCTTTGATCTTCTGTACCAGAGCAGAACCAACTCCCTCATATAATTTAAGAATCACGTTTCCCACAAATGCTTCGCATACGACCACATCCGCATATCCCGCCGGGATATCTCTGGCTTCGATACTTCCGATGAAATTAATACTTTTGCATTCTTTCAGAAGGGGGAAGGTTTCTTTTACAAGTGCGTTTCCCTTCTCCTCCTCTGCCCCGTTATTTACGATGGCAACTCTTGGATTCTTAATGCCGACTACATTCTCCATATAAATAGAACCCATCTTCGCAAACTGTACCAGATGTGATGGACGTGCATCCACATTGGCACCGCAGTCTATCAGAAGGGAAACTCCCTTTGTGGTAGGGATCAACGGTGCAAGAGGCGGTCTCTCCACACCTTTACTTCTGCCTACCAGCACCTGTCCGCCAACAAGAACCGCACCTGTACTTCCTGATGAAATAAAGGCATCTGCTTCCTGTTTCTTAACCATATTCAAACCTACTACGATTGATGAATCTTTTTTCTTACGGATTGCAAAAACCGGAGGCTCTGCTGTCTCGATCACCTGGGATGCATTGACAACCTGGATCTGGTTCTTCGGATATCCGGAGTATTTCGCCAGTTCCTTATCTATCACTTCCTGTTTTCCTGTAAGAATTACTTTTATGTCCTGTCTCTCTGTTACAGCTTCCACTGCAGCCTTGACAGGTTCTGCCGGGGCATTATCCCCGCCCATTGCGTCCACTACAACTCTGACCTGTTCTGCCATATCTTCATATCTCCTGTTCACTTACTGTTCACTCACAGATGTCAGAATCAAAAGATATTTTCTGTCACTGACCCGGCATCCGCAAATTGCCCTGCTGCAAAGCAGCTCCTGCAATCTTCCATAATCTGTATCATACTAAAGAACCATCTGCAAAGTCAATAGCATCTGGAAAAAATCACTTTTCACTTTTTTGTGCCTCAATTCTCTCTGCCAGATCATTCAGATAAACCCACCTGTCCATCTTCTCATCCAGCTCTGCCTGTGCTTTTTCCTTCTGCTCCATAATCTCACGAAGCTTCATGGAATTAGTGGCATTGGTCTCCATATCCTTATCCAGCTTCTCCAGCAATTCCTCCAGAGCAGCAATATCGTCATCAATGGTCTCAAACTCTCTCTGCTCTTTATAAGTAAATTTTAGCTTCTGGGGACGGTTCTGTTTCCAGTCTGCCTGGGCCGACTTCTTCTTTTCTCCACCGGTAACAGTAGTCTGTCCTTCCGATACTGCCCCGCCTTTTCTCGCCAGCGCCTCTGTATAATCCGTATATCCGCCCTCATACTGAGTCAGATGTCCATTCCCCTCAAAAGCAAAAATCCGATCCACAATATTATCCAGAAAATACCTGTCATGAGACACTGCAATCACAATTCCCGCAAAAGAATCCAGATAATCCTCCAGAATGGTCAGTGTAGGAATATCCAGATCATTACTTGGCTCATCCAAAAGCAGCACATTCGGTGCCTCCATCAGAACCTTCAACAGATACAGACGCCTCTTTTCTCCACCAGATAACTTGGCAATGGGTGCATACTGCATAGCAGAGTCAAACAAAAAACGTTCCAACATCATGCTGGCAGAAATCTTTCCATCCCTGGTAGGAATATACTCCGCCACATCACGGATATAGTCGATCACACGCTGATTCGTATCCATATCCGGCACTTCCTGTGCAAAATATCCAATGCGGATCGTCTCACCGATTTCTACCTCACCGGCATCCGGCTGCACCATTCCATCGATGATCCTGATCAGAGTTGACTTTCCGCATCCATTCGGGCCAATGATCCCAAGTCTCTGATTTCTCAGCACAATATAATTAAAGTCATCCAGGATTACCTTATCTCCAAAGTTCTTGCTGATATGATGAAGTTCAATTGTCTTCTTTCCCATACGTGTCTCAACAGAATCCAGTTCCACATTCACATCCCGTACCGGAGCCTTTCCATTCTTCAGCGCCTCCAGACGTTCCAGACGTGCCCGTTGCTTGGTACTTCTTGCCCTGCATCCACGCTTTGCCCATTCCAGTTCCATACGAAGCACACTTTGCCGCTTCCTCTCACTGGCAAGCTCCATCTCCTCACGCTCTGCCTTCAGCTCCAGAAACTTCGAGTAATTGGCCTCATAAGCATAAAGACTGCCATGGGAAATCTCCAGAATCTTATTGGTAACCCTGTCAAGGAAATATCTGTCATGGGTAACCATGATCACAACACCTTTAAAACTTCTCAGAAAATCCTCCAGCCAGGTCACCATCTCATTGTCCAGATGGTTGGTAGGCTCGTCCAGAAGCAGCACATCACAGGGATTCACCAATGTCCTGGCCAGTGCCACCCTCTTCTTCTGCCCTCCGGACAAATGATCAATCTTCTCCTCGTGATCCATAATTCCAAGCTTATTCAGTACATTCCTGGCCTCACTCTCTGTGCTCCAGTCCTTCTGCCACTTCCCCTCAGCCACATAATCCAGGATAGAAGCCCCTTGCGGAAACTCCGGCATCTGCGGCAGATACGTAATCCTGAGACCATTCTGTGTGATTACCTGCCCTTCATCCGGATCCTCCAGACCACCGATGATCTTCAGAATTGTAGACTTCCCGGTTCCGTTAATCCCGATAATCCCAATCTTATCCCCCTGATGCACCCCATAGGAAACATCATCCAGAACCACCTTTTCACCAAACACCTTGGAAACATGCTCTATATTCAGAATATTCATAAACTTAAACCTCTCTCGTAATTTTCGCTCCCATTATACCATCTCATCAGGTATTCTAAAACCCCCATCTGCTTTTTAATTATTACTTATCCCCATTCCCGGAAGCACAAAAAAACTCCTCCCCGGGCATCACCCGGAAAGGAGCATTCTCATCCCTGTTTTTTATAAAAAAGGATTCATCAGTTCATCTCAGTTCCATTCTCAACTGCATACTTCAGTCCCTGCACAGCAACCGCCAGCGTAGCTTCCTCTACAGTAGCGCTTCCAAGATCACCCATATCCAGTGTCAGTGTATCATCATCATTCACTGCCACGCCAAAAGTAAGTGCCATCTCAGAAACTTCATCAGTAATCGTCACAGTACCATTCTCTTCATCAAAAGTACCTTCACCAACAAAGCTTACATAGTTATCATCCTGATCGATCACAAGTACTGAGCAGAAAGTTCCATCCTCATTAGCTGCATAAATAAAAGTCTCACCCGCTTCTGTTTCGCCGGAATAACACTCTGTCAGGATATCACCCATATCCTGATAAGTCTGATTGTAATCCGACTCATCACCGTCTGCCTCATAAGGCTCCAGGGTTGCAGTCAGGTCCAGACTGTCCGGATCATAAAGTTCCAGAAGATTCTCTTCCTCATTTGCCTGCACCAGATAAGTTACCATATTTTCATCATCATACGTGCCGTCGTCATTTGCGAACTGCATTACCAGAGCTGTATATTCTCCGTCTGAACTCAGAGCATATACGCCAAGAACATCCTGCTCTTCATCCTTCCACTGGCCAAAAAACGAATTATCTTTATAGAATCCGTAAATATCTCCCGCACTGTCCTTCCACAGACCCAACATTGCTTCTGATACATCCGCAACATCTCCGTCTGCCTCTTCTTCTGCTGCGTCATCTGCTGCCCATACCGGAGCAACCACAGAACCTAACATAGCCGCCACACAGAAACCTGCCATTAATTTTTTCCAGTTCTTCATAGTTGTTACCATCCCTTCTTTAAAATGTAAGTCTTTTTTACTGAATTTCCATAACCTTACTATATGAAATTCTGACATCATTTTCAATATATATGGGATTAAATGACATTTTCCATGAAATATGGTTACAGTAATCCTTGAATAATCTTTCCAAATAGTCTAAAATACAAACTATATTGCAAGGCGGACATTCGCAATCCGCTTTGTCACTCAGCTCTACACCAAATAACTGCTTTGCAGTTTATCAGGAGGTACTCTTTTTGAATATTGCAATCCTTGATGATTCAAAAGAAGATCTGCGGCAGATAAAATCTGTTGTCTCTTCTTACTACGAATCCCGGAACACATCCGCAGACATCTGTCTGTATTCCAGTGCAGAGTCCTTTTTCGCAAAATATTCTCCAGGCTTTTATGACCTGATCATTATGGACATTTACATGGGCACCATGACCGGTATGGATGCAGCCAGAAAATTGCGCGATGCAAAAGACACTGCCGCTCTGATCTTCATTACAAGCAGTGATGCCTATGCTGTAGAAAGCTACGATGTCCAGGCATCCTACTATCTGCTGAAACCCTTTGATCCGGAAAAATTGTGCCGTATCCTTTCCACGATCCAGCTCAGACAGTCACAGAATTCCAGATACATCGAACTGATTTCTGACCGAACTCCTGTAAAGATTCCGGTACGCAGCATTCTCTATGTAGATACTTACCGCAATGCCATTCAGGTACATACAACAGATGCCGGTATCATACGCTCTTACATGACTTTCCAGAAATTTGAGGAGATTCTTGACGGTATGAAATGCTTTCTTTCCTGCTACAGGGGCTGTATCGTAAATATGGATCATATCGAGGAGGTCACCGAGGAAGGATTTCTCATGGACAGCCGGGAACTTGTCACTGTACGCAAACGCGGCTCCAATGCCATAAAAAAAGCATATCTGGAATACTTATTTTCATCAGATTCCGATAAATAATCATCTTACAATAAGTATTCCTGATATACCCCTTATACTTCTGCTGCTGTTTTTACAGGCAGGAAAATATTAACTTTAAATACACCATCTTCTGTACAGAAGGTCACATAACCCCCGGCTTTCTGTACCACCTCTGACACAGATGCAGTCCCAATCCCAAAGCCTTCATGTTTTGTCGAATAAAATCTGTCTTCTTTTCTCTGTATTTTATTTGTGTACGTATTGGAAATTTCTATCAGCAGTTTTTTATTCTTAATCTTTGTAAGGATCTTTACATAAGGATTCTTTTCCTGCGACTGTTCTGCCACTGCATCCACAGCATTCTCCAGAAGATTCCCGTAAATCTTGCATAAATCAGTATCTGAAATGCTGATATTTTTCGGAAGCATCATATCATGTTCAAGCAAAATCCCTCTCTGCTTCAGTTCACCGGCATAGAAATGGATGACCGCATCTACTGCCATATTTCTGCAATAACAGACTGTTTTTTCCTCTTTTGTCATAACAGAAGCATACTCCTGCAGATACTTCATCAGTTCTTCATATTTTTCCTGCTGTGCATAAGCCATGACTGTGCGGAGATGATGACGCATATCATGGCGCATTTTGCTGATCTCATCCATCTTCTGTGTAAGCTCTTCGTAATGCTGTTTCTGCATCAGAAGCTTCTGCTCCATCTGACGGCTGTATTCCCCATAGGTTAACTGGAATCTGTAGGCATTGGCAAGCTCTATCCACAAAGTCAGACCCACACAGAAAATAAGCACTGCAGATCCAAATTCCGTAAACCATCCTCCTACGATCGGCTCATAGGCTTTCCATATTCTGTCTGCTGCCAGAGATGAAGCATAGGCAGTAATTCCCACCAGAAGAACACTGTTGTATTTCTGCTGTATATCCTTCACACTTCTGAACATCAGATAAGCTGCCGAAAACCATTTCATAATTTCCGTAATCCCTGAAATCAGATAAAGACCGCCTGCAGACTGAATCCCGGAACAGAACAATTCTGCCGCAAAAATCAAAACACCTGCCGCCGCAAGGATAACTGCCAGAATTTCCGGAAAACGTCCTTCATCACAAAGGATTTTCTGCTGCACAGCCACAACACATGCAAACATCAGATAATAAAATAAAGTTTCCAGTCCATAACTGGGCTGCACTTTTACAGGGACAAATGCGTGAAGGACAGGATAGAAACTATATCCTATAACACAGACGCAAAGCAGGGCAAAAAAGCAAAGCTCCGTCTTTTTTGTACGCACAAACATATAAACTGCAAAAAGAAAAACAAAAAATGTAAGCGCCAGATATACTGCATCACCCACAATCGACAAACCTCTGATCAGATTCACCTGCAAAGGAGAGCCAAATACCGGTACAAACTGAATGCCGGAGGATACTGAATGCCAGTCTGTCACAGAGATCATCATCTCCACAGTTCCTTTTCCCTCAAATGTAAAAACTCTGTTCTGTATCTGTTCCTTATAATTCTCCGGATCCGGATTTCCCACCTGTCCGATCAGATTTCCGTTTACATACAGATTATAAGAAGAAAATACTTCAACAAGACCTATTGCATATCGTTTTTCCTTCTCAGGAAGCACCAATGTCAGCCGATATGTTCCGCTTCCAAAAGGAGATTTATCCTCATCTCCAAGATCCATGCCACCATATTCTCCTATGGAAATATAACGGCTGTAGTACTCTTCTTTATGTTCCTCAAGCTCTCGGGGTGTCAGCAGCAGATTAGGATAATATTCCCATTCTCCTGTCAGATAATGTACAGAATCCTCCTGTATATAAAGAATCCCCTGTATTGCACGGTCACCTTTTGCCGTATATTTGTTGTCAAAGCAGTAAAGCAAAAAGAACACACCCATGGACAGGGCAAACACAGCTGCTACAAGTATCAATGAATATTTCCGGTTTTTCTTCATTGCTGCCACCTCCTTTTTGTCCACAGGTGTATTCTTATTCTATCTGTTTCTTATGTTATTTCGCTTTTTTCTCAGAATCAGGAGCAAAATCAGTCCGACTGCTACAACGCTCAACAATCCACAGATTTTTCCGGTTTCCATTTTCTGTTTTTCTGATAATCCTTCTGCATTTACCTCTTTTGCCATAGTGCTGTCCGCTTCCCCATCAGAAACCACTTCTGCGCTTTCAACGGTATCTGCGTCTGATACTGAAGCTTCTGTCAAATCTGTCTCTGTTTTATCTGCCTGCCCACTGACAGAAGCTTCTGAGATGAAATAATCTCCTGTCTTCTCTATCTCAACTCGCAGAATCTTCTGTTTTTCCTGCCAGGTTACCGCACACAAATTTCCCTGTGCATCCGCAACTGTCACAGTCTCCGGAGATGAAATTTCTCCAAATACAGAAGTCTGAAATTCCGCTGTACTTCCCGGAATTTCCGTTACTTCCTCTCCTCTTACAAAAATTCTCAGGGAAAAAGCAGATTCTGCAGTTTTCTCTATTCTCATCTGGATTTCATCATTCGCTGCCACTTTCCAGGTATTTATCGTCTCAGGCAGAATCGTCACAGAAATTCCCTGCTTTTCAAATCTGACGATTCCATTTTGCTGTAACATCAGAAGCAGTCTCTGACCGCTGATTGCTGTGATAGTATCTGTACTCAGCTCAGTTACCGTACTATCTGCAGCATCAAAATCCGATGTTGTTCCGGAATCGGTTGCTTTTATCTCTCCTGCTGAAGTTTTCTGCCCGGAGCTTCTGCTATTATCCGAAGTTTCGCCGGAACTTTCTTCATAATAATTCTCTTTAGTATCCGGAGATTCCATTCCTTCTACGGAAGGCACCGACGTAACCGTCTGCCCCGGGGCCTTCTGCACAATAGCTGGAAGATTTTTCTCATCTCTGTCTGAAAAGTTTCTCTCATGCCAGTATTCGTTCACAATAAAATCATCATTATACAGAAAAGAATAAATCCCTGTACTCCCTGTTTCATAAACCGCACAGATATCGTAATTATTTCCTTTTTTCAGTACTTCCCGGCAGTAAAGCTGTATCCCTCCGGATGTTACTTCCGCCAGTTCTCTGTCCAGCTTCTGATAACTCCCTTTATTCTCACGTATATAAACCTGCACATTCTGAAGTTCTTCTGCTGAAAAATCTGCCATAAGCATCGGAAACTCTACCAGATCCACTACAGGCATACTGTAAGTATCAATCTGCGGATTTCCCCTTTTCTGTACGGAAAGATAGGCATATGCCTTTGGCAGTGCCAGATTCTCAGCTAACTGATATCCTTCCGGCACCACAAATGTACCGATGAGTTTACAAACGCCCTGTTTCGTAAGATCAGCCTGACTCATATCCCAGGAAGACTCCAGAATAATCTCAGGGTTTTCTGCTGTATTCTCGAATTTCTCAGCAGTGCTGACGCGAAGTCTGACACTTTCTTTCAGATCTTCTTCTATTTTTTCCAGACTGCTGCCGGTTTCTACTGCATAGGCAGCACATCTGCTCAGATATTTCTCATCTTTTGCATTATAAGAACGAATACGTTTTGCAGGGCTTCCCGTATTTCCAAGTTGACTGTACTGGTAACTGTATACTTTAAGACTGCCATCCTTTTGATACCGAAAGCGCAGAGTACCGGTCTGTCTCTGTCCATCGCCATAAACTACCATCAACGAATACGTATTTCCCACAACCATGCTCTGATTGGAGACATACAGACCATCCTCGCTGCAAAGGGCAAACCCTTCCTCTGTAAGATTCATCCACTGCCCGTTATCCTTTTTCAGATAAGCTTCCATAGAATCTGCATCTTCTCTTTCCAGCCATGGAAAAATATAGAGTCCGGCTGCTGTCAGCCTGTAATAAGTATTGATCTCCGGCCTTCCCGGATACTGAATCGAAACTGTAGTCTGCACCTGCGGACTATTGATTTCCCCGAGATCATATCCCCGGGGCAGTTTCAATGTTCCCTTTACAGTATAAACACCCGGAAGCTCCATATTGACAGCAGAAACATCCCACAGAACCGGAATATGCAGGGTATCTGAATCTGTATAAACAGTATAGGTTATCTCTGACAGCTTATCACAAATGACTTCACTGCTTTTATTTATCTCCACTGCCACAGCAGGAATATCTTTGGGCGCAGTCACGTGGCTGACCGTATTTTCCTGCCCGCTGATGACCGTCGTTTTTTTTATGATAAGCATCCCGGACAGACAGATACCTATCATCAAGATCAAAAATATACGCTTTTCTTTTCTCATAGTATTCTCCATCACTGTGACACCAGGAATCGTCACCTGTCTGTCATCTGTCTTTAGCTTACCTTATTTTCCTGATTCCATCAACAGACATAGGATAAACTGCATTTTTTCATGAAAAATGGCGTTACTGTTTCTGTCTCCGGAAGTGCTCTGCCTTTTCCTTTCCAGGGAATTTCATGAAATAGTATACAACAAACAGCACCGCCGTAATACTCCATGAAACCGGATAACTGAGCATGATCGTATTGATTCCCGGGTACATCTGTCCGGCTGTAAAAAGCCACAGGATTCTCAGGGAACACACACCGCCGCAGGTAAGGAGCATAGGCACCAGAACCTTTCCGGTACCCCTCAGTGCCCCGGACAAAATTCCTATGATCACATAAATGAAATAGGACGGCAGTAAAAAACGACTCATATGAACACCATGAACGATCACTGCGCTATCTGTGGTAAACAGACGGTAAATCCAGGGAGCAAATGAATACATCAAAATGATCATCACCGCAGAACTGACCATACTCATGACCATGCAGACACTCACACTCTTTCGCATACGGTGATATTTGCCGGCTCCGAAATTCTGTCCCACAAAGGTAGTAATGGAAATTGCAAACGCATTGATCACCATCCAGAAAAGAGCATCGATTTTCCCAAGAGTTCCCCATGCCGCCACTGTGTCAGTTCCCAGATTATTTACAAATACCTGTATCACAATATTGGAAATATTATACATTACAGATTCCAGACCTGCCGGAATACCGATTCTCAGAACTGAAAACAGCATTCTTCTGTCAAAACGGATCTGATTGATCTTCAGCACATATATCTCTCTGGTTTTCAGAAGCATTACTGTTACGATCAGCGCACTGATCACCTGAGAAGTAACTGTAGCAACAGCTACTCCTGTCACACCCATGCCAAACGCAACCACAAACAGCAGATCAAGAATAATGTTCAGCACACAGGTAATGATCAGAACATACAGTGGTCTTTTGGAGTCTCCTACTGCACGCAGGATGGCTGCTCCCATATTATAAACCAGATTAAAAACCATTCCGCCAAAATAAATATGAAGATACACTGCAGAGTCCTCTACTACATCTGCAGGTGTCTTCATAAGCAGCAATGCAGATCTGGTCAGAAAAATCCCCACTACAGTAAGAACAATTCCCGCTGCAATGGAGAATGCAAATGCTGTATGCAGTGCCTTACTTAGATTCTTCTTATCTTTTGCCCCATAAAACTGCGAGATCACAACTGCTGCCCCTGAGGAAAGCCCTACAAAAAAGCCAACGATCAGATTGGCGATCTGACTGGCAGAACCTCCAACTGCAGCAAGTGCCTGTTTTCCTACGAAACGGCCGACAACAATAGTATCTGCCGTATTATAAATCTGCTGAAAAAATGTTCCAAATACAATAGGAAAGAAAAATAACAGCAGCTGTTTCCAGATCACACCTTCTGTGATCTGATTTACCTTCTCCTTCTCATTCATTACTTTTTCCTCATCCATTATAATGTTCAGATATATCCACTGTCTTTATCTTTATATGGATCATCTGCAGTTACTGTCCACGCTGCCCGGCAAACCGTTTCGCGCTACACAGAATTTTATAGCAATTCCGGAACATTACGGAGTAATTTCCTATAACATAAAATAATACACAAAAAAGCAGGCATCCCAAACGGGAGAACCTGCCATACTTTGCAACCATTAAAAATTAGTCTTCAACTTTAATGATTTCCTTTTTGTTGTAGCTTCCGCAAGCTTTGCATACTCTGTGCGGCATCATCAGTTCGCCACATTTGCTGCATTTTACAAGGTTCGGAGCGCTCATTTTCCAGTTTGCTCTTCTCTTATCGCGTCTTGCTTTGGAAGATTTATTCTTCGGACAGATGGACATTATCGGTTACACCTCCTTAAATTTACTGAATATATCACTGATAGCTGCCATACGGGGATCCTTAGGTTCCTCGACGCATCCACAGGGACCGTCATTGAGGTTTTTCCCGCACTGGCTACAGATTCCTTTGCAGTCTTCTCTACATAAAACCTTCAAAGGCCAGCTCATCAGTACCTCAAGATAGACCAGCTGGTCCACATCCAGGTCCATACCTGTGAGATAAGAACTTTCGTCCAGATCATTCACACGGTCTTCATCCGTAAGCTTCATATCAAGTTTTCGCTCAATCTCCAAAGGAATCTCTGTTGAAACCTCTTCCAGACATCTGTCACAGGGAATACCTACGGTAATCTTACCCGTTCCTCTGATTTCAAGATTTCTGTCACCTGTATTCGTGATCGTAAGCTCTATGGGTTCTTTTGCAAGTACCGGAAAGCTTCCTGACTGAAAGGTGATCGTATCCATTCCAAACTCTGCAGTCTTCTGAATACGCATTCCTTCACTGGATGAAATATCTGATAAATGTATCTGCATACTTTTCTCCTATCCACACTTGTTTTATTATACATACCGCCTCTGCTTTTGTCAACGATAAATTAGAAAAATTTCACATTTTGTCAAGTAATATTCCTTTACGAAGTATTTTATCATCCGGCGGCATTATTATCAGGTAATTTCTACATGCCTTACGGGCACAAAGAAGGGTGCTCCTGACAGATGCACCCTTCCCTTCTATATAAATATAACTTTTATCCAGTTATATTTCTCTCGTTTGGACACAAAACAGACACTTTATTATCTGTGAAAATTAAACCAGAGCTACTGTCTCTCTGCAGATTGCAAGTTCTTCGTTTGTAGGAATTACAGCAACTTTAACTTTGGAATCCGGTGTAGAGATAACGATCTCTTCTCCGCGAACTCCGTTAGCTTCTTTGTCAAGTGTAACTCCAAGGTATCCAAGATAGCTTACAACTTTCTCACGTACAGGAATAGCATTCTCGCCGATACCTGCTGTAAATACGATGGCATCTACACCGTTCATAGCTGCAACATATCCGCCAACGAATTTAGCGATACCATAGCAGAGAACATCGATTGCGTTAGCTGCATCTTCGTTTCCGTTCTGAGCTGCATCGTTCAGGTCACGGAAGTCACTGGATAATCCGCCGGATAATCCAAGAAGACCGGATTTCTTATTGAGAACATTCATCATACCTGCGATGTCAAGGTTCTCTTTCTTAGCAATGAATTCCATGATAGCAGGATCAATGTTACCGGAACGTGTTCCCATAACAACACCTTCAAGTGGAGTAAGACCCATTGTTGTATCAACACACTCACCGTTTACAACAGCACTGATGGAAGAACCGTTTCCAAGGTGGCAGACGATAACTTTGGAGTTATCTTTGTCAAGGCCAAGGAATTCAACAGCACGTTTGGAAACAAAGCTGTGGGATGTTCCGTGGAAACCATATCTTCTTACTTTGTAGTTCTTGTAATATTCGATCG